>Ga0187873_1000284_pt1 | contig 55840 bp, 66 predicted proteins | sample June2016WEW_16_1_2_FD_133012 | JGI IMG/M metagenome (GOLD analysis project Ga0187873, IMG submission 133012) | Peatland microbial communities from SPRUCE experiment site at the Marcell Experimental Forest, Minnesota, USA - June2016WEW_16_100 | ecosystem: Environmental > Terrestrial > Soil >...
GAAAGGCGTAAAAGAGGCAATGCCCTCACGTCACTCTGAAAAATCAAAAAAGCATTATTCTTGAGTGATAGAATCGACATCGAAAACCTTAAAAGCTAATAGAACCTATTAGGATTTATTAGAACGTAGTAAGAAGTAATAAAAAGGAAGAACAACAATATGGCAGATATGAAAGAAAATATTAGCGTCTCGCTGGAAAAAGACCTAATCACATGGCTTGATAAACAAGCTGAAACAGGGAGGTTCCGTAATCGTTCTCATGTTATCGAGTATGCTATTAATGAGTTGAAGAAACGGGGGGCTTAGTATGACTGAGATAGAAGAATTTTACAATCAAGTCAAAGTGTTCTATAGCCAAGCTTCTGACCTCTACGATTTATCTTCAGTTTACAACCACATGGAGAAGGCTTCTTAAATGGCTAACTGGAAATTCACCCGAGGCACATTAAGCGCTCACGTTGTTCTTGATGAAGAGAGAGGCACTACGCTTTGCGGCAGAACTGGATTGAAATTTGATGATTCCGACCCAGCCCATTTCACTGACGAATACAAGTGCATAACTTGTGTGAAGGGGCTTAAGAAATGATTGCTGTACAAGTGCCTTGGAAAGAAGCAGGCTATTTTTGTCGCTTGCTAAGAAGGTGGAACTAATGCCGAAAATTGTTATCTTAGGTTCTTGCCGTTTTGAACCTTACGAAATCCTTGCTGTACCAAACAAAATTCCTAATTCTTGGAATACTGAGAAAGGCTACAAGATTGCGGCTAAAAAGTTTCATCCTGCAATAGAGAAAGCAGATTGTATAATTGTTTATGACCCTGATGGAATTGGAGAGCATACTCAGCGAGACATTAATTACGCTTTGTCACATGGGAAAGATGTTATCTATCTGTATGGTTCCATGAAAAACCAAATTCTTTCTAATCCCAAAGAATCACGTAATTCACAGGTACAGCCGAAAGGCGTTACCCTATCTAGCTGCGGGCTAGACAATAAGGAGCAAAAATAAAAATGGTGTTTGAAATCCCAGAAGATATTTGGGGCGACGATTTGACCAAGTTTCTTAAAGAAAGCGAAGAATTTGCAAAATTGTTTCCAAACAAAGAACAAAAAGAAGCTTTGATAGCCATATTTGCCAACATCAATTTTATGGTACATTTCCATGCCTACGAAGATACAAACCCTCACGAATCAACTCTTGCAAAGCGCCTATTCGATTCAGACGCAAAACTTCGGAATCACCGCCACCAATTAGACAAGAACTTTAGCGCAAAAGCGGAGTTCTAAAATATGAAACATTGCCATTTATGATTCAGATAAAGACGAAATGATTATTCAAGATGAAAAGTTGCTTGAGTACCTTAGAAACAAGTACCGCGCAGACATAGAAGCGCCTTCGACTTATTCTTTTGATAGCAAAATAAGCGATTAACTTACCTTAATGACGGATTTAGTTAACCGCTATTCTTCTTTTTCTATTAGAGGGTTGAAAAATAAAAATGAAGAAAACTCAATTGGCTACTGTTGTTTTAGTTCTCTGTCTATTTGGTTCTGTTGTTGGCTATGTTTCTGCAAGTTACTTAATGACAAGCAACACCATCCGAATAGTGCCTGTAGCGTAGTACACTTTAACTCTTACATCAAATACGACTGCGCCAGTAGTTGGCAGCGACACAGTGCGATTAACTGCTACCTGCAACGATTTGTCCTTCTCCGGAACAGTTGCCTTCTTGGTAAATGGGACCTCACAAGGTACTGTTCCAGCCGTCGGCGGTGTAGCTATTTATGATGTGTCGCCTCAACCAAACATGGGAACATTTGTTTTCACTGCTACAGCAACACATCCATAACTCCCTTTTTCTTTTTTTAAAAAATTAGTCACTTTCGAACTGTTCGAATTAAGAGTTAACCGCTTGTAGAAATGCTTCAGATTTGTAGATACCTCTACTGTTGAATAATTCAAAACCAAATTTGTTGCAGAGAACCTTCACGACATCTTTACCTGAGAGGCGAGGCAGTTTGTTGCTCATGCAAATCGAAAGAAAAAAGGAAAGTGAGTTTAGGTTTGTAGGCGTCCCCGACCATTCTGGTAATCACACGCCTCGTTGTTCGGCTCAGTCTTTGAGTTTGAGCCTACACTCAAATATCAGGAAAGGGATTAGGATTTAAGACCTGATCATGGGGTCCGAGTCTCTGCCTAAGCTCTCAAAGACAATAGAAAAAATAAATTAAATAATTTACACCAACAACATGGGCAAAAGTCCATAGTTGTGCAGATATAACGACGAATTTTTTGAACAAAAAAATTTTAAATGAAGTATACTTTATTCTATGATTGCGGTTAAGTGTGCTTAACCGCTATGTAGATGATGGAAAGGTGGGGGGGGAAAAAAATAGAAGTCGAGCGCGATTTCTTCTTTTTTGAGTGTTAGTATACTTGTGTATAATGTAAAGTAGGTGTAGAAAGTAAACCATAACGGAAACATAACATGATTCCTACATTTTTCTTTTGATGATAAATGCTTACAAAACCCAAAGTTGTAGCTGGTGCTGTACCTAATAACACCAGAACTTTTTATTGCGCTCCTGACAAGTGGAAACTCTTTCAGGCTATTGCTAAATCTTTAAACATGAATGCTAGTGAGTTTCTACGGAAATATATTGACGAGGTTATCATCAAGTATCGAGGTGGCGAGTTGAAAGAAGAGTTTGATTTGGAGACTAAGAAGGCTGAACGTATCAAGTGGAAAAGAACAGAGCTCAACCTAGTTAAGTTGTTGGAAGATGAGTTGATTGGTCGCCAGACTGCTTATGAGGTTATGGTTCGATTTGCTCTTGGGTTTGGCGCCGATTTGGGCTTAGAGAAGAATCTTGATAAAGTTCTTGTTAAACTTCAAGGCTATGATCTTAACGGTGAAGAACCTTTCAGTGGCTCTACGTTTGAGACTTTCATAGAGTATGTTGAGGCGGTTTTGGCTAGACGTAAAATCGAGGCAGAGTTGAAGCAGCATAGGCGCCAGAAATTAGAGCTTAGATTGCCTGTTCAGTCTAACACGCCTTCTGTTACGGTGAATGCTACGTTGGATGTTGGGCAATAATAAAGAAACTTTGTAAAAAGAATAGTAGCAATGGTGCTAGTTAGGTGCACGAAAAGACTTTTTTCTTTTAGGTTACTTGCAATGAACAAATTACCTAATTTATTCGGCTCCAACAAACTACAGAGTAACAAAGTTAAAGCTGTTTTGTCTGCACCTTTAACGCTTCCACTGTTTGTTTTCATGTGTGCTTCCGCTAAACTGCAAGAAAGCAATGTGAGGTTGCCTAAGAAATCTATTTGTAAACGTTTGACTTTACCAGTGATTTTTTTGCTGGTTCTCGGTGTTTTTATTCCATTAGTCGCCTTGCCAATGTCACCTTTTCAGATTCCACTCGTTCATGCAACTACACTTTTCAGTGATAATTTTGAATCAGGTAACATTAATGCGTGGTCTGGAAGTCAGGTTGAATCACCATCTACTCAAGCAGTTGTTACTTCCCCCGTTATTAGTGGAACTTACTGTTTAAACACTTATTTAGCAAGTGGGTGGCACCCATCTGACGTTAATAAGAGTATAGCTTCAACGAGCCATGTTAACATGCCTTTTGATGTTATTGGGAACGCTTTACCATCGGCAAATGGAGACTCTTTTTGGTTTGCTACTATCTCCTCTATCAATGCTCAAAATAATAAAGGAGTAACTCTTGGGTGGCAAAATATTTCGGGAGTAGTTTATTGGGTTATACATGGTCTTGATGCTGGTGGTAACGTTTGGATACAACAAAATAGCACAGTTTCCCCCGTTATTAACACTTTGTATAATGTAGAGCTTGAACTTCAAGATGGTGCATCTGGCTACGCTAAATTATATCTTAATGGTAATCCATCCCCCATTTGTAATTCTGGGACTGTAAACATAGAGACTCCTAATGAAGTATTTATCGGCGGATACGATTACCCCGGAGCTACATCAGTTAATTTTTATTTTGACAATGTAGTAGTTGCCGATGCTTACATTGGAGTATCTGCTCCTTCTGTCATGACCTACTTAGGCAATAATAATTATGAAGCGGCAAACGGAACAGGATCAAGTATCCAAGAAGCCGTGAACACCGTGTACACTAACCTTACCGCAAATAGACATGGAACCGTAGTTATTCCCTCAGGAACATACAGCGACAACTATACTATGCATCCAGTTGTTATTACGGCAGGAATAAATGTTACAGGCACATCAGTTGCTGGATGTTTAAACCATAATTCAAATTGGACACATAACACGGCAGCAACTATCCTTAATGACCTTGACATACCCACATCAACACATGCATATGGCACCGTATTTTATGTTGATGGATACGATAACCGTGTTTTTGCACCTTCCGTTACAATTTCTAACATAGAATTTAATGCCACTGAACCGACAAGTGCCACTAACGAAAACTCAAATTGTGGCGGAGCTATTCAAGTTAGGCAAAACTATGATTTCCGTATTGAAAATTGTACATTCCTAAATTGGTGTAATAGTGCTGTTTTCATTAGTGCAAATGACGGAGCCAATGCTACAGCTACCTGCTATGGAGTAGTTAGTAACTGCGTTTTTGATGATCCATACAAAACTAATGGTGGCGGAGCGTATGTGTGGGGATACGATATTATATGTGTTGGAAACATTTACTACGACGGTAGTGGAAACGTAGTTTCAGGGCATTCAGCTTGGAACTCTAATGCTTCAGCATATTTTGGTGATTATGGACAGATTGGGGGGTCATCTATAGCTTATGTTCAAGACTGTCATTTCTCAGATTATCGACATGCAATCTCATGTACAAGTGGTGGTTTTGTTTGTTCCAGATTCGATTTATTTGATACGCCAGCGTGTAGTTATACTGCTGGGACTATGGATGTTCATGGAGCAGCATTTCCATCTGGTAGAGGCGTAGAGGCATACAATAACACAATTATTGGAGCAGTAAACAATCAATCGCCGTGGAGTGACACGTATTATAGTTTAGCTTTTAGCTTGCGTGGTGGTTCATCATTGATTTTTAATAATACCTTTATTTGCCCAACAAACAGCGCAAGCAACATTTTTGCTGAGTTAACTACAGGTGACTATGTTGCAAATCTTGGCATGATGAACATTTCTGACACCTGCATCTGGAGCAACACTTATACTAACTGCACTTTTTCAAGTGTTGATGTTGGCATAGTTCAAAATGTAGATTACTGGCTTTCTGCGCCTACAAACGGTTATGCATCAAATACTTATCCTGAACCTACACTTGGGCAAGTTTATTTAGTGCTAACAAATCAGTACACGATAACCGTCACATCCGCTCATGGCAACCCGACAAGCTCAGGAACCGTAACGCAAGGTGGCAGTTTCCCGACAAGCGTTACAAGCCCAGTATCTGGGGGAACTGGGATTCAATATGTTTGCACTGGCTACAGCATAGATGGCGGTGGCTCTACAGCGGGAACAAGCTACACCTTCACCAATGTGCAAGCAAACCACACGATAACCTATAGTTGGCAAACCCAATATTACTTGACTGTTTCTTCAACTGAAGGCACGACCAGCGGTAGCGGATGGTACAATTCAGGAGCTATTGCAACTGCAAGTGTTACGCCTTCCGTAGTTGTAGTGGGTACAGGTTCGCAGTATATGTTCAACTCTTGGAGCTATGACAGTGGAACTAATAATGCGTCGGATTCAGTTACTATGAATACGTTTCATACTGATACGGCTTCTTGGATTTTAACAACCATAAGTTTCAGTCCTGTCCTCACTTGGAGTTATGACCAGCAGACACCCGGCACAAACGCTTCTTATCCTTACTTCTGGTTCTACCAGGCGCAGGGTTCTAACTCGGTTTATGGCTTCTATGCTTCAGGATGCAATGTCACAGTTACGAATTATTTTGTTAGTGACTTTTTGCAGTTTACTACGGATGGCGCTGGAACCGTCGAAATCTATACTGGCTCTTCAGGGACACCTTCATTGATTACTGGCGCTTCAGGAGTCTTTGATCCGACTTTAAGCGTAGCAATCTTAACTGTGGCTTCTGCGGGTCAAGTTCAACTTAACTTCGGAAATAACAACGCCCCTCCAACTGGCGGCGGTTCAACTGGTGGCGGTTCGAATTTTGCGTCAACTTCAACGGGTTTTGTAGTTGACGCTATCAATTTAGGCACGATATACCCGAATAGCACTGTTTCTGTGTCTTTAGGCTTCGTTTTTGCAGGTAGTAGCTTCACGTTGCAGAGTTTAACGTTGTCTGAGCCTTTTGAGTCTTGGCTTGTGCCGAACAACTCTTTTAACCAATACATTTTCATTCAAACTACTGCCGCTGAAACCTCTGGCAATGTCACATTAACCTTTAATATTCCAGCTTACATCACAGCTTCAAGTTTCAGCGGCACAATCACAGTTGCAGCAAAAGACGCTTTCGGCGTTACCCATACGAGTTCCGCAAAAATCTCCGCTGCCGTATCAGGCACTACTGTTTCTGGTTGGTCTGATTGGTCTAGTTGGCTAAGAAATCATCCTCTCTATGTCATGCTAATCGCAGTTGTCGTTATTGCTATTTTAGGTGTCGTCGCCGTTTTTTCTAAAAGACGCGCCGTTTAACCTCATCTCCTTTTTGCCTTTTTCTTTTAAGGAATCTGAGATTAATGAAGTTACATTTAGACATTAACATTTCTCGAAAGAGAGTTTGCGCAATAATTCTGATTTTAGTAATGGTGGCAGGTTCTACTTTTGCTGGTTTTCAGCTTGGTAAAGCCCAAAGTTCGCCATCATCAAACTTTACGATTTCAAGCGGAGTTTACCCTGGGGCTCCAACCTACACGATTTGGACTAACGGAACATACTGCTATGCGAAGGATGCTTATGGTTCAATAGATTATCAAGGAGTAAATGCAGGAACTGTTATACAAAATGCCTTTAACAATCCTCCAACAACAGGAATAAACAATGTATTATTGATAGGTGCTTTTACACTTACTTTAGCATCTGGACAGACTTATGCTTTAAATGTGCCTAGTAACACCACCTTTGAGATTGATGGTAAACTCACAATGGCTAATGCCTATTCAGCTACTAACGCGCAGTTTATTCAGGTTGTAAACCGTCAAAATGTAGAAATCTTTGGCGGACAAGGCGAGTTAGACGGTAATGGCATAAACCAAGCGTCAGGCTCAGAAATGCTAAGCGGAATCTTTGTTTCAGGTTCAACCAACGTTAAAATCCATGACCTTTACGGTCACAACTTCGGCTATACACAATGCAATGGCTGGGTTATCAATTTAGGCTATGGCACTCAAAACTTTACCATTTATAATATGATCTGTGAAAATTGCGGAACTGACGGCATAGCATTAAATAATGCAGCTTATGGTAAGGTGAACAACTGCCAACTAGACTACAACGCCCGATATGATACTGGCGGAAATGGTATTTGGATAAACAGCGATCACATTGTTGTAAGCAACATAATAGGCCATTATAATGGTTGGGGGACAGTTAGAGTAGAGGCTTTTGACCAATCACGCTCAGATGTTACCTTATCAAACATTCAAAGCTACTACGATTCAGTAGTTGGAATAAGCATAGACAAACACGCTTCAGGCTCATGGACACTTAGTAACGTTCAACTATCGAACTTCTATATTCTCGGCGCAGGCTCTACAAATAATGCAGGCTTAGAAATTGTTGCTCCAGTGGCAGGCCAAGTATTTGGAATAACTATTTCAAACGGAAAAATAGACAACAGCGCTGGATATGGTATCCACTTATCCGATGTAAGCGACATTAGCATAGTAGCCGTTGATGTTTCTTTCAGTTGGTATGATGGCTTAAGCGCTAGTTCCGTGACTCGATTGCAAGTCACTTCAGGAGTTTACACGAACAACGGTTTAAGTGGTCTTTATACTGCAAGCGGTCTAACTCTTAGTTCTGTTACCCAAAGCACAATCTCAGGAGTGTACGCTTACGATTATGGCAGTCCTGCAAAAGAAGCGTGGGGACTTAGAGAAATAGATTCAAGCAGTGTTAATATTATTACAGGTTGCAATTTTAATAGTCCTGGAACATCTGGAGGAATTTCAACGGTCAGCGCATTTACTCATGTGATAGCAACTTGGAACTCTACAAGTTGGATTTCTGCTTACCCATAGGTGAATGAAACTGCAAGGCAACAAAAAAAAAGCGTTTGCCTCAAGGGCAACCAAACAGGTAAGTTTCCTAATCGTTTTGCTATGTTTAACCCTCTGCCTTTCATTAACCTCTTTGGTTCATGCTTCCATAAATACAATTAATAAACCCTACCTTATTTTGAATATGGGCGAAAGCCAAGTAATAGAAGATGACAACCTAAATACGTTAACTTTCACGGTGGCAAGCGGGGCCCTTCAAGGCTACGTGGCAGAAACCCAAACAACAACATTGCAAGATGGGGGCTCACTTGTTCTTTATCCTGTAACTAACGGCGCCTTAACCATAACTAGTAGCATAGCAGGCTTAAGCATATCTTGTAATGGCATTGGTTATTCTAATCAACTAAGTTTCAGCTCTGGAAACACTTTCAATATCGTTTGGGGAACATTTACCTCATCAGGTGGAGGCGGCAAGTCAACTCCAGTACCACATGCTTCATCACCGCCAATAATTATTCATCCTGGAAACAACACAATTCCGATAGCAACAACTAAACCGACTCCGATTAATTGGCTAGAAAACCCATTTTACGACATGGTGATTGGCATAGCTGTTGTTGTTGCAGTTGTGGCTTGTGTAGCAACCTTTCCACACCACCACCGCATAATACATCACCGCCTTTAATCCTCGGTAAAGTTATGTTAACCGCTATTTTACTTTTAGGGATAAAAACGAGTACTCTTAAAAATTTTGTAAGGGGGCATCCTAACCTTCTTCACTTATCTCGTTTTATTTTGCGTAGGCATTCACTCCGTCTAGAGCAGTTCAGATCTTTCTCTGATGCTGAACGCGACATTGATAAGTGGATAAAAACTTTCCCTATGCGTTATGATTTAATCATTGGTATTCCTAGAAGTGGTTTATATTTTGCTTCTTACATTGCAATTAAGCTTGGCTTGCCGCTTTCTACTCCTGACAATTTTTTGAGAGGCGAAACATGGTTTACTAAAGCAGTACCTATGTCCATCAAGTTTCATAATGTTTTGTTGTTAGATGATGGTGTAGCTCGGTTTGATGGGCAAATGTTTGATGCTTTTACTAAAATCAAAACGGCTTATCCAGATTTAGCAATAACTAAAGCTGCGTTGTATGTGTATCCTGAAGTTGCGGGTGCTGTAGATATGTTTTTTGGTTTTCTTGATTCTCAAAAGTTGAATCATGAAGAATGGAATATTATGCATCAGAAATTCGGGGTAACTGCTTCGGACCTAGACGGCGTCATTTGCCACGATTGGGAGCCTGCTCGTTACAAGTCCTATGACAATTTTATCGAGAATGCGGAGCCTTATTTGATACCGCGCTTTAAAATTGACTTTATAATTACAAGTCGTCCCGAAAAATATCGAGAGGCAACATTGAACTGGTTAAACCGTAACAATGTTTGTTTTGGGCAACTATTAATGATGGAAAACCAGCAACATGACATTACCCAAAGCATCAGACATAAGGTTCAGCACCTTAAAAAGATTAGGCCTTCTTGTTATTGGGAAAATAACTTGGTTGAAGCCACTGAAATTAACCGTTTAACTAAAATTCCTGTACTTTATACTGACCAAATGGTGCTGATAAAATGAAAGTGGCTTTAGTTGTTCCTATATTTGCGTTTATAGATATTTCTCCTCCACTCAACTTGGGGTATCTGGCTGCTTACGCTAAAAGCAGGCTCCCAGATTTGAACATTCAAGTTTTTGATGGTTCAATCGACCCTAATGCTTACGAAAAACTATGGCTGTTTAATCCAGATGTGTTAGGCATAACAGCAACTACACCACAAGCTAGTGCCGCTTACAAATTACTAGATGAGACCAGACTAAAACATCCTGGCGTTTTGACTATTATGGGTGGTGTCCACTCCTCTATTCTGCCAGAGGAAGCGGCATCCCACTCTGATTACGTAGTTGTTGGTGCTGGCGAAATAGCTTTTTGGGAGTTGCTTGAGAATAAACTGCAAGGTTGCTTGCCTAAAGACAAAATTATTTATGGTCGAGCTCTTGAGAATCTTGATGATCTCCCACCAATCGATTATGAAATGTTACATTTAAAAAATTATATTTGGCGTAAGGAGGGGCGCTCATTCAAATTGCCTGTTCCAGTTATGCGGTTTACAACTTCCCGAGGCTGCAAATATGCGTGCCCTTTCTGTTTTAACAGTGGAAAAGCACGTCCTAAACAAGTGCAGTATTTTAGTGCCAAACGAATCATTGATGACGTGAATTTTGTTTTTGAACATTATGGAGTTCGGAGTTTCTGGTTTCATGATGATGAATTTCTCGGAGACAAGAAACGCTTTAAGGAATTTATAGAGTTGTTAAACGAATCTAAATTGAACGGTAAAATAAAGTGGGCTTGCCAAACACGAGTTGATAGTTTAGATTTGGAGTCAGCGAAGTTGATGAAGGCTAATGGATGCGTCACAGTGTTTTTGGGGATTGAAAGTGTCAGCAAAACGTTAAGTTACCTGAAATGCGACACAGTCACTAAGTCTGATGCAGACAAAGCCTTGTTCAACGCAAATAAGGCGAGGTTGCATGTTATTGGCAGTTTCATATTTGGAGTGCCAAACGAAACCCTGAAGGATATGCGTGAAACATTGAATTGGATTTTGAGTTGGGCTAAAAATGGCATGGAAATTGGTTTCGCTATTCTTACTCCTTATCCAGGTACAAGACTTTACGTTGATGCAGAAAAGCTTGGTTTCAACCTTGGCAAGATAGCTTATGAAAAGTTTATCATGGTACGAGACCCATATAATGCTATTCTAATAGATGACGCAATTGATGTGGCTGACTTCGCAAAGTTCGCTAGTGAACTTCAACAATTTATTTGGATTGCGTCAGTTAGACATGACGGTAAAACATGGATGCTTCCCTTCACAAGAACCTTCCAACGCTTCCTAATTAACCACCCTAAAACAGCCCTAACCATTCTGCTCAATTGAATCTTCGAATAAGCACATTTTCTTTTTTCTATTAGAATAGAATACGGAAAAACGGAGGACAATTAATTTGAAACATTTCTCTAAAAATAGGAAAGCAATAACAACTGGAGCAGCAGCAGTTCTAATCACAACGATCTTGGTTATAGCTGCATTAGCTGGAGCATACATGTATTCGAAAGGCTATCTTAGTCCGCCATCAAGCCCGTCGCCATCAAGCCCGCCATCAGGTGGAAATGGCAACAATATTACGCCGTCCACTTACGCAGGCCCGCTTTTACTGAGCATTGTTGATGAAGTCACAGGTACCGCATTTGATACTGCCACTACTACAATTGACCAAGTTGTCGCTAATGGCAACGGCGTTTTCAACTTCATCTCTGGTCAACATAACTCTGTAGCGTACAGTGTAACTACTCCACAGAGCGCAGTTATGATTGTAAACCAAGGATCGCAAGTTATAGTCATGGTTGACTGCACAGGAGCCGCGTCAAACGGCATAGCTGGCTATTACCCTGCTATGTACTACTTCAATGCTGAACCTGGAGCATCAATTTACTATCTTGGTAGCGCTCAATGCTTCACTCAAGTAACCGCAAACCCCTACACCTACAGCATCAACACTCAATACGCGACTTTGATGCCTCAAACCGTAACTGAATACCAGTCAAGCAACGTTTACTACTGGAACATAGGCAACCTCGCATTGTACCCGCGTGACGCAGCAGCAGGACTAAACGAAATCTTATCCTACAACGAAGCATCTCTCGCATCCGTCAATGATGCGTCAGCATGGGTTAACACAAACGCTACGATCACTGCAAACTGCACCCTGCTATCTGTCAGTAACGAAAAATTAACTTTGCAAGTGACAACTGACAACCCGAATCTTTGTTGGGGCCAACAATACTTTGTGATCGGTTCAACTGGAGCCGTTTACAACTATGGCGCAGTCTGCGTTTTTAGCACACAAATGATTAACATTGGTCAAGCAGCCCTACAAAACGCAGGATTCATTCCACTATCAATGAGCAATCTCTACAACGAAAAAGCCTTCTATGAAGTGCTTAATCCAACTCAGCCGCTTAAAGGTCAAAGCCTAGGCTTCTCAATACAGGTACCTATTGACTCGTCTTCAGCAACTCCATCCACAGCCTATAGATACAGTTTCTGGCTTAACGACTGCCAAAACCTCGGCACAGTCGGAGTAGCTGGCAATTCAGCCGCTATGCCTACCGCATACGGATTCGTCACAGCCTACGGTCCAGCAGCATGCGTTCAAAGCGTCGTCCTAACAATCTCTGGCGGACAAAGCGCAACTCCACAGTTAATGGATTGGGTTACAACCCACAGCTAAAACAGCTTTCCCTTCCCATAAACCCTTGCAAAAGGGATTTTTTTTTCTTTTTCTTTTGAGGCTTCAACTTGAGTTATCGTGGTAAACAAAAAGGTTCTTACGGCACTCAACAAAGGCATGGAAATGGCAGAAGTTTTGGAAGGGAAAAAAACAGCGGCAATAAGTGGGCTCAGGGTGTTGACTTGAAAAAAGATGCTTTAATCGACTTGGGTTATCAGGTCCATGAATCTGATGAGCTTAGACACCACGCGCTTAAACGAAGTATCCTCAAAGTTGGCTTCGTAACAACCAAAAGACGATTGGTCTTCCTTAAAAATGTCTCAAATAACCCTGCAATTGATAAAACCGTTCAGTCTGATCTTGACTGGTTAGATAATGATGAACCAAAGTTCGAATAGACCTCTTCAATTGTTTCACTTTCTTTTTTCTTTTGACCAACATGATTAGGAAACTTAATGTGAAGCTTGTTGTGGCTGCAATTGTTATTGGTTTAGCTTGCTGTATCGCTGTCACAGCATACTGGGATTATGTCGTTATTTCCTACGTCAACAACCCTTATGTTGCTTCACCGCAGAGAACAGAATGGAATAACAAATATGGAGCTGCTCTTAACGCTGAAATGCTTATATTTGGGATTTTTGGATCTGTCCTCATTAAAATCGCATTACCCGGGCGACGGATAGGAACATGCTTTGCTCTTACGGTTTTAATCACTTCTATTCTGTTTGTTGTAGGAAATCTTGAGGACTGGCTTTATTTCTTTGTCGGCTACTTCGGTTTCGGTCAACCACTTCCTGCTTGGAACATAAATTGGAATTGGATGCCACAAGCTACGTGGGCTGCACCGTTGTTTTATCCATTCGGTTTCAACAATTCATGGACTACTCTTAATCAAGTGGTTTGGAGCATACTTTGGTTGTTTGTGGTTTTACCTGTTGGTATTGTAGTTATTTTCAAGTTCCCAAAAAGATAATTTTCTTTTGATTTTTTCTTACAAGGTAAATAATATGCGTCGCTACTTCAAAACTTTAATTCTGACGGGGGTATTCTTAATTTGTTTTCTTGTTTTCTGCTTGATTGTACAGGTGTTATATGGTGCTCCAGCCACTTTTTATTCATCTTCTTCCGCTGCAAATTTGGGAGCGGCTTCAGGTATAAATGAAACTCAAAATGTTAACGTTGGTACGTCTGCGTCAGCGGTTGTTTCGGGTCCAACAATGCTTTATTCTTTAGGGGTCATTCCTGTTTACTCAACCGTTTACGGTAGCATAGTCGGGTTTGACGTTATTTTTCTGGGGTTGTCTGCTATTCCATTTCTGTATCTAGGGTTGTCTCTTTTCGGATTTTCCGTGAATTTCAGGGTTCCAGTTTTTCCAAAGAAAAATATTTTCGGTAAATCGAAGAGGAAGACGAGTTTAGGTGAAGAACCCTCTAAAAGAATAGTACCATCTAATAATGGTGTGAATGCGACCCTATTGACTAAGCCTCTGAACGTTAAAAACATAATCCGCGTTATGTGGGCTGTAGTTGGCGGTTTAGCCTTCGTCGGCTATAACCTGTTAGGATTCTTCACTGTTGACGTAAGCTACGCGCTCATAACCATATTCGCAGGCGTAATGTGGCTTGCATTCATAGTATCAGTAGGTTTACTGATTCTAAAGAAAGTTAACAGGTGGTGAAAAACACGGATATCTCAAAAAAGAAACTATTCAGTTTAATCGCGGTAATTATGGCAGTCTCGTTACTCGCAGGTATAATGTTGACTTCACAGTCAGTTCCAACAGTTAAGGTAGAAGTAGCTTCACAGACTTCGGGAATTACTGGTACAGCAACTCTAACTGTTTACTCACCTAACCATCAAATAATCTCAAGTTCTACAAGTAAAACCGATCCATTAACTAATACAGGCTCCAGCTACATTATCTCAATGATTGCAAACACGTCAGTTTCCACCAAAGCAGTTTATCTCACCCTATCAACCGATGCCTCTCCACTCGTAACATGGACAAAACTGCCTAACGAACTCACCACAAACGGCTTAGGCAAATCAACAGCAATCACACCAACCTATGGATGGTGCACAACCGCAAGCGGTCAAAGTCAATACATGCTTGTCACTTTCACATGGTCTTCCATCACAGGGACACAAGCAGGAATCATCTGCATTGGGCTAGGTTACACAGCATCAGCAAGCGCCAACGACTTGGTATGCGCATTAGCAATTACCTCAGCAAGCGTTATCGCAGGCGATTCACTTCAAGGCACAGTGAACATGACTTGCCCATGTGGGTAGCAGTGGCTTAAAACCACATTTTTTCTTTATTTTTTTAAAATTCCATCTGTATTAAGGAGAAAAAATAAGTTGAAACTAAAAAAAGCTTTACCAACTTTCTTAATCGTTTATCTAATGCTAATTGTCTGTTTCATCAACATTTATAATCCTCAAGTTAACGCTTACACAACTGGAACTTTCGGTAACACCGCTCAAAGTGGCTCAACATACTCAGGTATTTCAGCTAATGAAGCTGCTGGAGGAAACTTTACTTCTCCAGCAACTAAAGGGCAAGTTGTGTCCATAGTGTTTTATGGAGCTACAAGCTCTAGCACTCATAACGTAAAATGCATTATTACCTTTGCGAATGGAACAATTCTTACTAACGGAATAAGCCCAGCCGTATCAACTTCTACATCGGCTTCTTGGAGAACAGCTACTTTTGCGACTCCGCCTGTTTACAGCGCGAATACCTATTATGTTATAGCGATAATTCCAGACACGACTTCTTTTCGGCTTTATTATTCAGCAACCACAGGGGGTTTGCAAGAGGCTTATACAGGTGATAGCTACAGTAGCCCAACAACAGCCACATGGACACACACTAACGCAACCCTCTATAGCATCTACGCTAACATAAACATAAACTCGGCTGTTGTTGAACCAACAGTAACGCAGTCCCTCTCACCTAAAACTTCAGCCTCTAGAATGGATGCCCCCATGAGATCAGCAAGCCAATCTATTTCTTCTTTGCTATCGGTTACCCGCGTGTTTGGTGCTGTTCGCTCTTCTAGTCAATCTGCTTCTTTAACGCTTTCAGCTAACCGTTTATTTAGCGGTGTTCGTGTTTCCAGTGAATCTGTTTCTGTTTTGCTTTCGGTTAGTCGCTTATTTACTGGTAGCCGACCAACTACTCAACCTATCTCTACTTTACTGTCAGTTAGCCGCTTATTTAGCGGTGTTCGTTTTTCAAGTCAATCCGTATCAGCTACAACGTCAGGTAGTCGAAGCGTCAGTAACGTAGCTTCAGCGAACAGTTTAGTTTCTCTGTTTTCTTCTACATCAAGAATTTTCAGTGGAAGTCGCTCATCCAACCAATCTGCTTCTTTACTGTTGTCGGTTAGCCGATTATTTTCTGGGGTTCGGTCTGGTAGTCAGTCAATCTCAACCTCTTCCTCAACTATTCGAAGCGTAGGAAACATATTTTTGGTTACGACATTGCTAAATAATTTGTTGCTTTCAACCAACAGAGTTTTTAGCGGAGTTCGTTCCTCAAGTCAATCAGTTTCTATTTCACTATCAGTTAGTCGTTTATTCAGCGGTTCTCGTTCTTCCAGTTTATCCGTCTCTACGCTTTTATCGGGTAATCGCGTGTTTAGCGCTGTACGTAGCTCAAGTCAATCTACTTCTTTAATGCTTTCAGTCAGCAGATTATTTACAGGATACCGTTCCACAAGCCAAACTGCCTCAACTACGACATCGAGCAGTCGTAGTGTCGGTAACGTAGTTTCAGTTAACAGTTTAACGTCTATGTTAACGTCTGCTGCAAGAATATTTAGCGGTTTTAGAGCTTCGGCACAATCAGCTTCTTTAATTTCATTATCATCGAGAAGTGTTGGAAACGTGATTTCTTCTAACTCTTTAATTTCTATGCTCTCTTCTGCTTCACGAATTTTCAGCGGTTATCGCTCAAGCAACCAAAACGTAGCCATTTCTTCTTCCGCGTCACGAGTAGCCGCATACTTCAGAAGCATCGAAACAAACATCCTCTCTCTATTCAGTGTATCATCAACAGTTCTGGCACCGCCTTCGTTCAGTTCCATGACAAGTACCACTAGTTATGCTGGTGTCGCTGCACAAATATCTGTTACTATCACAGATAACCTTGGTGTTTCAAGTTGGCGATGCGCTTCAAATAACACTGGAAGCATGGTTAACGGCACAGTAATTTTAGTCTCAGGTTCACCAGTAACAGCGTTATACAATGACACCCTTGAAAACACCGTTGGGGACACAGTTGTTTTTCAGTTTTGGGCTAATGACACCTCAAACAACGCTGCCTATTCATCAGTAGGCTATTTAACGCTGACAAAACAACTAACTCTAACAAGCGAGCGTGGCACGCAACTATCTCCTACTCCATCGCCTTCCTCTGGGAGCGGCAACAATGGTGGCAATAATGGATTAATAATTATCGCTCCACCAAGTCCTTCTGCCTCAATGGTTCTTGATTTGATTCCGCAATCAACGCTTGTGGACATCGAATTTTGGCTTCATCCTTCTATACCTGTTCTTGTGATAAACAAAGGCACAACTGCTGGGGATGTCGTCATTAATTATTTCATCGGTAACGGTTCTTATCTTTCTCAAGAAACCGTTTTCATAAGTGGCATGGACCAGAAAATAATATCTTTGCCTTTGCCACAGCTCGCAGCAGGACACTATGTTTTAAACGTGACTACATCAGGGCTTCAAGATGCAACGGCTTTGATACCCTTTACAGTGGAAACAAACAGGCTTTTTATCCTCTACTCAATAATTACAATCGTAAGTATCGTGCTATTAGTTGCTGTAGTCATAGAGCTAAATAAAAAACACATTATCCGACTCTAACAGAAAATAGAAACCTGCTCCTATTTTTCACGTTTTTCTTTTGGTTAGGCGATGAGTAAATCTTTAATTGTTGCTCCGCGAAAAATGGTTGAAGTTCCTAGCCAGATGCATTTTAGTATTCCGAGGCAAGTCTTCATAGAAAACGATGCGAACACAGAACTCGTTATTGAATCTGAAGAGGATTGCAACGGAACAAACCCTCAACTTCTAATTCACATACGCGCAAAAATTAAGCGTAAACGAAGCAAATAACATTTTTCTTTTGTTGATGCAGATGGCAAAACATTCTAAATTTATCGTTAACGCGGTTCTTGTGATATTGATTATTTTAGGTATTGTTGTCGCTTATTCGGGTGCCACTGGCATGGCTGGAAAATTTCTCGGTCAAACAGGAACGCAATCAAATTCTGTGAAGTCTAATGCCATGTTTTATGGCAACTACATGTACGTTGACTTTAACCCAATTTCAAGCACCGTCAATCAAGGACAAAATGTCCAATTCACAGAATCTACAACTACTTCTGACCAACCCATCAGTTTGCAAGGAACCTGGTTTGTTAATGGTGTCCAAGTTCAAAGCGGCAGTTACTATACGGTTTATTCTTCGTCTTCTTACAGTTTTTCCAGCGCAAGTAGCGGCGTCTTCACAGTTGTATTTGAAATTTCTGGCGCTTTTCAAGAGGGCGGCGACGAAGTTGGTTGCCAAGGCACAGTCAATGTTCTTGCGCCTTCACCAACTCCAACAGCTTCTCCCACGCCTACTCCGACGTCAACACCTACTTCCAGCCCTACGCCATCTCCAACGCCAACTCCCGTTCCTACACCAACCCCTATTCCACAAGTTATTTTAACAATGGGAATTTCAGGTCAAGGAACTATATCGCCAACTTCAGGAACCCACAGTTACAATCAAGGTAGTATAGCCTCAATTTCGGCTTCAGCATCAACAGGCTACACTTTTAGCTATTGGCTTTTCGATGATAACTCACAAAACTCTAATGCTTATGTGACTTTAACGATGTCTCAGAGCCAAAGCGCCTTAGCCGTATTTACTTTGATTCCTCAGCCTACTCCTACGCCAGCGCCAGGTCAGACTCCCAGCCCAACCGCTACTCCAGGTCCAAGCCCAACACCGCTTCCAATCCAGACACCACTCCCAACACCTATTCCAAGCGCCACACCTGAGCCAACACCCATTCCGATTTCAGGCAGCACCCCAACTCCACCGCCAACAAATCCCGTTAACATCGACTACAATGAACTTGCAACGGCTGGAGGAGGAGCATTCTCATTCATAATGTTCCTAGTCATATTATACTACAATAAACTGTTGCTCTTCAGCAAAAAAACCTAATCCTTTTTTCTTGTGATGTATCTTGAAGCTTAAACTTTCAACCCGAGAAATCGCTTTAGCAGTTGCATTTGCCGTCATGGGCTTTCTTTTCTACACAAGAACGTTTTTGTTAGCAATAAACACTTTGAACCCGATTGAAGGCCTCGTAGTTTACTACGTAGTCATTTGGTCAAGCATCTTCATCTTAAGTAAACTAGATCTAGTGATTTTCGGAATAAAAATCAAATCTTTGCAGCAGACAATAGGGCTTTTACTTATAACTTTCAGTTTTTTCGTTGTTGTAGATTGGTCAAGCGCCTATGTGCAATGGGCAACAACAGGGCACTTCACAGGCGCCAGCGGCGTATTATACCAAGACGAAGATGGTTTCATGTGGCAAATATGGACAACTCTGATACCCGCAACTTCCAACATCGTAATCTGGTTTGATAGAGTCTTCGCTTTTTCCGTAAGTCCAGCCCTCATTGCGCTTCTAGGCGGTGCCCTCACTTCTAAGAAGCCACACTTAGGCTAAACCCTTTTTTCTTTTGAGTCGAAGCTTTATGGTGAACTTTGGTCCAACTGAGGGCAAACAGAATCATTTAGCATGGTTTTTTATTGGACTTTACTTGCCTTTGTTAGCTATTTTTCTGCTTGAAGCTTCAGGCAGCTTAAGCGAATACATTGGCGCCGTCTTCGACATCATCTTAACCGTTGTTTCCCTAATTATCCTTCTCGGGCTCATAAAATCAGACGACAAATACTACTCCAATTTTGGCGTTAAAAATTTGGTTGGCGCTGTCGGCTTGGCTGTAGCTATGACCTTGCTCAGTTGGGGTTTAAGTGACTCTTGGTTAAGTAATAGCCCGAATACTTTAGCGGCTTCAGCTTTTGTTTTTGTTCCTCCCCACATCAGCAGTGTTGCAAGCTTGTTTTTGTATTCGGCTCTTGCTGGGTTAGTGTTGACGGCTACGGCTGAAGAACTGTTTAGGCTGCCCTTCTTTAGTGAGGGTCAAATTCGCTGGAAGAAAGGTTTGAGGCTTGGTCAAGTAGGATTCTTTGTCTTCTCAACTGCTATCGCTCTCTTCGTTATTTTAGTTGTGCTTAACGTCACTAACTCTTTTGATTTGTTAACTATGATTATTTTTGGTGCAACAGCCATCGGCGCCTTAGCCTTAATTTCGTTTAAGGGGCTACCGAAAAACTTTGCTGTGCCAGGCGTCATCGGCTACGTCGGCTTTCCCGTATTTTTTTGGGCGGTTCTACATGCGATCGGAAATTCATCTTACATTGCTGATCCTGCCTTAATTATCCCCGCATTTGTGAATGGGATTCTACTGACAATTTACCTTTGGAAAACAAAATGCATTTTTGGGGCAATCGCGTCACATTGGCTTTTCAACACTTTTATTCTCGCAATCACATTTTTTAATGGCAGTCTCGCCTACCTTATTCCTCAAGGAACGCCAACTTTTCCGAACATTTTATCTGGCGCGTATTGGTGGAACGGCGGTGGAACGCTCGATCTGTTACTTTTTGGTGCTATTATCTGGGCAGTTGTATTCTTTTTGCTTCCTTCACTGCGAGCCAGAAAATAAAATTAGCGCAAAACCGTTTTACTGAACGTTTTTATCATCAACATCCTTACTGAGCAAATGAATGTTCCTACGTTCATGTTCTAAGTAAGAGTTAATGTTATATTCTGTTGTTCATTATTTAGGGCTTGGGAGTGGGCTTAGTGGGTAAGCGTAAGGTTCGGGCTGTTAGTGAGGGGTGTATTCGTGACGTTTTTATTAAGCATTTTGGGAAACGGTTCTGTAAAGTCTTCGGTTATTTCTTCTCCATGTCAACTTTCGGTTGCTGACTCGCATTCTGAATTAAAGTAATCCACTTGTTCTTTCCTTCAATCTGTATTCCACATGCTTCGCTTGGAGTTTTACCATCTAAGCTTTCATGTGGTCTAATGTAGTTATGAAATAATTGGTAACCTTGCAGTATGGGAGTTTCATTAATCTTTAAGCCTCTCATAGTCTTTTCTCTATCGCGGATTTCGCCATTCATTCGTTCCATTTTGTTATTGTGCATATCGCCGTTTAGTTTTATGGCGTTAATGTGTTTTGTTCTTGGATTTTTGAGGGTAAAAAACTCTTTATTGTAAGCATCATGGTAAGCGGGTAATCCATCAGTTATTATCGTCATGGGCTTTTTACCCATTAATTTTTTGCTGAGTGCAAATAGGCTTCTTGCATCGTGCTTATACTTGCTCTCTGCCACTTCTTGAGCTATTAGGAAACGTGTTTCGTCGTCCATCATGGCGAAAAGATATTTCATGTCGCCTTTTATTTTGATATAAATTTCGTCTGCTCTCCATGTGTCGCCTACTTTCGGAACTATTTTTTCAACATAATTATTCATTAATTTAACGTACTTTTCTATCCAATTATAGACGGTTTGGTGTGAAACCTCAACACCTAACAGTTTAAGCGATTTCATTGTGTTTCTTAGTGATTCTCCTGAAAAGTACAGTTGCATGGCAGAAGTGATTGCTTGAGGGTTATGTTTCATTCGTTCAAAACCGATGTTTACGCTAAAGGTTTTTTGGCAATCTAAGCACATGAAGCGTCTAATATCTCCCGCTTTGTTATGTCGTACACCATACTTTTTCAGGTGTGCCGAGTGGCAGAAAACGCATTTTGAAATATTGACTTCTTGGATAATTACGCTTTTCTTGACCTGTTCCTTCATTTTAAGGCTAAATTCAACCGCAAAAAGATGCTTGCATTTAACATGTCGGAAAGTGTGGTCGGGGCATGAACAATGAAGTTCTCCATCAACCGAGAAAACAGTATATTCGCCTTTTCCGCTTTGAGATTTGACTGTGAAAAAGTTCTCTTCTATCGTTTCGATTTGGCTTTGTGTTTGAGCGATTTGTAAGCCCCTTTCTTCCCGACTATTTGACGCTTGCATTAGTTATCCCTTAATCAGGTATAACCACCAGCCGCTTAATAAAGTTATACCTTTTACTGGTATAACCTTAAATAGCGGCGTTTCCATACTGTAAACATTCGCTCAAGCGACAACAGAGGATAAAGTTCATGCCCGTAACCTACAAAGACGTAAAAAACACAAGATACATTTACTTTAGTCATTACGAAAACGGAAAAAAAATTGAAGATTACTGTGGTGCAACTACAGACCCAACAGCCCTTGAAAAAGCACACGCTTTTGAAATAGAATACGTAAAAAATCAGATTACACATTTTCAAGAAGAATTAAAAGAGCTAACCCGTAAGAAAAGACAAATTCAACCGATAAATCCAATTAATGTTAATCCCCAACCATGTTTGCCACCAGCAAAAACGCATCATACGGTTTACATCGCTGATTCAAGCGATATGTCTCAAATTGAGGATGGTTCTATTCAGTTAGTGGTTTGTTCCCCGCCGTACTACAATGCACCACATGATTACAAAAATCTCTTTAAAAGCTATGATGCTTTTAAAGATTTAATGACTGCATCAGCAAGTCAGATGGCAAAAAAACTACAAGATGGGCGTATAGCATGTATAAATTGCGACGATATGCTTGTTGATGGTGAGAAATGGCCAATAGTCGCTGACATCATAGGCATTTTCAAAGAGGCTGGATTCCGTTATCGTGACCAAATTATATGGCGTAAACCAGATGGGTATATTAGAGCTAGTAGAAGGAGCGGAGTTCTTATTCAACATCCATATCCCATGTATTTCTACCCAGATAATGTGAGCGAAAGCATCTTAGTTTTCCAAAAAGCTAGAAACTTCGATTATCAAAGCATCGAACCAGAACTTTATGAGGTTTCAAAGGTTGATGTGGACGAATATTTAGATGATAAATGGTATATGAATATGTGGACAATGACAAACGTCTTACCTCTTAACCGTCTAGAGAAAGGAATTGCGGCTTTTCCAGATGAATTAGCATACCGTTTAATCAAACTCTACTCCTTTAAAGGTGAAAAAGTGCTCGACCCATTTCTAGGTTCGGGTACAACATGCAAAGTTGCTAAGGAACTTGGTAGAGACAGCATTGGCTATGAAAAAGACGCTTCTTTAATCCCCATAATACAACAGAAAATTGCAGGCAAGTTAAAGCTAAAGAACCCAAAGTTATTAGAGCTAGAAGCAACAAAAGAGACTCCTTATACTTTAGAAATAATATCAAAGGAGTCTCCAATCATCAATGTCCCTCAACGACCATGATACATTAATCAAAGCAATAGTCAATGTTTTATGTGCTTACGGTTTTCAAGTAGATTATACAATCAAAGGAACAAGAACTGAAAAAGTGAAAATAATCGGGGATTCTGACCTTCATTATTATCCTGATGTAATAGCAAAGAGAGGACTTACGACCCTTATTGGAGACATTCGAACTAGAGGTCAGAGAGGCACTAAGAACGAAATTGACAGAGGCGTAATTCAATTTCTACAAGCAGAATTAGATGATTTAGCCGCTTGTCTAAAAAGGCCACATGGCATGGTAGTTACGCCTCATGGTGCTGATAAGGATGCTACGATTCTTGCAAACCATTTTGGAATATACATTATAACGCTATCTATGGATGCGGCTCGTACTATTGCAAACTTGGATGTTATTTCTCAACGAGAAAAGATAATTGACCTTGCAAGAAAAAACGATGTTGTATTCTAAGCAACCGATTTTTGACAGGAAAAATCAGTAACCGAAGACTTTACAGAACCACTATGCGCAAAGCTTATATAATAAATACGCTACTTTAGGAATATTCCTAAAGAATATGACGAGGGAGCGGTAAGTTGGAAAAAGAACAAACGAATTTGAGTTTGCGTAAGGACATTAAGGAACGTGCTAATGGCGCGCTTGATCGCGGTTTTTTCAGTGGCGTTAGCAGTTTAAGTGGCTTAGTTGAAAAAGCGCTTGAAGACATTCTTGACCAAAAGCGTGTTCCTAAGACCTTCGCTAAAGTTCTCGCAGAAAAAGTGGGGGCTTAGTTTTTGGCTAAAGTTATCTCGGCAGTTCCAACAGTAACAACAAACGCAACCACATGTGAAGTCAAAACAATCGGTTCCTTAAGAAGCCTCTATCGCATGGTTCAAAAATTTGAAAAACAAGTAGGTAATGAAAAACCGTTTTTGGCGAAGTATGGTTCCGAAAAACAATGGCTCAGTCAGTTTAAGCGTCAGCCTTATGATGTGGAGGCTTAAAATTGTCTGTTGTTTTTACTCAGGAAGACCGAGAAGCCCTCAAGGAACTTGTGCAGATCATACGTGAAATAAAGCCTTATGTTGAGAATTTTAGGTTGAAAAAGGCTTTGAAGGCGAATCAAGCTGAAATTGATCAGCTTAGGAGGGCTTAGGTTTTGTTTGCTTTTATTCGTAGGTGGAGGGTTAATCGGGCTAAACGGGAATTAACTGAGATGCTTCATGAAGATGGTGCGTCTGAAAAAATCATCGAAGGCGTTCTTCACTGGTATTTTTATGGGGAGGCACTATAAGTGACCCCTCAAGAAGCCCTCCAGCAATATCACCAAAGAAAAGCTGAAATTGTAGCCGTAGAGCAAGAATGTTTAGCAGAGAAAGCAAAGACCGCGGCTTTCTGGGAAGAGAAAAAGCAGAATCTTTCAACAGTAGAAACCAAAAAACCTTATCCGTGTGCTGAATGTGGTCAAATTATTCCTGAGAAAACTCGGGTAAAAATTGCTTCTCGAAAAATTATGTATGGTGGCAACTTTGGCTTAAAAACAGTGTATTTTTGCCACGTTTGTAGACCTATAGAAAAAGTTACAGTGGAGGCTTAACAAGTGGTTTGCAAGTTTGCCTCTATCTGTGGCTTGTACCAGAAAGATGCTCCAACTTGCAACTTTGAGGATGGCGGTCCCTTTACTGCCTCTGGCAGAGCCTATTGTGGAGAGTATAATGTTCTTGCGCATACTCCGAGGAACATTCAAAGAATCATTGTTTTGCCACGAATTGTTTTGGTGGAGGCTAACTGATTGCAAGAAGCTGTTGTTTCTTCTCAGACACCTTTCCGTAGTGGTTATCCTGTTGAATCCAGATTTATAAACGGTTGGTATTGCCCTGTTTGCGGTTGCGTGACTGAACATATTGAGCAGGATGGTTATCGCAAGTGTGTTAAATGTTGGTTAAGTCTTCCTTATCTTATTTCGACTAAAGCGCCAGATGCAGAACGAGTCGCAAGGCAAGCAGAACGTTCAAGAAATTATGCGAAGTTTTTTGGTTCTATCCGATTTTACATTAAACAATCAGAGATAGATGCTTTGGCCTCTGCTCTGGGCAGGTATCATCGGGCGTTTAACCAACCTAACTATGGAAAGTTGAGGCGTTACTTTTTTCAAAGTGATAAATTTGAGGTAGATTAGAAAATGCAAAGAAACTTTGTAGAAAAAAATCGCGTTGTCATTGATAGCTTCAAAGACAACCGTACCCGAAAATTAGCAAAGAACGTTTTGAAAGCTTTGGAGGCATGTAACCAATGCGTTCTCGCGTAGGGTTGCTTCTTTTGCCAGAAACCTTACTCACTTTCTTTTTTGGCTGGTTCCTATACTGGGTTGGTCAAAAGAAAGTAGAATCTAAAAAAGTTAAGAAGGTTGCTTAATTGGAGAAAACACCGATTTTGAAGTTTGAGGTTTCAGTTAAAGAACACGATACTAAAGAGCCTGCTTCTAACGATAAGCCTGATGTTTTTACTGTTACCATGAAGTCTTTTGATAAGGCTTTAAAGATCGGTTTAGAAGAGGCAAAAGTGCAGTTGAAAATTAAGGCCTTAGATGACATTGTGAAGCATAATTTTCCCCTGTTCGGCACTTTCGTTGTTGAAATTTACCAGAAAACAAGACCTAAACCAGTTCAAGAAGAAAAACCAACTGAACAAACTCCGTTGGACTCTTCAGCTTCAGAAGAAGAGGGCGAAAAGGAGGCTTAAACGGATGCAAAATCAAATACCTGAGAATGGAAAAGTTCAAGAATTTCTAAGGACTTTTGCACCGTATTGCGAAGGCAAGCCAACAACCACTAATATTGATGTTTCTGTGATTTTGAAGCCTGAAGTTTTAAAAGACAAAGCGAAATATGCTGAGCTCCGCGCCTTAGCTGTGACTGATTACCATGCAACCGTTATGGTTAGTCCTCGCTCTGGCTTCCGAATTTTGCTTGGAAAAAGCGAGAACGAACAGGTTCTGCTGCATCTCCATGTTGCTGACATCGAAGGCGGTGGTCCTCAACCGAGAACTTACATAGCACCCGATGATCCTGAAACGGTTAAGCTATACGAGAGCATCAAAGCTAAAGGTCAGCTAGATCCTATCAAAGTCTATAAATCTCCCATAACGCCGGGTAAGTATCGAGTTTGGGAAGGTCATAGGCGTAACATGATTATTTTCACTATGTTTAGACTTTCCGATATAAAAGCAGTTGATGACGGATTAACTGAACAGCAAGCTTTCGAAAATGCCTTAATCGTTCATATTCGCCAAAACATCAGTGCTTACGACCAAGGCCACTTCATTGAAGAAGATTTGAAGAAACGATTTCCCAACATTTACACTACTCAAGAAACTATTGCGAAACGTCTTGGTTTATCACAGCAGACAATTAGCAATATTTTGCTGGCTTACCGTCAAATTGAAGCTCAAAAATCTAACTTTTCACCTGAAACTTACCAGACTCTGGTGACTAAATCGCCAGAAACAATAATTCCAGTAACCAAAGCTCCTGAAGCAGCTAAACCTGCGCTCTTAACGGCAATCGCAAATGAAAATTTGAGTATTCTCGAAAGCAAAAACCTTAGCCGAGAAATATCCAAAGTCCCTGATGCTACTGAGCAGACAGTTAAAGAAAAAGTTGCGGTATTATTCGGTAGTGCTGAGAAAGAAGTTTCGAAAATTGACAGTATAATTGCTAAGTTGGTTGAAAAATCTGTTGTTCTTGCACCGGAAGATGCAGTACGCGAAGCCGTAGGCAGAGCTGGCGACAACAAAGTTACACCTGAAAAACTCGGCGTCTTCATGACCATTTACTTTGCAATCCTCGACAAACATGCACGTGCTGACAAGAAATCAAACGAATACTTCGAGGAAGCAGAGCAAGAGGCAGCTAAATGGTAGATGAAGACAACAACGAAAAACAAGTAGATATAGGCCAACTTAATCGAGACAGAGTCAATTTTCTGATTGAGCAACTCATCAACGTAATTCCAAATCTAAAAGAGCTCACAGGTATAACCAATGAAGCGCGAAAAGCTGTTGAAACCCAAATCGCGGATTTCGCTCTAAGCATAAAAACATCAAAGTTAGACAAGGACCAACTTGAAACCTTTTTCAAAAGACCTTACTACCTAGAACCTGTACCGAGAAGACAAGATTCTTGGTACTTAATTATTCCAAAGTTTATTGACATGCAAATCGGGTGGCTTGACCGTTCAACTGAAAGTTACAACCGTTTTCTCATCAACAGATACATGGATTGGTTAGGGGAAATTCCTGAAGCCATAAAGAAACAGCTTGATTGGAAAACACCGCCAGAATTAACGCTTGATGGCGAGGAAATTCATGGTTCAAAAGCAGCATTAGATACAGCTTGGCAAAAGTATAGACCTTTCTTGCATGACCGCGATGAAAAAAGAATCAAGATCAATTCCAAGCGAGCTTTTGACTTGATTGCTTCTTTAATAAAGGATGGAGTATTGCCATTCAGTATTAAACCTGTTGACCCCTCAGATTTAGTTGACCGTAAATTAGACTTTGAGTTAAGAGACTATCAAAAACAAGCTTGGAACGAACTATCACGGTACAGCGCAATAGGCGTTTATTATCCACCAGGAACAGGAAAAACAATCATTGGCTTATGGGTTATGACTCACCTTAACCCTCCACATTTAATTGCTGTCCCAACCCGATTGTTGCAGGAACAATGGATTGAACGGATTCAGGTACACACTGACCTTAAACCAGATGAATATGATGTTTTAACCTATCAAGCTGCTATCAAGAAAGGAGGCGCCAAAAACTATACTGCCTTCATCATTGACGAGTGCCATCATCTTCCAGCAAATTACTTTGTTAAAATGGCCCTTATCAAACGCAAATACACCGTAGGCTTATCAGCAACACCATTCAGAGAAGATGGTCGTGAAGAATACATTTTTGCGTTAACTGGCAAACCAGTCGGCTTAAGTTGGGAATACTTCAAGAAACTCAATATTATAAAATCCCCAACTTGCCATGTGTGGATTGTCAAAAATGTTGAAGCTAAATTCCACAGACTTGATGCTTTACTGAAAGAAGACAAACGCACAATCATTTTCTCTGATTCAATAGAGATGGGAAAAACCATTGAAAGCCGCTTTAAAGTTCCCTTCGTTTCTGGAGAAACTAAAAACAACATGGAAACTATACTGGCAAATCGTACCGTTGTCGTTAGCAGGGTTGGCGATGAAGGCATGTCACTGCCAGACATTGAGCGCGTCATCGAAGTTTCCTGGCTTGGAGGCAGTCGAAGACAAGAGCTTCAACGTACAACTCGGTTGCTTCATAGTCAAACAGAAGAGCAAGAAAACCATGTTCTAATGACACTAGATGAGTATCTTCGGGACCGCAAACGTTTGTTCTCTATCATGGATAAAGGCTTCAAGATTGTTCTTCACCGAGAAGGTGTTAGCGAGAAAATCATTGAGCAAAAAACTCAAGAAGGATACCAACCAGCAAGGCGTAATAACAAGATTCAAACTACTGCTGAAACTGTGCCTCCCGTTATGGCGGGACAAAGTGCTACTTTTATTAATTTGCCCGGTGTTCAACGGATAATTAATTTAATGAGTAAAAAGGAAGAACAACTTTTCACTTTACTTCTTGACCATGATGGCGAATGGTTCAGCGGTAACAAATTGCCATTTCTTTTAGGTTATGCAAGTAAACATTCCATGCAGGTTAGTCTCAACTTCAAAAGGATGGTTGATAAAGGCTGGATCGAGCAACAACGCGCTGATGGTTCTCTGAGTTACAGAACGAATATGAGAGGAAAAATGGGAGGAACTTAAATTGGGTTATCGTTGTTGTGCTGTCCTAAATTGCTATGCGCCTGTAGTTAAGGGAAGTCCATACTGTAAGAATCACACGGTTGATGATGCTTACGCTAAAGTTCCAGTTTTGATTCAGCATAAATACCTTAAAGAGGCTGACGAAGATGGGTTTGTTCTTAATCTTGTTCTTCAAAATAATCATGGAAAACTGGTTCTTTTACCTACTGAGGCATCACCGTGGCATACAAAACTTTAATGGAATGCTGCAATGGCGAAGTAAATTTGGAGGTTGAAGTGCTTCGTTTAGCTCGTCGCCTCAAAATTTTTAGCGCCGACGACCTGCATGTTCTAGATCCTTCACTTGAAGAACTGGGGCGAGACCGGCGCGTTTATGGCGCTATACTTCATAGTCTAAAAGACCAGGGCAAAATAAAATTTGTTAGCTATATTCCTTCAAGCAGACAGATGTGCCATAATCGACCTGTGGCTCAATGGCAATTCATTGAATCAGATTTTAAACGACAAGCCGATGCCCTAAGTAATAAGCTGGGCAAAGCAACAAAGGTAACTACTTAGGGAGTTATTTTTCTTTGGACAACAACCGTACAACACGACAGGGTTCAATAAAAGAGGTTCAAAAGTTCAATGAAGATTTTGAACTCTTAGGGAAGTTGCCGCCTACAGGCTTAAAGATTCTCAAAATTCTAGGTGCTCACGGTGTAGCTGCTGAAGCCCAAAGAATGCTCGGATGCGTCAAAAGTAACGTTTCTTACTGGAAAGACAAATTCATTAAGGCTGGAGCTCTACGCCTTCAATGTGATGGTATCACCAAATATTACGAGTTAACCGAGTATGGTTCAAAAATCCTCGGTGGAGTTGACAACGGACTACCGATTTTGTTTGAGGATAGGCCTGTTAAGTTTAGGGTTTTGAGGCGTGAGCAGTGCCGTGTTGATTGGGAGAAGTTGGGTAGCCCGAGGAATTGGCGGCAGCTTGGAGTTAGGCTTGGTGAAGTGCAGGTTATGTTGCATGACCGCTTAGGCGTTGAGCATGATGAGGCTAATGTTATTGTGCACCCTGGGCAGGTGAAGGGGTTTACAAGCAGTGAGGTTTTTGCTGATAGTGTGCGGATTGTTGAGCGTACTCGGGGGATTTTGGAGGTTAAGTTTGGGATGCTTTTGGACGAGGTTGGGGAGGTTATTGGGAAACCGCGTTATCATGTTTACAGGCCTGAGTGCCATGCTTGGATTGAAGCTGGTAATGTTGAGGTTGACGGTGTTGGATCATTGGATGCTAGCGGTACGCATGATAAGCAGGATCCTTTGAATGGGAGGCCGCACGTAGAATATTATGACGGAAAATTAGCTGATGTGGCAGCAAGTTTTCCAGTGATTAAGCGTGGCGCTGGACTCGGGGAGTCTGCGGTTGAGTTTCCTTTAGTGTTAAGAAAGTTACTTGAGACAAATAGGGATTTGACTCATAAAGTTGATAATTTGTCAACTCAGTTTGAAGCTTTAGCGACTTCAGAAAAGGGTGTTTCTGAATCATTGAGTAACCTTGTTTCTTTGATTAAAGGCGAATCAGTTCCAGAGAAACTTCATGAAAATAGTGTTGGAGGAAGTAGTGAATATGTCAGATAGAAATATTTTGAAGGAAAATTTTAAATCTCTTGGAAACAATGTTAATGGGAAAGGACTGGGGTTGACCTGTTGGGTTAGAGGTCAGTGGTCCCAGTTGGAAGAGAGGGGGTTTGGGTGTTTTCTCTCTAAAGCCTTCCCTATAAGAAAAATGTTGGGAGGGGCTGTTGAGTGATTGAGTCGTATAAGGAAGAGGGAAAAGTTGGGTTTGAGTCAGCTTTAAAGTTGGCTATTCCTGAGTACCGTGTTATTTTAGAGAATATGAAAGCGTATCAACTGCTTTACCGCTTCAAGTACCAGAACGGAGAATGTAATTTGAATAGGCTCTCAGAACTGATTGGTTGCAGTATTAATGAGGTTGTTGAGTTGGAGCGTAATTTTGATGCTTATCTTCAGAGAGTTATGAACGGTGATGTGCGTAGTAACTTGATTGACCTTGTTTGCCCGGAGTGTTTTGCTGTAGGCGGCTTGACTAGTTTTGGTGGTGCCGGAGAAGAGATAAAAAAGACTTGCAACCAATGTGTACCTCCAGACACTATTATACCAGGCGACTTTAAACCGATTCAAGATTATCAAATCAATGATTTAACAACAACGGGAGGTATTGTTCTTGATACGTTCAAAAGACTTTATGACGGCGACTTGGTAACAATTAAAACTGCTGGTTTATTACCTATAACGTTAACGCCTGAGCATCCTATTTTGACTTGCATAAAGAAAAGATCATACCTTAACCATCACAAAAATGGCTTTTGGATATTTGATAAACCCATTTTCAAAAATGCTGGCCAACTTACTGGTAGACGCTTTAAAGAGTATAACAGGTGTTTCAATGATTATCTAATTGTTCCAATGGCAAAAGGCAATTACTGCCAAAATAAATTAGACTTAACATGCTATACTACGAAACGTGGAAAAGATACTGCTATGGGCAAACGTTACCCTATAACTTTAACGCTTTCTTCTGAAATAGCATGGTTACTTGGTTTATACGTTGCTGAAGGTTCAACTAATGCAATGACTGCCACTTTCAGCTTAGGAAAGAACGAAAAATATTTAATTGAAAGGTTGACTAAAATCATAAAAAATATGGGCTATAGCCCTAATGTTTCCGACAAAAGAACTGCTGTCGGTGTCAATTTACCATCCCGTATTCTAGCTCGCGCCTTTGCAGATTGGTTCGGAAGAGGTGCTAAAAACAAAAAAATCCCTGATTTTATCCTCGAAAACAAAAATCACGATTTAATTAATGAATTTTTGATGGGTTATTTATCGGGAGACGGTTACAATGTAAACGCAAAAAGTGACAAGAAATCTCAAAAAAGCGAATTTAATTGGGTTGCAAAAACCGTTAGTCAATCACTTGCTTTAGGCATTCAGCTTTTGGCTTTCCGTGTGGGTTATCTTGCTTCGATTCAAGAGGTTCCACCACATAGTAACCTTTGTGAAGGACGTATGATTCATGGCTCAAAATCATATGAAATTCAAATCCGATCAAGTATGAAAGGTAGCCATCAAATTATTGTTGGAGACAAACTTTTAGTCCCTATAATGCATATTTCAAAAAAACCATATAAAGGATACGTTCATAATTTACATACCCAAAATAATGTTTACTTAGTAGCAAACGCGGTTGTTCATAATTGTGGTGTTGAGTTATCTGATTCTGTGAGTGAGGATACTTTTGATCAGAGTCTTGACCGTGATGTTACTTATGCTCCCACGAATCATATTAGTTGGACTAAGGGGATGGGCGGTACGTTTAATGTTCAGAAGGATTTGTTGAAGCTTCTTTCTAACGATTGTGTGTGCAAGATTGAGCACTTTGAAAACAAAACTATTTTAGCGCAGTTTGAGCCAGAGGTTAATGACAATTTTTTGGTGAAACTTGATTATTCAGCTAAAGAGTTGCTTCCTGAAGTTGAAATCGTAGTTTCTGGCGATAAAGCCTTTCGAAGAATGGGTGAGAATATTCATTGGATTCCTTTGATTAAGTTTTACTCTGCTATTGACGAGGCCTTTCATAGCAGTGACTTGTATCTTCGACGTAAAAAAGCAATTTTGGAGTCTGGGGTCAGGAGCGACTTGAAGAATGCTTTGGAATACGGTTTAACTTTGTGTGCTCAATATGGCTTTAATAATAAGGATCGGGACCAAGCCTTTTTTAATACAGTTGGCCGAGAAATAAGGTTAATGAAGCATCAACTTAAGGCTCAGCGTCGGCATATTCCTGAGAAGCGACTTGTTGAGACGATGGTTTACATCTGTGCGCTTCTCTTCGATAAAAAAGGTCTTGCAACCCGGATGAAAAGCGAACTTGACATTGACATTGGCTTGGTTAACTACTATGAGGAGTACAAAGAGTTTCTTAAGCGGCATGATAAGGTTGATGGTTCGCCTATGCTTCTAAAAGCTTTAGAGCAAGTTAGTGAAGAACGAAAAACCCGTTGAATTGTGTAACGCAATAGGTTCTCAGAACTGCCAGTTTTTAACGGAATCATATTATGTTTCCGTTATTTTTCTTTTAAGTGATTGAGTGAGTAAGCCTAAGAAGTCTTCTGTTAATCTTGAAGTTACTCCTGAAACTAAGCAGTTGCTAGATGATTTCAAGAAGAATGACGGTTTTTCTAAGGGCTCTATTCTTGATGATGGAGTTGTTTGGGCTCGGTTTCTTTTTTACAGCACAGAAGATTTGCCTACTACAAAACGTGAAGTTATGATTTACCGGTCTTTGCAGTCAACTCGTAAATATCATGCTGAACAAGGTGCGCCAGCTTCGGTTTTGGCAGGTTTAGATGATGCTATCAAGTTTCAGAAGCAAATTGTTGACAGCCTTGAAACTGGCGAGTACAAAAAGATTAAGCAGAATTTGGAGAAGAAAAGCCTTGAATAAACACGGTTTATTTGCTGCTGGATGCGTTGTCTGCTCGGTGCTCTTAGGATTTTCTTTTTGGTTTATTCGGCAAAACTTTTTCCAGTTTAATTCACCTTTCTTCTACATCTTTGTTATATCAACCGCCTCGTTACTTGGGCTTCTTAATTTTTTTCTGAAAAATAACGGAACCAAAAAAACCAAAATTCCTAATGCTAAACCAAGTTTACCCTCCGTGTCCTCCGTAGTTGACTCTGTTGGAGCTTCAGGTTATACAATTTTGCCGCCTGGTAGGATTTTAACAAGCAGTTTTGAATTAGAGATACATGAAGCAGCTGGTTATTTGCCTTTTGCTAGATCTGCGGCTCCAACGGCTCCAGCGGAGTCAACTTCCATTCCAACTGAATCTACAAAGAGAAGGTTTTTTAATGCTGTTGAATAACAAAAAATTAGTTGCTTTCCTTCTTGTTTTGGCATTAAGTTTAATGCTGTTCAGCGGAGCGGAATCTGTTAGGGCTCAGACGAACCAGAATTATTATGCTATTCCTACGGCTACACCTTTTGGCGGTAATTCGACAGAAACGGGTAACAGCACAAGTATTGTTGGCGTGTCTGGGTTTCAATCTATTAACCCGAATGGAACGTCTATTCTTTTTCCGCTTTATGCTCCTGCTTCAGTTACCTTGAGCTATGCGACGGCTGTTAATTACTACGTGAATGTTTCTTCTTACGACAGTCAACACAATGAAGAACAGTCGCCAAATAGCATGACCGTTTTTCTATACGGCTTAAGCACATACGAATTTAGTTTTAACGTATTTTACGCCGAACCTGTAAATCAGAATATCACGATAGTTTTTTCCGGCAACAGCAGCTCTCCCATTTCTATTCCACTGACTATTTTAAACAGTGGTTTCAGCCTCAATGTAATTGTAACAACTAGCCAAGCGCCTAGTTACCCGAGCGCTCAATCTATTTGGGATTATGGCAATGGACAAGAACAGCAAATGATAACGAACCAAACTCGCAGTTTGCAGTCTCAGCAAGCTTGGATGCAGACAGAAATGGTTATTGGCGGTGTCGTTGTCGCTGTCCTTACGGTTGTTGTTGCGATTATTCTTCGGTGGTCTATGAGGAAGGATAGACGCGATATAAGCCAACAGTTTCGCGGCTTCGGTAATCAATCAAGGAGAGGTTAAATGCAGAGAATAAAAGATAATTCAAGAATCAATCGGATTGTTCATTTTTCCGATAGGCCCCAAATTGGTGTTCCATTAGGCAAATTCAGAATAATAATTAGGCTTGCTGGCCAACGGAATCATACTGAACTTGAAGGCGAACTTTATGATTCGACAAGTATGTTTCTTAATAAACTTTTAGTCAGTGATTTCAAAGCCGTTATTTGCGATGAAATCGCTTTTACGCACCCAGAAATAAGAAAAACAATTGATGCAACACCTATCCGAGAGGCTCCCCTAGAGGTAACTGACTGCGTGGCTGACGAGAAAGAAGCTACATCTGCGGCTGACGCTGGCATTAGCACAACTATCGAAGACAAATCACTTTTAGCATTGGTGCCTAAGCATTTTAAGGCTTCTTTGGATGATGCAGTCAAAGCTTTTAGGGAATACCCTTTGAGCTCTGTTTGTCGAGTTTTAATTATGAAACAGGGTTTTAATTCGGATAAGCACATTATTTTGCAGTTTGGCAGGTTGCATCCGTTAATTGATTATGCTACTATTCCTGACGAGATGAGTCGAGACTTTATACGCGGCCAAAGAGGGGTTCAATGCATTGTTAACGGTGAAGGTTTAAGTCTTCCAACTAAGCGTGAGTTACCTGATGGACTTGGAACCGGGTATATTCATTGGTTAATTCCTGATGACCCTGTGCAAGATTCCGAGATGGAACTCCAAGCTTTGAATGCTGCTCAAATTTTAATTGATATTGTTCCTTGGATTCACCATGACCTTGAAACCCGAGAAATAAGACGCGCTTATGAAGATGTTATTAAATCTAAAGATGAATCTTTAGACGAAATGAGTGAGGAAGTTAAAGCAAAATCTACTGAACTTGACGCGTACCGAAAAATGCTGGCTGCTTTTAGGCGTCATGACAACAAAAACGATTCTATGGGCAAGAAGCCTGATTTTTACGATTTTATCTGCTACACTTTACCAACAGTTAGCTTTTTTGGTTTAGGCCTTGGAATCGGAGGCATGGTTGGCTCTCTAGGTGGCCTGTTCTTAGGTTTAGTTGTTGGTGCTTGGTTCTCTTATAGGCGAAGGTGACGAATTGAGCAGCATCAAAAGTGTCAACACAATCAACAAAGAAATCGAGCGGCTCAACAACCAATATGACGCAATGGTAAAATCATCCGAGGCTTTTATGGCCTTTATGTTTAATCCCTACCTTTTTGAGTGCTATTCTGAATATCACACTTTGCTCACAAATTTCTCGAATCATCTCATTACTAAAAGCCCTTATTTACCTAACGAACCTATCCCAGAAGCTCAGTTCTCACCAGAAACCCCTACTAACTTGGGCGAGTTAGCTGGTTTGATGAAAAATAATGAGATGTCTTTGATTAAGGCATTAATCATTTTTCTTTTTCCTGTTCCAATATATTTTTTGGCTTTCATGAAACTTGTTCCTTGGCTGGTTCCTGTGTTAGGTTCAGTTGCTAGTATCTGCTTGTTTTTTTCGCCTGAAATAATCAAGTGGTATCTTGAATACAGTAAGCCAAAAGAAGAAGAGGACGACCTAGACACTACTAATCCAAGCGAATGGATTTCTAAAGAACTACAGGTTATGAGCGACCAGTACGATGCTATCCGAATTTTGATTGTTGGTCAAGATACCAAGTCTGAACGTTTAGCAGAAAGTTACCTCAAAAGAGAACCTGCTTCATTTCGCCGGTTAGAGCAGGAAAAAGAAGTTTTTCCCAATGAATGTTTATCTGTAGTTAGGAAAATAATGGTTTTCTGCACTAACGCATACTACGAAATCAAAGACGACTTGATTTCTCATCTGCCAGTATCAAATCCTATTCCTCAGCAAATGGGGCCTCAGTAATTGAGCGAAGAAAGAACTTTTGGGATTAATAGCCGAATTTTAGATGTGACAATCGGCAAACGTTTTGTTGAGTTGATGTCTGGGAAAGGCGGTTTAGGCTCTCTTCTTCTCTGGTTATCTCAGCTTGACTTTGTTGAGGGTCTTCAGGAACTCGTTAACAGTATTAGCCGCAAGGAAATGTTTTACGACACAGCTTTAATGAAGTGTGCTAAAGAGGCTTTGAAGCGTCCTTTTGTGCTCCGTGAAGAGGAAATAGCAACCATGCTAGGTGACGTATGCGTTGAATGCGGCAGGTTTTATTCGATGCTTGGAGATTCGCCTTCTAGGTGCAAATGTGATGGTGTCATTGAATCTCGGTACTCTTTAGTTCTTGATAAGTTTGGTGAGTTAGACATTAATCCTATTCCTGAAGCGGTTATGATGTGGGTTGCCTATGATGAGTTGGCTGACGCTTATTTTCAAGCTTACCAAGCAACTCGCAAAGCCTTAACTGTTATTGTTGAGCAGAGAGGCTGGAGCAGCCCTATCCAATTCTTAGATTACGAATTGAAAGACCGTCTTGACTTCTCTTTCTATTATGGTGAACCTGGCGACCAACGCCTTGCCAAAGAAGAACGCGAAATTTTGATGTTTCTATTTCGGGGAAATGTCGCAGGTGTTGGGTTAGGTGAAGCTGAAAAGCTTATCCGTGTTGGGGTTGCCGTCATGAAATTCGGTCATTTATTCAACCAGCTTTTTTGCTCTGGAGCTGATCTTCACTATAATTCAAGCATAGTAGAGTTTTCAATCCTCTATGCTAAGGCTAATGAGAAATATCGAAAAGAAACGACTGTTGGTAGAAAAGAACGGGAGAAAAGGACTATTGAGGTTTTGCCGCTTGCGGATAAACGCTATTATGCACTATCTCTCTTGTCTAAAGATTATTGGGCCAGTGGCAAACTTAGCAAGCGGATAGTTTTGAAGCCGATTGAGGACCTGCCAATTATCACAACTGATAAGGTCCCTGCAATTAACGCTATTGTAGGTCCTTCAGGTACTGGCAAAACAAGTTTCATGGGCGCCCTAATTTGCGAGTCTTTTGAAAAGAAGCATGAAATAATGCTTAACGTTCTCAGTGATGAAGCTAACAGTTTGTTGCTTGCTGGTTTACCTGTGTTTCAATGTGAAGGCTCTACGGGTCTTTTCATTGAGAAACTTGAATCTATAGGGGTTAGACCCAAGGGAATGCCTTGCGTTAATTTGACTTTTTTACGTGATGACGAAGAAATCCCTAAAGACCAGATTCCGGCGAATCCACCAACAAAATTTGATTATATCGTGCGTATTCCTGATGCTTATAGTTTCGGCTTCGATTTTGAGAATAAACAACCTTTAGACAAGAACCCTGGCGTAGTCAACATCTTGGAAGATATTGCCTTAAAAATGGGCTACAAAAGAGCTTGCGGATTAATCAACGTTAGAAATCTTTCAAGGCTAGAAGTTGCACCTGATAATTCGGAACGGAAACCTGACATCGAAATTGCCACATGGCTTCTTAATAAATTTGATACTTACCGACAAAGCAACAAAACACCTTCTGCCAGAGTCTTAGTTGATGAAGCATCATATTTAGCGCCAGTTCAACATTCTGTAGCTGGCTCGGACACTTCTAAAAGTAGCTCAACTTTGAGTTCAATGGTTAAACGTGTTCGTAAACTGAATTGCAGTTTTGACTTAGCTACGCAAAAATATAGTGAAGTTAACCCTGACGTCAGGACTGAGGCTACTACTGTTTCTTTTCGTGAGTTGCCTAAAGCTGGCGATAAATCCCGTAGTCAACAGGATATAGTGCTTGACAGCCTTCTTTTGAGGGAAGGTAAGTCTTTGCGTGATATGATTGCAGGTTGTATGGATCGCGGTACCTTTCCACATAATGATTTTTTCTGGTTTATGTATAATAAGTTTGCGCGAGACGTTGAGGTTGTAAAGCCCAATCCTCCTTTTTTCATGTTAAATCAACCTAAAAAAACTAATCGTGAAATTTTCCAAGAATACGAAAAAGCAACAGACACCGATATTCTTTATTCTAAATGGAGCGATTTGCCACCAAATCATGAATTATCATATCAAAGCACCGAGTACGCTGGTCGAAGACAAATAAAGATCTCTTAGTTGAACATTTGTTTAAAATAGGTTTGTTTGTGGAACTGCTAGACCCTTGTTAGGATAACTGGAAGAGGAAAATGCAACTAAACCCCTTCCAGCAAGGAACAAGTGCTTAGCAGTTCAATAGAAAAAAATAAATATTCCAAAAGTAATATATGACTATTGTCATATTCAAGTTTGGAGGTTTAACTCTTGGGTAAGAAAAGAATTAAGGTTGAAAAGCAAAAAGGTAGAGTTAAGCCTGAGTGCTTTGAGACTTATGTTGACAAAGTTTTAGAAATCGGGGTTAACGTGTAGTTCTGCCTTTCTTCTGCATTTTTATCAAAACTTGTTTTCTTTTTCTGATTTGTCTTGTTCTACCGTTTGAATATTCCTACTCGCGTATAAACCTCGGACTATACCAGCGTATAAACCTGTTTCATGTCGCCTTTCTTGCATTGGGCCGTAGAGGTTTTTTGGTTCTGCGCTGTAATTTATCGTTTTAATGTTCAAGTTTTCAACAAATAATAGGTCTAGATTGTTGCTGTTCAAAGTTGCTTCAAACCCTGCAGGAACCACTTTTGGCAGTACCCATTTTTTGTGTCTTTCTTGGTCATAATCTGCTTTGAAATTGAAAAACTCAGGAGTGATAAAAGTAGCTTTTTCTATTTTGACTTCATCTTGACGTGGCAGATAGATTATTCTTGCTCGAAATTCATCTTGTCGTCTGAAACGTATTCTTGATTCTCGGTAGCTTGTTGTTCCCCGTATATACCTGCCTGGTAAGTGCCTCTGCATGGATATATCGCTAACCTCTTGTTGATAATCATAGTAAATCTTTCGCGCTGCATCTAACAAAGTAGTTTTCAAATCAAACCAATCAATCGGCGAAAAATATATGGTGTGCACAACGGTGTTTTGTATTCGATGTCCACGTTTTTTTCCTTGTTTAATGATTTTTGCATAGATACTGTAAATAGGCATTTTGCTTCGCTTGAAAAAACGGTTTTTCTATTGCGTCCATGTGTGTGCGTGTCGGGGTTGTTGCGGTTGTCTTCTTCCGAACTTCTCCAATCGCAACAACTCCATTATGCCTCGTTTAGGTCATATATTTTTACCAATCTGGTTGTATTTTCCAAATATTACTCGGGCATTGACCCCAACAGTAAGGCCCTGCTTTGAATATGCAGTTTCTACATTCAAGTTTAGTGAAAAACTGTTTCTTCTTTTTCTTTGCATCATCCTCAAGACTTGGCTTCAGTCTTCTATATTCTTCCCAGAATTGGCGCTCAAATTTGACTCCTAACCAAATCATCAATTTAATATTTTTTTTCCATGTTAAACGAGGACATTTTAGCCAGAACTTCCAAGCAGGATACTCAACGACAAATCTAGCGTATTCTGTAGGCTTCAATTTATTCAAGTTAAACAAGCTTTTAATTTGCACATCATTCTTACATTCAGGGCATTTTGCATTTTCTTTATCATACCCTTTTTCCGTAGAAACAACAAAATTCGTCAATGGCAACCAACTTAGGCAGATTGGACAAATTACTTTCTTGTTAAAATCAAAAACTCGGGTTTCTCCAGTTGCAAATTTAAAATCGTTAGCTTTAACTTCGCCGTCTACCAAAACAGTTTGATACTTGTCATATTTTGCTTTATCTGACATCAGAGTACGCCAAGAAGATTAATTTTCATTCACGCTCGCGTGTACTTCCCTTCCAGTAGAAATACTATTGGTTTTATTGGTCCAGAACCATTTGCTGAATGTATCACAATTCCTATAATCATCGCCATCTATGTCTAGCCAATAACAATCGCATGATTCTTTGCTTTTCTCACAAGTATAAGCTTCATAATCTTTTTCGGAGTCTATTTGAGCCAAAGGGCAAATAGAGGGAATAGGTAAAGACAACTTTAAAACCTGTTCAGCATAATATTGGCAAGAATAAAACTCGCCAACTAAGCAACCGTGATCAGCTTCGTATGATGACCAACTATTAAACAGAACGTGCGAAATGGAGCATTCATGTTCAAACTTAGTTTTCTCGAATTTCCCAGTAGCATCTCTATGTGAAGTATCTCGACCTTCAAAGCGTTTTTCGCCATCACATTGCCCCTCAAGAAATGGACACCTACTTTTTTCATTCTCAGAACAGTTTTGACCTTTACGCACCATTTACTTCACCTTTGAATCTAACGTAGCTATCATTCGCATTTCTTCGCCATCGCAGAGTTCAGGTGTCAATGATCGTCCTCTTCGACCTCTCAAAACTTTAACAGCGCCACGTGACTTTTCGTCTAAACATTCAGCGAAATAGAAGCGCATTACTAGAGAAACAGGGCTTGAATGCCTAAATGATTCCTCTTTTGCGAATTTTTGCGTTGTAAGTTTTTTTTCCCAGTTACCATGTAATGTTCTCACTATGAGTTGCAATTTACTCCATAGAAAAGGACGCTTCGTACCTTCAACAACAACTTTAGCATGGTTGAAATTATGTGGTATAGAAACATGAACTTCCATACCTTCATTGCTGACTTCAATAGATCTGAAAGCAAGTTCTAAGCCCTCATCGACAGTTGATTTTATGCGTTCACGAATGTCTTTAATCATCGAATCACCGCGCAAGTAGCGTATTCCTTGCATTGTTTACAGATGCAAAATGGATGTTCTGAGAAAAATCGCGTTAATTGTTCAGCTTTAATGTCGATAGGTTTACCAGCATCTATTGTCGATGGCGCTTCGCAGATACCTGAAGGGCAAGGGTCTATTGATGTTATAATTTGACCTTGGTTCGTCTCTCGCAAGACTTCACGTTGAAAATTAGGGTCTTTCAACAGTTCTTGCTTAACTTCTTTAAGGTCGCGTTTGACAACTTCTTTTCTAATTTTTTCTTCAATTTCCCTGTGTTTCTGTTCTTTCTTGGCTTTCTGTTCTGCTTTTTTCTTTTCCTTTTCAAGACGTTTAAGTTTGGCTTGTTCTTCACGTTTTGCTCTTTCTTCTGGACTGAGTTTCTCTTCTTCCTTAATTTCCTTCTTAAATTGTTCTGCAACATCTTTCCCTAAAGCATTTTCAACACGCTCAGAAGCTGAGATGTCAGTAGAAACACCACCTTTTGGCTCTTGTTTATACTCTTCAGAAAGATAACTTGTTACAGTTCGTTCTGGTAATCCAGCGACTTCCATTATTCTTTCTTTTATTTCATTGATTGATTGTCCGCGAGCATTATTGCGCGCATTAACTTTGTACCCTTGTTTTTTATAAAGAGCAGCTAGTCCGTTTATCCATGTAGCCTTCTCTTCGCGGCTGACTTGACGTCTGTGCCAGTTTGATACAGCTCTAGCAACCAGTAGTTTTTCTTCAGTATCAACTTCTTCAAGTGTAAGAGTCTTCCAATTAGGGTCAACTGCTAATCTATGAAAACCGTCGATTACTTGACCGTCTTTGCTCTTGAGAACAGGGTACAATTGCCCAACAATTTTTTGGCTATCTTTGTAGTTGGGTTCTTCACTCATCGATTTTCACCTGCCCTTTTTGCAATAATGGAATTTTGCTCTAAGGATAGAACAAGTTCGTCTCCAAGTTTTAGTTGGAGAGCATCGAGAAGTTCCTCGGGAAGCGCACAAACAAGGCTTCCGCCCCACTTCCTAATTCTACGCTTAAACACTACCGACATGCTGTTTATTCCTCTAATAGAAAAATACGACAAAAACAATACAGCAATAACACATTTTCAAAAATAAGAAAGGGAAAATTTTGAACAGTTCGAAATTACAAAGTAACACCGTTTATTAACATTCCCAGAACTCAACCATTTGTAAGAAGGGTTTTACTTCTATGCTTACTTCATCGCCTTCTTTCCAGTTGCATTCAGAAACAACAATGTTCCAAGCACTAGGCCATCTCTTGTTAGCCCAGCGATAGCGGAATCTTTCTACAATATGTTTTGGCGCGTTTGCTTCTTCGATGACAACCATAAATTTCCCTTTTATACTGTCTCTAAGTTTGCTACCAAAAAAATCGTCAAGTTTGTCGGGTGGAATAATCTGTATTACGCAACCGCTAACGTTCATCTCAGTTCACTTAGAAGAAAAAATGCTCGTTTAAGTTGGTTAACCGCATAAGCTTTTTTCTATTGATTAAAATGGATTCCGAGAAAATAATGAAGCAACTCTTTCTTTGGGATAGGTTGACCGCTTTTGCTTTGCAGAAACGTTGGCGAACTTGGGACCAAGCTAAGGATTACTGTTTGGCTCTCGGTTTTGGCGGTTTTATAGGTGCTTTGTTTCTTTGGGCTTTAGTTGCCTCTTTATGTCCTTTCAATTTTTGGGCTCTAGAGATTGCTTACTATGGGGTAATTGGCTTTCCTTGTGAATGGTTGATATTTCTGTCTTTAATTGCTTGTTTTCGCTTAGCTTCTTTCACAAGTGCAGTTCCTTACGGGAAACCTTGTCGAGTTTCTTTGGATGATAAAATTTGGATTAGGCTGTTGGTTTGGTGGCGCCGCAATGTAAAGCACCTTGGCGAGTATGACCTTGTTGCTTCATTCAGCAAACATCACAACAATCAACATCCAATTGCCCAAGCTACTGAACGCAAATACGCTCTGAAAGTTATCTTTGGCTACTAACTCTCTAAGATTGCCTTTTCAGAGTCTTTTTTCTTTCAGTGAGTGAAAATGGAAACTCGAAAGCAAAGAATAGCGAGAAAATTGGGAATAAATAACCGAGCAGATGCATGGGCTTTTGGTTGCAGTTGCGGCATTCTATTCACGCTATCGTTCTTATGGCTTCTAACAATTATTTGATTAAGCAACAAAAGCCCATTCTTTTTCTATCATTTTTCTTTTAGAGTGGAGTTACTTGAAACATACGACTTTAGCTAGTGTTGCAGCAATCTTTTTAGTTATCGTAATTATCGGGGCAGCTTTCTATTTTGACCCCTCACTTCTTAATCAGTTATCGGGAAACTCAAACTCTTGGATTTCATGTTCTGTTACGAATCTTGCTCCGCAAGGGTCTGAGACTTCGGCTGGTAAGTGGACTGGAAGTTTCTGGACCATTGCCGTCACAACTGACATGACTGACCAAGTTGATGCGATTAAATTTGATAACAGTACAACTTCGGCATCGGGTATTAATAAGATTGGAACTTTTACAATTGATCCAACTGCCACGATTGAGATTTATATTACTCCTCAGCAGCCGTATTGGACTAGGAGTTTGAATGTTGCTGGCTATGAAGTTCTTCCAGAAGTCGGACAGGCTGTTCAGTCAAGAGGAATAGGTATGCCCATATCTTGGAATAACAGTACTAATGTGCCTGAAATGAGTGCTTCCGTTTGGACATGGGGACAAAGTTACTGGACAGCACACACACCTTTCACAATTACTGTTACAAAGAATGGTCAGCAATGGGCAACGCAAACTTACGATAATGCTGGCACTTCTCAAACATACACTATAGCAAATCCGAGTAATTCTAAAGAATGGATTTCGCTGAAAAACATCGGTTTCCTCAGCGCAGGATATGGGCCGCCAAATCTGCCTGACATAGCCATGTTGTCTCAATCAGTCATATATCCCTACTCAAGCACCTTAATCAATGACATAAACTACAATAGCGGTTCCGACTATACTTATTCAAACTATTGGTACGGTGGCGGTAACTACTACACGATTGCCTCTGCCTATGGTACGGGCAAAGAACTTTTGGGGTCATGGGGTCAACCTGGGTTTTACAACAATAAACCAGCGCCTCTTAACATACCTGTTGACCTAGCAAATAACCGAGCTAGACCAGGCATTTACCGTTCCGATACCTCTAACAACTATATTGCAAACCCAGAAGGTCCTCAAGATGAATGGACAAACAGAATAGTTAACGGTCAAACTTACTATGGTTTAAACGAGTACCTAAACACCATGTTCACACCTTTATCTAATAATCAAATGGATGTTTATGGCAGCGGTTGGTCAATTACAGGTCAGACGGCAACACCGCAACCTGGTCAGTACGCTGGTTACGTGAAGGAAATGATGCCTAACGGTGCCATGTCCAGCTTAATCACGATTCAAATTAGCACTGATTTGGCTGACGCAATAGTCGAGCGTACACCTGTCGGTAACGGTCAAATAACGGGTATGCATTGGCTAGGTCAAGATAACGGTGCCGCTGCAAGTATCGGTGACACAAGCACATTATACGTAGATGTTAAGCAAACTTCAACTGTGGCTGGAACAATTGACTTATACGCAACTGCAACTGCTGGTCAAAACATATTTTTGAATCCATCTAGCCAAAAACTAATGAATTTAGCCTCTGGTGCTTCTCAAGAAGTCGCAATTCAAGTTTTGAATAATGGTGCTTCCTCAGATCAATCGGGAACGTTGACTGTGACTTTGAAAAATGAGTTAGGTAATGTTACAGATACAAAAACAATCCAGTACACTTTGCTGACGAAAGGTGTTGGTAACACGCAGTTGACGGTTTATGTTGAAGATGGAAAGACAAACGCTTTGGTAAGCGGTATTCCTGTTGCGGTTGGTTGGGGAACTGACTCAAAGCTGGAAACGAGTGGTGCTAATGGTGATGGGGCTTTTGTCGTAGATTTGCAGGGGTACACTGGAAGTGTTACTTTGACGTCAACGGCAACTCAACAGTACAATAGTTCATCTCTCACTACTAACATTGGGGCAGGACCAAACACGGCAACTCTGCTAATTTACAAATACGGAGAATCGAAATCGCCTTCAGGTTTGAATTGGACTTTGATTCTAATCATTGCTGGAATCGTAGCTGCTGTCGTTGTTATCGGTGGAGTTGGCTATGTGGCTTCAAAGAAAATTCCCCATAGAAGGAAGCGTTAAAGGTGCGTTCAGCTAAAAAAGCCTTAATTGCCTCTGGCTTAATCCTTATTCTTGTCGGCTTAGCTCTTATCGGCGCCGTAGTTTACGCTCATGAAACGGTTAATAAATTAGACCTTTTTTCTGGTCAATACATAAACGTCGAGTTTAACCCAACTTCTATCTCTATTACTCAGGGTCAGTCTGTGACGTTTTCGGCTGTGGCTACTGTGGTTTCTGAGCCTTCTGAGAGTTCTAGTCTTGATTCTTGGAGTGGTGTTTGGTATGTTAATGGCGTTCCAGCTCAGACTTCTGACCCATCGTCATGTTCTTACACTTTTATCTGTGCAAGTCCTGGTGTTTTCACTGTTTCTTTTATGGTTTCAGCCACTTTCGAAGATTTCACCCAGAACCCTGATTACCCTGTTTACTATTACGATATAGTTCCATGTTTCGGCACTGTTTACGTTAATCCTTCGCCAAATTCTTCTCAGGTTTCGTTAACGATGGGTATTTCAGGTCAAGGAACCATATCGCCTTTACCTGGAACATATTATTACACTGTTAATTCACAGGTAGCGATTTCAGCCGTTGCAAGTTCAGGTTACACTTTTAGCTATTGGCTGTTTGCTGATGGCTCAAAAAGCCTAAATCCCAATGCCCTTTTGATATTGTCAACCACCAATACAGCAGAAGCTATTTTCGCATCAAATACTCCAACTCCTACCTCAACGCCTGTACCAACCCCGATTCCTACACCTACTTCTGTTCCAACCTCTTCTCCAACGCCTACTCTTTCACCAACCGCTTCACCAACTCCGACTCCTACACCTACAGATCATATACATCCAACAGCATCCCCCACCCCTACCCCATACTTTATTATTCCGTCTGATCCGTTAACTCAAGCGTTGATGGTTGTGTTTGGAACTCTGCTTATGGCTGGAGGCTCATTCTTCCTTTGGCTGTCAAGGCGCCTCTAACCTATTTTTCTATGGCGAAACTGTGGTTTCGCAATACAAATGAGCCCCGGGGAGATTGCGATTAATCTTATCTCGTTCATTTTGATGGTGGGCAATGACAGCGAATGTAATTATGATTTTGGTTGGGTTAGTAATCATCGGAGTTTTCACTTGGAAAAGCAACATCTTAGGTTATTTGCAAAAGCGGTTCTAAATCCCTTTTTTTTCTTGTGATGTAGAATGGGTGGAAAAGCTAAGGCTATTGGTGCTTTGTTGCTTTTGGTAGCTGTTGCAAGTTTTTTGGTGAACTTTAAAATATGGCATCCTTGGCTCATTGGAAACATACAGTTGCTTTGGAACCCTGTCGGCTACGAGTTGACTCCGCGGCTTCTCGGGTGGGTTGGCTCCATACCTCTTCTGGGTGGAGCACTCAAAACTTTGCTTAACGGTATTTTCGCGTTAATTTACTCTGCGGTTTTATTCGTAATTGGCATCGTTGCACTTTCACATTAATCTTTTTTCTATTGAGCAATATGTCTGGCTGGTCAAAAAAAGATTTGGGGATTGCCGCTGTTACTTTAGCTGTTGCAAACCCAGTGATAGCTGTCATAGGCTTAGTAATTGTAGGTGTTTTATTTGCCGTAGTTTACGCGACGCTCGTAATTTTTGGGCTTGTGTCTGCTTTGATTTACGGCGCCTTCGGCTTAATCCTTGTTTGGTTGATAGGTTCAGCAAGCAAAACCGCGCTTGAAAATCACTGGTGGATTGTGCTGATTATTCCAGTGTTTTTTGTTTTCGGTTGGTTCAGTGATCGCATGGGCAGTTTAGGCTTAAACTGGTTGCCTAGTCATATTTCGCAAAATGTGGTTTTCACTCAGAACACATGGGCGAATGGTTCTCAAGTGACAGTTTATGGTCCTTGGCTCATTGCTTTAATCGCTTTCGTTGTCGCTGCTCTTGCTTTTGTCGTATCCATTAACACTCATAAGAAGTTTTGGTGGGTTGGCCACAAAAGGCGATGTCACCGCTAAGTTTCTTCTTTTTCTTTTAGGAATCAAAATTGAATAATAAAGCGGTTATTTGGCTCTTGCTTGCCGTAGCTGCAATTCTTTCTCCACTGGTATTTGCCTATATCGTTGTGTTTCCGCTTGGCACTCTAATGTTTGGTTTATTCTCGCTGGTGATGCTTGCGCTTTTCGCTGCTGGCTTCCTTCTATTATACGCTAAATTTACTAAGGTCAAGAGAAACTGGATGTATATGCTGGCTTTTCTTGGCTCTCTATTGATCCCGGTAATTTACACGTACACTCAGATAGCGCCGCTTGTTTCAGCAACTTACGCTTGGATGTTTTTGCTGATGCACTTTGTCTTGTCCTCTGGAGTAGTCATTGCCTATTCGCAAAGAAACGCCATCAAAAAGCTTTTCTAATTCCCCCTTTTTTCTATTTTCTTCGAGGTTTTGGCTTAATTAGTTTAGCTATTGCTTTGCAAGGATACCAAATACATTCCCAACATCTCGTCTGCATTTCGGAACATTCTATTATCTCCTCTTTTGGCGTTTCCAAAGAGTACACCGATAGAAAAACCAAATTAGCGGTTAAACCTTGTTAAACGCGGATTTTTCTTCTGAGGTTCAGGCTAAATGAGTGTTTGTCCTAACTGTGGCTACCAAGAGCCCTTCGACTGGAAAAATAGTCCTCATCAACTTTACATGCAATATTTAAATCCTGAAGAAGCGAAAGGATTCTTAGCAGTTCATATTGAACTTGCTGCAGCACTTGAAATAAATCCGAAATATGCTGATGAAGAATTTTATGCTTATCGAATAACTAAAAAGGGTTATTTGCATCGGCAGCCAAAGGCTCATTGCTTCAATGGTAAATGGACTAATTATAGCAGCTGCTATGAGAAACCAAAAGAACATAATTGGTGGAAAAAGAATCCTGAATTGACCAAATTTCTTACTTCACAAGAATAAGCGTTTAATCCAGTTTAATGAGGTATTTAGTTAACCGCTACTTTTTAACCGTGAATTTCGTTTACTCTCTGCTCAAAGTCTGTGTAAGCATCCAAGAAAGCTTTTCCCTCTGGGGTTGTCTGGTACTCACGGCCTTCTATTCCTCTCTTCAAGTATCCATGAATCTGAAGGTCTTTCAAATAGTGACTCAACCAAGTGGGGTTTTTAACTAGATTTTCTTTAAGCCATTGGTTCTTCCGAGGTATTATACATTCCTTGAGAATTTTCCTTTCCTTTTCGTTTAATTCTAACACCATAATTCTACACAAGCCTATCTGTTATATATAGACAATAGTTACTTAGTATCGTAGAAATAAAAAATCGTTAGCGTTTAAGCTTCGTTAACCGCTATTTTTCTAATATGAGACAAATTAACAGTCTAACTAAAACGATAAAACGGTTTGAATTTCCCATAATCTTTTTAGTGATGATTTGTTCACTCGGAGTATTAGGCGGTGTTTTATTAAAGTTTCAATTCACCTTTCTATACTTCGTGGTTCTTGTGCCGTTGGTATTTGCTAGTATCATTTCATGTAACCGCTTTTACAACATTATGAAAACTATGGATTCAGTCGAAAAGAAGGGCTAACGTATGCACGAAGTCGAAGAGGTCATAGGGCGAATAGAAGAAATTAACGAGGATAAAAAGCATCAATTGAGTGAACTTTTCATTTCTAACGGAAAAGGCATTGGATTTGGCGTTTTTACCCCATTTTTATGGCCTAAATATAGGCAGTTAGGAATATTCAAGGATTCTTCAACTTCTTATTTTAAAGAAGGGGATTTCGTAACTGTTTCAATTGAAAATGACAAAATTGTTCAAGTAGAAACCGGTACAGTCCAGAAATCAGAGCTGAGAAATTAAAAGCTCTACAAATGAAGCGATCACAAAAACTGCGTGGTATGTGATTAGATTCGAAAATGAATATCTTGCAGAATTGAGAAAGGAACTTTTGAAACTTGAAAAAGAACTTAGCGGTTAAAATCTATTTAACGCTTAGTTAGTTATTCGCTATTTTTCTCTTAAGGCGTTAAAATTGGTTGAAATTACCACCAATTCGTTATTTACATCTAATCGGAAAGAAGATTTTCTTAATGCTCTTAATCCAAGTACGCGAGAGACTTACCGGAACGGTCTTGATAAGTGCGAAGCATATCTTAGAACATTGCCTGAGTACAAGGACGAGCTAGATCCTCTCTATAAGTTTTTGATTGATGTTAAAAAAGATAGGAATTTAGACGGTCCAGACATGAAGTTCGTTGAGCGTAAGATTGTGAAGGGCCTTTGGGAATACCTGAAGAAGTACGCTCCTAAATCTCGGTTGGTTCATGTAGCTTCTATTCAGAGTTTCGGTAACTACTGGCAAATTCCTATAAGCACAAAATTCACTAATCCACCATCAAGCACAGCAGTTAATGAAAAGGCAGAGTGGACGCTTGAGGGAATCGGCAAATTTATTGAAGCAATGGATTCAACTCGATATCAAAGTATCTCAACAACCTTGCTTCACTCTACTTTAAGGCTTAGTGATGTTGTTGGCAAGAACCTACCTTATAGCGTTATCCAGGAAGAATTTGAATTGGGCATAGTTCCAGTTTGCATCTTGATCAAAAATAGCGAGAAAACTCAAGTTCGGCATCGCACTTTTCTGGGCTCTTTAGCCGTTAAAAAAATGAGGGCATACTTCAAAGATTATGGCACTCCTGGCTCTGATGATCCGATTTTTGATATTGCCGAGCGACGCGTTGAAGAGTATTTTGCTCGACATGCAACAAAACTATACGGTGCTTGGAAGGGTCAGAATCCTTGGGGACCGCACAGTATCCGGGGAGCTGCTAGCACTTTTCTGCAGGATGCTCTTTGCCCTGAGAGTGCAATTGAGTATTTTCAAGGTCACGGTCTTGATTCTGATGTAAAGCAAAGGTATAGGCGTCGTTCAACTGACAAGTGGAGAGGTTTCTGGAGTAAATTTGAGTGGTCTTTAGATTACACGATTAAACCTGAAGATCGACCTAAAACTACTATTGCCGAGTTCAAAGCAATGATTGATAACTTAGCTAAAGAATCTGAAGAAGTGGCATAATTCGAACAGTTCGAAAGACGCAAAATGCTACGATTGCATCTCATGGTGTGGACGCTGTTCAGCCAAAAAAAACATTAGCCGTTTTGCAAGTTCTCCTACCTGTGGCTCTTTTGCCGAAAGAATCCTCTCTTAATGCCTCATTAACCCTCGTTAATACGGCATTTAGTTAATCACACGACACAATTCGGGAATTCCCCCTTTTCCTAAAACGTTTTTTCTTTTGAGTGTTGAAGCTTGAGTTATCGTGGACATGCCAAAGGGAGTTATGGCAATCATTCTAAACGGTCTTTAGCTGCACATAAAGCGATTGCTACCATGCGAAAGGGTAGACGCATAAACATTCATTCTCCAGCAGTTAAAATGAACAGTCCGCAGAATGCTACTTATGCTGCGCCTGCGAAGTGGTGGGATTACATGACGAAGCAACCTCACGGTTCAGCAGGGAAGCCTCTTTCTGCGGCCGCCGCTGGGCACTTATGGTTCAAAGTTTACGACAACAAAAAACGCTTAGAAGCAATCAAACAATACGGATGATGAACTTTGAGCTATAGAGGACAGAAAAAAGGAAACTATTCGGCTGCGGCTAGAAAAGCTTGGACTACACGACGCCTTAAACAAGGCTACATTGCGAAAGAAGGACGGACTCCAGTAACCGAAAAGGAAATTATGAAGCACCAACCGCCTAAAGATCGGATGGCTTACTATGTTATAGGCGACAAAATGGTTTATGGTAAAGAAAACGATGCGCCGCCCGGACTGCTTATTCATTCTACCTGGCAGGCCCAGAAAGTAGCGAAAGAGAAAGGCTTGAAGATGGAAGAATGAGTTACCGAGGCAATAAGAAAGGGAATTATGGTGCAGGCGCCCGTAAAGCCTGGGGAACACGGAACAAGCAGGGTTGGCATAGAAAAACAGACAAAGAAAAGAAAGCCGAACTGGTTTTGTTGGCAAAAGAGAAGTTAACTGGAACAAATCTGCAGGTTGCTGAGAAGGATCTAACTCACCGTTATCGAAGTCATGCCAAAGAACGTGACATCATAAAAGCCTATGAAGAATTACTAAAGAAGCCTCAAGAAAAGAAAGATAGCGTTTAACTAAATACCGTATTAACTCTCATTATCCGCTACTTTCTGCATTTTTCTTATAGGTGTGTTAGGACGAGAACACAGGGTAGCGAGTTTAAGTTTCATAATCTCTTTGATTTCCAATCAGATTCCTTGCTAGTTGCTCTGTCTCGTCATCCTCACACCTTTTCTTTAACGGCAGCAAAAACAACATTATTTGAGACTTCAAAATGACAAAACTCTGCATTGACCTCTGCGCTGGATTGGGTGGTTTCTCCCAAGCATTCAAAGAAGCTTCCGATTGGGAAGTTATCACAGTAGAAATAAACAAGAAGCAAAAGCCAACTATTTGCGCTGATATCAGGTACTTACCATTAAGAGAGAATCTTTACCCTGATGCTTTGCTTATGAGTCCTCCTTGTGAAAGAAACAGTATTGCTTGTCCTCAATGGCCTAAGAAAGGCATTCAAAAAGCTATGGAGATAGTGGGCGCTTGTCTCGAAGCTGTTGTTTGGCTTAAGCCTAAGTGTTGGTTGCTTGAGAATCCTAAAGGAAGGTTGAGATGGTTCTTAGGAACTCCGAAGCAGTCAATCAAGTATAGCCATTATGACATGGAATACAAAGGCGTGAAACTGACTGATCTATGGGGAAATATTCCTTTACCAATGGTGAAGAATGCCAGGGTAAACAAAATTGGTCATTACGAGAAACATTGGTTTCATTCTTACATGGGAACTAACAAAGGCGAGTTGTCAAAGATTCCCAAAGGGGTTTCTCAAGCCGTTAAACAAGGCGTAGAAATTTCGCTGTTAAATTCGTCAGAAAAGAAGGAAGTTATTTCATGAGAGACGATTTAAGTACACTTCCAGATTGCGAGTGGAAAAGAAATGTTGAGAAGGAACTTAGAGAGCGTCTTGCCTTGGTTCTTGAATATGTAGAGTTTGATAAGAAAAAGGAACTAACAAGTCTTTGGAATAAAGATCAAGCAACAGCCGACATAATTATTGAGTTCTTAGGGGATAATCGAAAATGAGTGAATTACTTCTTGACTCTGATAAGCCTAAAATCCAGAAAGAGGGATGGCGATATAGCTATGTTCAAACTCTTCCAGAGGTCCGCGCCGAAATAGCAAAGCCGTTTGAAGAAAAGTTGAAGCGAACTAAGCAACTTATCAAGATGTTTGCTAAAGAGGATAACGCTTCAATCTCTTGCAGTTTCGGGAAAGATAGTATGGCTGTTCTTTATCTCTGTTATGAGGAGAATCCAAAGATTAAGGTTAATTTCAATAATACTTGGGTTGAGTTTGTTGAAACTATGCGGTTAAAAGAAAAGGTTGTTGATTCATGGGGATTGAACTTTTATGAGTTGTATCCTGCAAAGGGTGTTACCTTCTATACAATCAATAATCGGATAATAAGAGAACATTTGAGAATGGATGATGGGAAAAAGCATAGTAATCTTTGTTGTGATGGACTCAAGGAAAGACCGTTTGCTCGTTGGGCTAAGAAAATGAAAATCGGGAAGAATTTCACTGGAACAACTGCTTTAGAATCTCGTAATCGGATGTGGGTTGCTTGCTCAAAAGGAATGGACTATTATAATTACCGAATGGGTGTTTGGAAGGTTCACCCAATTCTTTATTGGACAGAGGAAGAGGTTTGGAACTTTACCAAAGATAACAACCTACCAATCAATGAGGCTTACGCAAAATATGACTTGAATCGAATCGGCTGTAAGCCCTGTATGTCCTATAAGAATTGGCGACCCACACTTGCAAGAATCTGTCCTAAGCTTTATTGTTATGTTTGTAGCCACTATTGCAAATATCGGGGCATTCAGGACCCCTCATATTATCTAGAAGAGGAGTCAGAAATAAACAGCAGTAATGAGGTAAAAACATGATTGTAAAACAGCTATCTGAAAATGTTTTAGCAATTCTAAGCACCGCTGAGATAGATGGTTTAACTGTTCGTTTAACTTGTGGGCGATTAGACTGCAAACTTTACGTCGAAGTGAATGATGCACTTGAGGCGTTAGGTGGCAAATGGAACAGAAAAACGAGAGGACATGATTTTAAATGTGACCCCTCTGAGAAGCTTGAAAACGCTATCCTAACAGGTGAGGTTATCCCACCGTCTAGAAACGGCTATTTTCCCACACCTAAAGCAGTTGTGCAACAACTCATTGAGTTAGCTGACCTTAAAGATGAAATGTCGGTTTTAGAGCCTTCCGCGGGTCAAGGAGCAATAGTTGATGAATTGCGCTCTATAGGTTTTGAACCTACTGTTTGCGAGATTCTACCCGAAAATGCAAGAATACTTATGGCTAAAAACTATTATCTTGCCTGCAGTGACTTCTTTGAACTAAAGGAAAAGCGTTTTGACCGAGTGATAATGAACCCGCCCTTTGAGTTTCAAGCGGACATCGACCACGTTTTACACGCTCACAGTCTTCTAAGATCCAAAGGCTTGCTTGTTTCCGTTATGTCGGCAGGTATCTCTTTTCGACAAGATAAAAAAGCTGTAGCCTTCCGCAAATTCATTGAAGAAAACAATGGCGAGATTATACGCTTACCTATTGGCAGTTTCAAGGAAAGCGGAACAGGAGTAAACGCCGTTATAGTTACGGTATGCAATATGTCGGGAGAAAAGAAGTAAATGCAAACAATCCAACAAACTTTCAAGAAAGACTGCGTACTCAAAAAACCCTACAGTCTAGGCCCTTACAACAGAATCATAGGCGCTAAACAAGCTATCCGAATTACAGAAGGATGCGTCTGGAATTGCCCCAACTGCCATGAACCAACCACAATCAAAATATTTGGCATTCCAAACATCGAGCGCAACCACGTTTTAATTTTTGACATGAACCTTCTCTGCAAACCGTTAGCCCTTCAAATCATAAAAGATTTAGGAAAAACAAGGGTAAACGGCAAACCTGTTTATTATGAACTTGTTTGCGGTGCAGATTATCGCTTTATGACTCAAGAGTTAGCCAATGCGCTATATGAAAGTCGTTTTGTTAGTGTAGGGTTCGATGCTAAATTTCATAAGAAAAAGCAGATTCGAATTGCTTGGGATGGTGCTTATTCAGATCAGAAAAAGATTAAGAAAGCCATTAACATGCTTGTTAAAGCTGGATATGAACGAAAAGAAATTATGGTTTTTATGCAAGCTAACCATTCCAGAGCAACATTTGAAGAATGCTGCTTAAAGCTTGATCTTTGTAAGGTTTGGAATGTTCAAGTTTGCGACTGTTACTTTGACGGTCAAATAGGTTCTAAGATTCTTCCTGTCTTTTGGACTGGATTTGAAATTCGAACTTTTAGAGCAAGAGTTCGAAAGCATAACCAACTTGTTAACTTTGGCATCGACCCAGAGGTTGACTAAACATGGGAAGTAATCAGTGTGTATTATATGACGAAAACCTGTCATTCATTTCGGAGAGAACGAAATAATGTGTAACGCCTGCAAAAGATGTAGTGAATCTCATAGAGAGAACTTTAAGCATATCCCCGATTCTTTATGCCTTTCGGAGATTAGAAATAAATGAGTGCACCAAAAAAGAAATTATTTACACTAAGAGAAAGCCTAACTCCATTTTTACAGCTGAGATTTGAAGAAGATTTCAATTCACAACCATGTGAGGAGAGCAAGTAGATGGCAGAAATTAAAAAATGGTTAAGTTGCGACATTTACGGACCTCTCGTAATCGAGGATACCAACGGCGTGATCTGGGAAAGAGTTTACCTTAAAGAATCAAACGAATATAAGTTTCAAATTAAGGAGAGCAAAAACAAATGAACGTAAATTGGGCTAATCATATAGACGACGCCAACAAAATTGAGCCTCAACAACTCATAGATTACTTAGAAAAGCATGAGTGGATAAAACAAAATTACGGTTGGGAATTTAAGCGAAAAGTTGAGATTTACCAGAAGATTGTTGATGGCGGTCTTTATCAAATCGCTGTTCCAATGAGCAGGGAATTAAGCGATTATGCTAGTGCCATGCTTAGAGCTGTCGTTGAGATTATCAATTCAGAAGAAGCTAAACGGGTTCGCCAAATAACTCAAAAATTGATATTCATGCCACAACAAAACAACAAGGAAGTGAGTAAATGAAGAATCCATTTAAAAGATTAGTTCAGAAGTTTTGGTGTAAGATGGGTTGGCGCTGTGCTACCTGTCCATTCAAATGCATACCCGAATCACAACTTAAGAAGGAAACAAAACCATGAAAATGAAATTCAGAAAAGATTTTACTCCAGAACAATATGCAACCTACTTAGCAAATATGGCTAAAACAGAAAAATATGAGCATGATGGGCTTGAA
>Ga0187873_1000290_pt1 | contig 55275 bp, 53 predicted proteins | sample June2016WEW_16_1_2_FD_133012 | JGI IMG/M metagenome (GOLD analysis project Ga0187873, IMG submission 133012) | Peatland microbial communities from SPRUCE experiment site at the Marcell Experimental Forest, Minnesota, USA - June2016WEW_16_100 | ecosystem: Environmental > Terrestrial > Soil >...
AATGTCCCATACATTAGGCCGGTTGCGTCCCAACGCCGTACGCTCAGGCAGCGTTCCCGTTCGACTGACCGGACGGGAGTGTACTACAGAACGCACTCAAAGGATTCTTAATGCTAACACTCTTCGGATAAAGCTTGGCTTGCTTCTAAAATTTCATCCAACCGGCGGATAACTTTTGTTCCCATTTGTAGTAGGCTGGTATTTTTTGAAAAATATTCATCCACACGATTTGAAAGAAGAATGGAAAGTTCGTCCACCTTTGTTCTTTACTGTTTTCGGTACCAGACTATGCCACGAATATAACAACGACTCCGATTACTTCAAAGAGCAAAAGATTGACCCCCAGTCCTAAGCTCATCTCTTGTCAAGTAGCGGGTCAATGTCTGAGCGAATATCCGCAAGTGACTGGAACGGGCCTATTTGTTCGCTCCGCAGGATGCCTTGCTGGTCAACAATGTAAGTTTCTGGCATGGCAATGTTATGATTGAAAATTGGGGTAATGCGCGTACCCAAGTCCGGCCCATTTGGATAAGAAATATCGAAGGTGGACAGGAATTGGAGTGCTTTCGCATCCACATCCGTATAATCCACACCCAAGAAAACCACCTTGCCTTCGGGCAGGTAATAATTCCAGGCGGCTTCCATAACCGGAGCCTCATCCGCGCAAGTCACGCACCAAGAAGCCCAGAAGTTGACTACCACCACCTTGCCACGCAACGCCACCAGATTCACTTGCCCAGCACCCTGATACGGATATCCATCAAACAGTTTGAGTGTAAAATCAGGTACTTGGGAACCAATAGACATAATAGGATGCTGAGCCCGGAATAATCCCAACCCTAAAAGAACAAGCAACGCCAGCAGCCCAACCCAGATCAGTATCTGCGCCCACAAAGGTGCACCTCGACGGAGTACGGCTGTAGGTTTTTTTATATTTTGGTCCATATCACTTTCCCATTTATATTTATTTATTTCATCTTAGAGATAGAAGACTTTTCTTTCTGAGCGGTTTCATTTGAGACACCAGGTCCAACAACCGGTTCATTTGACAACCCTTTCCAGTTTCGAAACGCCGAGAAGAGCGGGGTGAATATCATAATATCAAATTGTGTATATTAATATCAATCTGATTAGAACAACTTTTTATAACTGCATTAGAGGACCGATTCAGTAAAACCTTATTGGGATTTTTACATATCTAGATTAATCTTTGCTTAGAACATAAATTAACCCGGGGAGGTTCTTATCATACGAGTCCCACAAGTACGGCAGAAAACATCCCCTGGCTGGGCACGTTTCCCGCACTTCTGGCAATATATGAACCCCTCTTTGCCATCCCTATGATGATGCTCTCCTCTTTTGACCGGTCTTAACACTTGACCTCCACGCTGCCATGTGACGAATCCGACGATGCCGGCAACTATCAACAATAATCCAATCGCCGCCAGCACCCAGGGTAAAATTCCAGTCATCGATACATGCCCGGGAGTATCTGGCCCTGGTGTGGAAATAGCCTGGACTGGAAGACTTGAAATACTCAAAGCATCCGTCTGGCGCTGATAATCAATCGTCAATGCAAAAGACTTACTGGGCAGAAGGTCTGTTGCCTCAATCCTGTAATTTGTCAGGCCATCCTGGCCTGGGCTGGTATCGACCGGCGGAAGGCTAATGGTAGGACTTTCTGCGCCAAGAGGTCTAAGAAAGTTGACTTCCAATTTTTCAGCTGCATAATCCCCGGGCCAGTTGAAAACGATATGTCGCGTTGTTCCATCCTTGACCAGAGCTGTGTAATACTCAACCTGTACTTGAGGTGAAGTAGTGTTGATGGTAAGCACTGACCATGGCGCTTGTATTGTGCTGTCAAATGGTGCATTGATCAAATTCCCGCTCACATCAACAATTGCCACTGCGTTAATCTCCGCACCCAAAGGTACTCGCAAGGAAAGGCTTGCAGGCAAGACTGTATCGGGGGCCAAGGTGAAATGGTAAATCATCAACACTGCCGGACGGTCGTATTCCGGCCAAATATCTACGGTTACCAGACTGAAATGCAATTTCCCCTCAGCCTGGACAGAAACAGGAACAAGCAAAATAATCCACAGCGACAGCAACAACAATACCTTGCGCATTGTACGTCTCCATTGAGTGGGGTGGATTATATCTTACCACGAACAGGAAGAGCGTTCACTAAAGAACAGATTGTCCGGTTGACCGGCGATTGTATCCCCTTCTGCTCCCCCATTCGGACAATCGCCCCATTAATCGCCTCTATTTCAGTTGGTGCTCCGCGCAGAACATCCTGAAGCATGGAAGATATGTTTTCCTCGGTATGTTGGGCTACTTCTTCAACTGCACGGCCAGGGTCTAAAAATGGCAATTCCACCGCGAGCGCCTCCGCTACTTTTGCAGCCTCGCCGGCAAGCTGCCCCATCAACGTACGTGCTGGTAGATTGGTAAGTAAATCACCGTTCTTTACGCGCAGAAGCGCCGTTAAAGGATTGATGGCAGCGTTGATTACCAGCTTACCCCAGACAACTGGCTCCACATTCGTAGCAAGGCTTACCTCAAATCTCGACTGATGCAGCATCTCCACCAGCCCAGCAATCCGGGAATGTCTCTCAAGAGTAATCACTCCCTCACCACTGGAACGGACCGAGCCTGGAACAAGCAGAGTCGCCCCAAGAGTAGTCACGCCCCGGGAAACTCGCCGAAGGCCAAGGATATTGGAAAGGATCATATCGTTGCCAAGGCCATTTTGGAGCGTCACGGCCAGACCATCATCCGCCAGGCACTTTGCTAACTGGGATGCACTATGTTCTGTTTGCCAGGATTTAACTAGTACCAGTGCGTACTTCACCCCTTGGCAATCATCCGGGTTGTCGGTAGCCTCCACGATCTGGCTATCTCCGTCGTTCAACCGTGCCCCGGTTTTGCGCAAAGCTGCCAAACCTTCCTGCCAGGAACCAAGCATTATTACATCCACACCTTTTGCTGAAAGCCGGGCAGCAAAAAGGGTGGCGAGGGCACCGCTGCCAACAATTAATAAATTTGCTTTCATTTGAGCTTATCTACCTCTATTTCCCTCAATAACAACCCCCATTCTTCTTCAGGCATTTCCAAAGTATGTTCCTGTGCAGGGTAGCGCCGTGCCAACACATCGTCGATATATTCTCCAAAGGCACGTTCCATCTCGCCATTCAAGTCGGCATATTTCTTGACGAATTTTGGCGTGAAACGATCAAAAAGGCCCAGCATATCGTGAACAACTAGCACTTGCCCATCACAACCTGCACCAGCTCCAATACCAATGGTCGGAATAGAGATACGTTTGGAAATCAATTCTGCCAGACGGGCAGGAACCGATTCCAGCACCAGGCTGAAACAGCCGGCTTCCTCGAGCAGAACAGCATCCTCCAATATACGCCTGGCAGCCGCAGTAGTTCGTCCCTGCGGACGAAACCCTCCCAGAGCATGGATTGATTGCGGGGTTAGGCCAAGATGTCCCATAACAGGAATTCCTGCATTGGAGATGGCACGAATGGTATCCAGGCGTTCCCGTCCTCCCTCCAGCTTGACCACATTCATTCCGCCTTCCTGTAGAAATCTTCCAGCATTATGGACTGCACGCTCCACTGAAACCTGGTACGACATAAAAGGCATATCTCCAATGAGCAAAGCTGATTTGGCTCCCCGTGCAACAGCGCGACAGTGGTGAAGACTTTCCTCCATAGTAACTGGCATGGTATTTTCGTATCCCAGTACCACCATTCCGAGCGAATCCCCTACCAATATGGCATCAATACCAGCTCGATCAAGAGCCAGAGCAGTCGGATAATCGTAGCCTGTCAGCATGGTGATTGGTTCACCATGCTCTTTTTTTAGGCGAAATGTTAGTATGGTTTTCTTTTTGTTAACTGTCGGTAAATTGGTGTCTGACGCAATTGTTTGCATGGTACCCTCCTTTGGGTAGGGGCCAGGGATGAATATTTATATAAAAAACAATCCTCAGGCTATCGTGTTCGTTGATTTAATTACTTGAATCCTGTCGCGTTCTAATTGATACACGCAGGTATTATGATTATTCCACAAAATCAGCACAATTGCAATCTAGTAACCCGCCTCATTCTGCTCTATAATAGAAACAATAATCATCGTCTTTCACAGGAGGCTTTTATGCGGCGGGTTTTTGGTTTCTTCATTGGTGCGACGATCGGTGGATTGGTAGGTGCGACCGTGGCCCTGTTATTCGCTCCAGCTTCGGGAAAGGAAATACGCGCACAAATCACTGACCGCGCCCAGGCCTTTGCGAACGAAATTCGACAGGCAGCAAATTCGAAACGAATCGAATTACAGGAACGTCTGGAAATCCTGCGCGCTCCCAAGGCGTAAATTAAGCTCTGAAAGTAAAAAAAACGGAATCTAGATTTCGGATCTTACTTCCTTATAAAACCTTTCTACGCGTGCCATATTTGGCAAGTACGCAGCCCGCTCTTCGATAAGTACTGCATTATATTTTGCAGCCTTTGTTCGCAGGGCGGGCTGGCTGATTGCTAGCAGGATGGCATCTGCAATCGAGTGTGCATCTGTTGCATCCACCAGCAAGCCATTGATACCTGATTGCACCCATTCACGCATAGATTCGATATCTCCCACTACCGGAAAACAACCACAGGCCATCGTTTCCAGCAAGGAGTTGGGAGTCCCGTCATGTATGCTGGGCGAAACAAATATCTGGGATTTTTGGAACAGCCTCCACAATTGCGCTTGACTCAACCGAGGCCATAATTTTGTGTTCGCCCGGATCCCTAATTTATCCACTTGACGCTCAGATTCTTTATCCCCCCTAAGTGAAGGACAAATAAAAACCGCGCTAGGAATCTTAGCCAAGACCTCTGGGATGGCTTGAATGAAAACATCCTGTCGCAAGCTGCCGGGTCTCTGTCCGCGTGGGTTAACGATGACCGGCCCATCGGGTAATTTCTCTGGTAATTCTTCCGCAAATAAGTCCATACCGATTTCATCCAACCGGATTCCTCCCGATCCCGGCACAGTTAAAGTCGGCTTTCCTGATTTAAACCCCCACTCAATTCCCAGATGGATATCACGCTGCGTGTCTGTTATAAGGCCATCCGCCCTATTCAAGACACCTCTCGTTAAACGAGCCATAAAGAATGATCCACGGGCATGCAGTGTGATATCGTTCCCCCAGGTGGATATTACCAGTGGGATTCCAGGCGGCGTGGCAACAGACAGCATTCCTTCGAATGGAATACGAAGAGCATGCACTAAATCTGGCTGAATTTCGGTAACCAGGCTGCGAAAACGCGCTTGGTAAATTGGCATGCTGATAGGTCCAAGGTAATAACGCAACTGGCGCAAAAAACCACGCAGGGGACCTATCTTACCTGATCGGTTTACTACTCCGAGAGTGTTTCTCATCTGTTCACCGGCCATTCTTCCGAAGGCTACCGGCAGTATATGAAATGAGACCAATCCGGGCGGTATATCGCAGGGAAAAGTTGATATGAGATGGACGGTATGACCTGTCTCTATCCAGTATCGTAACCAGCTGAGTGTGGTTGGAGACCGCCCGTCTGCAATAAAAAGGATTTTCATTAATTGCAATATACCACAAACATGGTATGAATAAGTATTTAACGAATAGTTCCAGTCTGGGTATAGTACACTATCGGAGTCGCAATTATCAACGATTGCACTTTGCTAATAGAAGATTTTGGAGACAGGTTTACCAAAATTCTCCAGGACAGGCCGGGAAATGATTGATCGATTTCATTAACTATTTCAGGTGGTAGGCTAGATCATATCTTTTGAAATTGCTTCCTTTTTTAGCTTAATTCTTCTGGTTGTATGAGATTTGTCCGAACAAGAAAGGCGGGAGAATGTCATAAAAGTGTAGCCTGCCGGTGTATTTTTCTGGTATATTAAGGCGGCTGTTATCATAACTTCTTCAGGAGGCAAGATGAAACAAATCTGCGTCATTGGTATTGGATATGTTGGGCTGGTCACTGCTGCCTGTTTCTCCGACCTGGGGAATCGCGTCATTGCCTTGGATGTAGACAAAAAGCGCATTGAAAATCTAAGAAAAGGTATTATGCCGATTTATGAACCCGGCCTCGAGGAACTGGTTGATCGCAACGTTCTCGCCAACCGTCTGACCTTTACCACATCTTATGCCGAGGCATTGAAAGAAACAGAGTTTGCCTTTATTGCCGTGGCTACGCCTTCCGGTACCAACGGCGGAGCAGATTTGCAATATGTGGCTGCTGCCGCAAAAACCATTGCCCAGACAATGTCTGCACATTTAATCATCATTAACAAATCCACAGTCCCGGTTGGAACTGGAGACTGGGTGGCAGACATTGTAAAAAAGAATCAACCAAAACCAATCCCATTTGCAGTTGTCTCCTGCCCGGAGTTCTTGCGTGAAGGGACCGCCATCGGCGATTTTAACCAGCCTCACCGTACCGTACTTGGATCATTCGACCGAGATGCCGCCGAAAAGGTTGCCCAATTGCACCTGCCACTACGCTCTCCCATCATAATCACCGACCTACGCACGGCTGAGATGATAAAGTATGCCTCCAATGCATTCCTTGCAACCAAGATCTCGTTCATAAATGAAATTGCCGACATTTGCGAGGCCCTTGGAGCGGATGTGAAAGAAGTTGCTATAGGTATGGGTTATGATAAGCGGATTGGTTCAGCCATGCTTGATGCAGGCCTCGGTTGGGGTGGATCGTGCTTTCCCAAGGATGTAAAAGCTTTGGCCTATATGGCGGAAAAAGAACACGTTGAGCCGAGAATCCTGAATACTGTCACCAAGGCCAACTATGATCGTCGTCAGACAATAGTCAAACGTGTAGAAGAAATGCTCGGAACTTTTCAGGGGAAAACCATCGGTCTGCTTGGCCTGGCTTTCAAGCCCAATACCGATGATATGCGCGAAGCCCCTTCAATAGACATAGCCCGGATGTTTATTGGCGGGGGAGCAAAAGTGCGTGCGTATGACCCGGTGGCAGCCAAAAATGCCCATATTCTCTTACCAACTGTCACCATGTTCGAAAATCCTTATGACATGGCCAAAGACAGCGACGCGCTCGTTATAATTACCGAATGGAATGAGTTCAAACAATTGGACCTCGAACGCATCCACACTCTTATGAAGACCCCAATTCTTTTTGATGGGCGCAACGTTTATGACCCCGCGGAAGTGCGTTCGCTGGGGTTCTCTTACCAAGGGGTTGGACGAGGTTTCGACGGGAAATAAAATGCCAGAAAAGAAACGACCGCCTGTCTGCGATTACGAAGGTTCTGACTACCAGACTCGTTTCTGGAAAAAAGGCGGGCGCGAATACGAAGATCGCTGTGAAGCTATCGCCCTCAAACGCTTGCTGCCTGAACATGGCAAGTTATTGTTGGAACTTGGTGCCGGAGCTGGCCGTAACACCCGGCGCTACAGCGGTTTCGAACATGTAATTCTGCTGGACTATTCCCGCACCCAGCTGAAACAAGCCCAGGATCTCTTGGGAGATTCCAATCGTTACACCTTTGTTGCGGCAGACATCTACCGCCTGCCTTTTGTGGATGGATTATTTGATGCCGCAACTATGATCCGCGTTTTGCATCATATGGCAGATGCACCCGCTGCGCTGCGCCAGGTGAGAAATGTGATGCAGCCGGGAGGGTCCTTTATCCTGGAATTCGCCAATAAACGAAACATTAAATCCATCATGCGATATGCGTTGCGTCTCCAGACTTGGAGCCCATTTACGCCAGAATCGGTGGAATTCACGACCTTGAACTTTGACTTCCATCCTCGCAGTATCCATGGCTGGCTGACAAACCTTGGTTTTCGCGTCGAAAAAACCTTGACAGTCTCCCATTTCCGGATCGGCTTGTTGAAACGCCTCATACCGCCTGTCTTCCTGGCAGGCCTTGATTCCATTTTTCAATGGACTGGTGCGTGGGTGCAATTATCACCAAGTGTATTTGTGCGCGCCAGGGTTGACGGGATTGTTACTCCAACGCTGGAACAAAAAAACCTCGCCGCTTATTTCAAGTGTACTGAATGCGGACATTCGCCGCTGGAAATTTTGGACAAGAAAATCCTCTGTACGGCATGTAAGCACACATGGAATATCTCAGACGGGATCTACGATTTTCGAGGAGATGACCAGTGAAAGAACGCGTTCTGCCATTTTCGAAACTCACAAATCGATTTTGGGTAGCGTGAAAATGAAATATCGTAATATTTATACTGCCCTTATCGCAATAAATATTCTGATCATAATATTCTTTGTCGTTCAATATACGAGCGCCGCATATCCCCTCGTTGGCAGTGATTATCGATTATTCGGCCCACGCTTGCTCGATACTTTGCTGCATTACAAAGTAAACGGGTTCAGCATCGAATGGTATACCCCCAGCTTTGGGGGAGGCTTGCCGGCGTACCCCAACCCTCTCCAGATGCAATTTTCTCTCCAACAACTTTTCACCTTCTTCGCCAACCCATGGATCGCAATTCTGGCCACCAGTGCGGTTTATATCGTGGTTGGATTTTGGGTTACCTTTTTACTTCTTAGGGACGTGTTGGAACTCAAACCTTTTTCTGCAATATTGGGAGCCAGTTTCTTTGTCGCAAACGGCTTTTTTATCGAACGTCTGGTTGTCGGACACGCAGATAAAATCACCTTTCCATTGATAGTGATTCCTATATTTGGATTGTTTTATCGGAAAATACCTTCCTGGCTCGCCGGTATATTGATTTCCATTACAGGTGCCATCCTTCTGAACTCTGGGGGAGTCTATATTGGCTTTATGTGTTTTTTCACAACCATTGTCACTATTCCTATCTTCTATTTCCTCAAACCTGCTTTATTTGACTTGAAGAAAATGATATCTGTGGTTATTTGGGGTGGTATTCTCACAATTCTCTTGTGTGGTTCCAAATTCTATGCAATAACCACCTTCATGCAAACTTTCCCGCGCGATGTACAGGATCATTATTTCGTGTCTTTGAATTCTAGTATAGTAGGTGCAGCCTTCCAATTGATCGGTGTTATGACCACTCTCCCATTCCTGAAATTGGTTGGCAAAAGTAGTCTCGTCTACGTTGTCCGGCTGACAAAATGGACAGGGACTCCATATGGTTTTTGGGAAGTGGATAGTTCCATCTCTCCGGCATTAATTATCTTACTCATTTATGGAATTTGGACGATCCTGTTCCACAAACCGCATTTTGGAAAAAGGGATTTGATAAATAAGGTCATCGCTGGGATATGCCTCATTATTTCTGTAATTTTTGTCTTTCAATTTTCAACTGCCCGGGGTTTTCTATTCGACGCGGTAAAGGGATGGCCTTTAATCAAGTCGTTACGGACGAATACACGTTTTATTGCTTCTTTTGTCCTTCCTCTGGCAATCCTGGGGGTCAAAGGATTTGATTATTGGACAAAGGGGAAATCAGGGTTAAGAACAATCGCTGCTTTTGTTTTTTTGAATGGCCTCTCTCTCGTTGCGCTATGGGGGTATTACTTGCTCCCAATGAGAGTCCAGGGGCGGACATATGATATTACTTCCATTATGGGCACATACACTAAAATTCAGGCCGGGGATACCTTTCCAGTGAATAAAATAATACCTACCATGAACGATGATGAAGTATTCATTGCGCAGGCAAGCAATGTCACCTTCCATTATGACCCACTCTTGGGGGAGAATTCCTTTCATCCTCACGTTCATGAAGGTTCTGTTTTTGACATTCAAAACGGTTTTTACAATATGACCGACCCAACCGGGTACGTTTATCCCAAGGAAAATAACTCCAAATTATTTTCACTTATTCCGGTCTCAGACTATAATAAGCTGATTGATTTCTTAAACCGACGTCAACCGGATTGGAAATTGCCATTGATTCAGATCGTGCTCGATTGGGCAGCCGGCCTGACTTTTATCTTGATCGTTCTTGCCGTAATCTTTTATTCATTCCGGAAACAATTCTCCGGAATAATCCCACTCCGCCTTCTACATCTTCACACACTTAAGAGTCCCTGACATCCTTTTACCACAAATAAACGCCCACTGACTTCAAAAGGAGTATTTTCGGATAATTTTACTCATCAAATCCTTGCAACTTTTCCGCTTGTATGCTAGAATCTTATTTGTTGTTGTAGTTCCTATACCGAACGCATCGAAAAGTGGGCGACCCCCACTTTTCTGCGTGTAATGGAGATTTCGGGGAGCAGGTTGATTATGAAGAACGAATTTGCATTGGCATTCAACGAAGTGTTGGAAGAAAAACAACTGCCAAAGGAGATCATCCTTTCGGCCATTGAATCGGCCATGGTCTCTGCATATCGGCGCGCAGTTAATGCATCCAATGCTCAGCAGGTTGAAGCTAAAATTAACCCAGAGACCGGTGAAGTAAGCATCTTCGTCGAGAAAGAAGTTGTCGAAGATGTACAAGATGAACGAACTGAGGTGTTGCTTGAAGATGCCAGGAGGGTAAGCCCGGAGGCCAACCTGGGTGATATGGCAATCGTCGAATCCACTCCGAAGGACTTTGGCCGCGTTGCTGCCCAGACCGCCCGCCAGGTTATCCAACAACGTATCCGCGAAGCAGAACGCCAGATGCAATCCGACTATTACGAAAAGCAGGTCGGTGAAATTGTCAGTGGAGTGGTTCAGGCAGTCAATATGACTCAGGGTGCCACTGTTGGCTTGGACATGAAAGCCGAGGGGATCATGCCTCAGAATCAGAAGATTCCCGGTGAGCGCTTTAAAGTACATGATCGGGTTCGCGCCATTATTCTGGAAGTTAAGGAAAGCCCGCGCGGCCCGCAAATCATTCTTTCTCGCTCACATCGCAATTTTCTGCGCCGCCTCCTGGAAAACGAAGTTCCGGAAATCTATCACGGTATTGTTGAGATCCGCGCCATCTCGCGCGAGCCGGGCCAGCGCGCCAAAGTGGCTGTTTCTGCCACACAACCCAATGTTGACCCGGTTGGAGCGTGCGTTGGTATTCGGGGAGTGCGTATCCAAGCCATCGTCAAAGAATTGCACGATGAAAAAATCGATATTATCGAGTGGAACCCCGATCCGGTGATTTATATCTCTAAGGCGATCAGCCCGGCTAAAGTTTCCGGCGTCTACCTGAATGAAGTTGAAAAAACAGCCACAGTTGTTGTTCAAGAAGACCAGTTAAGTCTGGCTATTGGCCGCGACGGCCAAAATGCCCGTTTGGCTGCCAAACTGACCGGTTGGCGTATTGATATCAAGTCTTTGACAGAGGCTGCGTCAGACGCGATTGTTAAAGTACAGAGCGATCCCTCCTTGGCAAGCATCGCCGAGGTGGAACACGATCACGTTCCTGTAATTGAAGAAATCTTATCCAAGAAGAGTGCAGGACGCCCCCTGACCCCCGAAGAGTTCCTGTCAATGATCCAGTTCGTGGATCGCGTGGAACGTCGTACAGTGGAACAAAAGAAAGCCGAAGCTGCCGCAGAGAAAGAGCTGGTTACCGCTGCCCGGGCTGATATCCCGGATGCCGCCTTTGATACAGATATTGCGACCTTGAACCTGCCTGATCACGTTTACACCATCCTGACCGAGGCTGAGCACCGCACAGTGGGCAATTTGATGATGGCGATGAAGCTAAACCCGGATATTGTTCTTAGTCTCTCCGGCATAGGTCCCAAGGCCATGCAGGCTATCCAGGCAGCGCTTGCAAATGTTTCATTCCCCGAACCCGAGAAACCTGCCGAACTTCCAGAAGTTGTAAGTGAAGCCCCGGTGGAAATAACCGTTGAAACAGCCCCCATCCAGGCCATGCCAGTCGCAGAAGAAGCTGCCCCTATTGTAGAAGAAATAACCGGGACTGTAACACCTGTCGAAGAGACTAAAGAAGAAGAGTTTGACAAGATCTTCTCGCTTCAAAATGTCATTGCAGTCCCCGCGGCTGCTGAAGAGGAAAGCGAAGAAGAGCGAAACAAGAAAAAAGAAAAGAAAGCTAAAAAAAGCCGCGAACTGGAATTCGACGAAAAGAGCGGCGAGGTCGTGGCCCGCAAGAAGCATAAGCTTGGCGACGATGATAGTGTGTTGGAAGAATGGGAATAACCGCATTTTGGCGGAGGTATCTGCCTGCCGCGTGGATTGAATAAGGTGTCTGGCAAACCTGCAAAACGGCCCAAACATATCCCCCAGCGCACTTGTGTAGGTTGTCGAATGGTGCTGCCAAAACGAGCCTTGTTCCGCCTCGTGTATCAACCGGAAGGCGTGCAAGTGGATTCGACCGGTAAAATGGCAGGGCGAGGCGCTTATTTGCATAATGTCCGTAATTGTTGGGAAAAAGGCCTGAAAGGGCCTCTGGCACATGCCTTGAAAGTGGATCTGACGTCCAACGATCTGGACCGAATCCACCAGTTTATGCAGACCCTGCCTGAAGATAATGAGGCGGCCAGTGATTGACAATAGAGTCCCTATGGGCTGACGATAAACCAATCGCTCAGCCGGCAGGCCTGAGGGGTTGTTGACCAGGAAGCAACCCGCAGGATCCGGACCCGCACAGCCTGCTTGTATGGATAGGGTTAATAGCCCTGCAGGCAGTTTGACGAAAGAGGTGCCGTATGAGCGATCCAAAGAGCAAAAAGATTGAACTCCCTGCGAACATCACAATCCGTGATTTCGCTCAAATCATTGAAGTGAGCCCAATCCAGATTATCAAAAAGTTAATGAGCAATGGGGTCATGGCCAGCATAAACCAGACAATTGATTTTGACACTGCTGCCATTTTGGCTGACGAGATGGGTTTTGAAGTCTCCCTGGAAAACTTGGAAGCTCCCAAGGAAAAAGAGACTGGCGAAGTTCCTCTTTGGCGGCAGACCATCGCTGACGAGGACGAGTCAACCCTGACTCCACGTCCGCCGGTTGTTACTATCCTCGGTCATGTTGACCACGGCAAGACCTCCCTGCTGGATGCGATTCGCCATGCCCATGTCGCCGAAGGCGAAGCCGGCGGCATTACGCAACATATCGGTGCGTATCAGGTGGAATTGAAAGGCCGCCAAATTACCTTCCTGGATACGCCAGGGCACGCGGCTTTTACAGCCATGCGAGCGCGTGGTGCCCAGGGTGCTGATATTGTTATTCTGGTAGTGGCCGCAGACGATGGCGTTATGCCCCAAACAAAAGAAGCCATTGCCCATGCCAAAGCGGCCCGGGTACCAATTATTGTGGCACTAAATAAGGTCGATAAAGCCAATTCCAATCCGGAACTCGTCAAAAAACAACTAAGTGAAAACGATCTCGCCCCTGATGAATGGGGTGGGAATACCATGGTCATTCCGGTCTCAGCCAAACAGAAACAAGGAATCGATGATCTGCTTGAGGCCGTACTGCTCGTGGCAGATAATACCGATATCCGTGCCAATGCCAACGGCGCGGTTATTGGCACGGTCATCGAAGCAGAGTTGGATAAGTCTAAGGGACCCGTAGCCACTTTGCTGGTCCAGAATGGGACACTGGAGACAGGTAGTATTATTGTAGCAGGCAATGCCTTTGGACATTTGCGCGCCATGTTCGATTTTCGTGGAGAAAAGGTGGAAAAAGCTGGTCCTTCATTCCCGGTTTCAGTGATGGGACTAAGTGGCATGCCCTCCGCCGGTGATGTTTTCCAGACAGTGGCAACGGAGAAGGAAGCCCGGCAAATTATTCTGGAAAGGACTGAGGCATCCAGGAAGCAAGCCTCCCCATTGAAAAAAATGACCTTGGAAGAATTGTTCTCCAAGGTTAAATCGGGCGAAACGAAAGAACTGAACATCATCTTGAAAGTTGATGTTCAGGGTTCCCTGGAACCCATCGTTAATGAAATTAACAACCTTGGCAAAGGTGAAATTGCTATCAATGTACTATATGCTGAAGCCGGAAACATCAGTGAGAATGACGTCTTGCTGGCATCTTCTTCCCAGGCTATTGTTTTTGGCTTCAGCGTCCAGGCCGATATAGCTGCACGCCGTCTGGCCGAAAAAGAAGGTGTGGATATCCGTCTTTATGACATCATCTACCGCTTGATTGAAGATGTGGAAAAAGCTCTTAAAGGGTTGCTTGCTCCGGAGTTCACCGAAAAGCCAATCGGCAAGGCGGTTGTTCTGCAAGTTTTCAGCCTGTCGAAAGGCAATAATATCGCCGGCTGCCGGGTAACCGAAGGTGAAATTCGCCGCAATGGGAAGGTACGGGTTACGCGCGGTCAAGATATTGTTTATGAAGGTGAAGTCGGTTCCCTCAAACATGAGAAGGAAGATGTGCGCGAGATTCGCCAGGGCTTCGAATGCGGCCTCGGCCTGAAAAACTTCAACAATGTTCAGGTCGGCGATGTAATTGAATGCTTCGTCTTGGAAAAGACAGAAACCGAATAAGCCAGATTTACGAAGATAATCATCAATTGAAAATTACCAATTAAGAATCATTATGCCATCCAATATAAGGCTTCAACGTATTGCAGACCGAATTCGCCAGGATCTATCGGAATTGCTCATCCGGGAGATTAGCGATCCGCGCTTGCATCAGGTATTTATTACCGACGCCAAAGTTGATCGCGAACTGGCCTTCGCCGATATCTATGTCTCAGCGGTGGAAGGTGCAGTGCGCAGTGCGGAAATTCTGGAGGGCTTGGAACACGCCAGCGGATTCTTGCGTCGCGCCTTGGCGTCTCATATTGAATTGCGCACCTTTCCACGCTTGCGATTCCATTGGGATCCTACACCCGAACATGCCGACTACATTGAACATTTACTGGCTGAAATAAAAAAGAATGAACGACCTGCAGAAAAAAATTAGAAATCGTGTAAAGTTGGCACAGCGCGTTCTGGTCACTTCTCACATCCGTCCAGATGGTGATGCAATCGGTTCCAGTCTCGCGCTGGGCCTGGCATTGGTGGATGCCGGAAAACAGGTTCAGGTTGTGCTCTCGGACGGTTTGCCGGCTTCATTCCGGCACCTGCCAGGCAGTGAAAAGATCAAGACCAGGGCTGAAGGTCAATTCGATTTGATCGTTTGCGTTGATTGTTCAGATTTGAAACGTGTTGGCAATGCCCTAAAGGGATACCATGCTCCCGACATTGTTATTGACCACCACAGCACCACCGAAGCCTTCGGGGAATTGAACTTGGTCGACCCGCAAGCTGCTGCGACTGCCTCCATATTGGCACGCTTCATGCCCACTTGGGATCTCACCATCACAGCACCTATTGCTGCCAATCTGCTGACCGGTCTTGTGACTGACACACTCGGTTTCCGGACATCAAATACCACTCCAGAAGTCTTGCGCCAAGCTGCCGATTTGATCGAGTTGGGTGCGGATATGACCCGGCTCTATTACCTGAGTCTGGTCCGGCGCACTTTTTCGGCCACCAAATATTGGGGTCCAGGTATCTCCAATCTGGAACGCACCGATGGGATCATTTGGACCACATTAACGCTGGCCGACCGCAAAGTCTCTGGCTACACAGGCAATGATGACGCCGATCTCATTTCCGTTATATCATCCATTGATGAGGCAGACATTGCCATCATCTTTGTCGAACAAAATATACATACAACCAAGGTTTCCTGGCGCAGCCTGAAACCCAATATTGATGTTGCCCAGATTGCCAGTCAATTTGGTGGTGGTGGTCATAAAGCCGCATCCGGCGCTGAATTGACCGGTAGCCTGGACAATGTCCGGGAACGCGTCCTGGAGACCACCCGCAAGGCATTACAATTGCCTATATAATGCGGTAAAATATAATTAAATTGTGACTCGCGGGGGGACGGGTTAATACAAATAGGAGGAATGAAATGGAAAGTCAGGATATTAAAAATGCCATATCTGGTATTCTCGTGGTGGACAAACCGGTTGGTTTGACCTCCCATGATGTGGTGGACATTATCCGCCGCGGCACCAATATCCGCCGCGCCGGGCATACGGGTACCCTCGATCCCCGCGCCTCCGGTGTTCTGGTTGTACTCATCGGGCCGGCAGTGCGATTGAGTGAGTTTGTTTCAGCCTCTGACAAACGCTACCAGGCCATCCTGCGCCTAGGCAGTTCCACTGACACCTACGACGCGGAAGGACGCTTCACACAACAGTCGGAAACCCCCGTAGATGTGACAGAGGAGAAATTTAATGAAGTGCTTCAGCACTTCATCGGGGAAATTGAGCAAACCCCGCCAGCCTATTCAGCCGTCAAGGTACATGGGCGCAAAGCCTACGAAATGGCGCGGGAAGGCGAAGAAGTGGAGCTAGCCCCACGTAAAATCAACGTTTACCATCTCGAAGTTCTGGAATGGGCACCCCCGGAAGTGGTTATTGATGTTCACTGCTCATCAGGAACATATGTACGTTCCCTTGCCAATGACGTGGGAACAGCTTTGGGTTGTGGAGCATATTTGGTTGGTCTTCGCCGCACCAAATCCGGTCGGTTCACCCTGCGGGATGCTACCCCCCTGCGCAAACTGCAGGAAACTTTCTCCGCCGGTAACTGGTACCAGTTCTTGATTCCTGCTGCCGAAGCGCTGGCTGAATGGTCTGCCGTGGAACTCAACCCTGACGAGGTCGAGGAAGTCAAGCATGGCCATCGTGTTAAGGCTGCCCCGGATACCCAGCCCGGCTTGGTGCGCGGTGTCAGCATGGCTGGTGAACTCATCGCCATTATGGATCTTGTCACCGGCGAAGATGACACTCCAGAGTGGCAGCCGAAGAAAGTTTTCTTCTCGTAATCAAATCTAAGATCTAACGCGGATGTGTGCTCCCTGCGGGGTACAAGTGGCGATGCGCGCGGAAACGATCCGCGTCCATGCGCTCCTTTCCGTGTCAGGTTAATTGCATTCTTCAACAGAAGTGTTTCACTATCATTCCCTTGATAATCTCAATCTCCAAAATACCTGGTTGACTATTGGTATCTTCGACGGCGTTCATCGCGGCCATCAAGAGATTCTGCACCAGCTTGTCTCAGGGGCGCACACCGCCGGCGAACCCGCCGCTGTTTTGACATTTTCACCCCACCCTGCCGTTGTCCTTGGCGGAAAAACCGATTTTAAATATTTGACGACCCCGGAGGAACGCCTCGAACTACTGGGATCGTTTGGCGTGGATGTAGTCATTACCCAGACGTTTGACCGCCTCCTGGCTGACCAGACTGCTGCTGCGTTCATGCGCAGGCTCTCCCAAACGCTGGATCTGCGCCACCTTGTCATCGGCTACGACACCGCCCTGGGGCGCGGCCGCGAAGCGGATGCCACCCGACTCACGGAAATCGGCAAAGAACTGGGCTATTCCGTCCAGGTGGTGCCAGCCCTAACGGATACTGCTGGTGTCATTTCGTCTACACGCATCCGCCGAGCAATCCTCGCCGGGAACATATCCGCAGCCGCTTCCGATCTGGGCCATCCCTTTGCTATTACCGGTCCGGTCATCCACGGCGATGGACGTGGCCACACCATTAATATCCCCACCGCCAACATCCAAATCCCAGGTGAAAAGGTCCTTCCAGCTTATGGTATCTACGCCTGCCGGGCCTGGGTGAATGGGCAGCTTCATCTCGCTGCCACCAGCCTGGGCGTTCGTCCCACCTTCTACGGCGATCCCCCTGCCCCCACCATTGAAGCTCACCTGCTCGATTTCCACCAGAACTTGTATGGGCAGATGGTTAAGCTGGAATTCATGGAGTATTTGCGCCCCGAGGAGAAATATGACTCGGTGAATGCATTAGTAGAACAAATCCAGAAAGATATTGCACAGACACGTAAAATATTGGAATTGAGGAATCAATAAATCAAATTTCGCGATTATTCCGCCTGGCTATCATGTTTGCTAGCTGTCAAATGCCCCGTTGATGCACGGGGCATTTGTGTCGAATGTACTTTTTTTGTTTTTTTTACTTTTCTTCTGCCCCTAGCAATTCCATGTTGACTCATCGCCCATTTTCGTCTATAGTTCGCCTAAATCAGCACTCATCGACTTCTGAATTACATAATACGAATTAGGGATCCCTAGTCTCCCATGCCCCCTCGCCAGATCTACCTGCTCTCCTCCAAAGAACTTTCGCCCGAGACCATCGCAGTTGCTTTTGCAAAAACCTCCCGTTCGCCCGAATCATTCCGCGAAATCGCCGCCGAATTAAGCGACGAGAAATCCGCCCGCTTTCACGAAAAATGGGTGGTCGGCTATGGGCACGCCTCAGTGGCCGAACACGCTGTTCTGCATATCGCCATCGAAAACGTTTCCCGCCTGGCGGTGGAATGTCTCGAGTCCAACCGGCTGGCTTCGTACACGGAAAAATCCACCCGCTATCAGAAATGGGATGCACAGGCCTTCTTTGTCCCGCCTGAATTGGAAGGACACCCACTGCTGGATACATTTAGGCGTACCTGTAAAATGCTCTTCCAAACCTATCTGGATTCCCTCCAGCCCATGCGCGCGTTGATCGAGCGCCTATCCACCCGGCGTGAGCAGGAAAGCGATGAGGCCTACGACCGGCGTATCCGCTCGCAGTATGTGGATTCGTGCCGATTCCTGCTCCCGTCAGCATCACTGGCCAACCTGGGCATGACCGCTAACGCACGTGTGCTCGAACACGCCATCGGAAAAATGCTCTCGCATCCGCTTGCTGAAGTGCGCCAGATTGGCATGGAGATCAAACGCGTTTCCCAGGCAGAAGCACCCACACTGGTAAAGTACGCCGATACAATTCCTTATCTGGTCGAAACCGGTCGGGCCTTCTCCCATGATCCACGCGCAATAGAAATAAAAGACAAGAGCGAACTCGACCAAAAAGACTCGGATTGGTGCAAGTTGATTGATTTTGATTCTGAAGGGGAAAACAAGGTTCTAGCCGCCGCATTATTCCGTTTTTGCGGTTTATCCTTCATTAGGGCTTTGGAGTCGGTTCAATCCGCCACCCCGGCCCAGCGTCTGAGCTTGGCAGAGTCCCTGCTGGGGCGAATGGGTGAACATGACATACCGTTACGCGAACTGGAATACACCACCTACACCTTCGAGTTGGTACTCGACCAGGGTGGCTACGCTGAGTTCAAGCGCCACCGCATGATGACGCAAACACCACAAACGCTCACGACCCGCCTCGGGTACGCTGTCCCGAACCGCTTTGCACAGGCTGGCTTCGAACCTCGCTACCGTTCTGCCATGGACGCGGCTGTACAGACTTATGAGGAACTGGCAGAATGGAACCCGCAGGCGGCTGCGTACATTGTTCCCAATGGCTTCAACCGGCGGGTGCTTTTCAGTATGAATTTGCGCGAAGCCTTTGCCTTCTGTCAGTTGCGCTCTTCTGCCCAGGCCCATTTCTCCATGCGGCGGGTTGCCGGGCGGGTGGCCCAGGAGATCCGGCGTGTCCACCCCCTGCTGGCAAAATACATGTTCCTGCCGGAAGAACCCTGGCAGATTGTCGAAAGCCAGCATTTTGTCCAGACTTAAATCAATTGCCCCGGGAAATAATCCGGGGCAACCGATGATTGTGAAGAGAGGATATTTCATTCGTGGAATTCCTCCACCTGGTAGACCAGCACTTCCAGGTGCTTCCGTTTCCAGGTATCTGTTGCCGCGCCCATCTTGTAACACAAATTCGCTAGGAATTCTACCGGTTCCGGGATTTTTTCCCATACTTGTGGAAGGAATGTCGCCCGCCGGAAACTATCCCGCAGGATGACTCCATCCACTCCTGGGTGGATTTTGGAAAGTAAATCTTCAGCATCCTTATATTCCAGCGGTATGGGGATGGTAAGCCGCGATACTTCGATCTCGATATTCGCCAGTTCGTTTTCCTGCACCTGCGGGAAGCGATAGTCCTCCAACGCAGCCGCGACGGCGTGCTCGCACACATCCTCAGCCAAGGATTGGTACGGCTCCAACGCGCCGATGCAGCCGCGCAGTTCGCCATGCACTGTCAACGTGACAAAAGCCGCCCCCTCCGCTCGTAATGCCGGAGTCAACGCGGCTTGATCAAGTGTCGGGAGTGTGACCCCCTGTACTCCGGCCTCTAGCGATTGCCGAGCCAGTTTTAAAAGAGTCAGTTTTTCTTCAGCTGTCAGCTTGTTGCCTGTCATATATCTCCATCATACGATTCTCTTGGGATGGAGTCAAGAGACAGTAAATTAATGGAATTTTCTGGCTTTTTCATTATACATTCGGGTGCAACCACATGGTCACCAAGTCATTATCACTCTATGGTCTCTATCAAGGAATTCATGTCTTTGCCCATTTATAGTAAAGAGCTATTGATTTTTGAGTTAATCCCAGACTATCCTGGAATGAGTTTCCAACCTCCCCCTTCACGATAAAAAGACCCTGAAGGTTTTCCTCTTTCAGGGGTCTTTTTTTCATTAGCTGCCACGTTTGGCAAGTTGATGGTCAAGCATCAATACTGCGGTACCGTGGGCATCTATCAGCTCTAATTGTTGCACGATTTCCGCCGCATTTTTTTCCTCTTCTACTTGTTCAGTAATATACCACTGCAAAAGCACTTGCGCGGGATAATCCTTCTCTTTAAGTGCCACTTCGTATAGATTGTTGATCGAGGCCGTTACAGCCGCCTCATGGGATTGGGCTTCCTTGAATACTTCAAGATTGGATTTCCAATCAGTCCCTGGCGCGGCTATCGCTTTAAGCATCACACGTCCGCCCCGGTCCACCAGGTGTTGGTAAAATTTCATCCCATGCTTGGTTTCTTCGTCAGCTTGTACATGCATCCACTTGGCAAAACCGGGCAAATTTTTGCTCTCGAAATAAGCTGCCATGGAAAGATAAAGATATGACGAATAAAGTTCCTTATTGATTTGTTCGTTGGTAGCGTCCTGCATTGTCTTGGAAATCATAGTAGCCTCCATAATTTGGATATATTTTATAGTATTATACTATTTACTGCGAAGGCGTTCCATATGCGTTTTATTAATAATTTCCTCAGAGGGGGTTTGCTTTCACCGGTTCATTCTCCGTTATCCCCACCCTCTTCCTTCGATGCGGGTTGCTCCAGCCGGATGACTTCACCGTGAACATTGATGACGACTTTAAAACCCGACATGCCCATAAATGCGCGGCTTTCCTCAGGGATTCCCATTTCCAGAATGGCATCGAACTGATTGCCAATATTTTTTAATTGATTTTCAAGCATGGCTCTCGAGAAAATGTCGTCTGTGCCTAGCAGTTTGGCAGCCTGTTCGCTTAACATATCCTCATTTCCGCTGATTTGCTGGCGCATTATTTCCAGTATTTTTCGATCTACCTGCTCAGATGGGATATGACGGAGGAACCCGCCGTCGTTCACTACATAGCATGGTTCATCCCCCACATAGGCAGTGCCGGCCGGGTGATCGGATTCATCTACAACCAGACCAGCGAAAATAGGTTGCCGCGCCATAGTCAATCAGCCCTATTCTGCGTCTGGTGTACCCCAACTACAGATATGTGGAATTTATCAGTGGAGATTTTTTTTCGCTTGTTACAGGAATAATTGGCTAGTATCGAGAAGTGCATACAAGTCTCCTTTTATGGGCATTGCGGTATATTTTACCTGATGTTGCCCAAACTTCCCCTAGGAGAGTTGAAATTCTTAACTTTGACTAATCTGCACCCGTGTCCCGGTTCCCGGTTGTAGAACCAGACTTTCACCAGGTGGTACGGTCGGCAGGGTCCAACGGTAGATCCATTTGGCATCCTGCAAAGCCATATTAATGCAGCCATGGCTGTGCTGGGTGCCGAAATCACTATGCCAGTATGTTCCATGCAGGGCAACCCCAGTATCGGTAATATAAGAATCCCAGGGTACACCCGGTAGGTCAAAAATCGAGAACTCGTCCGCCCCGCCGAACATGTGATAAGTGGGACGCTTATGAAAAGTATGGAACCAGCCAGTGGGACTTTCATAGTTTTTCCGGCCGGTTGCTACGCGTGCAGCATAAACAAGTACATTCCATTCATAGGCCAGCAGCAACTGCCGGTCAAGATAGACCTCAATGTGTTTTTCATTTCCGGGCACCTGCGGAGAGACCGGGGCAATCTCTTCAGGGGAAAAGAGATGTGTCCATTCTGGGCGTATGTAGTAATAGGCTTTCGTAGCGGCATCATAGGCTCTGTACCACAGGCTGCCATCGCGCTTATCCGTCACTAAGGCCGTGACCCAATGGGTGGTCGCATAATACAAACGCGGGCCAAAGGAGGGGCTGATATTAATGCCGTAATATGAATCAGCATATGGGATAGTGATTTCGCCCAATACGCCGGTATCCGGAATCTCTCTTACAACTGGGTTAAGTGTGGTCTTGACTGATTGTATATAGCCTGAATACACGTATGTCTGGTCGGTCAGGCAGTACCACTGGCGGTTGTAATCACCCTGTTCACCACCAAAAACCTCTCCTGCAATATCCACAATATCATCGCGCTTCAACGTCGTTATTTTCTTCCCGCTATAAGCCGGTGCATCGCGCACAAATAGATTGGTGGCCTGCACCCGTCCCTGCATGGGAGCCGGGGCAGCCTGGGCAGAGTCAAGCTGTAGTTCCGCAAACAAAAGACTGAGCAGTGTCGCGCTGCCCAGTTTCAGAAAACCGCGCCGGGAAAGATTACCAGTAAACATATCGTGTTCGGTAATTTTATTCATCAGATTCCAACGTAGAATTATTGGAACTGGTGAACTCTTAATAATGGATATTTACCAATGTTCCTACAGAAGCCCAATAATACAACCATTCTGCATCCGGTGTGTACATGTTCACACATCCATGACTCATGGGATGTCCAAAGTTATGGTGCCAATATGTACCGTGGATGCCATAGCTTTTATAGAAATACATCGTGTATGGTACGTTCGGCAGGAAATAATCTGCTCCATGCATATCGGTGTACAGGTACTTGATATAAATGTGAAACTTCCCCGTCACGGTCGGGAATTCTGCCACACCGGTTGAAACCAGGAAACTTTTTACTATAGTATTACCTTCATAAGCATACAACGTCTGTTTGGAAAGGCTCACATCGATCCAACGTACTGCACCGCCAGTGGAACTGACAACTGGCGCATCTGTATTCATCGGTAAGGGGGTTTCTGTATCGGTCGGCAAGGGTGTATCTGTAGGTGAGATCGTATCAGTAGGTCTGATGGTATCGGTCTGAATGGGAGGATCAGTGGAAGTCGGAGTGGGGGTGAAGGTCGCCGTGGGGGGCTGGGTGGCAGTCGGGCTTGGAGTATCGGAAGCCTTACCTACATCACCCAGAATGCCGGCGAATACTGAAGTGGAATGCGGGGCATCCAGGAAGGCCAGCACTGGGGCAGCACTGACGGGCCAGAACGCCCAGACTGCGGCAACACAAATGGCTGTCAGGAACAAAGTCAGGACTGGCCAGCGATACCTGTCCAAGGTCTTGGGCGAACGAACCTTCGAAGGTGGAACCGGCCGTTCTACCTCCTTCTGGAGCAATTCAATTTCCTCGGGCTGGTTATTTGTTTGGACCTTCGATTCGGTAACCACACTTCCAACCAGGGATTTCGGTTGCTCGCCTTGCACGCGCTCCATAGCCCACTGCATTCCTTTTTGAGCCCGCTTGCTCTGCGGATTTATTTTAAGCGCCTGCTCTAGGTAATTAATACTGGCATGTGGGCTTGCAATCGCTGCTAGGGTAAGCCAGGCCTCTTCCGAATCCGGACCTAACTCCACAGCTATCTCCGCCCAATGGCGCGCGGAAAGGCGGTCTCCCTGTCGCAGGGCTTGCTGGGCGTTCAGAAGAATCTTACGGAAGTCATCCTGGTCGATTTTCATGGTGTTGGTATGGGCAGCGCTTGGACACTTTCATTGGCAACAAAACAGACCAACCCTGAGACAATACCATCCGCAACCACTTCTGGATGATTGACCAGAATATCGCGATCCAGATTCAGGAAACCTGTTTCGATAATGGCAGCGGTGGTAGCCGGGCTTACAACCCGGAAGGCATGGTATTCCGTCATATCTTCGGTGATGCCGCCTGGGTTGAGTTTCAATCCGGTTACTTTGGCATAACGGCTTTCAAGGCACGCAGTTAATCGATTGGCAAGGTTGGTATCTTGGCTGTAGGTCGATGTAGCCACTTTGAAACCGGTCGCCTGATCATTGATAACATCGCAAGTATCTGTATGAATTGCCAGCAAGACTTCACCGTCATAACCGTCTAGGCGGGTATCGAATTCCTGGAGCATATCAACCTGGTAACCGCGTGCCTCGAGCTTCTGCCTAACAAGCGTCGCAATCGCCAGGTTGACAACCTGCTCTTTCGTTCCATCCGGACAGACTGCTCCGGGATCATTTCCGTTCCCCCAGTGGCCGGACACAATGCCGATCGGTTTTTCCGGACCTTGGGTGACCTGGACAAGCGGTCCATTATCAGGTTGCGTATTCAGCCAGCTGGAGATTAGGCTGCTAGGGTTACTGGAAAACATGGTTGGAGAAAAACCGGCAAATAAAGTCGCCAGCAAAATTGCAACGCTGAGGGTCGTCTGCAAAATATGCGCAGTTTGCACACCAATATTTCTCCGGTTTGAAAAAGACCCAGGTTGGATGCTCATATTTGAGTAATAGTACCCCAATTCGTCCTATAAATACAAGGTCTACCGCTTAAAAAGGATGAAAATGACCATAAAAAAGGTGGACTTGTCTGCTACTTTTGCAGGTTCAAATTAATTTCATACCGTACGTGAAGATCTGTGGTTTGTTCCTTGCCTTCAGAAGTGACCTTCATTTCATTTCCCCTTTGGTATTATTCGCTGGTCAAATCTACGAAACCTTTGTGATTCCTACCGGCTCTCTAACATGGTTCACAAATATTAAGGCTATAATATCAGCGCTATGGTTGTTTTGGAGGATCTCCATTGCTCATAATAATCAGTGATATTCACCATATGGATGGCACATGAGGAAAATCCATTTCCGCCGTTGCTTCGAGACCTGGTCGGGAAGTTTCTCGGACTGATCATGCCTGAATACATTTATCTCACCCACCCAATTCGTGACGGTTTTTTCGAACAACCAACCCCACTCGAGGTTGCCGTAATGGAAGAACACTTCCAATATCTTAAACACGCCAATGAAACCGGCCAAATCGTTCTAGCCGGTCCATGCCTTGATGATACTTTCGGTATCATCGTCTTTCACGCCGAGGATGAAGCGGCTGCGCACGCTTTTATGTTCAACGATCCATCAGTAAAGAAAAATGTTATGATGGCGGAACTTCATCCCATGCGTATTTCCCTAAAATGCCAATGACAACCTATCCCGTTTCCGCGCTTCGCACCGTTGCTCTCCACGCACAGGGCTTGGGCAAAGCCGGAGACTTGCAGCCAACCCGGGACGTGCTTTATAACACAATCGTTCAGATGGGCTGTATCCAGATTGACACACTCCATATGGTTCGACGCAGCCAGGGAACTTGTCATCGAACGCAGCGAACCTAAGGGGTTCGCCGGAAAGCTAATAAAGAAATTATAGGAATCTGACTTATGCTTACTCATCCTCAGCTAGCTTTGGCGCGCAACTTTCGCAATCCTGTTCTTGAAGGCGATGTCGCCACCTTTATCTGGCAGGGGGAATTCGCCCCTCTCCTGATTGACGACCTCCACAATTGGGACGATTCACCCCAAAAGCTGCTGCGCGCTGGTGCAGAATTATGGTCCATCTCCATGTCCCTCCCTTCCGATGCTTACTTCGAATATGCCTTCATCGATCCGCAGACCAGTGAACGCATCCCCGACCCCCTAAATCCCAACCGCGTCAAGAACGGTGTCAACGGCTATAATAATTTCTTCTATATGCCGCAGGGAAAACCAAGTCCGCTGACCCGTCCTCAAAAAGCGGTTGCCCATGGAATGATAACCAGGCATATGGTCCCCACCGGTGACTATACCGCCGGCGCAATGCGGGCCGTTTATCTGTATCATCCACCAGTAGATCATCCTGTTCCGCTGCTGGTTGTCTACGATGGCCCTGATTATCTTCGCCGCGCAAAATTGAATGTCATTGTGGATAATTTGATTGCCAGGAAGCGCGTCCTTCCGTTTGCCATGGCGTTGGTACAGAACGGTGGTGCGGCCCGCACAGTAGAGTACTCCTGCAGTGAATCAACGATTGGGCTGCTGATGGATTTTGTTCTGCCTTTGGCGAAGGAACACATTAACCTGGAACCAGTCAAGGACGGCCGTTATGGAATAATGGGTTCTTCACTCGGCGGAACGATGGCTCTCTTCACGGCCCTGCGTTTGCCGCAGGTCTTTCACAAGGTACTCAGCCAATCGGGTGCATTCATCGCCCCGGATTATCAATATGTTGTTGTCGACCTGGTAAAATGTGCTCCCTCGCCTGAAATTGACATCTGGATGGATGCAGGCAGGCTGGATTGGTTACTAGATGGTAATCGGCAGATGTACGCATTGCTCAAGGAAAAGAACTACCATGCAAAATATCGTGAATTTTCCGGGGGACACAACTTCACAGCCTGGCGGGATGATATCTCATACGGTCTGGAAGCCCTTTATAAAAAATAGACGTGCAGCACTTTGACGGAAAACAAACATCCGGCAATTTTTCAAATGCCGAATGTCTATTTGAATCGTGAATAAAAGTGGATATTGTTCCGCAATCACTCTAAAAAGCTGTGTTTCAATCCAACGATATCCCGGTGGGTAACACATCCAAGCATGTTGTAATTTTCATCGCTGATTGGTATTGCTCTATAATCGTAACGCGCAAACTTCTCATGGGCTTCTCTTAACGTACTATCAGGATCCAAAGTATGGACATGCTCTTCCATGATATCCTTCAAGAGCGCCTTATCATCCGCAAGCAGCAATTCCTTTAGATCGATCACACCCAGTAACCGCTTTTTCTGATCGAGGACGTAGATATACATGATTACATCTTTGCCTTTGGCAGCGGTCCTATATTCGTCCTGTGCCCTCTCGACAGTGTAGTCTGGCGGAAAGCTGACATATTCCTGGGTGGCAAAATCAAGGATATTCTCCTCCTGATGTTCCATGATGGCATGGATCTTGACAGCATTATCGTGATCGAGCAGTTTTAATATATCCTCGGCCTCTGTAGCAGATAGGATGGATAGTACATCTGCAGCCTGCCCTGTGGTCATCTGGTCGATCAGTTGGGCTACTTTTTCGACCTTCATCGATTCAACCAGGTCACGTTGAATATTCGGGTTAATCTCCTCGAAGGTATCCGAAGCCTGTTCTGGGTCCAGGGCTTCCATTACTTCAACGCGTTGGTCAGGCTCCATTTCCTCCAGGATGTCTGCCAGGTCAACCGGATGGAGATCGGCCAGCTTTTCTTTCAGCACTTTGAATTGAAGATTACCACGAAAGCTGCCAATATCTTCCGGCAACGGCTGGATGTAGGTCCAGGAAATCGTTTGTTCGCGCACTCGCTCCGCCAGGCTGTAGATATAATTTGCCAGGCCTGTTAAGCCCATCCGCCGCAATAATCCATAACGACTGAGATCCACATCGCTGACATACAGCTTATCATTCTTCAAGGTTAACTTGATGTCGTAAATGACTTCCATCTCTTGGCCATCCATGTCAATGGCTTTTTTGTCCAAAATGTGGTCCCTCAGCAAAACCGCATTATCATCCGGCCCTCCCGAAAAGGTGGCAATATTCTCCACATTCAGGGTTATCTCTTTCGGGCTGAGGCTGCCAATTTTTTCCCAGGGCACAACCGCTGATTCTCCAAATGGCCGGGCTACCTGGATATGTGTCACAACAGGCAACGAACCATTCTCTTTTATGATTACATCATCCAATTTACCAACTTTTTTCCCGGCGATCGTGACCTTTACACCCAGTATTTGACTCAAGAAAAAAGCTTGTTCTTTCGGAGGAGTGGCTCTATTATCAGTTATCGGGTTCATGGGAAACCTCTATTAGTGCACTGATACGACTGTAATAAATTTGTAAAGCAACAGCACCAACATGCCGATCAGGTAAATCCTGAGCAAAAGCAGGGAAAGGCTGACCATGCGGGTTGTTTTGATGCGGGGGTTTTTATATTTTTCGTTAATCTCCCGGATTGCTTGGATGAAATCGCGGAAACTATCCAATATTCTTTCCATGATATCCACCTTTCTAATGCAGCCAATTAGGGAATAATGTAGTCAGTGTGTAGCCGGTTGATAGTAGGATTAAACCTATTACGATGGTAAAGTTGACCACATTCTGAAATCTGTTGTTCTTGTATCTACCCATAAGTTCTTCGTTATTTAAGAGCAGGATTAGGAATACCATGGCCGCGGGGAGCAGGGTTGTTGCAACTACCTGGACAAATAATGTGATGGTCACCAACGGCGCACCAGGAATAAGGACCACGATGCCTGCGCTGATCAGCATCAGGAAGTAAAAAGTATAGAACCAGGGGGCCTCCCGCACTTTGTTGTTCAGCGAGTGCGCCCAACCGAATACCTCGCCAACTGCCCATGAACTGGAAAGGGAAATGCAAATGGCGCCCAGGAATCCTGCATCAAACAAACCAATTGCCATAAACGTCCCGGCATATTTGTTAAATGGCATTAACCCAACAGCAGCCTGTGCAGCACTTTCAATGTCAACTCCTTTTAGAACTGCAGCAGTAACCACGAGGCAGAAAATGGCAACAATAACGGTAAAGAAAGCGCCGATCCCGGTATCCAACTGACTCCACGGAATATCCTTTTCTTTTAAGTTCTTATCCACAACCGCACTCTGCTGGAAAAACACCATCCACGGAGCTATGGTCGTGCCAACATTGGCCATCAAGAAGAAGAACATCGTTCCATTCAGCCCGCCGGGAAAATGCGGAAGCCAACCTACCCGGATGACATCCGACCAATTTGGATGAACGAGGAAGGCCGCGGGTATATAGATCAAGTTGATGACACAAAAAGCCAATGCGATCTTCTCCCAGGTCCAATAACGTCCCTGGAGCACCATAATCCCCATCAAAATCGTCACGATGACTGCGGTGATCCAATGGGGTATTCCAAAAATACCCAAAGCAGCCGTCATTCCGATGAATTCGCTTACCAGAGTCAGCCAGTCTGTCAAGGTTAAATCAAAAAGAGAAAACCAACCCCAAAAAGTCCCAAATGCATCAAAAATGGCTTCCGCATGACCGCGCTTGGTAACCGCTCCTAGCCGGACAGTCATTTCCTGAACGAAATAAGCTATCGGACCCAACAATACCAGGAACCAAATCAAGCCATAACCGAATTTGGCTCCGGTGGCCGTATAAGTAGTGATTCCGCCGGCATCGTTATCTGCCACCATGACCAGGATACCCGGTCCGGCAATTAAGGCCAGAATCCTTAAGAATTTCACGACCCGCCGGTTGGCATAATAAAGTTTTGACACACCATTCATTTCTTATCTCCTTAAACTCACGGGTTCCGGGAATAAGATTTGGCATGGTTTAAATTGCAAGATGACCACTTGCAATAAAAAACGCCGCCTGCTTCATCGGCGGAAGGCGGCGTTCCTGACATTTCGATGCCAGAGACTGACTGGGGTGAGGCGTGTACACGCCGCATCTTCAGGGCCAAATATCAACGTCTTCCGCAAGTACAGACTCATAAGTAGTGGATTACCATCAGCGTCCACGCGATCACCTCCTCTCCCTGTGCATATGAATTTGGCAAAGCCGGCACATTACAAAAAAACCTCCCGGGATTTCAGGAGGTTAATTAACACACTTGCAACTCACAGTTTAAGCTGTGAGCACCTCCTGGTTGAGCTTTGGCACTGCGCGCCGTAGGGTTATTGCTCCCAGCCACTTTGAGCGGGGCCTTAAGCCGGCCCGGCCTGGTCTATCCCTTGGCGTCTTTCGACGTTTCGGGACAATGGCCTTTATCCACGCAGTTGCCTCGCCTAACGAGGTTTTATTTTCTGCGACACTATACTACCGCATAATTATAGCGTCAAGGGACAATAATAAATTTCCAAATAAATTTCTGAACCGCCTCTCGCTTCTACGGCATCGGATTGGAGTTTACCCAATCCATGCCCACAACCAGCATGATATCCGCCGGGGCAGCCGGGTTAAAATCAAAGACGAGCTGGTTGGCGTTGGTTAATTTCATCAGGGCCATCAAGTATTTCATCGCATAAGGTTTCCCGGCATGGACAATCAGCATCGTCCGGTCCGGCAGAGGAGGATAATTATATTTGTCGGGATAAGCAGACATATTCCCGGCTCCGGTCACATTCATTCCCTGGCCTTTCAGGTAGTCGGCTGTTTTTTGGGCAATTCCACTTACTCCTGATCCATTAATTACCAGCACGCTCGCCGCTTCCTGCTGCATTAGTTGGGTGGGGTCCCCCGTGGCCGCCGGCGCCAGCGAACCTCCGCCGAAAATCTTGTCAACCAGTTCGCGTATCTTATCTGGGTATGGTCTCAGGATATCCACTTTCTGTCCGTTTACTACAGTTTGTCCATCCTGCATCATTGTATAATCGATCACTCCCTGCTGGATGGATCCCGCAGGAATATCTTTCGCCAGCATTGCCAGCCGTAAAATATCATCCAGGGTTAAATTGGTATGAACGCCTGAAGAAATTTGATTATAGATCGGAACTGCCTTGGTAACCAATGCAGGCAAATTGGAAAGCACCTTATCCCGGATGGCCATGATAACCCGCTGCTGGTTTTGGGAACGCTCCACATCCCCGCCCGTTACGCCCTGTGCTATATCACGGGTGCGCGCATATCCCAGGGCCACTTTTCCGCTCAAACATTGGTAACCTGGTTTTATAATGGTCGTTCCATGCTCATACAGCACCCCCGCGTCGACCTGGACAGGGACATTCATGCATATCCCCCCAATATCATCGATCATACTCGCAAAAGCATCGAAATCGACCTGGGCATAATACTGGATTGGAATACCCACAAAGTTTTCGACAGTCTGTATGGTCAGCCCTGGTCCTCCACCCGGAAGTTTATATAATTCACCCAGGGTGTAAGCGGAATTGATCTTCCCATAAGCAAAACCAGGGATACTAACCCACATATCCCGAGGAATGGAAAGCATCCCGGCCGTTTTGCTTACCGGGTCAATCGTCAAAAGGATCATCGTATCTGTGCAAAGCGGACAGTTTTCGTTACTGTCACCACCTCGAAGTCCGACGATCAGCACGGTCACACGGCTGGCTCCATCCCATGCCGGCGGCATTTGTATCTGCGGCGCGCTCAATGTGGGAGTAGCTGTCTTGGGCACCGGCGTATCGCCGGGGTTAGTGGCAACAGGAATGGGCTTGCTGGTGGAACAGGTCGGCAGGGGAATGCCTGGCAAGGAGGTCACCTGCCAGCAGGAAACAAAACCGGTCAGGAAAATCCACAAAACCACAGTCAGGACCAACCCAACCCCCATTAAGATAAACTGGAAGATGGACGGGCGGCTAAAAGCGCGCAGTTTCTTTACCAGATCAAATTTCTCTGTAGCCATCTTACTTGATGGGCGGAGGCGGCACAGGCAAGTCGCTTTCAGCCACCTTCATCCATTTCTCTCCTTCTTCGATCAACATGACCGGAATCTCTTCCACTATCGGATATTTGCGCCCACAATCCTGGCAAACCAGCCAGGATTCTTGATAAACCTTTAACTGCCCATCTTTCTCACGGACACACACCGGGCAACGCAGGATTTCGAGTAATTCACGATTTATCATGACCCTTTCCATTTCTGCAGACAACAAATGCCAATTTTACCACGCCTAATGGCACAAACCTTGTGCAACGAGCGCTTGTGGGTTATCTACGCCGGGACCGTATTGGTAAACAGCTTGCCAGGGTTGGTAATGTGTGTTGATGGTATTGCCATCCAACGTCAATTGTTGGCCATTGCGGGTGACAGTTCGTACTACAGTGATGTCTGCTCCATCCCCCGCATAATCAGTCTGCGTGCAGGTGCCCGGAGGGAGGTCCGGATTCTCCACGATCAGCGGGGCCGGCGCAGGGACAACATTTCGCAAGCCTTGATTCTTCCAGGAAACCGTACGTCCATCATCGCCTGAATAGAATTTCCATTTAAGCGAGTCATCCTGGGCGCTAAAATATGTTTCCATAAGCAGCCAGTAAGGCCGGTCATTCGTGAACTTCAAATCCACTAGCGGAAAATATACCGTGGCGTCCAGCCCGGCCATCAGGGGATCAGTACCGGTGTCGGTTTGTTCGTAATAATAAACCCGGTAAGCATGCGCGTTCCGTTCTACAATTGGATAACCGCCAAAAAAGGCCGTTCGGAATAGCGTGGTACTTACCTGGCATACCCCACCGCCTACGCCTGTGATCGTTTTTCCGTTATAAATAATTAACGCTTCAGCGTAGCCGTTATTAAGGCTGATATCGCCGATTGCATCTCCCATCGAGAAAGTCATGTTCGGGGGAATAAGTAGGCCGTAAAAGCGTGAAGAGGCCGCCTGGATATTTTGCAAGCGAACTGCAGGTGAACCGCGGAAGTAACTGGTATAGTCCGAGACTAGCCCGGTAATCCCAAGTGATGCCGCGGTCGCATTATCCCCGACTGCCGGTTGATCCACGCTCATTGTAACAGGAAAGGTATGATCCCCTTGAAAAATCTTTTGCATTATCGCATCGCGTGTAGCCGATACATCCAGGGTACGCCCAATCACCGCGTGCTGCGTAAGTACCAATTGGCGTGAACCATCGTCAAAATAGAAACGGGCATTCGCTGAACTCCGATTCACCAGCGGGGCAATCTGCTCAAGGAATAATTGGATGGAATGCGTATCGATCGAGACCTGATATTGCCAGCCGCTATCGGTCTTTACACGCGCGATTGTCATCATACCTGCCAGATCAGATTGATTAATCGTCCAGGGGCCGGGGTCTCCATTCTGGGCATTGTTAATATTCAGTACCAATGGTCCGTTTAGAGCCTGGCGCAGGCTTTCGGCTTGTGCCGAAGCATCCATTATCAATGGGGCATGCTCTTCGATAACCAATGGTATTTCGCCATCTCGGAAGGTTTTTAACTGCGCCAACAGGTTCGCGATCGATTGGTCCACATTAACCAGGCGGCCAATTTGACCGGGTGTATATACTACCTCCGTCCCATCCAAATGCAAATCGGCTTCAACTACCGGCTGGTCAATTTGAGCGGCGATATTATCGAGGTAATCTTGCGCTACCCGTGCATCGAAAATAATCACTGGTCCTAGGTACAACCCGCCTTGCCAGGCGTTGAGCTGGGTGGTCATATTTACCAGCAACCCACTCTGGCGGCCCAACCCGTAAGCACGCTGAACACTGGTACCGGCATCGAAAACCATCCCAAGATCAGCCGGCGTTGCCACCCACACGCGATCGCCATAGGTAAAAACAATCTTGCCGCTCTTGGGATAGGGAAGGTGTTGGCTGAGCGCCTCCGAGGCTTGTGCAGGAGTCAGGCTGGAAAGATCCACGCCTGCCATCACGATTCCGGGAAAGATCCGGTCTGAAAAAAGTAATTGGTATCCGCTGCTGATTGCACCGGCACCTACCACAAATAATACCAGCCCACCTATTATGGCAGCCAGGAATTGGAGTAGAAGCGGAGGACGCTTGGATTGGGAAACGCCGATGGAAGACATCTTGGAAATTATACTCCAGAGTAAAAAATCTATTTCTCCTTACTCTGAATGAACTCTGCAATTAAATAATTCTTTGGGGCTATGTTCTTTTCCTTATTATGAAAGGTACCAACATCGGTGTAACAGCCGAGTAATCGATATATTCCTTTCCAAACTCACGCCGCAGTTTACGCTCCTCAAAAGAAGCGCCGATGAGAATATAAATGGTCAGGGCGACGTTGAATGCCAGGAGATTGTATGTCATGAGTGGGAACAGCCAGATGAACGCCAATCCCGTCGCATAAAGCGGATGCCTCACATATCGATAGAGTCCGCTGGTTTGTAATTGGGATGGCCCGTCACTCTCTCCCAGCTGGCGTAAGCCAAGGAATTCCCACGCGTTAGTCTGAAGAAAACCAATTACCAGACCGGCAACTGCCAGTATTTCGCCCAGAACCATCAAACCGGACCACGGAAAAGGCACAACATACAATGTTCTGCTGTTTGTCAAGGCTGCAATGACTAGGACTGGTATAAAGCTCAAAACAGCAAGGACATTGTAAAACAGGCGGTAGAAACGCATAACTTTCGTGCCAAACCATCCCAGAAACAGTTCCTTAGCTTTCAAAGAAGCCAGCAAAGAATGCACGCTCCCCCATAAGAGTACCAATAAAACTAACCAGAACATTACAACCATCCTCTATAATTATTTAGGGTATTAAAGGGACAACGGTTATCAGAATCAAAATTAATATAAAAAGAGTTTTTCCTTCAAATCCCATTTTGCCCTTTATGGCAAAAAATTTCCGCCGCCATTTCACAATGAATGCTTCGGTCATCGGCAAGCACTGATTCTGATGGATACTTTACTATAGCTGGCTGGAAATGGTGACGGCTGTATCCCATGATGGAATATTCCTTTTCAAATCAGGGTTGTTGCGCTTGCTGATAAACTCGTTGGAATTCTTCCGTATATTTCACCGCTATTTCCGGGCTGAAAATGATCACCACATTTTCATCGTTGGTCGTTTCCGCGCTTTCGGTAAAGTTATAGGAGCCTGTAATCACGACCTTCTGGTCAATGATGATCACCTTGTGGTGCATCAGCCCAATAAGGTTTCCATCCAGGCGCACATTCAATCCCGCCTGCGTGAGCGGGTCATATTCTGTCGACTGGCTGGAATTGACCTGGCCATCATCCATCACGCCTGCCACGGTTACACCTGCCTGCGACCGTTCTATCATTGCGTCTCCGATATCGGTGGATGTGAACGAATATGCTAGGAAATTGATGCTTTCCTGTGCACCTTGGATCAGTTCAATGATCCGGCTTGCCGCTTTGTCTTCCGGTGAAAAATAGATTTCCAAAGTCGTTCCATCCAAACTGACTTTCGGATTAGGCATGCCGGCAATTTTATCCGGGCCAAATAGATGGTAAGTGAACATTTGGTTAAATTCATTACTGTAATCTTCAGCGACTTGACTCGAGCGTATGTGAATAAGATTGTTGTTGTCCTCGTAAACTCCGCTGGTGGTATAGTTCATCGAGCCGGTCCAGACATCCAGACGGTCGATCACGATGAATTTATTATGCATCAAGCCCTGTTGTTGGTCACCGATGATCGGGATTCCAGCATCCATGATCTGTTGGACTTCCTGGTTGTCCATATCGTCGCTTTCCATCACCATGCGCACCACCACCCCGCGTTTATGGGCATTGATCAGGGCATCCCGGATACTCCACAGGTTGAGACTGTATGCTGCTACATTCACAGATAGACGCGCCTTGTCTAGGGCAGCCACCAAAACTTTATCCGGGCCTCCCTCATAATCTGGTGCATGTACGTCAGTTGGGTCTGTAAAGTAGATTTGGATCCAGTTTGTCGCAATTCCGGTATCAGTCTCGGAAGGGACAGGTGCAAGCAAAGTTGCTGATGGTGTAGATGCATACGGGATGAATTGTGCACAAGCAGATAGAACCAGCGCCATTATTAGAAGAATTACTATGAATTGACTACGCGCAATTTCATGCTTTCGCATCTTTCATTCCCTGTGTCTTTCGCCTGCGACGATTATACTGCTTTAGCGTAGAGTATAATCCCCGTTAATGAATGATGTTACAAACAACGCCAACCAACAAATTGCCCGTGCCTCCGGGGTGGTAATGGTTGCGTTCGCCCTTAGTCAGGTCGCCGGGCTGGTTCGGCAGATCCTGGCCACCCGTGCTTTTGGCACGAGCAGCTTGATGGATTCGTTTAATACAGCCAATATTTTCCCGAATTTGTTATTCAACCTCCTGGCAGGTGGTGCACTCGCCTCTGCCTTCGTGCCTACCTTCACCGCTTTCCTGGTTAAGGATGATCACCCTTCCGCTTGGAAGCTGGCCTCCGCCATCATCAACCTGGTCATCCTTTCCCTGACCACACTCAGCTTCATTTCTTCAATCTTCGCCTCCCAAATCGCCCGGTTGCTTGCGCCTGATTATCCCCCCGCACAACAATTGCAGACAGCGCAACTGCTCAGGATCCTTCTGATCACCGCCACTGTTTTCGGTGCCAGTGGTCTCCTCTCGGGAATTCTAAATGCCCACCAGCGCTTCTGGCTGCCATCTCTTGCCTCGGCGATTTACTGGGTCGGGATCATCATCGGGCTATTATTCTTCGTCCCTTCTTTGGGAATCTACGGGTTGGCCTGGGGCGCGGTACTGGGCGCTGGCATGCATTTGTGCATCCAGTTGCCGGATCTATTCCGCCTGCCAAAACGACAATACACTCCCACCCTGGGATTGGGCAACCCCTCTGTTCGGGAAGTAATGCTGTTGATGGGGCCGCGTTTGATAAGCGTGGCAACCTTGCAAGTGAATGCAGTTGTCACTGCCATTATCGCCAACGGCTTTGGCACCGGCCCTCTCTCTGCCATCAATTTTGCCTTCCCAATCATGACCGTGCCGCTAGTGGTCATCGGATCAGGAATTGGGATTGCCACGCTGCCGACCTTCTCAGCCCAGGTTGCCCGGGGTGAAATGAGCGCCCTGCGGAATTCATTAACTGCGGCACTCCGTGGCGTATTGCTCCTCGCCATTCCCGCCACCCTTGGCTTGATCCTGCTACGCGAGCCTTTGATTGCTTTCCTGTTCCAACGCGGAAACTTCACACCACTTTCAACTCAAATGACCGCTTGGGCATTGCTCTGGTATACCGTCGGGTTGGTTTTTCACTGTGTGCTCGAAATACTCGTCCGGGCTTTCTTTGCATTACATGACACCAAGACACCGGCTTTTGTTAGCGCAGGCGCCATGGGATTGAATATCGGATTCTGCTTCGCTTTTTCTGCCCTGTTCAGCCGGATCGGTTGGATGCCGCTAGGCGGATTGGCACTGGCGATGTCTGTCTCAACTGGAATCGAAACCACCACACTCTTTCTCCTGTTGCGGAAGCGCTTGCATGGTATTCAAGGAACGGATTTAGCCATGGGTACTGGTGTGGCGGTTATCGGTACACTGGGCTTGTCCACTGCAATTCTCTTTTGGCTGCATGGCAGCCAGTACTATCCTGCCGCACTGACAACCTTGGCCGGCGTCGCCATAGGCGGGGTAATTTACGGGTTAGTTTTATTTCTTCTGCGGGTTCCTGAGCTTAAGTCTCTCAGTAGGTATGTGGCGCGTTTCATCCATCGATAAAATATATTATCGCCATACAAACCATAGTCCTAGAGCCACTACCAGACCCAGAAATACCCCCCCCATTGCTTCCAAAGGAGTATGCCCTAATACCTCGCGTAAATGTTCTTCTGAGATCGGATGGCCTTTCAATAATTCTTCCACCAGAATATTGATCTTCTGGGCTTGCATTCCGGCCTGGCGACGGATGCCTGTGGCATCATAGACAACAATCATTGCAATGGCAGTCGCCACCCCAAAGATTGGATTATCGAAACCATAGAACAATCCAACCGCTGCAGCAGTGGAAGTCACCAGTGCAGAATGTGAACTGGGCATTCCCCCGGCTCCGAAGAACAAGGCCCAATTCCAACGATGTGATCGCACAAAATCAATTGGAATTTTGAGCATCTGTGCCAAAAGCCAGCCTGCCAGGCCCGTCAAAAGCACATGGTTATGGAAAATATTTCCAAAAATCATTCTTTCTCCTCGAAAGGCTCTAACGTTTCACCGGAGAGTTTTTGGATCTTGAGTTCCGCCTTATCCAATAATTCTGCGCAATGCTTGGTTAACCCCTTGCCTCGCTCGAAAAGTGCTAATGCTTCATCCAGAGGTTGTTCACCTGTTTCAAGTGCGCTGACTACAGCTTCGAGTTCAGCATAAGCCTGCTCAAAGGTCAGCTTATCAATGGGTTTGGTTTCAGTCTTTGCCATATGCACCTATCCATTGCCCATAACGCGGGCATTAAATTCGCCATCCTGAATGCGCACGGTAAGCGGGTCATCTATTTGAATTTGTGAAGTACTGGTGACCACTTTTTTGTTTTTTGTGATGACTGCGTAGCCGCGCCGTAATACCGCCAGGGGACTGAGCGCCAGCAAACGATTTTCCAGTCCCTTGAATTTCTCCTGCGCGAATTGCAAACCATGGACCTGCGCTGCATACCAGCGGCGGCTCATCTCATCTAGCCTTTGTCGTTCAGTCTGTAAACGGCGCTCCGGAGAGGTAAATTTCAGACGGTTATCCAACCAGGCAGCCGATTCGCGTTGCACCTGGACCAGAGCCGCTATCTTGCTGGAAAGAACCCCTCCAATCTCTGCCAGGCTGGCCTTCAACTCCAGTACATCCACCTGGGTAGCCAGTTCTGCTGCTGCGGTCGGCGTAGGTGCACGCAGGTCGGCGGCAAAATCCGCCAGGGTAAAATCCGTTTCGTGGCCTACTCCGCTAATGACCGGTGCTGCGGATTCAATTATCGCCCGGACAACCTTTTCGTCATTGAAAGCCCATAGATCTTCGATGGAACCACCGCCGCGCGCCAACAGGATTACATCCGGCGCGCTAATCCGGTTCAGTGATTGTAATGCCGAGATAATGCCCGCCGGAGCCTCGTCACCCTGTACGGATGTAGGCGCAAGAATCACTTCCGTTATTGGCAACCGCCTTCGAAGAGTGTTGAGCATATCCCGCAGTGCTGCACCGGTGGGCGAAGTCACAATCCCGATGCGTCGTGGAAATTGTGGAATGGGACGTTTGCGGGTTGCATCGAAAAGTCCTTCCGCTTCAAGAGCAGCCTTCAATCGCAGGAATTCTTGATACAAAGCCCCCTCTCCTAGTGGTCGAATTGTATCTGCATAAAGTTGGTATTGTCCGCCAGCTTCGTAGATGCTGATGCTTCCGTGAACATCTACTGCCAGACCGTCTTGCAGGGTTAATCGCAGACGGGTTGCTTCGTTCCGCCACATGACACAGCGCAAGGATGCGCCGGAATCTTTAAGGGTGAAGTAGATATGGCCAGAGGCAGGCCGCGCCAGGTTGGAGATTTCCCCTTCCACCCAGACATCCTTCAGGCTGGCATCCGATTCAAGCAACTGGCGTAGATGACGCGTCAATGTTGTGACAGTCCAGCGAGGAAAGGCATTGAAGAGTGCCAATTGTTCCATGTCTTAGAGAATACTCGCAATCCAAAGGGATGTCAACTGCCCATGAATTAAGAAAATAAGGGGTCTTACAATTTCTATTCAGGAATAAAATCCTATTCCCCTAGAAGGATTTGTTTGCTACAATTCAGACAAATCACACAATAATCTAAATTGTGGGGTTCTTCGTGTTCACATCTTCATAAGGAAATATGAAACGACTCTGGTCACCCTGGCGAATGAAATTTGTCCAATCGCAAGAAGCGAATGTCACCTGCGTCTTTTGTAGAGTACAGGCGCAGACCAGCGATATGGAAAATATGATCGTCTTTCGGGGACGAAGAGCATTTGTGATCCTCAACCGGTATCCGTATACCAGTGGACACTTGTTGGTGGTGGCAAATGCGCACCAGCCGTCTGTTGAAGACCTGGATATCGAGACCCGGTCCGAGATGATGGAATTGGCAACCATAAGCATGCGTGTGATCCGAAAGGTTTACCAACCTCAGGCTTTTAACCTCGGTGCAAATATTGGCGAGGCAGCCGGTGCAGGCATTGCTGGGCACGTACATCTGCATGTTGTTCCTCGCTGGGGTGGAGATACGAATTTTATGTCTGCGCTGGCTGAGACGCGGGTTCTTCCGGAGGAATTGAGCGAAACCTATCGCCGTATTTGTACCGCATGGACAAATAATTAATCCCTCATCACCTCAAGTTCCTTTTCGCCTTCCTCTCCACAACTTTGGAGAGGAAGGTGTGTTTTATTATTTGCGCAATGCGATCAGCTGTCAGCGTTAAACAATAAGGCATAGGAGAGAGCATGAAGAATTTTAGGCAACTCTTCGACTACATCATCATCGGTTCCGGTTTCGGAGCCTCAGTCTCGGCCATGCGCCTGACAGAAAAGGGCTATTCTGTACTTATCATTGAAAAAGGCAAGCGTTTCCACGACCAGGATTTTGCCAGGACAAACTTATTCTTCTGGAAATACTTGTGGGTCCCGGCTATTCGTTCCTTCGGCATCCTGCAAATAAGTCTGCTGAAGGGCATGATGGTTCTGCATGGCACAGGCGTGGGCGGCGGCAGCCTGGGGTATGCTAATGTTCTCGAAATCCCTACTGACGACACCTTCGCCACTCCTGCCTGGCAAGAACCCTTGCCTTGGGGTGAACTTCTGCGTCCCCACTACGCCACGGCCAGGAAAATGCTTGGAGCCGTGCATAACCCCAGCCTATGGTCTGCCGATGAGACCCTCAAAACGATCGCCGCAGAAAAAGGCGAGGCTGCCACCTTCCGTCCGATTGAAGTGGGAGTGTATTTCGGCAAGGAAAATGAAACTGTCCCCGATCCTTTCTTCGCAGGCACAGGCCCACAGCGCACCGGTTGTAAACAATGCGGGGGCTGCATGGTTGGCTGCCGTTATAACGCCAAGAATACCCTGCCAAAGAACTATCTCTTCTTCGCAGAAAAACAGGGTACCCAGGTGCTGGCTGAAATGGAAGTAAAAGAAATTAGACCAATCAAGGGTTCTCTACCCGATGAGGCGCGCTATGTAGTCATTTGCCAGCCTTCAACTGTTCTATTTTCTGGGCGCACTCTTATTGTACGGGGACGAAATGTGATTGTTGCGGCCGGCGTGCTTGGAACGCTCCGATTGCTTCTTCACTGTCGGGATCAATCCTGCACGCTGCCGCTTCTCTCGCCCCACCTGGGCGAGCGCGTCCGCACCAATTCGGAAGCCCTGCTGGGCAGCGTCGCACGTGATAACAAAGTCAACTTCTCCAAAGGTATTGCCATCACATCCATCTTCAACGCCGACGAAGTGACGCGCATCGAGCCGGTACGCTACCCGGAGGGCTCAGACCTGATGCGCATGCTTGCCGCACCTCTCATCTCAAATGGGCATGCCATCCCGGTACGTATGCTCAAATCCATGGGCTGGATTCTGCGCCACCCGCTCGACTTCCTGCGATCGCAGGTAATGCCCGGCTGGGCTCGCAGGGTGACCATCCTGCTGGTGATGCAAAATGTGGATAACCGCTTGAATGTCCGCTTGGGGCGCAGCCTGCTCACTTTATTCCGCAAAGGTCTGGTAGCCGAAACCGAGACCGGGCACGAGATCAATGCTCGCGTGGATGCTGGTCACGATGTGACGCGCGCCTTCGCAGAAAAAACGAACGGCATCCCGATGGGTTCCTTGGGCGAGAATCTGCTGGACTACCCCACCACGGCTCACATCCTGGGCGGTTGCCCGATGGGGCAGAATTCTTCCATGGGCGTGATCGACGAGTCTTTTCAAGTGCACAATTACCCTGGCCTCTATATTATTGACGGCTCGGTTATTCCGGCCAATCCGGGTGTCAATCCCAGCCTTACAATCACAGCCTTGGCGGAATATGCCATGAGCAAAATCCCGCAGAATAACCACAAATAACTATTAATGTGTCGCCCCAATCCTCCGCCCACATCGGGGCGATCCTGGGAAGCGCATCTGAAGAGTCCGGTAACCAATCTCACCTGCGTTCACATTGTACCGGTTGGGTATATGTGGTAAATTTCAACCATGGACTTCAACCCTTCCCGTTCCTTCGCAGAAAACCTGGATTCACGCGACCCTCTCGCCTCCTATCGCGCACGCTTTGTCATCACCGACCCTGGCCTCGTCTACCTGGATGGCAATTCGCTCGGGCGCCTCACCCACACCAGCCTGGATCGTGTTCAGCATGTTGCTGAACAGGAATGGGGCACCGACCTGATCCGCGGTTGGAACGAAAACTGGTGGGAAGCACCTATTCGTGTCGGCGAGAAAATTGCCCGGTTGGTGGGTGCCGCGCCTGGTCAGGTGATTGCCTGTGACACGGTCTCGGTCAACCTATTTAAACTGGCCTCGGCTGCCTTGACCTTGCGCCCCACCCGCACCCGGATCGTCACCGACGTACTTAATTTTCCTTCTGATTTGTACATCTTGCAAGGCCTCGTAGGCCAACATACCATCCTGCGTATCGGCTCACCGGATTGCGATGTTACCCCCGACTTGGATGAACTGGCCGCTGCCATCGACGATTCCACCGCCCTGCTTACGCTTTCCCATGTCACTTTCAAAAGTGGCTACCTATACGATATGACCGCCCTTACTGAGATGGCCCACCACCATGGTGCGCTTGTCATCTGGGACCTGAGCCATTCCGCCGGGGCAGTTCCGGTCGAATTGGATGCCTGCAACGCTGATTTCGCCATTGGCTGCACTTATAAATACCTGAACGGCGGCCCGGGTGCACCAGCATTTCTGTATATACGCAAAGAGTTGCAAGAGCAGGTAGTATCGCCCATCTGTGGCTGGTGGGGTCAAAACGCACCTTTCGCCTTTGGATTGGATTACATACCCGCCCCAGGCGTGACACGCTTCCTGACCGGTTCCCAGCCAATCCTTTCGCTTCTTGCTATGGAAGCCGCCCTTGATCCGCTTCTGGAGGCCGGGCTTTACCGCCTGCGCGCCAAATCCCTGCTCTTGGGCGAATATTTGATTTATTTGTCCGACACACTGCTCAGCCCGCTCGGCTTCCGCCTCGGTTCTCCTCGCACCCCGGAACGGCGCGGTTCGCACATCAGCTTGCACCACCCGGAAGGCTACCGCATCAATCAGGCCTTGATCGAGGAGATGAACGTGTTGCCTGACTTCCGCGAACCCGACAACCTCCGTCTGGGCCTAACCCCGCTCTACACCAGCTTCTCCGAAGTTTGGGAAGGCGTTGACCGTATCCGCCAGGCCGTCGCTGAGAAGCGATTCGAGAAATATCCCACCCAGCGCCTTACGGTGACGTAATACAGCAGTCAGCAATCAGAATTCAGCTCGCTACAAAGCTCTTCTTAGATCTCAAAAGGTTAAATTTTACCGTTTACAAGATCGAATAACGTTTATCTCCGTTCATCTCTGGTTAATTTTCTTTGGAAACATATGTCCTACTTATGGTTGCTCTTCGACGCAGATGATACGCTTTTCGATTACCCGCTAGCCGAGGCCAAGGCCTTGCGCAGCACTTTCGAGCACTTCGGGCAGGTGTACCGTTCCCAATACCTCCAGATTTACCAGATCTTCAATCGGCTAGTCTGGGAGGAATTCGAGCGTGGCGAAACCAGTGCGGCGGAATTACGATTAAACCGCTTCCGCTTATTGTTCGATGAAATCGGAATTCCGCTCTACCCGCAGGATTTCAGCCAGAACTACCTGGAGAATCTCGCCCATGCCAGCGACTTGTTCCCGGGTGTAGCGGATGTATTGAAGACACTATCCGGTCACTATCATACCGCCATGGTCACCAACGGTCTGAAGGATGTGCAACGCCCGCGGCTGCAACATTCCGCCATTAGTTCATTCATCGAAAAGGTCTTCATCTCCGAGGAAATGGGCGTTGCCAAACCGGCCGGTGGATTTTTCGAAGCCGTCTTCCGGGAAATCGGCTTTCCGCCGAAGGCGGAAGTGCTCATTATCGGCGATAGCCTGACCTCCGATATACAGGGCGGAATAAGTTACGGCATAGACACATGCTGGTTTAATCCCACTGGGAAAACTACCACTTTACCAGTGACTTACATGATCAAAACGCTTGGCCAATTGCTGAAAATTCTGAAATAAATTCCTTCCACAAAAATATCAAAATATCAAACGAGCCGGCGACGGGAGTCGCCAGCTCGTTTCCTTCTTCATCTTTTTTTCCCGCTTTTCCTCTGCCCCCTTCCACTTCAAACATTAATCTAAACTTAATTTCCCCTTGTTTTTTTGTTTTCTACCTTACGTTTTATACATTACGTTTTACGTAAATCCCCACCGCCTCTCTCATAAACTCAGCCAACTTCGGGTCGATCTTGTCGAAATTTGCCTTGAAGCGAGGATCAGAGTTATACATCTCCGCCAATCCCATCAACTGCTCCAGGTTCGGCGTCCAGAAATGGTCCATATGCCTGCGCCAGCGTTCAACAATGGCCTGCACTTCCGGAGAATTCGCTTCTTTTGTAATGACAGCCACCATATCAGCATAGATCTGGTTGCCTTCATTAGAAATGCGTTTCTTCTCGGCTGCGCTTAAGGATTTGAATTTCCGGTTGGATTCTTTCACAATTGCCGGGTCATATATCTGTTCAGCCTCCCGGGCAAATTTATCCTGCTCTTCCTCCGAGAATGCCTCGAATAGTTGCTTTTGGCTCATTTCCTTTAATCCTTTCATATGTAAGATGGTATCGTCCACCGTCTGGATGAGACGTTCCAACCGCCTTGCCTGACCCTGCATGGATATGCGATGCCTTTCAAGCGCTGCAACTGCATCGAAGTCCGGGCGGCTGACCAGGGCTTTGATTTCTTCCAAGCTGAGGTCCAGCTCGCGATAGAACATGATCTGCTGGAGCTTTAGTACTGCCTTGTCACCATACTCGCGATAGCCGTTCGTCCGGATGGCATCCGGCTCGAAGAGCCCGATTTCATCATAATAGTGCAGCGTGCGCACGCTGACACCCGCTAGCTTCGATAGTTGTTTGACGGTGTACGACATGCCCGTATGATAAACCATGACGTTACGTTAATGTCAAGGGGCAAAATTTGTGTCCTTGCGAGGAGACGTATATTGGCGTCATAGCAAGACCACCCATTTTCTGAAAATTAGTGATCTCATAGAGAGACCACAGTCCTAACCGGTCACTGCATTCTCCTCTCGTCGTGCTTCGCACCTTCGCGGTTTATTTCTTAAACGATCATAGTACAATAGTCTCATGGAAGTCCTCTACTCCGATGACAATTTACTTGTTGTAAACAAACCTTCGGGCCTCGCAACCGTCCCCGGCAATTGGGAAAAAGAGTCTATCTCACTTGTCAAGCAGCTTGAAACAGACTACGATCGCCTCTGGGTTGTTCACCGCCTGGATAAGGCCACCAGCGGCCTCGTGGTCTTTGCCCGTAATTCTGAGGCGCACCGCCTCCTTAGCATGCAGTTTGAACACCACGAAACTCATAAGCTTTACCATGCCATTGTTATCGGTATACCTGCTTGGAAAGATCACACCGCCCGCCATCCTCTGCTCATCAACGTCGGCCACAGCCATCGCACGGTCGTTGATCACACCAAAGGGAAACCCTCCGAGACAGTTTTCCATCTTTTGGAGCGATACGATGGCTATGCGCTTATTTCAGCCATCCCCTCCACAGGCCGCACGCACCAAGTGCGTGTACATGCATTCGCATTGGGGTACCCGCTTCTGGGTGATACACTCTACAGTGCCCCCGCATCCAGCCTGATTGCTCGTCCCGCCCTGCATGCCCAGTCGCTGCAATTCACCTTCGAGAACCAGCCGTTCGATTTCATTGCCCCTTACCCCGCAGATTTCACCCAGGCGCTTAATAAACTTAGAGCCGGCTATTGAGACCGGCTCCTATTGAATTTTGTTTTATTGCTTTGTATTTTTCCTTGAGATCTTTCGAACTCTCTTTAATTTACATTATTTTCCGCACTTCCATATAAAATCGCTTCTCCCTTGCTTCCCCCATCGAGAACGTCTTGCGCGGCAAAGCCCCATCCAGGATAACTGTCTTGAATAGATCAGACTTGTTCATACCTGGCACGTAGAACCCGGCGTTGCCAGGTTCCGCGCCAAGTTTGCAGACGACTTCCTCGCCATGTACATAATCGATCTTGTCCGTGCCGCCATCTTTTAGGAAGGCATCCAGGAAGACCTGTAGGGTACCCACTGGCAAATTGGAAGCTGGCTGGCTGATCTCCACTACCCCGAAGGACGCCCATCCACCATCGCTTATGATACCAATGGCTTGTTTTGACCCGCTGGCATGGTCAACCTGCTCGATCATTTTCTGCGCGTTGGTCACCGGAGTGTGACTGAAGTTTGCACCATAATATTGCTGCAAGGCTGCATAAATATTTCTCTTCAACCCAAATAGAACCCGGTGGATCGGCTCAAACTCCAGTCCTTCATCATGAACGTTTTCAATCTCGACTAACGCATAGCGCGCCGGATGATCCATCCCAACCTGCGGCTTCATTTTCTCCCAGACGGCTTTGGCGGTTGCCAGGGAATGATTCCCATCGCCCATCGCAAAAAGTAAAACAGGTTTCTCAATGCTAATCCCATATTTGGCCGCAAAAACTTCCGGTTGTGCCAGCCTGCGCAGGGATGCGACGATCTGGGCTTCCTGCGCCTCGCTGACAGCGTAACCGCATAAATGGCCGCTCCCCAACATCAGCTCAAAGTCATACAATTTATCCAAGCTGGGTTTGGCAAGCGTCAGCGGCTCGATGACCGTACGCATCGGATCATCGATTAAAACCAGGATATGAGGTAATTCAAGCGCCGCGCCCTGGCGGATTTTCATACGCGCCGGCAACCGTTCGACAATCGTGCCTTCTGTGGCACGGATCAGGCTGGTGGATTCTTTGGTGTAATCATATCTTTCCAGGTCCAGACAAAGCAGGATGCCCTTTCGAGTCTTCCCCGCCACAGAACGCTCTACATAGATCAGGCCTTCTCGGGGCTGGATGATGCCTTTGTCCAGATATGCCTGCATGCTGGAGTGGATATGCTTGATGCGCACAACCTCACCTGGCTTGTCGAGAAAAACTTCCGGTAAGATCAACCTGAGGGTCGAGGGTGCCTTGCCAACCAATTCTTCAGCCTTCTGCCAATAATCCGGCTGGGAGGTGAACTGATCACAGGCTATGACGGCCCATTTGGCAAGGTCCGTACCATCCTCGGGTAAATAGATCTGAGGAATTTGAATTCCGATATCATTAATATTTTTCATGGAATTAACCCCGAAGGGGAACGACGCCTATTTATTCCTATCTTTCGAGAAGATTTATTTCTTGGCAAATGCGATCAATATGTCCGCCACTTCAGCAGCAACACGTCCCTGGGCTTCTTTGGTCTGTGCACCAATGTGCGGAGAACAGATAACGTTTTCTAGTTTGGTTAGCTTCCAATCTGTCGGCGGCTCCTCAGCATAGACATCCAGAGCAGCCCCGGCTACCTTTCCACTGGTTAGGGCCTCGTAAAGAGCTGTCTCGTTGACGATTCCACCTCTCGAACAATTAATGAACCTCACACCGGTCTTCATCTTCTCGAATTGGGCCTTGTCAAGCATATTGGCCGATTCTTTGGTCTTTGGCAGGTGCAGGCTGATGTAATCTGCTCGCGCCAGTAGTTCGTTTAGAGTGACAATCTTAATATTTTCAAATTCCTTTACGTACGGATCAAAAGCTAGCACGGTCATGCCCAGCGCAGTCGCCCGCCTGGCAACTTCTTTTCCTATATTTCCGATTCCAATCAAGCCAAGTGTTTTCCCACCAATTTCATCCCCTTCAAATGCCTTCTTATCCCATTTTTCTGCTTTCATGTCTGCAGAGGCTTTATACAGGGATCGCGCCAGAGAGAACATATAACCAATGGCAAGCTCCGCAACAGAAGCTGAGCTGGCTTTGGGAGTGTTCATCACAGTAATACCTTTTGAACGGGCATGATCAACGTCGATTGTATCCAGGCCCACACCGCCGCGCACGATGATCTTCAAGTTGGGGCAAACATCGATCAATGGCTCGCGCACCTTGGTTCGGCTGCGGACTACCATGCCATCATAAGCAGGTAAAACGTTGGGTAATTGCTCGGGGGTAATCTCAAAGTTCGTGTCAACGGTCAAACCAGCTGCGCGAATGCGCTCGATGGCCTCCGCCTCGGTCTTATCGCATATCAAAATTTTCATTTATTCCTCCTGGGATATTATAATATCTTAAGGCACAAAAAAAAAGTTTAACACGGTCAACGCCCTATGCTTCCCTTAAAACAAACATGCTTGTTCTACTATTTCACTAGGCCGTTATCAAGCATGGCTAAATATATCTTTTCTCCTGAAAAAGGGGGGCCTTCAAAACGAATCTTGGTAGCATCATAGATTGCATTGCCGAGGGCTGCAATAGTTGGAATCATTGGATGCTCGCCTATACCGCGCGCTCCCCAAGGACCGTCATCTTGAGGAACCTCAACATATGGAGTTTCCAAAGGAAAATCGATATCTGCAGAAGTAGCGATACGATAATCCACGAAGCTAGGATTCGTCGTGACACCCTTCTTCAGCTTAATGCCTTCAAATATTGCAGAACTTAACCCTTGCACAAAACCGCCTTCAATCTGTGATTTAACCAGCAATGGGTTGATCGCGCGGCCAACATCAAATGCAGCTGCCGCTTTCAAAACAGAAATTGCACCAGTAGTTTTATCAATTTCAATATCTAAACCTTCACATCCCACGGTGTAATGAACGACAGAGCGAGGACCTTGACCAGTTTCTGGATCCAAATTGGTGACGTAGGTTGGCATGAAGGTTCCTCGACCAATGATCGGACCCCCTATCCAACCCTCATTATTGTCTTTCGGTATGCCATAAACTGCAATGTCCTTAAGTGATGTTTCATTTTCGGATTTATATGAAACCACTTTTCCATTTATGATATTTAGGTCTTCTGATTTTTCCTTCCAGGCTTCGGCAACCAGGTCCAGAATTTGCTTACGTGCATCAGCTGCGGCTTTCCGAACTGCATTACCCATACTCCATGTCAAACGGCTGGCTACAGATTGCCATTCATATGGACTATATTGGGTATCAACAGGACTGGCAATCCGGACATCTTCATAAGGAACACCCAAAGTGGCTGCGGTTATTTGAGCCATGACCGTAAAAGTACCTTGGCCAATTTCCTGACCTCCTATACCAACGGTTACTTTTCCATCTTCAGCCATTTCCACCCAAGCACTGGATCCAGCATTTGGAGGCATGGCAGGGGCTTTCCAGGCAATAGCAATCCCTTTGCCACGGTACATATTTGGAGAACTTGGTTTCTTATTCCCTCCCCAGTTAATAGATTTTGCTACATTATCAATGCACTCGATGAGTCCATGAGGATGCATGATCATTCCAGTATCTAGAACATCTCCACTTTTGATACCGTTCAATTTGAGGAACTCTACCTTATCAATGCCAGCTTTTTCAGCCAATTCATCCATCACCTGATCCAATCCAGTATGCAATTCTGGCATGCCAAAACCACGGTAGGCTCCACCGATTGGATTATTGGTGTAAACACAAATGGAATCCGTTTGAACATTCGGTATATCGTATGGGCCAGAGCTGGAGTAACCCGCTGCTCGGGTAACATTAACTCCATATTCCGTTGATCCGCCGCCATCGAAGTACATCATGTTCTTTAGCGCGATCAAACGTCCATTCTTATCACAACCTGCCTTAATAGTGGACACTAAACCTTGACGCACAAAGTTGGTATAAAACTCCTCTTCCCTTGTGAGCAATAGTTTTACCGGCCAGCCCTTGCACTTGGTAGCTAATGCCACCGGAATTGCTTCCATGGTGACACCAGCTTTGGCTCCAAAACCACCGCCTACATAAGGAGCAATCACGCGCAGGTCTGTAGGGGAGATTTCCAGGGTTTCTGCAATTAGATTTCGCTGGGCGAAAGGAGATTGTGAAGAAGCCCACAGCGTTATCTTGCCTTTCTCGTCCTGCATGGCAACTGCGACATGTGTTTCAATCGATACATGTTGAATTTGAGGCAATTTGAATTTTCGTTCAACAATGTAAGCACATTGTTTCCAGGCACCTTCAATATCACCCTTCCTAATCTTAAAATGATTGGCAATATTCGTCCCTGGTTCGGGGAATATAAAGTTAGGCGTGGAATATTCTCCCAGCTTTGGATGAATTAATGGGGCTTCTTTGCTGGCGCCATATTCAGGATCAAAAACCGGTTCTAATTCTTCATATTCAACATCAATTAGCTCTAAAGCTTTCATAGCAATTTCATTGCTGGTGGCAGCTACCGCGGCAACCCCTTCGCCAATAAAACGTACCCTATCAATTGCCAGAATATTTTTATCTTTTAGATATAGACCAATCTTATTAGGAAAATCAGCACCAACAATGACTGCTTTTACACCAGGCAAAACCTTCGCTTTGTTAATATCAACTTTTTTAATTAGCGCGTGAGGATATGGGCTGCGTTTTACGCGAGCATATAAAAGCTTTCCTCCGAATTGAATATCATCAGTATATAAAGCCGTCCCCGTGACCTTTTCATATCCATCGATTCGAGGCAGGCTGGCACCGATCGAATTGATGGGATTCTCTTTGGTTTTCATGTTTGCCATTCTATGGCTCCTTGGAAAATATGGACTGTTCTATGCAAATCCCGCAGATCTAAGATTTACATCATTGCCGCTTCGTGAACAGCTTCAACGATACGAAAGTATCCGGTACAGCGACACAGATTTCCAACTAGTGCTTCCCGAATTTCCTGATCGGTTGGTTGCGGATTTCGCTCGAGTAAAGCAGTTGCTGATATTAAAATACCGGGAGTACAAAAGCCGCATTGTACCCCGCCAGATTTAATAATCGCTTCTTGAATATTGTTCAATTTTCCATTTTTAGCTAGTCCTTCCACTGTAACGATGACAGCGTCATCGCATTCAGCAGCTAGCACCATACAGCTATTTACCGGTTCACCATTCATCAACACTGTACAAGCACCACATTCACCAGCAGTGCAACCATTTTTTGTTCCTGTAAGGGAAAGCTTATCCCTCAGCATTTGTAACAAGGTCATATTGTGAGGCACATCCACTGTTTCTACGAGTTCATTAACGGTGAGTGTGATATTCTTTAATGCCATGCTTACCTCCTGTATTTATTGAAAATGCTTACTTCTTCTTTACTTACTTAGTTTCGACCAAACTTCCGTCAAGGCTTCCATGGTCAAATTCCTAACCATGTATCTGCGATAACGGGCAGAGCCACGGACATCGTCGATTGGAGAAATCGATTCCATCGACACCTGAGCGGCTTCTGAAATCACCTCTTGGGAAATTTTCTCTTCTTCGAGAACAGCTTCTGCTCGAATCGCTTCAAATGGAACTGGTGCAACTGAAGCAAGGACTATTTTGAATTTATAGCCAGATGTTGTTTTTTTACTTGGATAACCCAATACAGTCACACCTACAATGGCCAGATCGCTGATCTTATTCCTTCCAAGTTTTTTATAAACTCCATAAAATCCTGGTGGCGGGATAGGCAAACTAATGGAAACAACAATATCACCTGGCTTTAGTATAGTTTTTCCGGGACTAGTAAAGAATGCATCTAAGGAAGTTTGTTTAAAACCAGAAATGCCGTGTATATTTAATACACCTTCTAAGGCCATACAGGCACCAATAGTATCGCCTGCTGGTGACGCATTGCATATGTTTCCAACAAGGGACGCGCGATTACGCAATTGATAGCTGGCTACTGAATTGGCAGCTTCAACCAAAATGGGATAATTATTAATCACATCAGTGTTGGATGCAATTCGGTTCATCGACACCGCTGCACCAATCGTTAGCCCTCTTTTCGGATCAAATGACATCTCATTTGTTTCGTCCAGGTTCTTTATGTCAACCAAGTAATTCAATTTAAGGATGCCATCACGCAAACGGACCAAACAATCCGTACCACCAGAGAACGGACGAGCATCTCTTTCATGGGTGGCTAAAAATTTACTTGCTTCATCAAGTGAAGAAGGATTTACATATTCGAATTCTGGGAGTCCTGGATGTGGATTTATCATAGAATTTCTAACCTTTTGAGTATGGATTACTTTCTAATAACCATTTGCCTATTGACCGGCCAGCGGACATACCCTGACTCATCGAATAGACAATTGTGGCTCCCCCGCTTATCGCCTCACCTGCAGCAAAAACTTTGGGAACATTCGTCTGAAAAGTGGAAGGATCGACTTGAATCCCAAGCATTTCACTAGTTTCAATTCCAAAGCAATCTGCAATTGACGGATCTAACTTTTGACCCAGAGCATAAATCAGGGTATCGCAAGGAATTTCGTAGATGGGATAATCCAAATTAGGCTCAACCCACCTACGTCCATCTTCTTGGGTTTGTGTAAACTTCATTCTTTGGACATTTATTGATTGTAGTTTTTTCATTTTAACTTTTACTGAATTAACAATACTCATCCAACGAAATTCAACTCCTAAATTAGTTGCCTCAAGGTATTCACTTTCCCATCCAGGCATCTCATTTTTAAATCTTCGATACAGGACAATAACTCGCTCTGAACCCAATCGCTTTGCTACAACAGCTGCGTCAAGAGCAACATTTCCACCACCAATCACAACTACCCGTTTTCCTAATTGAGGTGGATCACCTATTCCTTGTTCATATTTTCGAGTCCAATCCAAAAAGTCTAGGGCCGGAATAATATCATCTACTTCACTCTCCATTCCCTCAACCCAATATTCTTTATCTGCACTTAACCCTGTGCCAATAAATACGGCATCAAAATCTTTTAGTAGTGCCCTGCAGTTTTCTCCATCGATTATTTCTCCAAGGTGAAATTTAACTCCCGCACTTTTCAACCTATCTACATCACGTTTAATTGCACTGGATGGTAATCGATAAATAGGAATTACGCGATCAGCTAATCCCCCTATCGATTTGAATTTTTCGAATACCTCTACATCAAATCCCATCCTCTTGAGCTGTATGGCACAACCTAATCCACTGGGTCCTGCTCCTATAACAGCGACCACTTTTTTAGTTCCATTATCTCTACTATTTTCTATAACCTCACAGTTATTTGTGACAAAACCTTGTAATGAACCTATCCGTATGGGTGCTTGTCCTACCTTATTAAGAACACATGAACCCTCACATAAATCAGATGTCGGGCACGCGAATCCACACACAAGACCTAGAGGACAAGCGTTATATATTATTTCACCCGCCCCATCTATATTATCTTCTCTTAACCGTTTTATAAAGGTAGGGATATCCACATGTGCTGGGCAGGCTTGCATACAAGCGGGTTCAAAACAATCCAAACATCGCTGAGCCTCTATCAAAGCCTCCCCTTTCTTTTGTATAGGAGGGTTTCTCATTTCTTTTATAATCCTTTCACGAGAAAAATATTCCTAAGGAATCTACGCGTATATATAATATTTTTTGTAAACATTCTGCCTTAAATATTGATCCGAGATCACCCAATAATCTGAACCTGTTCAAGGCTTATTCTTTGGAAATCTCAAGCAATTTAATCGCCGATGTTGGACAGAGTCCGACACATAAACCACAACCATCACATAAATCAGTATCGATGATAGCGACTTTGTCAACAAGCTTGATTGCCTGGTAACCGCCTGAAGTACATCCCTCTACACATATTCCACACCCAATGCAGAGAGGTTGTTCAACTTGTGCACGCAGGATTATTCCTGTATCTATGTAAGAATAATCGACTAGCCGAGGCAAAGCTTTCCCGCATAGATTTGCAACGGATTCAAAAGTATGCGAAGCCAGATAATGTTGCAATCCATTACTAAGATCATCGATGATTCCAATACCATTCCACATTACAGCCGTGCAGATCTGTATTAACGTAGCGCCAACCGCATGGTATTCAGCTGCATCCTTCCAGGTTTCGATTCCACCGCAACCTATAAGGGGGATTTTCACAGCCTGAGCTATACTTGCAGCACATCGTAGTGAAACGGGCTTGATTGACGGGCCACTATACCCACCAAACACACCGATACCACCCACAGTTGGCATGGGAGCAAAATTATCAAGATCAATTCCTGCCAGGCCAGAAAGCGTGTTGGTTGCTGTGATGGCATCTGCCCCGGATTCTTCAACAACTTTAGCAAGCGAGACAATATCTGTTACATTCGGAGTTAGTTTTACGATGACTGGTAAACTGGTGGCATCTCTTACCCATCGAATCGCAGAGGCAAGAGTTACTGGATCTTGTCCCAGATGTGCGCCTCTTCCCCCGGCAAAATTGGGACAACTAACATTCATTTCGTACGCATTAACACCATGCGGTTCGAGACGACGGATAACTTCTTGCCATTCGTAGGGATCTCCTCCACCCATAATACTTGCGATAAGCGGCCGGACCGGAAATTCATTTCTTATTAAGTCAATCTCAATTTCCCATTCATCAATTGTCATGTCCGTTATCAATTCGATATTAACCATTCCTCTTAAATTTCGTACATCTTTTATAACCATTAAACGTGGATCCGGAAGCCGCGTTGGGGTCAATCCAATGGTTTTAGTGACTGCCCCTCCCCATCCTGCCTTAAATGCATTAACGATCATGGCCCCATTGGCAGTGGGAGGCCCAGACGCCAGTAAGAATGGATTCGGGAATTTTATACCTAGTAAATTAGTTTCCAGAGTCATACGGCTTTTCCTCGTTAATAATCTTTTTCTATAAGTCTATATTTATATTTCTTGATACCCACAAACCCTCCCCTTAAATTGAATTCCGTTGATAAGGTGAGCGGGGAATAAATTGTCCGGTGGGTTGATCCATATTAATCTTACCATCCTTAACTATGATATTACCCCTTAGGATTGTCATTCGTGGCTGTCCCAATATCTCCATGCCCTCATAAATGCTGTGATCCGCCCTTGAGTGCAACTTTTCGGCTTCTATGGTTGTTTTATTTGTTTCGTCGAAAATCACAAGATCGGCTTGGCTACCCACTGCAATGGTTCCTTTTTGAGGGTACATGTTAAAGATCTTTGCGGGATTAGTAGACATGGTTTCTACTAACCTTTCCATCGATAGTCGTCCTGTCCGTACGCCATACGTATATAGAAGAGATAGACTCGTCTCAAGACCAGATACCCCACCAGGAACGAGACGAAAATCATTCGCTCCCTGTAACTTCTGTTTAGAAGTATAGGGGCAGTGATCCGTAGATACCATTTGCAAATCATTTTCGGCTAAGGCATCCCAGAGACCATCGCGATCATCTCTTCCACGAATCGCCGGAGCGAGAATATAATAAGCGGATTCGGGGCGTTCTGATTTATAAACATCATCTGTGAAAATTAAGTAATGTGGGCATGTCTCGCCTGTAATCGCCAATCCAGCTCGCCTCGCTTTCGTAATTAGCTCTACCCCAATATGTGTATTGACATGTGCAATATGAG
>Ga0187873_1000301_pt1 | contig 54314 bp, 46 predicted proteins | sample June2016WEW_16_1_2_FD_133012 | JGI IMG/M metagenome (GOLD analysis project Ga0187873, IMG submission 133012) | Peatland microbial communities from SPRUCE experiment site at the Marcell Experimental Forest, Minnesota, USA - June2016WEW_16_100 | ecosystem: Environmental > Terrestrial > Soil >...
AACGACAAAACGAAGTAAAGTTGAAGAGCGGAACCTCTCGGCTCGTTGTGCGGCCGACGTCGTTGTGTCTTTAGTTATCGCCGGACCGGTTTAAGGTTGTCAGTAACTAACTCAAAATGGAAATTCGGGCTAAGTCCTGATTAACGCATTATAAAAGGGCGCCCGAATGGAGTAGGTTTTGATCGTTTGCATCAACGCCTACAACAAGGAGCGCCCTCATGAATGACGCCAAGTATATTGGGCTGGATGTGCATCAGGCAACGATCTCAGTGGCCGTTCTGGATTCGGCCGGCAAGTTGGTGATGGAGGCCATCCTCGAAACGAAAGCCGAAACGATTCTGCAGTTTCTGCGTGGCCTGCGTGGCAGTCTGCATGTGACCTTTGAAGAAGGAACTTGCGCGGCTTGGTTGCACGATCTGCTCAAGCCGCACGTTGCGCAAGTGCTCGTTTGCGACCCGCGCAAAAACGCCCTTGGGAAAGTTGGAAACAAGAATGATCGCGATGACGCACGCGAGCTGGCCGAACTGTTGTACCGGAGCAAGCTTAAGCCGGTCTATCACGGCGAGCATGGCATCCGAACTTTGAAGGAACTGGCACGGAGTTACCTGGCGCTCACTCGGGATCTGACACGCGTGATGAGTCGATTGAAAGCCATCTATCGGAGTTGGGCGATTCCTTGTGCCGGCCAGCAGGTGTACGCACCCCGCTACCGTGCAGAATGGCTGGCTAAGATTAGTGAAGCTGGTGTGCGCCGCCGCGCTGAATTTTACTACCAGCAGTTCGATGCCTTAGCGGCTCTGCGTCAGCAAGCGCGGCGAGAACTCCTTGCTGAAAGCCGGGAACATTTCGCGGTGAAATTACTGCGCCAGATTCCTTCGATCGGTCCCATCCGCGCAGCACTCTTGGTTGCTTTGATCCAGACGCCGCACCGCTTTCGCACCAAGCGCCAGTTCTGGTCGTATATCGGTCTGGCGCTGAAGACCTACGGGAGCGGTGAATACCGCTTCGTTGGCGGCCAACTCCAACGATCCAAGAAGGCTTTAGCCATCCGCGGACTCAACATCAACCATAACCATGATCTGAAAAATATCTTCAAGGGAGCGGCCACCTGGGCTGCCGCTACCAGCGGACCTTTCCAGAATTTCTACGAGGCTTGCCTTGCCCGAGGAATGAAACCATCGATGGCGCGTCTCACGTTGGCGCGCAAAATCGCAGCCATCACTTTGCTCGTTTGGAAGAAAGGAGTGCGTTTCGACGCTGAACATCTAAAACAACAAGCAGCTTGAGCGCCTGGTCGAGAACTTTTCTTCCCAGATTCATTTCTGGCGATGACTTCGGTTCTTCCGACGCTCTGGTTCGAGGGTGAGTATCCATTTGCGCGTTCAGGCGGAGAGTGTGCTGCGAGCACCGCCAGTCTCTTGATTAACCATATGCCCCCTCGGACAACCAGAAAAAGCTATAGGCCCCGAGTCTCAGATAGAACCATGGTTGGCATCTTCCAACCACGCTGCTTGTTTGCATCTGAAGCCGAAAGCGTCGTCACGACAAGAAGATGAATCTGCAAAGAGAGAAAACCGCCAGAGCCTCGCAACATGACATGGGCTGGAGAGCAAGTCGAAGATCCCTGCTCCCTCCAGTCGCCGGAGAAGTTTTCCTCTTGACTCTCCCCTTTATAGAACCCGCTAATCGTCCATATGGGTACTGGGACTGCAAATGGAAGGTTAGCTTTCCTTCTTGGCGGCCTGATACGCAGAGCACTTGGACAAGTGGGCGTCCTGCGCTTCGTAACTCCATCTGTGGTATCGATGCCCACACCAGATGCAGACGGCCCTCACGCCGGGCAGTCTCAGCCTTCTCGCCACTCTCAGGACGGCATGACTTTTGGCACTTATGCAAGGCGCATCCGCACATCATGCGGTGGCTTGCGCGCCGTCAATCTTATGACCGCGCCGCGTGCCGTTTCCCACCGCATGTTCCGCTCGTCCCAAACGACTTCCTTGCGCTCAATCCTCAGCACGCTTCTGCCGCCAAGGACAGCCTGCACTATATCGTTGTCCAGACGCTCGACCACCGCGATGCCATGCCCGAGCACAGCCACACGGTCGCCGCGTTTGATCTGCCGTTGCTCGCTCTGGTGGGCGTACCATGCGCTGCATCGCTGCACGAGCAGGCCGAGCCCGTTTGTTTCGACGCCGGAGCCCGTGCGCCACAGCGGCACCGTTCCGGTTTCGCCAAGGAGGAAGATGTCGCAACCGTACGCCGCCAAGGTAGCAAGCCACGATTCGACGCCGCTCATGTCAAAGGGCACCAGCGAAAGTGGCACGATGAAGTTCTTTGGGTAGGCTAATTGGGCACGCCATCCGTCTTCATGCTCTATGACGGTGCCCCACAGGCAGACCTCCCCATGGATGCGGTTTTCTGTATAACCAAGTTGGCGCAGGTGGTCGAGGCTTTTGCTGGCGTAGATTCCGCATGTGCAATCAGACCGGGGAACTTCGTTGCAGCCCTGCGTTCTACATTCGGCAGTGAACGCGATTCCGGGATGCCATCCAATCCCGTTCAGCGACTTCAACCCCTCCGCGTCCCACTGCCAGACACGGTAGCCGATGACAGGAAAGATGTAGTCCGGCGCTGTCATGGCGCGACGGGATCGTGCTCGGGTTCGGGATCGGGCTCGTGTGTTGGTGCGACTGGCTCAGGTTCGTCAGGTTCGGGATCAGGAACCGTGGTGGGAACCGGCGACTCCAAAGGCTCGACAATGATCGTGCGTAGCGGCTTTCCGATCTGCATTCGGGCTCTCTCCTATTTCTCCGCTCAGTGAATATAGGGCTGCGGATTTCTTCCAGTGGCGCTGCGTGACAGCGGCGCTCAAAACGCAATCACGCGTTCCTTGAGCAGCAATGCGATTCCCGCGTAGCCGCCGATGATGATGAGCGCCTGCATGAGGTAGCTGGATTGCCGCCTCAAAACCAGATGCGTCACGATGAGGTACCAGAAGTCGAGGCAGAACGGGCCGAGGGCACAGACCGCCGCTTTCATCAGCCACTTCTCGTCGGGACTTCCCCAGCCCCATGCGGCAAAACATGCTACTGGCAGGAGCAGCACGAAGGCGTTGAACGCCAAGAAATTCATCAGGCTTCGGATCATTGTTTTCTCCCTTTCAGCTTGCCCAGTTGGTTTCGGAAGCCGATCAGTGCCTTACTAGCCTTTCCTGAGCAGATTTCCGAAGTTCTTCAGGAGCGCCGGGGCAATCGCTGGCGAAGTGGCGATTTTCGATCTCTGGGCTGTAGTTCACATACACGTAATCGCAATGGAGGCACCAGCCGACCACGTTGCTGAATTCGGCTTCGGCGCACCCGCACTCGCAATGAGGGCGTGCCGACAGCAGTTCTTGCCACTTCAGGATGGACTCAGGATCGGGCTGGGAAGCTATCGCTTCAGCAATGCTCCTTTGCTGATCGGATGCGTGTTCGGGACAGGCACGAAGTTCGACGGGGCAATCGCCGTGGTCGTTTCCCTCCATGGGGAGACCGCATAGGCATTCGCAGTCTTCGCTGCACTGCCAATCGTGCCCCGCGAAATCACAGTAATGACGGTGGCTCATGCTTCCCCTAATGTGGCGCTCACGCCGCAGCGACTATTTCTTGCTGCTTTGCTTCCCGCACAAGCCGCACCACGGTAGCGCGGGAAACCCCGTGACGTTTTGCCACTTTGGTCAAGCTCATACCGGACAGGCGGTCACGCACAATCGCCGCCCGGTCCACATTGAGCGGCGCTCGCCCGAGCCGTTGACCTTCCATCTTGGCGCGGCGCATCCCAGCCTTGATGCGTTCTCGCAGGATGCTCCTTTCCAGTTCGGCGATGCTGCCAATCATGGTGATGAACATCCTGCCCATGGCACCAGTCGTGTCGATAGCTTCTCTGGCACTGATGAATTCAATCCCGAGTTCGTGGAGTTCATCCACAATTTGAAGGAACTCCTTGGTGCTTCTGGCAATGCGGTCGAACGCGGCTACTAAGAGCACAGAAAACTCACCACGCCGTGCATCTGCCATCATGGCGTCCAATCCCGGACGGCGTGTCTTAGAAGTCGAAACGCCACGGTCGCAGTACTCGCGTACGACCTCGAAGCCTCGCTGTGCCGCAAGCTTTCGGAGGTCGTACAACTGCGTCTCGACGTGCTGATCTGGCGTGCTCACTCGGGCATAGATAGCTGCCTTCTTCATCTTCACGTCCCTCCTCGGTTTCGCTCTCTGTCCAAACCAATCACTCGCTCTGTTGCTTGGTTTCGCCTTGGCTGGCCTTCACTTCGCTGCACTTGATCTGCACCATGATTGTCAAACGGGCGACAGTGGCCTTTGTCCTTCGCATGGCCGCTCTAGGTGTCCACCAGCGCCACCGTCACGCATTCCCCGACCACGGAAACACGGGCTGTCCTCTTGCCATTGATGAGGGTCTCCTGCCAGCCGATGACGTGACCTTCGTCATCTTCGATTTCGAGGGGCCTTCTTATCTTTGTGGCTCCCTTTTCAATCGTGCCAAGGGCAGACAGAAGCTTGGTCTGCGCTTCGCAGTTGTCCTGCCAGAGGGGTCTTACAGATTCCCGGAATGCGCCGGGCGTGTAGGTCTCGGCGGCAGCGACCACATCGCGGATGCGCTGCAAAGCGGCGTACCAGTGGTCGAGAGCGATGTGGGCTTCAAGTCGTCCGTCCACGCAGGGGTTCCTCCTATCGGCAGCTGGCTTGATTCTCCAACTTACCAACTTGCAATCGTTCCCAGATACGAGTAATCACGTCGTCTCCTACTCTTCACGTCCTACTTCAATGAGCCGCACCGCTCGATTCGTCTGAGAGTCAAGTAACGCTGCGTCCGTGTGCAGAACACTCCGAAACCCCTCCCGCAAAAGGCATTCTCTCGCCCGTCGTGCGCTCGGCACATAGAACACGTTGCTGGCGAACCTGTCCCGCTGGAACGGCAAAAGCATGTGAGGTATGCCTGCCCGAAATAACGCAGTTTCAGCATTCAATAGCTCCAGCCCCTCATCACGAACCATTTGCCAATTCTCGTGGCCAGTCGTTAGCGTGGATCGCAAGAGCCGCCGCTTGCCATGCTCGCAGACTAAATATTCGGGGCTGAAAATCCCCAAGCCGTCCTGCACCATGGACAGCAAGTCTCCGATCTGGCGATCCGAGCACCTTTCCAAACGCTCTCCCAACAGTGCCCCGATCCACAGTGTCTTAAGTCGCTCATTCAAATCGTGCGATTCCGCCAGCCTCCGCTGGTACTCGAACAGTTCGCCAACGGAAAGCTCTTCTGGTGGCAAGTGCTTCAAATTTCCCTCTACCCTCAATATACAGAGCACCTCCGGAAATTGGCTATCCGTAAGCATTTGAAAGTACACGACTTGCATGCGAATAGTCGATTTCCACCTTGCCTCCGTATACTTTGGGTGAGGAATCGAATTGGAGTTTCGACCAATGCCATCCAAACCGACCGACTTCGCTTTCCGCCTGAACGGCACGTTCATCCCCGAGATCAATGTCCAGCGAGAAGTGATCGATGGACAGCAAGTCGGCGAGCTACAGCTTGCCGTCCGAGACCCCCAAGTCGGTTGGTTTGTTATTGAAGATAGCCCCGACTACATCTTGGAGTGGCGAGACGAAACGGCGTGGCAACTATTGCCTGTGGAGCTTTGCCGGGAATCAAAGACCAAAGGCTGGAACCGCACGCCGCCGCGGGAACTCATTGGAGTCCTGTGGGTCGCAGGAGTGATCAAGTGACAGGCAGCAAGAATTCAGATCGTGCACCGCATCTCGGAATCTTTTGGCTCGTAGATGGCAAGCTGATCATCGATAGTTCGCCGCTGAGCGAAGCCGAGCGATACGGCGACCACATGACACATCCCCGCAGCCACATTCGTGTTTGGGCAAAGCTCAGGCGCAGCGGGAGAGTTCCCCGTGGCTCCGAGTACGATGAGTATCCCCGCGGGAGAGTGATGCACGATCCTGCTTCCGGGCAATTCACCATCTTTTGCAGACAAGTGCATTCTCAAACACAAGGGCTTGATCGCCCAGATCAAGAAAACCCTCCATCTGAGAAGAAAGAAAGTGAAGACTGGCACCGATTTGCACTATAGATGCCCTCTCTGCTTGCGAGGCAAGAAGACCAATGAGGACGAAGATTGGGGAGAGTAGGTTGGGTCTCGAAGCAGTAAAGTACAAACGGATTTAATACTGATGCTCCTCACAAAATCCAAATTCGTTGCCGGGTCGCAATGCCTCAAGCGACTGTATTTGGCTGTGCACCAGCCTGATTTGGCAGCGCAGCCGGGCGACTCAGATCAAGCGATCATTGATCAAGGGCAAGAGGTTGGTCTGCTGGCTCGGGGGATATTTCCGGGCGGCGTGGCCGTTGAGCCCAAAAATCGAGAGGAGGCGATTCGGGCGACTGGGGAATTGATCGGCAATCCAGAAATTCCAGCGATCTTCGAAGGCGCATTCGAGCACCGGGACGTTTTCGTCCGAGTCGATATTCTCCAGCGCCGTCAAGATCGACGTTGGCGGCTCATCGAGGTCAAATCGACCACGGATGTCAAAGACCACCATCTGGACGACGTTGCGATCCAGCACCGGGTGGTGGGCCGTTCAGGAATCGATCTGGCGGCATCTTGCTTAGCGCATGTGAACCGGGAGTACGTTTACGAGGGCGGTTCCATCGATGTGCACCGTTTTTTCAGAATCAGGAACCTGACCCGGCAAGTCGAGAGCTTGCAGTCCGAAATTACAGTTCAACTTCGCTCAGAGTTTCGCGTCCTCGCCATGCCCGTGGCCCCCGACGTTGCCGCTGGACACCATTGCAGTAACCCGGTCACTTGCGAATTCTTCGACCGTTGCAATCCTCCGCTTCCTGACGATCACATCTTGCGGCTCCCCAGAATTCATGTGCGCACTGTGTCAAAGCTCGCTGCTCTCGGTGTCCAATCCATTAAGGACATCCCGGAGGACCACCCGCTCTCGGGACGGCTCCGCCGTGCGTGCACCTGCGTGCGAACGGGAACGCCTTGGTTCGGTCCCGAAATCAAGGGCGAGTTACGGGCGCTAGAATACCCGCTGTACTATATGGATTTCGAGACCGTGAATCCGGCGATACCTCGGTTTGCGGGGATGCGTCCTTACGATCAGATTCCATTCCAATGGAGTGTGCACGTGCAACGGCAGCCGGGCGCAGCGCCCGAGCATTTTGAGTTCTTAGCGGCTGACAAGAGCGATCCTCGCCCGGCGTTCATCTCGGCGCTCTGCGATGCCCTCGGCGATCGCGGCAGCATCGTCGTGTATCACCAGCAATTCGAATCACAGCGACTCGCAGACCTTGCCTTGTGGCTGTCAAAGTTCTCGGGGCGGATCAACAAGATTCAGCGACGACTATGGGACTTGCTTCCGATCGTCCGCAATCATGTGTACCACCCAGCATTTGGCGGGTCGTACTCGCTCAAATCCGTGCTCCCTGCGCTGGTGCCCGAGATGACCTACGAAGGGATGGAAGTGGCGGACGGGCAGGACGCCGGGCTGGCTTGGGAGTCGCTGGTGCGCGACGGATTGGATCGGGACGAGCGCGACAGGATTAGGAAGGCGCTGCTGGACTACTGCGGTCAGGATACGCTGGGGATGGTGCGGCTCGTAGAAAAACTTCAGCATGTCTCAACCAAGTAATTTGCCTTCAGGACTCGCCTTAGCCTTTGAAGTGGCATCAAGTCCATCTGTGGCGCCTATTTGATCAAGTCAGACTCGCGCAGCGGCTCTAGGACGCCATTCTGGAGTTTGGTCTTGTCGAATCCTTCGGCAGAATCGGCACGAACTGAAACGTTTACTTTGCCAGCGAGGTCGGCGAGGTTTGCGATGGCGTTCCAGGCTGTGAACAGCTGATTGCGGTCTGCTGAGAAACTGATCTCGACCGATTTCTGGCCCGCGGCGACAGCGGAGGAGGCTGGTCCAGGTACTGCGCCGGGAGCACTAGGCGTTGGAGTAGGCGTCACGGTCGATTCCCCGCCGGGCGCGCCAGCCACTCCCCCTGTGGCATTACTGGCCGGTGAGGCCGGCGCCACAGGCACGGCTTGAGGCATCATTAGGAAACCCGAATCCACGTCGAGCTCGTCTTCACCGACCATCGTGTTGAGACGCACACGCTCCACTGGCACTTGATATTTTCCATCGTTGCCGAGCACAGGAATCGAGCCGGAGTAATAGCCGAAATAACCTTCCTGGATGCCGAGCGAGATGGCCTTTTTAACTACTGCGCTGTTGACTAATCTCGGGAAGCCGAGGAAAGAATAGAATCCATCCACCACATCGGTGGTCCTGATCCCAAGGGTTAGTGGAGTGCCTTCCCCGAGTTTGAACAGTTCGATGATCTTGTTTGGGCTGACCGTCGTGAACACGCGGCGCTGGAGATCAACTAGCAGTTCCATTATCCGGTCGTGTACGCGCGCGTGCTTCTCAGCATCCAGAGTAGTCTGCAAAGGGCGACCGCCCACGGCGGCCACGTCAATCACGATGCCATCAGCAGTCACTTTGGGCAGCCACACCTCGGCATAGAGCTTCAGTAGGGCCGATTCCGCAGCCGCGCTCTCGGTCCGTTGTCTTTCCCGCAATTGGGATTTCTGTTCATCGGTAATATTGTGCATCTTAGCTTTTTCCTGCACGTGCTCAATCGCGAGCAGGTAACGAACAGAGCGGCGAAGGATTTCAATCTGTTCGGCTGCGGGAATGGCGAGTCCAAGCCCGTTGCGGTATTTGCGCGGAGAACTTCCGTAATTTTCAAATATCTCCTTGGCCGCCGCTTCACGCCCGGTGCGTGCGTCAATGCCGAAGTCCAATGGCATATACGCAACCATGAAGGATGGTTCCTTGTCAGGTATATCACCTGACTTTGCACGCCAAACGACACTATTGCGACCAGTGATTCGTGCTTCCAGCATTTCCTTAATTCGCTCTTCCACTTGGCGTTCGTCCCGCGCTACCACGTTGGACTCCTGCTCGATCAGCAGCGTGACGTTGGGATCTTTCTTGAAGCAGTATCGGACGCCGTCAAAGTGGAGGTAGAGACATTGCTCCTTGAGTTCCTTCAGGCACGCCAGCGCCGTTGTGCTGTCGAGGTCAGGACCGACGCACACTGAGAGGAGGCTAGCTTCGGTGATACCGGGTGGAAGGAACGCCGTACCGTTCGCGCCATCACGCCGCAAACCGCCGAATGAGTACATTAGAATCGTGGTGGCTAGGCGGAAAGCAGCCCGTTTCCCCGTCTCGGACGGGCTTTCCTTGGTGCGCCTTTCATCAATACGACGCGAACGAGAGTTCGCTCCGATCAGGTCATGCTCCAGCACCGCTTGGAAATCTGCCTGCTGCCCCACTTCCTTGAAGAATGCAAGACGCACCTCGGCGTCATAAATCGGGACATCTCCTGGCCCGAGCACAGCACGACTTCTTTCCTCACGTTTCGTGGCACGCAGACACGCTGCAAGAAACCGAAGTGCTCCACGCGTCCTCTGGAAATCGGGAATCGCGGCCCACTGCTCTCTCATAACGTCGATTAATGCGGGATGGAACGGATATGCGGCGCGGATGCGCTCTCGCAGCGCAAGGCCTTCCTCTTCCGCTTGCCGTTCCTCTGCGGCGCCCTTGGCATAGCCGCGCTTCATCTGCGTAACGATTTCCTGGTACGCATTCGCTGCAGGAGTGGCTTCCTCGGTTGTGGGAATGCGCGCCAGGAGACGGCGCTGAATAACTGAGAGGACTTCGTTGCCCTCAACAGGTTCGCGGAGTTGGTCCTTCCGTGCTGCCAAATGATCTACTGTTTGTAGCAGGTTCACGTATTCAAGCGACTCACGTTTGCTGGACTGCAAGGAGAAAACCAACGCAGTGTTTGCCGAGTTGCCGACCGCACCTGTTAGCCGGTGCAGAAAATTCATGGTTTCATCCCGCAGAGTGGTCTGATGAACTCTTATGCCACCAACGCTGATTAGATATTGCAGAACCTCGTCGAGCAGGATGAGGTTCGGGCCTTCCGCCAGCAATGCCATGATCTCGTCTGCACCCGGTGCGACACGCGCCTCATCCTGCTTGCGCATGATCTCGTAGCCCTTCTTGCCACCAAGTGACCATGCAATCCAGCCCCACATCGTTTGCGCGCGAAACTTCTCTCCGGGAATCTGCTTACCGTTGGTAGCGTCGAAGAACTGACCGTCAAAAACTGCTGTGCGAACGTTGGTAGGCCTGGGAAGCCCCTGTGCCTCGGGAAGAACATCCAGTGCCTTGCGGCTACGCGCGGCGTGGAACAAAGACGCCAACGTGTGTGTCTTACCCCCACCAAACGGCGTCAGCAGTTTCAGAACTCGGTTGCCGGTGCCCCCGCTCAAACGCGAAAGCACGTCCTCCAACAGTGAGCGGAGTCCTTTGGTCAGGTAGGAGACGCGAAAGAAGTGCTCGGGTTCTCGGTAAACCGCGGGAACACTCTTGTTGCCGTCGGCGAGTGGACCGAGATCGAGCGCAAAAATGTCTTCAGAAAAATTTGGAGAATCCACGTCGGGATGGACTTGCACCACCTGAACCCACGGTTTTATGTCCGTTGACGTGTGACCGGGTATCGAAGTCATATGTCGGTGCTCCACTTGGAAATCATTCAAGGCTCACATTTGGTGGTCGGACGTCATATACCGTCGACCGGGGGTAACGTCTCAAAGGATGAACCATCTACGACCACGGTGATGCTGCGGATTGTCGAATGTGTTCAAAATCCAGTCGCAGTGTGCATACTCCGGCTCCTGAGGTCTGTACACCCAGTAGTCGTAGCTGTTTTCTCCAGTTCTGTGGAGTCTAATAATGGCTGGCTTCTCAACGGCGGCCCCGGCAACCTCAACTGTCCAATTAGGAGTACCGTGCTCAACAACCGGCCGGATTTCTGGTTCCGGATTCTGCTGGTTACGGTTGACCAATTGCAGATTGGGTAGCTCTTCAGTATCCAGGCCGAAGTATGAAAACCACACGCCAGCAGGGGGCTGGACTTGTGTGTCTCGACCAGGGCCTTGTTCGATTCTTAGATCCATAATCAAATCTTCACCCGTCATGGAACATCTCCTTTTTGTTCAGCGACTCGATCAGTTGCTTCTGATGAGGCTGGACTTACATTCAACACGCCACTATCTAATGACAAATCGCGTTCTCATTTCTGCGTACGCGCTGCTCTGAACAGGGGACCTTGTGCGGCATCTGCCGCGTCTTCCACCACGCTCCGCCAGTTAGCAGTCAACTTTGTCAATGCTGCCAACTCGCCGCCAGTCGCGACATCACTAAGTTCACCACCCTTGAGCCCCGGACCAGCAAGTGCCTGTGCGACCAATCGCATCTGCTCAATATTCGGCTGTGCCTCACGCAAGAACTCAGGGATAGTAGAGGGGCGATGCTCCATCAGCCAGAGGAGGCGCTGCAGCATGTCGATCAAAGGAGCTGGATGTCCATCATCGGACGGCACGCCCAACTTTGCATCATCGCCGCGCTCGGAGCAGTCAAGCAGGTGGTACTTATCTTTCTTTTTCTCAACGAGGGGGCGCGAACCTTGCGACAAACCACGAGGACCATCTAACTCCACATGTGTTCCGTTCGCAAAAATAATGGCCTCGCCAGCTTCTAGTTCTGCCGACTTGTATGTGTAGCGCCACAGAGTGTAGAAGCGTGTCGCAGAATCTACACCAGCCAGGGCGTAGCGTCCGCCCTTGCCGCCAGCATCTTCAGAGAGTCTTTCTAGGATCGTATCTAGTACGACAGTCTCAACCTCGAAGAGAAACCGCTCCGCAGGAACTTCTTCGCCATTCCGGTACTCAACTCTCGGATATCGAGTAAAGGCACGCAGCCCGGCACCGACACAAGAGATAACCAAGTCCGCGCCCGAGATGCCTAAAAGCCAGAGAGACTTGACCCTCTCGCGCACAACCGACTCAAGTTCCTCCCGCACTACCTCTTCGTATTGCCCCGTCCTCTCGTTGTCGCGTTTACGACCCACCAGGACGATGCTTGATGCTAAAGCTGATGAATCGAGAGCGCGGAGTCGGCCCGGTTTTTCTGTGTCAAGTGGCCAGGCTTCCGTGACCATGAAACCTGCTTGGCGAAGGGCGTCCACTAGCGTTGCCCATCCCAATGTGGTTTTGTGTGCATAAATCACGCTTATGTGACCACCCGGTTTGAGCACTCGCGCTGCTTCGCGGAATGCGCTCAGCATCATCTGCTCATAGGCCGCGCGTGCCCGGTCCATTGACCCATCAAACCGAGCGGGCTCAGCAATTGCCTCCGATTTCTTCGGTGTCAGCGGTGACGCGAAATGTTCGGGGTAAAGGTGGCCAACGGTGCGCCGTAGCCAGACATAGAAATAGTCCGACAGGTCGGCGTATGGAACGTTGTCATAATACGGAGGGTCGGTGATTACCGCATCGAAAGTCGAATCGCCCCAGGGGAGCGATGTTGCTGAGCCCCGCCTTAGGTGTACTTCTCGATCCGACACCTGTGCTGCCTCAACTGCCTCTACCTGACGTTCGAAATATTCCTGGGTATCACCTGACGCCCCTCCGAACGGGGCGATCTCAGCGAAGTCCCACGTCATGGGAAGCGCCTGCCGGGAGAAGGTACTACCCATCTGCTGATTCTGGGGTATCCAACGGCAAATAGTACTGTTGGAATTTGAGATTGTGCTTTGAAGGAGCGCCAGGTATGTCGTAATTGCAATTATATGTTCCCCGGAATAGCCCTGGTTTCTCAGCTCCTTCTCTGTGTGCCTGACAGCAGCTGCGAATGTCAGAAGCATTAGCTTTTGACGAGTTGTGAAAAGATCGCCCCAGGTTCTGAAGCCATACGGCTGCACTCGAAAACCGAGAGTCCCGGATTTCGGGAGCGGTTCATCAGGGATGGACAGTCCAGTTTCTTTGCAAAGTGCCGTAAGCCGATCGTTCAGTTCTGATTCGTCAGGAATAATGGAGGTGACTTCATCACCGGATATGTAGACCTTTCCAGCATCATGGGGACGTACACACGCAACAGCCAATAGTTGTGTCGAAAAACCGCGCTTCCGTCCTTCCGACTTTATGTAGTCGTTATCAGCAACTGTCCCACAAAATGGACAGGTAGCATTTCCTCTGGAGGACCCTGCTTCGGGATCGAAGCCGAGGGCTTTCTCGGAACTCGCTTCCACTACTTCGAAACGAACCTGTCTACCTTCTTTCGGACAGATCGTCCTAAGCGCGACGTAGTGATTGGTGCGTTTGCATAACCATGTCTGGCGCAAGAGTGGAACAATTGCATGACACGTCGGTTTTTTGCACCGCACGGTTCGCGTCCATATATAAGCGGTTGGGACAAGGTGGCCAGCGGCAATCTGCCCGTGCATGTTCTCATGCCATAATCGCTCAGACTTTACCTGCTTTGTTTTCGTGTCTTGGTCAAGTATTGATGGATACAAGTCCCCGACATTCTTTAGAACATTTTGAAGGAGGTAGGTGCCCCATTTGCGCAGTTCTTTGGGCAAACCGGCCCAAGTTCCATCGGGTGAGCAGCCTTTGGCTTTTTGATCGGCATTCCCGTGCCTGTCTGGGTATACGAGCGTGCAGAGTTCTATCAGATATGCCACCGGGTTAAGGTCCAGAGCATAAACGTCACAGCCGAGGCGGAGTGCCTCAAGTGGAATGGCCCCACCTCCCGCAAACATGTCAAGAACTTGGGGCCGTGGCTCTCGACCGCTCTTGATGTCTTCAGCCGTGACCTTCCTTCCCGTTTCCTGTGACAGGCGCTCCGCATGAGCAGTCAGAATGTGTTTCTGTGCTTGGTCGATTGCACTTTGCACTCCGGGGTAGGTACATAGGCCGCCAATAAACTTGGCTGCGTTCGCGCGACTCATCTTAAAGCGTGTTTCAACAGGTCCGTTCATTTCCTCGAAGGAATCTGCGCGTACTAATGCTCCGAAAACTGTCGCACGACACGCTACTAGGGGCCGCCTCGCCCACCAAAGGTGCATTGTAGAGATGTGGCCTCTCCGGGCCGCTTTTTCCCTGGATGCGGCCGAGCTAATCTCCTCGAGGGGGAGGAAATCTTCTATAAGTCGTTTATCGGAACCGTTCACTGAGCAAGTCCCTTCTGCTTCGCTGCAGCGTTTTCTATCGCGTCAGCAGGAATGTCATAGTACCGTGCGGCAATGACCTCGCGCTTGGCATTATCGAGATGCTTCGCCGGGTTCTGAATCCTCATTGGCTCGGGGTCGGGATTGTCCAGCGGACTCCAAACGACATAGAGCCAATAACTCTCTGCGAGTTGAGTTGCCTTGTACCACTCGTTCGTCGTGAGGCGAACGGGCTGACCACGGCGTCGGCCTTTTACCTCGATGCGGCGAATACTGGTCACCGGATCACGGTACCCGGTTTGCGGATCAGCCGGGCCCAGGCTCCTCACGTCAAACCCAATCTTGAGATGTCCTACACGTTCGCACTCGAATCCCCTACCCGATTCGTACGCGATGACAACATCCTCAGCAGCTATTTCAGACTTGCGTCGCACTTCGGGATCGAGATCATCTAAGACGGCGCCGATCTGCTCTTCGACGGACTTGGTGCTTTGTAGTACTAAGGCGGTGGCAACGTGGCGTACGGGGCCATGCTTGGCTATTGTAAGCCGTTGCAAGCCCGCAAGACGCTCGATTCGTGTGCGGGTCAGGTCAGCCAGGTCGTTTTCGGCCCGCTGACGAGCAATCGCCACATCCGGCTCGCGCATCTCGCGGGCCTTCAAGTTCATTACACGGTCCTGCGCCGCCCTGATACGCGCATCAAATGACTGCTGGAGGTAATCGCGGCACACCTGAACAAAGTGCTGCCTCTCTTGCTGGCATTCGGCGCGACGCCGCGTCTGGTACGTGCTCTTGAGAAAGTCTGCCGCAGACGTGACGTCCTCAGGTACCAAGTTTTCTGGTGCTGCAGGGTGAGCAGGCAGATCGAGCAAGATGTCCGCCGGAACAATGGAGAAGTGCTCGTCGGCGCTCGATAATTCTTCACGGACAGCAACCAATTCGCCCAAAAGTGTCTGCACTTCACCTTTGGTGTTCTGACCTTTGACGGCCATCTCAAAAAAGTGGAGTTTGTAAGGAACGTCGCTGTTGGTGTCCACGAACACGGCAAGTCCAGTCGTCAGTGGAGCGAGCATTTCGTTCAGGCGCTCATCAACTGCAGCGTACAGCGGATGGCCAGGCCCAATCAGCACAGCATCAATGTGCTGATCCATCTCCAGATGTTCTTTGTGGAATGTAACTTTCCGATACGAGCTCTCAGGTTTTCCGAGCCGCCGTACAGAGACAAGCCGGTCCGAGCGCAAGTCGGCCAAAATATGCTCGACCCGGTATAGGCCGTCAGCGCGAGGCTCAACCCTCAGACCTATCTCGCGGGCAGCATTCACAAAGTGTTGCTCGACATAGCGTGGCATCAGCCGTCGTTCTTCTGCCTCGGCGTTCGCTGTTTGAAAACCCGAGAAATCCACGTTCGCGCGTGCCAGTGCGATTCCCGTTGCTTGCTCGTACTGAAGCAGCCGCTTAGGGTCAACACGTTCAATCTGATCGAGGTATTCGTCCAATCGCCGAGGGTCATTGGCCGCCTCGCGGAGGATCTCGGGTAAATTGACATCGTTCAGCGACAGAACTTCTCCGATGACATCGAAGACACGGTCCGCTAGTGCGTTCCTCATCTGCTCCATTTTCTGTAGTAGCCGCTCAAGGATGCGGCCTTCGATGATTGGTTGTCCCTCTTCGGACTCACTTGCCACGAAGTTGAAGGCGTGTACGTCGCGCTCCTGGCCGATCCGGTGAATACGACCGAGGCGCTGCTCCAGACGCGTTGGGTTCCAGGGGAGGTCGTAGTTAATCATTAGCCGACAGAACTGGAGGTTGATGCCCTCGCCAGCAGCCTCGGTCGCGACACAAACTTGGCGGGAAGTGCGGAAATCCTCCTGCGCTCGCTTCCGTTCGTGAGGATTCATGCCCCCATGGATTTGGCAGGTCGAGTATCCCCAACGGTTTAGATGGTCGAGCAAATAGTTCAAGGTGTCGCGGTGCTCTGTAAAAATGAGCAGCCTGCCCCTGCCGTCTTTCAATTCATTGAACTCGGCTTTCGCCAGGCAATCGCGAAGCGCGGTGAGTTTGGAATCCGTGGCGTGGTCACGCACGCGGCGTGCTTGCCCCAGCAGATCCCGAAGCGCAGCTATTTCGGCCCGGAGCTGGTCGAGCTCCATCGCCGTCGTGAACTCGTCGGTCAGGAGGTCGCGTTCGGCATCGTCGAGATCGTCTTCATCTTGCTCAGCATCAGTGAGACGGCCCTGGATTTGTGCAAGCCGTTTGGTCCGCTGTACTGGTGATAGAGACTCCAACTCCTCCAGAAGTCCCTCCTGCTTCTCCAACCTGCGGCGTATCGACTCGGCGATGGCCTGTGTTGAACTGGCTAGTCGTCGCTGAAGAACTGTACGCGCCAGCGCTACACTTTGCTTCTTGCGTCCGCTCGCCTGCGGCAAAAACTCATTTATATAGGCCGTGACGGTCTTGTACAGGTCAAACTCTTCATGATTCAGCCGGAAGGTGACAGTGTGCGCGTGACGGTCGGGGAATAGCCGCTGACCGTCGATGTCGCGGAGGTCTTCTTTCAGCCGGCGCAGGGCCCAGGGACAGTTTTCTCCGAGACTGAGAATGTCGCGCCGAATCTCACCTGCCCGTTCACCCACCCGAGTAGGCTCCGGAAATAAGTCTGGATCGATCAGCCGGACGAAATGGCTGAAGCGGTCATCATCCCCATGGTGGGGTGTAGCCGTTAGGAGCAGCAGGTGATCAGCGTCGGCAGCCAGGCGCTCGGCCAATTGATAGCGGCGGGTCTTCTCGACCTCGTCACCACGACCGGAAGATCGTTTCGTGTAGGCACTACATTTATGGGCCTCGTCCACGATGACCAAATCCCATCGTTGCTGCCAAACGCGTTCGCGGACATCTTCCTGTTTGGCGTAGTCGAGCGACGCGATCACCTGGGTGGCCCTCTGCCAGGGATTGACAAGCTGCTGTTGGTCCACGGCAGAAAAAATGACCTCGAATGGTTCGCCAAACCACCGGAGTAGTTCATCCTGCCACTGAATTGTGAGGGGAGCGGGGCAGAGAATCAGGATGCGTTCGATGGCTTCTCTGAGCTTCATCTCCTTGAGTAAGAGACCCGCCATGATCGTCTTGCCAGCCCCGGGATCGTCTGCCAACAGAAAGCGGAGTCGCGGCTGTGGCAGCATTTTCATGTAAACAGCTTCGATCTGATGCGGCAGGGTGCGAATACCAGACAAACTGACCGCGAATTGGCGGTCATGTGCGTAGGCAAGCCGAATTCGTGCGGATTCTACTAGCAGACGTAGTTTTTCAGCGTCGGCAGGGTGGATAACGGGCTGTGTACTAACCACCTGGCCGGCGAGGGCCGTGGCCTCTTCCAATGACAGGATCGCCTCGTCAGGGCTCCCATCCCCCAAGCGGACCCGACACTCGTATCCCGACCCTATGAACCGAATGGCCTCAAGGGTGACCGGCTCCAGAAAGTGGCCGGGTAGGTTTATGCGCTGCCCCAGTGGAAACTTGTTCTCACCGGTCAGGGTGGGATCGATGGGCATTTGGCTACGCTCTAGCGAAGTAATTGATTTTACACCTATTTGTGTACGATAAAGCTAGGGTACCGTGTGCAGGGATGTGAAGAGCTGCTATAAGTGCCGCTGAAGGAAGGATAGGCATGCGACGCACACACATTTACATCGTCGGAGCCGGTTTCTCTATGTACGCTGGACTACCTTTGCAGGCTGGCTTCACCGAGGCACTGCTGGCACCAAGATCCGAGGCCGCCCATCCAACTCATCCTCTGATCAGGCATTTAGGACAATTCGTTCATGCCGCTTTTGATCACAACGAATCAGCAAAAGCGCGGTTCTGGCCCAATCTGGAAGACGTGTTCACGAACATCGATCTTGCGGCAAATACAGGACATCATCTCGGTCCCAATCACGCGCCGTCGAGTCTCAGGACGACGCGAAGAGTGTTACTGGCAAGGATGATGTACATGCTGAATGAAAGATATATCGAAGCAGAGACTACTAAATCGGACAGGTGGGAGAATCTGGATAACTTCTTCAAGGGGCTCGACATCGAGCGCAGTGCTTTCATTTCAATCAATTGGGATACGGTGATTGAACGCAGATTGACCGAGCGTCGCAAGGTGAAGGACTTTGACTATTGCTGTGGGGCGATGGCCGCGGAGTTTGCCGGCAAGGGCAACATCATATCGGAGCCCGTTAGGTGTAGGGATTCCAAGAGCGTGCCCGTGGTGAAGATTCATGGTTCGGTGAACTGGCTGTACTGTGACAACTGTCGGCAGCTCTACTGGTTTCCGCCTGCAGATGCGGTTCGGGTCGCGATGCAACTCATTACGTCTCAGGAAGCCAAGAAACTCAAACTGAAGGACGCACGAGATTGCGCGAGGTGGCGATGCCTGAACTGCACAACCGTGCCGCTCACAACAAGAATTGCTACCTTCAGCTTCTTGAAAGCTCTGGATTTCCCAATGTTTGAACGGTCATGGCTCTCGGCGGAGCGTCTGCTACGAACTGCCGATGAGTGGATTTTCATCGGTTATTCTCTGCCAGCGGCGGACTACGAATTTAAGTACCTATTGAAGCGCGTCCAGTTATCACGCAGAAAGCCACCAAATTTCGTCGTGATTACTGGTGGAGCGGAATCAGAGTTCACGTACGCAAACTATCAGCGATTTTTTGGGAGAGGTATAAAGAAAGATGAAAACTTCTTCCCAGATGGCCTCTCGAAGCGCGCGATCAAAGCCGCACACAAATAGCGGTTACCCCGGGCGAGGATAAACGCGATCGTCAATGCCAAGGCGTGGCGGGGTATTGGATTGAATTCCAAGGAAGTGACGCATTCAAGCAACTTAGCCCAGTGTCAGATGGTAAGCAACGGGCTTGGGCTGTTGCGGGAGATGACCAACATCAATCGTTTCTTCGCGCGGCTGAGCGCGACGTAAAGTAGGCACCTCGCTTCTTGATTGTCCGGGAAGTTCCTCGCGTCACAAGGCATGACGATCACACTGTCGCACTCCAGTCCCTTCGCCTTGTGGATGGTGCTGATCGCCTTCTCCTGAGGTTTCGGGCGGGAATAGATACGGCGGTGGGTTATCTCCGCAAAGCCGCCGTCAGGGGTATCGAAATCCCCAAGTCGGATTGCTTCCCAAAATTCTCTGCGACAATCGATTTTGATTTCAGAGAAGTTGCTGTCGGTGGCGGTGAGCTCTGAGAGACGCCTGAGCATCTTGGCAACGCCGCGATGATTGGATTCGGCTGCGAGAAAGCGAGCAAGCTCCTGGATAGTTGCGGGTTTTCCCCGGCAGTTTCTTATGCATCCTTCGCGTGCTTCCCTCTCGAACCTGTTGCCGAATGCCGAGGGGCTGAATCCCTTGCCTACTTCGCTCATGAACGCAACAACGGCGGCGGAAAGGGCGGCTCGGTCACCATGACCCGCGGCAAGAGCATTGACGAGTTTCTCCAAACCATAGCGGGTGTGACCCTCCCAGAGCAGAATGCGCCGGTTGAAGAATCCACGGAACGATCGAGCGGTCTCATTGTAACGGGTCAGTACCAGAAGGGACGTTTGAGCCCGTTCAAACGCGTCTATCTGTTTCCGGTCTTGGCGGGAGAGCTGGTAGTCAAAGTTCCTCTGCGATTGGTTTTCTGCAAATACGACGGTAACGCTGGGCGGCAGACCTCTTCGCAGATCGATTGAGCCGCCGGTTTTTAGCGCACTGCGCGCCGTCAGGGTCCATTGCCCCAGATCCGGACATCCATCCGACCATCGATGCGGGAAATCCAGATGCTCAAATAACTCGGCCTGACGCGTGAGAGCATCCCAGTCGCACGGAGGACAGGAGGTTACGCTGGCTCTCTCCCTGAAGATTTTCTGCATGGGATCGCCGAACACCCTGAGCCTTGCGCCCTGAGCTTGAAACGCCATAACAATGGAATGCTGCTCGCCACTCGAATCCTGATGCTCGTCGCAGATGACGACGCGATGGCGTTGTGCCAGCGAGGCCGCAATCATAGGGTAGCGCTTCAGGAGCGCAGCAACTCGAAGCGCAAGCTCGGCATATCCGTCATGGCGCTGGCGAACCCACCATGCGATATCCGGCGGAACCCCGAGTCCGGCGTGGTAAGCGGACGCGATGTGAGCAATGACGCTGTCGATGGTGCGGATCTCCACGTGGGAACCGGCGCCCTTAGTCCGGTCCGCAAACACGGAACAGGCCGCGTGGGTATGGGTCAAGATGAGGAGCCGGTTCGGACCGGCGTTGACGGCGATTTCGCGTGCATAGTCTGCGCCCTTGGTTGTTTTCCCGCAACCGGCCGGTGCTTCCACGACGACAAGCGAGGCATCAGATCGCAGCGCGGCATGGACACTATCGTCGCTCACGGAGTGAGATCCAGGATTTCGTCTAGGCCAACCGCCTCGCGAACGGCATTGCAAAACGGCATCAGTTGCGGCTTCAGTGTGTGCCAGATGCCGAGACTGAAGACCTTCCCGGCAAGTTCGCGGCCGCCCTCGATTGTCTTGAACCACGTCTGGCCTTGGGACTGATATTGCTTCCTTTCCGCAGTTTTATCGGCTGGCACTGTTCCAAGCGCGGCCGCAAGGATGAGTGCCTTCAGGCCCGATCCGGCCTTGACCTTAATCGTCGCAAAATCTTTCTCCCGGATTCCCAGCCGATCCGCTAGGGTCCGGAGGCGCATACCGGCTTTGTCATTCTGCGGGTCGGTTAACAGCTCTTCTAGTTTGTCCTCAGGCAGGAGGTTAATGATATTTTCTTCGATACAGCCAGATCTCCAACGGAAGAGCAGCTTGTCAAGCTTCGTGGCGACTTTCAGCCAACGCGTAGGGTGCTTGCCCTCGTCGTCGGCGAATCCGCCGAAACGCAAACCACCAGCAGCGAGCGCTTCAAGAAGGCCAAGTGTAGGCTCGTGCCCGCCGCCATCAGTAACATGCACCCCGTGGCTCTGTAGGGATGGGCCGAGGGCTCTTTCGAGAAAAACGCTGACAAAACCGAACTCGGTGGCACCCTCGGCAACAATCGCTAGGCGTGCCAGAAATGTCTCCGGGTCAGCTTCGCGCTGCCTTGCCACCGGGGCCGACGCAAGCTGGCCTATGCCGCCAGTGTGATCAACATACCAGAGGGTTGACTCGGATGCAGCCGAGATGGCTGACGGACTGTGTGTCGTGACGAAAACCTGCGACTTGCTTGCTTGCAGGTTTTGGATCAAGAATCGCTGCCGATAGGGTTCAAGGCCGCGTTCGACTTCATCGACAAGCGTAATGGGAGCTTCTCCCTGGTTTTGCTCGGCAATGGCAAGGGCCGCAAACCGTCGTGTCCCTGACCCCCAGCTCGCAAGAGGCAACTCCACACCCTCGCGTTTGGCGGTGAGTCCAATCAATGCAGTGATGGACAAACCTGGTCCGCCGGTGATCGCCAAGTCGAGATCTTTGGGCAAGCTCTTCGACTCAAACACTTTATTGAGAGCTTTGAGCGCTTCCTTCCCGGTGTCAGTGAGTTGTTCCGAGACGTCGCTTTTTGCCAGCTCGCTCGCCAGCCGGGAGCGGAGCGCTTTGTCAGAGAGCAACCGATCAAGGGCCGAGCCCTGTACGAGCCGGAGGTCGCGGTCGTTGCGATCGTCACCGCTCAGGCGCACGAGACCGATGCTACGGCGCAGTCCTACCGGTAAACTGTCAGTGGCGCCGTCCGGCTGCACGATTTCGTACACCAGTTCGAGGTCTTCTGTTCCGCGCACACGCAGGCGATAGACGGGTTGCCCCTTAATCCCGCCTTCGCCGTCGATGGTGGGCACCACGGCTTCGCTACCGTTCCAGTCCCACGGCCAGGAAGCTTTGGTCTGCTGGCTAATCTCGCTCTCGGGTGGCAACGAAAGGATTGCTTCGATGACGAAACCTGCCTCGATATTTCGGGCATGATAGTCGGTATCGGCAAGAGTCGTGGGATTCGTGGGGCTGAGAAGAAGTCCGATGGCATCAAGGATGGTGGTCTTGCCGACATCGCCGCCGCCGAGAATCAGATTCACGCCTTTGGCAGGATGCCATGACAGTTTTTCGAGGCAGCGGAAACGCTCGATGTTCAGACGGTGGATGATCGGCGCGCTCATTTGCTGTTCGGAAATACTGACGACTCAATGGAATTCGTCGCTTGCTTTAGCTCATTAATGCTGTCCATATACGTCATCGTAGAGTGACTGCCCCCGTAAGTCGAGCGTTTACGTGCCTCTGAAAGGCTTCTTCAGGTCAAATCCAATTCCGGCACTATTTTGCCTACAATATGAACTTGATCCCTGACTGCTCTTGGCTTGACGCAGCTCCCTTTAAGCAGTTTGGGCTTCCTTAGAAATTACCCCTCGAACTCCCAAATCGAAGCGTCCAGGGGAGGAAGGCCAGCGGAATCAACGGGGACTCGGCGTTGAAAGCCGAGCCCAACACCTGAATAGGTCGCCATGGTGGTCAATAAAGGTCCAGAAAGCCTGGAACCAGATGCCTGCGGTTACAGGCCTCGTCAGATTCATCCGACTTCACAAAACACAGGTATTGAACCCTTCGAAAGTCTGATATTCGTGGAAAGACTTGCTCAAAAACTTCACGCGATGCTGAATCAAGGCTGATACGTTAGAATCCAGGAGTCGCTACTTCATAAAATGCTGAGAAAGAATAGTCGCCTCAGGGACGCGCTGGGAGCTGCCGGCCTCCAGTTCCTCAAGTATTCAACTGGGGCAATAGAACGAATTCTGCCGCACGTTCGGGTTTCGGCGTGGAAGGAGGATCCCTGGAAGAAGCCCGCCTCTGTTTGGGACTCACAACAGCGTACTGCAATCCGCATGACTTTGGCGATCGGAGAAGATGGGAATCCGGAGAGTCGATCTCTCGAAGCGACTGTCCACCGCAGAAGTGTCCCGGGGCCAGGCACAGCTGCGCGGAGGACACTTGATGATCGCGAGTACGACATCTGCAAACTAATCGCCGAAAGAATTTCAGAGGTGCTATCCAGGGGGCCGTCAGGCAATAGCGATGCCTCAATAAGAGCAATTCAAGACGCATTTGATGAATATGTTGTCGCCAAGCATGTGCAGACATTCCACAACTTGGCACAGATGCCAGTAAGCGCGGTCTTCGCCGCGCTTCACAAACTTTCCGAAGAAAGCTATGAGAATAAAGCGCTGACTTTTGGTTGCATACTCGACCCCAAGAAGGTGGTAAAGGGGCAAAGCGCCCAATTCCCCGACGAGTTCCTCCTTTCAAAGAAGTACAAAGCGCTTTCGGATGGTTTCCGTACCGCCTACCATGTCGCTGCAAACGGAAAGATCCTCGACTTCGTTGACCTGAACCACTTTGAGAAGAAGGAACTCACCGAGAAACACCACTACCCCGATTGGACTGAAATGATTGCCCGAGCAAGTCGCGCAGGTTGCTGCGGGATCGCCTTAAGTCGTCAAGGGGAGATTCTGGTCTTCGATGAAGGAACGCTCCGATTCACCTACCGCTACGGGCGTTGGCAATACTGGAACCATGCGCACTTGGTGCACTTGCTCCGTGACCGAGCGCGTGCGCAACGTGTCCCGACCAAAATCCTGGGTCGTGTCGTAGGAGCAATTTACCGCGCTGCATTGGACGTATCCTTTCGGCGCTGTGGCGGACTGTTCGTAATTCTTCACAACCGCAATCGCCTTCGCAAGGTTGTCCGTGTCGGCGACGCAATCGGTGATTCCAGACGAAAAATTGCGGACCAAGAATTCGACGAAGTCATCCGCGAACACAACATCCAATCTCTGCGCCGCATGGTAACAGTTGAGCTTGCATCACTTGATGGTGCGATCGTTCTTGACAACTCAGGTCGAATTCGCGCCTATGGAGCAGTTCTCAATCCTAAGAGGGCAGGACGACACCGCGGCAGCGAAGGAAGTCGGACCAAGGCTGCCATTGGAGCGTCCAAATACGGATTGGCGTTGAAAATCAGCTCGGACGGTGGCATTACCGTCTTCCACGCTGGTAAAGAATTCATCAGTATGTAGTTGGAACTTGTTCGGTCTAGTTCAGTCTTCCCCTACTGCTACTACGACGCCGTGCACAAAAAGATTACATCTACTCACCAGCATGGGTAGACTTTTTGGCCGAAAAGCTAGGAGACCAAGCGACTTACGATCTCGTTTTGAGAGGAATCGCGCCAGCTACCGCTTAGGGTCGTTCTGTTTTCTACCCCTCATGATTCAGTGAGAATCCGGGGAAATCAAAAACGACCGCGATTATTTGAAATGGTGAAGGGGGGTAACTCGGGCGCACCGACGTGTGCAGCTATATCATTCGAGTGCGACGCACAGCTATACCTGCCGAAATTATGTTGCGCCGCGTTGCTTCGGCGCGGTCTGCAAGCCAGTCAAAACCTACGATCTGAACGCTCCTTCGATGCTCATTCTCTAGCATCAAAGCTCGTCGTTGATCAGCGTTCAGATTGCGTTCTAGCCCAATTACAACTAGACAGTTCGGATCGCGAAATTCTGGGAAAAGAGTATTTGCCTGCTGAATTCTTTCCAGAAGGAATGAACGGTACTGCATTGCCTGCGATACGGCCTGGGTGACGTGTGCTGAAATTTGCTGCGATGCAGTCACAAGTTGTTTTCCAGGAGTCTCAATCTCGACAATCAGATATGAGCCATCAGTCCGTCGAACAATGAAGTCGGGCTCTTTTGCGCCATTCAAGTCTGGCTTGGACCATACGTGCATTGCTAGCGGGTCCAGTACCTGCGGGACTTGTCCGAAAAAGGCTTGAAATTGGGGCTCTTCGTCCGGGTATTTCTCGATCAAATCCTCATATCGCGTTAATACGGGTAGACTGACTGCCAGCCAGCGGCTTGCTACCGCAGCAATAAGCTCTTTGGCCGGGGCGAGGCTGAAGAAAGAGAGCATTTGTAGTGCCGAACCAGCTGCTGAAATAGCATCTTCGTCGTTGGGCAGCGAGAGTAAAAACTCGGTAAGTCGTTCACGCGCAGCTTTTGCCATTCCCAGGTTTTCTTGAACTGATTTTTGAACAATCGTGGACAATTTGTCGTCACCGGGAAAGCCTATGAAAAGCTGTGGAAATTCTCTGGCAGAAACAGTACAAAGAATTTGAATTGTGAGAGAGAGGTTCTTTGACGAAAGCGTGCGCTTTGCTCCCTCCACCAGTGCATCGAGACCGCGGTCGCCCCAATAGAGCAAGGTAACGGCAGCCGGCGCCTTCAGCTCGAAGTTGAATGTAATACCTCCATACATGTCCTCGTAAAGGCGTTGGACGGCTGCGAGTGCTTCAAGATTGTTTGCATGAATGCACTTGAGCAGAAGCTGGGACAAGTCAGGCGGATTGCCATTTTGAATGAATGCTTCGGCTTGAGCGATGAGATTCATTTAATTGGCGGTGCGTCGGAGAGCCAGCACACGCAGCTTCTTCTTTCGACCGACGCGATCGTGATCTAGGTACACCTTCATTCGCATTCTCCCATATAGCAAGGCTATCAAGCGCGCCGCTACAGGCAACACATTTTCAGCGCTTTCAGGAAACCCAAGCTATCTCTCCTCTCCCGTACCGCTTCCAGTATGAGTCGTGATGCAACGCAGTGGGTAATAAATCCTTTGAGAAAGACATCGATTAAATAGGGAAAAACCGTCAATGAAATGGAGCGCTTGTCTCGTATAAGATGGAGTGGGGAAAGAGTCACTGCGCTCGTAGGAACGAATTGGCGCTGCCATGGTTTGTTGTCCGCGCGCTGTCCATTTAGGATATGCTGCCTTGGAACTCGCCTTTGACTCAAAATCGATTCGTACTATTTGCGAGAGTGAGGCTCAAGCAAAGTTCGAATTGGGTGCCAGCGTGGCTGAGGTTCTCAAGCATCGCTTGGCAGACATGCGTGCTGCTAGGTCCCCTATGGACCTCGTGATCGGCCGGCCGCGCATCTGTGCCGACGGACTGCACATGGTTATCGATCTTTGCGACAACCACCGCATCGTCTTCAAAGCCAACCATCCTAACAATCCCAAGACGGCTACCGATGAGCTAGACTGGTCAAAGGTTAGCAGGATCAAGATACTCAGGATAGAAACCGACAATGGTTAGAGACCACGAATTTCGTCCTGATTGGGTTTCCTCACCGGGAGACACGATAGCCGACATTCTCGGCGAGCGCGCTCGATCCGTGGCGGAGTTTGCACAAGACATGGGGTACACGACAGAAGATGCTAAGGACCTACTCGAAGGTCGTGCGACGATCACCATAGGAATTGCTCGGCAGCTCGAAAGGGTTCTCGGGGGATCTGTGGAATTCTGGATGTCCCGCGATTTTCAGTATCGTCAGGACTCGGCTAGGCTTCATGCAGCTGACGATGAATGGCTAACCGAACTCCCCATAGGCGATATGATTAAGTTCGGCTGGCTTAGGCTGGTGCCACGTCCATCAGACGAAATGACCGCCTGCCTACGTTTCTTCAACGTGCCCAGTGTTGCGGCGTGGCGTCAAGTGTACGCGCAGCTCCTGGATATGGTCGCGTTCAGAACATCGCCTTCGTTTGAGTCGCGCCCAGCTGCGGTGGCTGCCTGGCTGCGGCAGGGCGAAATTGAAAGCGAAGCGATTGAGTGCGCCCCCTGGGATCCCAAGCATTTTGAGGAATCCCTCACGAGCATTCGGTCCCTAACACGACAAAAAGATCCAGCACGATTCATCCCACAGTTGCGAAGATCCTGCGCTGCGGGTGGGGTTGCCCTGGTGGTTGTTCGCCCTCCAAACGGTTGTCGTGCCAGTGGAGCCACTCGCTTCCTTTCTCAGTACAAGGCCCTTTTGCTGCTCAGCTTCCGGCACCTCTCCGACGACCAGTTCTGGTTTAGTTTCTTTCACGAAGCCGCCCATTTGTTGCTTCACGGCGACAGGTTTTTCTTGGAAGGTGTCGATGCTCCCACGACAAAGGAGGAGGAGGAGGCCAACGAATTCGCTGGACGTACCTTAGTGCCAGTCGAATTTCGCCCAGCCATGCTAAGTCTTCGGCCGCACGGCCGCGAGGTGATCAGATTTGCCCGGCGACTTGGAGTTTCGCCGGGAATTATCGTCGGGCAGCTTCAACATTATGGCAGAATTAACCACAACCAGCTGAACAGCCTGAAGAGGCGCTTCCGATGGAAGGATTAAACTTGTTAGCCTCTGAAAGGTTTGAATTCCGCTGGGCTTTTTTGCCAATTGCACAAGGCGTCTTCGAGTACCTGCATCCCAACATGTAATTGAGCGTCAAGCTCTACTAGCCACGAATCGAGTTGTTTTGCACTCGCACGTACACCAAACAGCAGGCGCGCGCCCTTAACAGGTCCCGTCGAACCCTGCAGGTATGTTGACGGAGGTTGGATGAACGCCAAACCCAGCTTGCCAATCATTGTCAGATAATCGAATCGTGCAGTTCTACCGAATCGGGCTACAGGGTTCATTGATCGGTAGAGAGCATCGAAAGCCTTTCGCGGATCGCCGTCGCTCTCTCGGCCAGCTTGCTCCATCAAAGCTTGATGAGTCCTTGGCGGGTTCACCCAACGAACGTAACTTTCAACCACCGCGCCGGTGCCATTCGCGGAATAAGGGTCCAGACTCTCGTACTTTCTGTGATTTCCAAAGCCGCGAGGAACGCCTTCGCGTTTCAGGTCGGTCTGGTGAGAATCCAGCCAAGCACGGAAGCCTACAGGGTCGGCGCTGATGCTTGCCCAATCCCAACGGTGCCCATCCCCGAGACGACCGTACACCTCGCGTGCGTACCGCCACCCAGCTCTAGCATGTTTCCCAAAGTGCACAAACAGAAAGACCAACCAAAACGCTTCCTCTGTGTTTCCTCTTCGTTGCTGGAATATCGCAGCTCTCAACGGATCGAAAAGTTCGTTATTCGGGTCCGTACGTAGATCGCTTAGCCTCCTTGTCCGTAGAACTGCAACAAACCTCACCCTGTGGATGCTCTCTAAGAGTTGTTCAAGGAAAGCCTCGTGTCTTGCAGCATCACGGATTCCAGGAAGCGGCCGCTTGCCCCGATCGTAAGCGAGCAAGGTGGCAGTGAGCTGCTGGGCGCGCTCGCGGTCCCGCGGTCTCACGCGGCCGCCTTATTCGCCTCTCGTGAAATCCAACCACGAATCGCCAAAATGGCCTCCCTCGTAACACCAAAACTGCTTTGAAGATTGTGGTTATATCCAAGGACCAAGATTTTGTGAGGCAAACTGATTCCTAATAGCTTGTTAATCGTTCCCCTGTAGCCGTATCCGATTACATCACGCTTTGGTTGTCGCGAAAGTGACCACGCAGGCATCTCCGTTCGTTCTAGGTAAATGCCAGATATTTCTTCAAAGTGTTCTATTACAGATCGACCATTGAGTATCAACACGCGAACGGGAGAGTCTCTGAGCAGCAGCCCAAGGGTGTCAGCGGCCACATCGAGAAGCAAAGAGCGCTGACGCGCCGTGAGTTCAGTCCATTTGCGCGTCGTCGCATATGGAATCAGGTCTAGGTGACAGGCCTGACAAGATACATCATAGAATGACGCTTGAGTGCCAGAAACGACCTGGTCCAATCTCTTAAACCACCTGTCGTACGGATTCCCTAGAAAATATGTGCGGCACGACTCCAGAATCAAGCGGAGATGTCGAGCGTCGACATCCGACCAGGATGTAAGACCAAGCGAATTGAGCGTATGAAACCGGCGGAACGCCCCCTCAAGCTCTTCTCCAGATTCGTCCATGAACTCTCGATTACTTGGATTGAGTCCGAGTGTGGCCACTCCCGAATTCGAAAGATCACCAAAAGATGGGACGGGACATCCCCATCTGATTGCGTCTGTTCCAGACAGTGCTGGACTGTCCAAACGATCAATCAATGTAGTTAGTGCCGTATGCATTAGATAGCCACGTCGATCAGGTGGCGCAGCGTTTATTCTGCCCCCGCTGGGTTTGTTAGCAGCTTGCGTCATGACAACTGGCCGAGAACTTTGTCGATAAATGGGAAGTACACGTTTGAAGACATCTTTCCGCGCAGCGCCTTGATTCTTTCCGCATCCCTGTCTCTATTGAATCTGAAGACTTGAAGCAATCGGATTAGATCTGCCCAATAGCGGTCCACATCGTTGAGGATACGGTCATCAAGCGTCCCTGTAGTTCGGATGGATGATTCAGCCCGGAGCAACAGGGCTATGCTTGGCCATGGGTCGCCATATGGCATTGGAGGCATGGGTGACTGAGTAGATTGCCAGCCCTCGTCAAGGAAGCGTCGGGCATTTTCGAGGCTTTTTACATATAAATGAAGGCTCCCGACGGCATGCTTGTAGGTGCCCGGCTCGACTGCGAGAGACCTCGCTACAATCTCTTGGAGCATCGTGAAGCAAAAGACGTCGTGCGGCAAACCCAACCACGCGTCGTTCGATCGCATGTTAGTGAATATGTGCAGTTTGTTATGCCGAACCATGAACTGAAGCGTGCATGTACAGGGGATGTCTTTGTGCTCCTCCACGATGTCTTGTGCGTCAAACAATTGGATGACAGCCTGTCGCGTTTGAGGCTTTTTCCTCAGAAGGCCGGTGACGTTGGCCAGTTGGTTTAGACCTTTAAAGTCGAGCAAGCGAGGCCCGTATCCGCCAAAGATTTTGTCACCGTCGGCGTACTGTTTGTATGGCGGTATGTAATACGATATGAATTCGAGATCGTTAGTCCCCGACAAGTACCAGCAGAGCTCTCCTAAACAACTATACGGCTTGCCTCTGGTCTCGGTCCGACTAAGGCGCGCCCGCGGATCGACAACCTCAATCAGGACACCGGTTAACTCTATCGCTTCACCCTTGGTCGGGTGGATCCGGTCACCATGCGCTTGAATCTCCTCGATGACAGAGCGCATCACATCATCGAGTGTGTTGCCCGAAAGATATGCTTGAGCCATCGTGCTCACAGCGAGGGACGATAAGATGTCCCCATACTACCTCGGGATTAATGGCTTTTTCTTATGTCTTTCTAGATTTATTCGCGTGAGGGTAACTGGCAGGCAACTTTACGGATCGTCAGGCTGTACTCGGTCGCATAGTCGGCCCTTGGGGAGATTTGGATCTTCCTAGGGTCACCTTCCCTGGCTGCGCTGGGAGCATTGGGTACGAGCGATTCAGCGTAGGGGGCGCTTGCTTGAAATTCTGCGAACAGGATCGCGGCCGTAGCTCAATTGCTTAGAGCGCTACCCTGATAAGGTAGAGGCGATTGTTCCTTCTTGCAGAGTTGACGAGAGTTATTGACCGCTCCCAGCACTCCCGCCGTAGAAATTCGCCTTCCCATCGGCCACGTTCGCCACGTAGCGCCCCTCGCTGAGGAACTGCATCACCTTCTTTCCAGACCGTGCCATCTGTGCCCAACGGGATTTGGTCTGGGGGTTCTGTTCCAGCCCGCGAATCTCGCTCCCCTCGAACACGAAATCCACCTGCCGCAGCCTGCGCTTGGGAGTGCTCCGAACAGGGTAATGCTCAGACCCTAGCTCGACGGACTCGGCGTTCTCCACGAGGGTCTGCCGCCAGACTTCGATTAGCGTTTGGTCGAGGGAGAGTTTCATTGTGGCCACCTTGTCTGGTAGAGGGAGTTACAGTTTACTGCGATTTCGCAATTGCCGGATGATCTTGACTGTCGCTGAGGAATGCCCGGCGTAATGATTATTGGCAGCAAGAAGGATTCAGAACATTGGTCAGCAGTTTACTCACGGTCTGCCACTGTGCGACACTCCCACCAATGAGTTCCATTCTACTCCTTGTAGAATCCCACATGACCAAGCGGAGGGTATATGGCGAATCACGTTCATCTTGCGGCGTTGCTACTTCTGGCGACCTTTCCACTGTCTGCTCAGACCACGTCCGCTCCCGCCCAGACTCTTCTCGGGCAAGGGTGGGGCGTCGATCACGTCGGCGTTGTAGTGCGTGACCTCGCCCAAGCCCAACACGACTACGAACAGCTTGGTTTCAAAGTTGGCAAGGGTGGACACTTTCCCGGAGGGATTTCCAATGCCAGCGTCAGCCTCCAAAACAACAGCTATCTCGAACTGCTTTCAGTCAGCGGAAGCACGCCCGTTGGTTTTGCCTCCGAGATCGCTGATTTCGTGAAGAAGCACGAAGGTGCAATGTTCCTTGGCATTGACGTTTCGTCTGCTAAAGCAGCGGCGGACTACCTGAAAGCTCGCAACTTCGATGTGAATGGCCCCGACCCCGGCAGCATCATGAAGGAGGGTGAGACTACTCTGCCTCCCCCGATGTGGTACCTCGTGAACCCCGCTGACAAGCCAGCAGCCGACAAAAAGGGAATCACCATACCCATTTTCTGGATCGAATACGTTTCCGCCGAGCGGCGGGAAAAACGTCGTGCTGCGGGGCTGATGGATCATCCCAACACGGCTATGGGCATTCACGCGGTGTGGTTTGCCGTGCATGACGCGGAAGCACAGCTACGCACGCTTCGTGATGCTGGTCTTGAAGACGGTGAATCCCGTGGGGTGAAGTTCCTCAGTGCCCACGGACGGGAAGTGAAGGCTGGTCAGGGAGTGCTATTGCTTCTGGAGTCTAGCGACAAGAACGGCCTGCTTACGAAATTTCTATCCGATTATGGCGAAGAAATCATCGGCCTCAGCATCGAAGTGGCCGATCTAGGCAAGGCCCGCCAATTGGCTGAGGTCGGCACGGCAAGAAAGCTGGAAACCTACAAAGGCTCCTTCGGTACGAGTTTTCTGCTACCCCCAGAAGTTACGCATGGGGTGTGGATGGAGATGTTCCAAGTCGAGCACTAGCACTGAAAAACAGTTGTGCATCCTGCAATCCCACTACGAAAATAGCCGTTTGCGCCTATACTCCCGTGTTCTATACGACTGCGCGAGCTTGACGCGCCATTTCTCGTTGTTCATTTCGTAGCCTCCCACCACGATGCCCCGCCAGCTTGGCCCAAAAAGCCTTGGATAACTCTGGACCAGTCAGCCGCACCGGAACCATGCCCTGAGGGTCGTCCCTCCCTGTAATCGCCTATGGATGCGGGGGGCAGGGCCTCACAAGGACAAGTGATAACGGTCATCGCTGTCACTAGTTCTTAGACCGCGTGAAAGAGTTGCTTGTATAACCAAACTTTTTGCGCGCGGCTTTCCGATCGAACTTCCAGTTGATGCGCAGGCCAGCGCGGTTTGTCCGGTGATTCCACGCGCGGCTCTCCCTGCGGAGCGTCGGTAGATCGGGGATTCGTCGCTTGCCGAGGCATTGCCGGGAAAACAGGCCGATCTCGAGTTCCGCTTGGTTGAGCCAGCTTCCGTGTTTGGGCGTGTAGTGCACGGTGAAGCGATCCCAGAGGGCGCTGCCCCGTTGCTCGCCGTAAAAGCCGGTCAGGGACTTGCGGCCGTGGATATTGAGATTATCCATCACCAGATGGATGGTTTGCGCTTCCGGATAGTGCTCGGCCACTCCGCGGATGGCCTGGGCGAATTGTCCCGCGGAGCGGTTCGCGGTGGGAAAGGTAAAATGCTTCCCGGCCTGGGGTTCCACTGCGCAGAAAACATTGGCCGTGCCGCAACGTTTGTATTCATTGTCGCGCCGCGCCTCTCTTCCTGGCTTGGCCGGCTGGGGCGAGCGCACATCGGCATGTAGGGTCACCGGCTTCTCATCCAGGCAAACGACGGGTTCTTGGGGATCGTGGGGTTTCTCGTAGGTCTTCAGAACATCTTCCATCTTGGCGATGTACTCCTCATTCAGTTCCGCCACGCACCACATTTTTTTCCCGCCACGGCTTGAGGTCGTGGTGCAGCAGGAGAACCCGAATGGTTTCCCGGCCCACCTTGGGGACCAGTTTTCGTTTGATAGCTTCCTCGGCCACCAGCCGTACCGTCCAGCGGGCGCGTCCCCCGGGTGCAGCACTGCAGACCATGGCAATGATTCGCTGTTTCTGGCTCCTGTCCAACAACTCGGCCGCTCCTGGCCGTTGCTGGTCGTACAGAGCGCGATCCAAATCTCCGTCCTGGTAGCGGCGCCCGATGTCGTGCACGGTTTTCGATGCCAAGCGCACATTCGCCGCCACTTCGGAAACGGTTTTTCCATTGTGTAATTGGGTCAGAGCCAGAGCCCGCAGCACGACGCGCGTGGGTTGGATGCCTCCGCTCAGTAAGCCATCGATCTTCTCACGGTCCCGCTGGGTCAACTGCACGCAAAGCCGACGATAAGTCCGCATGCCCCGAGTTTCTAACCAGAAAGCGGCCAGCGCAGAACTTCTTATAAATAGTGTCTCCAAGCGGTCAATGAACTAGGGACGCTGGCTACGTTAAGCTAAAGACGATGAACAGCAAGCTGGTGGAGGCCATCGGGCTGAAGACCCACGCGGTCGCCCTCACGTGGGCTGATGCGGCACCGCAAGGGGCGATACGGTTCAAAGCGGGGCGGTGGGGGTGTGTCGTGTCGCTGATTGCCGCGGTCGCCACGAAGGGGCGGGTTGGTGCGTTCGACCGCCAAACGTACGGATGCTGGGGCGGCGGCGTGGGTCTGGGATTCTGCAACTGCTACGAGAGCTTCCCCGGCGGCATCGAGGGGTTCTGTCACTTTCTCGCCGACGGAAATGCCAACTCCGAACAAGGACGCCGCGCAGGGGAACAGGTCGCAGGGTGGGGCGACCGACACTTTGCAGATGATTTTTTGCACGGCGAACGCTACCTCAAGAGCGCAGATGTCACTCGCCGCTTCCTTGAGAGCATGCCCATGCGCGACATCCCGGCGCAGTACGTCGTCGTGAAGCCACTTGGTCTGTCCGACCCCGAGAATGAGGACATCAAGAGCGTGACGTTGTTCGTCGATCCCGAGCAACTCTCCGCGCTTGTGGTTCTGGCGAACTATACCGAGCCCGACCTTGAAAACGTGGCGGTCCTATGGGGAGCAGGCTGCCAGATCATGGGCATCTTCGCCTATCGCGAACTGGAGCGAGCGCATCCCCGCGCATTGGTCGGGATGACCGATCTCTCCGCACGCCAGAATGTTCGGGCGTCCCTTGGACGGAACGTTCTGTCTTTCACGATGCCGTGGCCGTTGTTCCTGAAGATGGAGCAAAACGTGGAGGGGAGTTTCTTCCAGCGCCGGACGTGGCAGCAGCTTCGGTCACGAAGCTGACGCGAGGATTCGACTCCCCGCGTCGGCATTTGTTGCGTGGAGAGGTGAGTTGCGTTGTGACCCAGATATAGCAGACTGGTTTGGCATTGCCCGGAGCACCGTGGTGCCTCCTCGCAGGCATGGTAGCACGGCTGGATTTTCTACGCCTTACTACGCTTTTTCTACATTCGCCAATGCCTCAGATTTGGCATAGCTATATGCCAAAACGGAAACAGGCACAAAGAAGGCTTGACAAACAACGGGGTTATTTTTATCACTATTACAGGGATTTTCCGATGCCCTAGGCTTTGAATCCCATCTCCCACCCCAATCTGACCCGTATCAACATCCTTCCTTCACTCTTCCATCTCACTGTTTTCGCTTCCTAAAACAGCCGGCCACAGCCATGAGTTTTCCTCTGCGGCCCGCGCGAACCTATTGACATCTGCCGCGGGAAAGGCACAGTCTGAGGCTAACTTTTGCGCGACCCTGAATCCTAAGGGACCCTTCGCCCAGTCAAAGGACCGGTGATGGAGACAGCCCGTAAAAGAAAATCTCACAAGACCCTGGTCGTCGACGTTGGCGGCACGCATGTGAAAATGCTCGCTACGGGGCAATCGGAGCCGCGAAAATTCATCTCCGGACCCGAAATGACCGCCGGAAAAATGGTGAAGCTGGTCAAGGACGCCACTCGTGATTGGCGGTACGAGCGCATCTCGCTCGGCTATCCCGGCCCCATCGTCAACGGCCACCCCCTGCGGGAACCTCACAATCTGGGCGGCGGCTGGATGAATTTCAATTTCGCCAAAGCCTTTGGGCGCCCCGTCAAAGTCATCAACGATGCCGCGATGCAGGCCCTGGGCAGTTATCAGGGCGGCTCCATGCTGTTTCTCGGCCTGGGCACGGGTCTTGGCTCGGCGATGATTGTGGACGGCGTTCTTGAGCCCATGGAACTGGCCCACCTACTTTACAAAAAGGGCAAGACCTACGAAGACTACCTCGGCCTGCGCGGTATTGAACGCCTGGGCAAAAATAAGTGGCGCAAGCATGTTGCTAGGGTCGTCAAAAAACTGAAGCGCGCTCTGGAAGCCGATTACGTGGTCCTCGGCGGTGGCAACAGTAAAAAACTGGAACGCATTCCTCCGGGTGCCCGGCTCGGCAGCAATGGCAATGCCTTCCGCGGCGGCTTCCGCCTGTGGGAGAAGGACCACTCAGCCTGAGGGCAATTCCGTCTTATTTACTGCAGAAGATTTGCTCGACATCGTATTTTTCGAAAATTCGGCTACGGGTGAGCAAAACCATCCCCTCTGCAAGCGTCTGCGCAATCAGCATCCGGTCGAACGGATCCCCACGATGAGTGGGCAGCCGCCCCGCTTCAAGGGCCGCGACAACCTCATCCTCGCTGGATGTGCGTTTACTTTTTTTCATGCCAACAACTTAGCTAAGTCTGTGAACTAAGTTTATATCGCCGACCCGTGCCCTTCCCCTCCGCCCCCTTTCACGCCACAATATCTGTTTCGATCCTCTGGTGCCAAATGACCCGTATCCTCTGCTCGGCCCTGCTCTTCGATATGGACGGCGTTCTCGTGGATTCCACCCCCGCCGTGGCCCGCGTCTGGACGGCATGGGCCGCCGAGCACGGCTTTGACCCAGTCCAAGTTGTCAAGCAGGCTCACGGCCGCCCCAGCCTCGTCAGCATCCAGGAACTCCTCCCCCACGCCTCTCCCGAAGCCCACCTCGCTGAGGACCTCTGGATGCAACAAGCCGAAATCGCCGACGTCGCCGACGTTATCGCACTCCCCGGCGCGGCCCAATTGCTCTCCCAGGTCCCGCCGGACCGCTTCGCGGTCGTCACCTCCGCCGTCAGCGAACTCGCCGAAGTCCGTCTTCGTGCCGCGGGCATCCTTCCTCTCGTTCGCCACATGGTCACGGCCAGCGACATCCAGCATGGCAAGCCCGATCCCGAGCCCTATCTCAAAGGTGCCGCCGCCCTCGGCCTCCCTCCTGGCCAGTGCATCGTCGTCGAAGACGCCCCTTCCGGCGTCCGCTCCGGCAAAGCCGCTGGCTGCCGCGTCCTCGCCATCCGCACCACCACCCACGACCCGGAACTCCTTGCCGACGGCGCCGACTGGATCGTGAACGATTGCGCCTCAATCCGCCTCGCCGGCTCTTCCTCCTCCCGCGAACTTGCCCTTGACCTCACCGACGATTCCCGCAATCCCCGCATCCCGCAAATGAGCTGACCATTCTTGCTCCCACGCAGGCCAAGAAGCCGCCGAAATCCGAACTTCTCGCCTGATCCTGGTTTGCCAAACGCCACGCGGGAGGCGCAGCCGAACAACTTGGAGTGCGGCGGCTTGCCGCCGCTTTCACAACGTAAGCAACTCCGCAAAATTGTCTTTCCCGCAAGGAGGCGGCGGCCGTCACTCGGGCCAGCGCCTTTCTGTTGGGCTCGTAGCTTCTCGCGTTCATTTCCAGTTTGCTTTTTTGCCCCGCGAACGTATGATGACGCGTACTCCCCAAGGACCTTGAGACTTCCCTTTGCCGCTGCCTGCTGACACTTCGTCTGCCGACCCATCCACGCCGTCCCTTCGCTTGCGCAAGGACCGCGGCAAGCTCCTGCAAATCCTCGGCGTCGGCTTCGGCATCGCCGTGGCCGTTGGCAATTCCATTGGCGCCGGCATCGTGCGCACTCCTGGCGACATCGCCGCGCGGCTACCCAATCACTGGCTCTTCTTCTGCGTTTGGTTTGGCGGCGCGTTCTACGCTCTTGTCAGCGCTTTCCAACTTGCCGAACTCGGCGCCGCTATCCCAAAAAGCGGCGGGCAATACAACTTTTCCCGCCGCGCCCTCGGCGACTATGCTGGCTTCATCGTTGGCTGGAGCGACTGGCTCTCCACCTGCGGCACCACTGGCGCCATCGGTATTGTAGTCGGCGAGTACATGGGCCACATCTTCCCGGTCATGGACGGCGTCATGCGCATCAAAGTCACCGCTGTCTCCGTGATCGTTTTCTTCGCGGTGCTGCAATGGAAAAGCATCAGCATGGGCAGCAGGGTGCAAAACTTCACCACGCTCCTCAAAGGCCTGGCCTTCTTCGTCATCGTCATTGCCTGCTTCTCTTTCGGTGGCCACGCGCGCCACGCTGTCGAAGCTGCCCCGCTCGCCCAGGCCGCTGCTCCCGTCGTCATCCCCGTCGGCGCCGCTCTCATCACCGCTGTCCTTTTCGGTATTCAAGCCACCATCTACACGTACGACGGATGGGACGGCGTCATCTACTTCGGCGACGAAATCAGGAATCCCGGCCACCTTGTGCCGCGCGCCATCTTTGCCAGTCTTTTTTCCATTGTTTTGATTTATCTCCTCATCAACGCGGCTGTCCTTTACGTTCTCCCCATGAGCGATATTGCCGGCAACAATTTCTCTCTCGGGCTCGCGGCGCAGCGCGTCTTCGGGCCGTATGGCGACACTGTCTTCCGGTCCATCATGGTTCTTGCCCTGTTCAGCACCATCAACGCGCTGCACCTTATGGGCGCACGCGTCATCTACGCCATGAGCCGCGACGGCCTTTTCTTCCGCAGCGTCTCTCGCATCAACAAGGGCGGCACGCCCACCCTCGGCCTTCTCCTCAGTGCTCTCGTCGGCGTGGCTTTCGCCGTGTTCAGTTTCGAGCGCGTCATCGCCATGCTGGCCTTCTTTTTCGTCACCAACTACCTGCTCTCCTTCATCTCAATGTTCCTTCTCCGCCTTCGCGATCCCGATATGCCCCGCCCCTATCGCGCCTGGGGCTATCCCTGGACCACCGCCCTCGCGCTCCTCGGCTCGATCGGCTTCCTCATCGAAGCCGTCCGCGAAGACCGCACCAACAGCATCTTCGTCCTCATCGCCCTGGCCTGCAGCTATCCCGTCTATCGCGTCCTCAAGTTCGTCTCCAGCAACGCTTCCGCCGACCCTTTGTAGCGGCCGCCTTCTGCCTGCCCGCCGTAGGAGGGAGGCGGGCGCCTGTTTGAGGCATGTATCTTTTTCCTTTTAGATAACCAAAAAAACGGCTGTCATCCTGAGCCCATCCGATAAGGATGGGCGAAGGACCTCAACCTCCAGGTCAAGCGACGAGTATTGACTCAAGATATTTCCAGGTAGGTTCGCACTTCCCCAATAAAAAAGGGCGGATTCATCATCCGCCCTCTTCATTCTTCTCTGTGACCTCTGCGTTCTTCCCTCAGTGCCCTCTGTGATACGGTTCCCTCTTCTGCTCCTACTTGACCTTCTCCGCCACGGCCTTACCCTGGAGGAACAGCAGCAAATAATCCTTCCCGCCGCTCTTCGAGTCCGTCCCGCTCATATTGAATCCGCCGAACGGATGCGCGCCCACCATCGCTCCCGTGCACTTCCGGTTCAAGTACAGGTTCCCCACGTGGAACTCTTCCTCTGCGCGGCGAATCTTCGCCGGGTTCTTCGAGTACACCGCGCCCGTCAACCCAAACTCGGTATTATTCGCAATCTCCATCGCATGATCGAAGTTCTTCGCCTTGATCACCGTCAGCACTGGTCCGAAGACTTCTTCCTGCGCCAGCCTCGCCTTCGGATCCACATCCGCGATAATCGTGGGCTCCAGGAAGTACCCATCGCCCGGCGCGCGTCCGCCGCCTGTCAACAAGCGCCCTTCCTTTTTCCCTACCTCGATAAAGTTCAAGATTCCCTTCATCGCCGTTTCACTAATTACCGGCCCCATGTAATTGTTCGGGTCGTCGGTCGGCCCCACCTTGATCTTCTTCGTCCGCTCGACCAGCTTGTTCAGAAACGTGTCGTACACCTTCTCGCTCACGATCACGCGCGAACACGCCGAGCATTTCTGTCCCTGGTACCCAAACGCAGCTTGCGCCGTTCCTTCCACCGCCGCGTCAATGTCCGCCTCTTCGTCCACGATCATGCCGTCCTTGCCGCCCATTTCCAGCACGGTCCGCTTGATCCAGATCTGCCCGGGCGAGGGCTTCGCGGCAAGTTCCGAAATCCGCAATCCTACTTCCTTCGACCCGGTGAACCCGATGTACCGCGTCTTCGGGTGCTGCACGATGGTGTCGCCGACCGCCGCGCCCGACCCGCTCACAAACTGCACCGCTTCCTTTGGAATTCCCGCTTCAAACAGGATGTCCACGAATTTCGCCGCAATTGTCGGCGCATCCGAAGCCGGCTTCAGCACCACGGTATTTCCCGTCACCAGGGAAGCCACCGTGAGCCCTGCCATGATAGAGCACGGGAAATTCCACGGCGGAATGACGGCGCCAACGCCCAGCGGGATGTACACCAGGTAGTTGCGCTCGCCGCGCATCGGCGTCAGCTTCTGGGGCTCGCCCAGGCGCAGCATCTCGCGCCCGTAAAACTCGCAAAAATCGATCGCCTCAGCGACGTCCGCTTCGGCCTCGAACCAGGTCTTCCCCACCTCATAGCAAACCAGCGCGTCCAGCTCGTACTTCCGCGCGCGCACGAGCGACGCCACCTTGAATAAATACTTCGCGCGTTGCTGCGCCGGCACCTTCTTCCACACGTCAAAATACTTGTTGGCCGCCTCAATCGCCTCGATCGCCTGTTCCTTCGACGCATCCTGGAACACCCCAATCACTTCCGAAGGCCGCGACGGGTTCGTGGACTTCCTCTTCCCCGCTGTGATCACCTTCTTCCCGCCAATCCACATGGGGTACTCGCGCCCAAACTCCGCCTTCACCTTCGCCAGCGCCTGCTCCATCTTTTTTCGATTCGCTGCGTTCGAGAAATCGATAAATGGCTCGTTCGTGAATTCTTTCACCTTCAATTTCGCTTTCGCCATGGCGTCTCTTCCTCCTCGTTTGGAACACTCAATTATAGGGCCCCTCGCACGACGCCCACAAGCAACCCCCAAATCGGTGACTGTAAGATTTTCTGTTGAAAGGGGGGGTAGAAAGAGAAAGGGTGTCTCCAAGTTCCGGGACCTTTAGCGGAGGTCACAGAGTGGAGACACCCGATGACTATATCTCTAAGCGGGAGAGTAACACTGCGGGAGTTGATGGAACAAGCCTGGCAGCAGGTGGAAGAACAGGCACGGTAAACCGCGCATCCGTTCATCTAGAAGGCATTCGCAGTTCTGGCCCACGCGAAGGATTAACCGCATGATCGTATCGCGGTGGACTCCGGTCACACACTCCGTGCTGCGAATGCTGTTTCCTTCCACCATTGCCGCTATCACTCTGACTTTTTCTTCCACATTCAATGTGTTCATCTCTCTTCTCCATTCGCAAAGAATTTGGCCCTTTGAAACGTGGGGCCATTCGGCCCCTTGCAAATGGCGGCGGGCGGGCGTATAAACAGAAATGGAAATGGGGTTGCATCGCTTCGTCGCCTTGCTCCTCAGTTCTTCGGGCTAGGGCAGCCTGACCGCTGCCTTAGCCCACTTTCCTTTCTACTTAGGCTTCCTTGGCTTCTTTCTCCAGTTCCTTACGTGCTCGCTTTTGGGCTTCAACGAAAGAGATAGCACCTTGACGCATGATTTCATTCGTTCTTTCGTCCATGCTTTGCGGAGCCTTCCGCTTTTTTTCGTACCAATCAGCAAGGCCCCATGTGTTGCGGGCGACAAGCTCGAAATCACTGCTTTTCTTGAGCGATGAATACAGCGTAGCGGACGGATTCTTCCCGGGCATCTTGCGGCCGCTTCTTTCAAAGTATGCGAGAATCTCTTGGGTCGTTAGGGGCCTCCGGTTTGTTTTCTCCAGGATAGCTTTAGCAGCTTTGGTGTAAGATAGATTATGGAACTCTCCAGCTTGGATGGAAACAGCTTCTACCCCGTCCGACTGTGGGAGTGCGCCCCTGACGTTCACTTCCATGTGAGAATCCAAGCCAAGCTCTTGAACATCAGCTATAATCTTGTCCCATCGGGCACTAAGGGCCTGTAAAGCCCGTTCTTTTTGGGCTTTCAGCATACTCACCAAGGTATCTCTGTCAGGGGCTTTGTTTTCTTGGTCGCTCATACGCGCCTCCGATACAGACTCCATTATAAACTTCAACTTCCATTTGTCAAGACATTTGTTCCATTCTGCAATGGAAGTCTGGAGAAAGCAGAATGGAAGTGTCCGCCACGCTTTCGCTTGAATATCGCCTTCCGCCATGGTACTTTTTTCTCACAGTGGCGTAGCTCAATTGGCAGAGCGTCTCACTGTCACTGAGAGGGTTGCAGGTTCGAATCCTGCCGCCACTGTACCACTTGTAGTTCCATCGTCTCAGAACGCCAAGGCCAAAGAATTTAACATTGTCGTGGAATGCTTGGGAGACCTAGGCTTGAGTCGGTGACAGTGAGACCGCTCGGAGCTATGCTCTGGGCATGGATTCGTGGACCGGACCTGCTCTTTGTGGCGTCCGGTCCTTTCTTTTGTTGTTTTGATGAGAACAGCTCGAATTAGGAGAGCACCTATCAGTTAACGGCTTCAAGCCCAAAGACCCCACTACCCCAAATCACGCGCAGCTCAATTTGGCTCCCCGTACTTTCCGTCTACGCCTGCCCTGATGTATGACATGAGTTGTACCATGCGGACGTAGGCTTCAACTCTGGGGGCCTGATGACGTTTACGATCTTATGGAGGCTGCTCTTCTACGGCTGGCTTGCGTCGGAGATTCTCGTCGGCATTGCCACGCGCACTAAACGCAGCAGCGGAAAAGTGCAGGACCGGGGCTCGTTGCTGATTCTGTGGCTCGTAATTGCCGCTTCCATTACCGCATGCCAGTGGGTCAGCGAGGCCACTCGACCCAATATGCTCGGCGGCGCACACGCGCTGAAAACTGCTGGCGTAATTGTAATGCTGGCAGCCCTGGCCATCCGCTGGACCGCGATCTTCACCCTGGGCAAGTCTTTCAGCTCAAACGTGGCCATTCAGGATTCTCAACAGATCACGCGCACGGGGCTCTACCGGTTCGTGCGGCATCCTTCCTACCTCGGCCTGTTGTTGGTGTTCCTTGCTGTCGGCCTGCATTCCCGCAATTGGATAAGCTTTGTTGTGGTGCTGGTGCCAACCATCGCCGCGCTTCTCTACCGCATCCACGTCGAAGAAGCCGCTTTGATGAAGGCTTTTGGCGACGATTACTCGGACTATGCTAGGGCCACAAAACGCCTCATTCCCGGCGTGTACTAACCTCGGTTCTTCCGTTCGGCGCATCAGAAATTTCTACTGGATATCGTTGTTCTCGAATCTCGTGTCTTACAGCATCCGCACTCCCTCAGCCGCTCAGCTTTTCTTCCGAGAGAGCTCCTGCACGGCGCGATAAGCTTCGTCGATGGCGACATTCATGTAGGCCGTGGCGCCCGCATCGGAATTGGCAATCGCGATGCGCCCGAACGGTTTTCGTCCCACTTCGTGCGGCGCTTCCCCCTGGGCAAATTCGGGATCGAACAGGGAGTTATATTCGTAGGAGTAGCCGTGCGCCCAGCGCCCCACGGTGATGCCCTCGATATCCTCCGCTGGATTGAAGCCTCCAGGGCCAAGCATGCGCGCGAGTTGGTCGCGGATCTTTCGCTCGAAGGTTTCAAATGGCGTGTCGTAAAGTTCCACGCGTCCCACGCGATGCTGTTCACGCTCCGTCAAACCTGGCTGGCACGGTGTGCGCAACATGAACACGATCATCGGTTCTTCCGGCCGACTGGGAAATTTGCATTCCGGCAGGCTTACGGGAAAATCAACCGCCGCGTAGACGTGATAGCTTCCGGGGGCCGCAATCTGGTACACGCCCAGCCTCTGGAACGACTTCCAATTGCGAATCGCAACGTGCGAATACACCAGCGGGGTTTTCACGCCATACGCCAGCGCTTCCTTCTGCTTCGCGGGAATTTCGGGACACAGATAGGGAACCATTCCGTTGTAGCAGGCCAGCACGCAGCGGCGCCCGCGCACACGAAAGAGTTGCCCATTGCGCACATACGTCACCTTCACTTCTTTCGCCAAACCCGGGTCGCCGTCGTGCCGCACGCCCACGGCGGTACTGTTCAAACGGATGCGCACGGCCCCGGATTCGCGGTCCAGCCGACTGTAGTCGGCCTTTGCAACGACCACGTCTTCCATGGTATGGCCCGGAATGGCCTCCGGAATGAACGACCGCACAAGCAAGCGGGCAATGGAAGCATTCCCATCCGGAAAATGAAAAATGTAAGGATCCGGCTTGTGCTCGCCGCGATCGCTGGCGCCTCCCAACCCCATGAAGTCCAGCCCGGGGTAACCGTAACCGTAGTCATCGCCCTCTTCGAAGCAGGCCAGCGCGGACACCGCATCAATGCCCACACCGAACAGATCGTGGGTGCGCGTTTGAAAAACGGGCAGCGCCTCGGGACTCAGCTTGGCAATCTTGGTCAGAAAATCCGCGTAGCTGGTTCGCTCCAGCACCGCCTGTTTCTGTGCCAGCGTCAAACCAGACAAGTAGTCCACTTTTTCGCTGTAGATGCGCACCAAGTCCCGGCGCGCCCGATCGGAGAGCGGGGCTTTGTCGAAAAATTCCCGGTGCGGAATCTTGCCGAAGCCCGCCACCAGACGGTCTTCTCCAAACGTCTCCCGGTCGAAGAAAATGCCGCTTCCCATCTTTAACGAGGGATACAGACGCTGGTCGAAGTAGCGATAAAACTTCTGGACGTCGACGCCCAAATCGGCCAGCAAGCCCTTGGACACCGCGCTGTAAAGCGACGGGCTTTCAATCGATTGTGCGCCGTATCCAAGCAACATCCGGTTTCCCACGCGGAACTCTTTCCGTGCCGCGTGCCCGCCGAAGTCATCGTGCGCTTCCAAAATCAAGATGCGCGCATTGCCGCCCGCCTGTTTGCGGAAGAAGTGCGCCGCCGCCAGTCCGCTGATCCCCGCGCCCGCCACGATCAGGTCGTATGTATCATCCGTATTGGTCGCCGCGCCCGCGGTTTGCCAAAAAGTTCCGTCACGCAGCGCGTGCGCGGCTTCAAACGACCCCGCGTTATCGCCGCGCATTCCGCTCGCCGCCGCAGGGTTGTAACCCGGGCCATTCTGTGCAGCGATGGACCCCGATCCGCCGTGTCGTGTACATCCGCCCAGAGAACTGCTCAGCGCCAGCCCGCCGATCCCTATGGCCACCCCGTTCAGAAAATCGCGGCGCGTGATAGGGCGGTCCATGCCCAGTTCGTGATCGCGTGCGTCTTTCATAGGTCGCGACTCGTTCATGGGTCGTTCCTGGTGCCGTTCCAACTTGTTCCAGCAAATCCCTTCGAGAATACTCTCTCCGTGTTCGTGTCAGATGCTTGGACCGTCATTTGGCCCAAAATAGTTGGAACGGCACTGGCCGTGGTTCCGGACCCCGACACAACTTCCCTTACCACCCTGAAGCTCGCCCCACTCCCGCGGAAGCCCAGCCCCCCACCATTGGGGTTCTCATTCACGTCAAGCCAAAGTTCGGGGTTGCTGCCGGGAAGGTCAAAAAATTCCCAGGCATTGACCACGGCCATTCCGGGAACATGCGAGTCCGCCCGGCTCGCCGTTCGCTCCCAAGCGGGCATGGTGCCGTTGGCCACACACGCGTACTCCAATTCGGATTCGGTCGGAAGCCGGTATTTCTTCCCCGTCGCTTGCGACAACCAATGCGTGTAGGCATCCGCGATCTGCGGCGTCACCACGCCCGGCTTCTCCTTCAATCCATGCTGAACAGAGAACAATTCCAGGTCGTGGCTCCTGACCGTAGCCTGCCCTATCCAGAACGCGCTCACGCCGACGACATGCACCGGCCCTGTGTCTCGTAAGCGGCAAGCGCCCAGCTCCGGGCTGCCCGACGCCAGGGTTCCGCCTCGCACCGCAATCATGTGGAACTTCACGCCCGCGCCTGGTACGACTTCCGTGTAGTTCCGAAATTCCGTTGCGGCGAGCGGAAACTGCGCATTCTCCACCGCAGCCATCGCTTCCGGCGCCATCTTTGTCTCCATGCGATGTCCGGTGAACAGGTGGCACGTGACGCAGTGCAACCTTTCCCGATTCCGCTGGAAATAGAGATGTGCTTCCATCCGGCGCGCGACGATTCTCATCTCACGGACTTGCGTCGCGTCCGTTTCCTGCTCGCCGGAAGGCAGCGTGCCCGCCACTTTGGAAAGCCCCTCGGTGAACAGGTTATTGTGGCAATGGACGCACGCCTCGTCATATGTAAACGTCACGGCGCGGTCGAGCTTGCGTTCCCGTGCCCAGTCGATTTTGCTGACGTCGCGAAAGAGTTGGGCGTACGCGTCGCGCGTCCCCAGCCGGGCTTTTTCCGCCAGATATTGCAGCCCGCCAGGGGGTAGGTGGCAATCTGTGCAGTGGGCCACAATGCCGTGCCGGTTGGAATAGTGCGCGGACTGAATCCAGAATTGCTCGGCGTGCGGGTGCGCATGGCACGCCTGATCGCAGAATGCGTCCGTCGAGGTGTACTTCACGGTCTGGCGCCCCGCCAATGCCGCCGCCAGCCCAACCAGCAAGCCGAGTCCGAGCATCCAGCCTGTGCGTCTTCCTGTCAGAGGTCTCTCAGCCATTGGCAATCAGCCCCCGCCGCGTACACCTCTCCTCCGAGGCCCACACTTTCTCACACCTTGCAGAATTATAGCAAGGTTGTCTCGCCTGCCCGGCAAGTCGTCGTTTTTCACGCCGCGTTGGACGATGATTCTCAATCCTGCTACGCTGGGCCGGGCAACCATTTAAGCATGGAGGAGAACTAGAGTGACGCTCGTGGCCGGAGTGGACCTTGGCGGAACTGCCGTCAACTATACATTGCTGGACCAGCAAGAAAAATTTCACATCGAAGGTCTGTGCGAGCATCCGGCTCTTGTAAAACAGGGGCCTGAGGTTTGCCTCCGCCAGATTGCCGATGGTCTCAAGATTGCCGCTGACAAGGCAGGCGTAATCCTCTCGGACGTGGTCGCGGTCGGCCTGGATACTCCCGGTCCGGCCAGTGCGGCGGGCCAGCTCAGTACGCGGGGTGCCACGAATTTTGTTCATCCGCAATGGGCGGGATTCGATATTCGTGAGGGACTGGCGCAGAAGCTCGGCAAGCCCGTCTCCTATTTGAACGACGCAAACGCAGCCGCGATTTGGGGACACTATTCGATCTTTGGCGCAAACAGCCACGAGACTTCCATTTCGACCGTCATCGGGACCGGCAACGGCGGTGGCATCATTCTCGATGGCAGCGTCGTGAAGGGCAAAAACGGTTTTGGCGGTGAACTCGGCCACGTGCTCATTCCCTATCAAGGCATCGCCGGAATTCCCGGCATCCAACCGCACTGCAATTGTGGACGCACGGGCGATCTTGAGTCGCTCTGTTCACTCACCGCGATCGAAAGGAATCTCCTGCCGTATTTTCTTCCGCGTTGTCCCGGCCACGAGTTGGCAAAGCTGGACGCCCACCAGGCGGCCAAACTCGTGCGCGGCCTTGCGGACAAGGGCGACGCGCTGTGCAAGGACATTTTCCGGGTTCAGGCCCATGCCTTGGGACTCTTCTTCGACGAAATGATCAATACGTTCGACCCCGATGCGCTAATCGTCGGCGGCGGCGCCCTCGAGGCCAGCAAAGAGTTCCAACAATGGTTCTTGAGCGAGATTCGCGCCGGCATGCCACCCCAGCGCGAGGAGCAAGCCCAGATTCCCATCTACGTCATGCCCAATGGCGACACCGCTGGAGCCCGTGGCGCCGCCATCGAAGCGCTGAAGCTCGCCCGTCAAAGCGGCCTCATATAGCTTTCGCGCTCCACTCGGCGTGTCCTTGGGGAACCGGTCTAACCGCGCCGCCTGGTGCAGGCTGCACGCACTGAGAAATCTCGGGTGGCCTACCCTTTGCGCCTTATGCAAAGGGTGGGCTCTTTGTCTTCACTCTTCGTCTTCACTCTTCGTCTTCACTCTTTGTCTTCACTCTCTGTCTTCACTCTTCCTCTGGGCATCAGACACCCCAAGACCCACCCTCCCAAAACGAAGGTAGGACGCTCGCCCCTCTCGTCTCCGCCGTTCCATACTAGCCACTCTGGAGTAAGCACAGGATCGCTGAGTCCCGGCTATCCGCCTTGCCGATGCTTGCGATGCTTGCGGCGTGAGTGCCAAAACTCAAGGCCGAGTGCCTTGAGGAAGTCACGTCCCCAAATTCCAATGAGCAAAGCGGCTCCGAAAAGGATCACGGCGTCAAGGCTAGCTAAGTCCCGCCGCGTCCAATAGACACCCTCCTGGACGTTGAGCCAGAGCGCGAACTCGTCCAGGGTGAGAGCGGCGCCCACACCGTAAAGCAAGGACATCAAGCGGCTCGCGAAGAGGGACGACGATTTAGCTCCCGTCCCCACTTCGATCAACCAGCAGAACCCCACCGCCAGCAGGAGCAGGATCCCCCAGACCAGATGGTGGATATGCGTCCCGCCAATGTAGACATACTGAAAAGGGCCGACGCTGCGGTAAGCGGCATAAGCCATCGAGCGCGCCACCGCAAACGTGACGAAGAACCCGATAGCCGCCAGAAGAAGCCGGCGTTTCGGCCGATCCTTCACATGCACATGAAACAGTTCGCCGACTTTCGGATTGCGAAGGAGCAACAAGACGACGGCTACAGTCACAAGGACTGACAAACCGAGCAGCCAGGCCGTTGCCAGCATCATCGCCCCTTTCTCTTGCCCCGATCGTTACTCTGAACGTAGACCGGACTCGGGAAGTATATATTTCGACGGAGGGAAGTCCCATTGATTTCCCTTCGACTTGGCGGGTAACCGTATGGCTCTGCCGCGCCGATGCCGCGAAGTAACTGCGTTGTCGGCGATTGTGCCGGGCATGTTTTGTAAGAGACCAGCAGATTAATGTCGGGCTTAAGGCGATTGCGTCACTTTATTCGAGTGACAGAGTTGCTCTTTTCACAGAAAGATTTGTAAGCCCCTATGACAACCCATGCGACTTTCTTTGGTTCCTTGGCGTAGAAGGACAGCAGATACGGTCTACTGAGCACAATCATGTAAGTCGCTTTTCCATCTTCTGTCTTCAGTTCGTAGATTACTCGCCCCTGCGAGGTCTGCGTTTCTTCCAGTTTTTCCGCAGTCTGCTCATCTATCTTCGCAAAACGACTTAACGCAGCAACCGCCACTTGCCTCGGACTATCGAAGGCCAGATTGTTATTTTGGAGGTCTGCTGTGTGTTGCGCTTGAACCCAATCCGAATATGGCCACGGTGGAACGAGGTCTTGGAAGCCGCACCCAACCTTGTCAAGCTTCGGTTGGTCTGGCGAGGAACGATAATCCAAATCTTCGCGGTCATGCGGAGCGACAGAAATGACTTTTTGAATGACTAATAAACTACAACACCCGAAATGCCCGTAACCACCCCACTCTACTTCGCCGTTGGGCAATTGAGTTGCCTTCCCTGCAAAAAACCGGCCAACTAGGGATGCGTGGACTACCGTATCTGGTCGAGTATGGATAAGTTTGTCGAAGACGTCGAATGTTTCGTCTGTTATAAGCGGAACCGCCGTACCCTCCACGACGAGCCCTTCAGGCCGAATACCGTTTGGAGAGACGCCGCAGCAATACGTGGTGCCCGACTTTCTCGTACCCCCGTACTCCAGCCACACGTATGGCCATGAAGAACAACTTGGGTCAAACAACCCAAAGTCTTCGAACCCGTGAGACACGAATCCGATTACCTCAATGAGCTGGTGGTCATAGCCCGTAGGATTAGCCTTAAGGTCGCAGACCTTGACTCGTACGGGTTCCTGACAGCTTAACGTCGCGGAAAAGCAAATTAGTAGGCCACTAATGGCGACAATCAGCCAAAGGTATCGACCGCGATGTCCGCCCATGCTGAGACAGATTCTAGCTTCTTTACGGTGCGCGAAAAAGTCCCATATCGAACTCCTGATGAGTCGCCCAATCGGAAGCTGACTCACACCCCGAGATTTCCCCCATCATCCACTCACGTTGACTTCCTCGCAGCCCCAGCGTAGCCTATCGCTCCATGTTCATCCGTCTCAACTCTCCCGCGTTTGCCATTTCCTCTTCCTGCACGCACCCCTGCTGCTCGTGTACGTGTTGTTGGAACCGTGGGCGAGAGGATTCCAGCGGCTAGTCGTTTCCATAACTAGACCCGGATCACCCCCAGCCCGCGATTCACTTCGTGGGCTTTTTTGTTTTCCGGGCGATTCCCGCGGAAGCTGAAAGCGGTTGAACCATCCAATCTAGAAAAACAAGGAGCACACCATGAGCAAGATTCTTTCGGAAGTTCTGGAAGCCAATGCCAACTATTCCTCCCGCTTCGGCGAGAAGGGCAAACTCGCTCTTCCGCCCGCCCGGCGCTTCGCCATCCTCACTTGTATGGACGCGCGCCTCGATCCCGCGAAGTTCGCCGGCTTGGCCGAAGGCGATGCCCACGTCATTCGCAATGCCGGCGGGCGCGCCAGCAACGACGCCATCCGCTCCCTCGTCATCAGTTACAAATTGCTCGGCACGCGCGAATTCTTTGTCATCCACCACACCGAATGCGGCATGGAGTTTTTCACCGACGATGTCATGCGCGGCCTGCTCGATTCCAGCCTGGAGACCGCCGAACTCACTCCCAACGGCTTCCGCGATGTCGGCAAGGGCCCCGGCTCGCGCGAAGGCGAATACATCGAATGGCTCGCCATCAAGGACCAGAAGCAAGCCGTCCTCGATGACGTGGCGCGCATTCGCACTCACGCCCTCGTGCCCAAATCCATCCCCGTCCACGGCTACCTCTACGATGTGCACACTGGAAAACTAATCGAAGTCGCAGGCGCCCGCGCTGTTAGCGCTTCCGACTGAGCACGCAACAATCCCGCTACCCCTCGCGTCCCCCTCGCGCGTGGGACATCCGATGGCCAACCTTAGTCGCTAGAAGCCGTCTCATAAACGGTTCCCGAGAGGGCACGGCTTCAGCCGTGCCGAAAAGCCCCACGAATTCAGGGGTTTTAACCCCTGAGTTGCGCAGGATGGCAGCTCACAGCGTTTATGAGACAGGCTCTAGTGTGAAAGCCAGTTGTACGAGGAAAGGATGGTGCCGTCTTCGCCCACGAGGAGAAGGGCGGCGTGGCCTGGTTCGAGGTGCGCCGAGAATTTCTTGTTGCTCTTCAGGTCGCGGAAGGAGACTTCGTGTCCCGTGGATTCCGACGTGAGAACGTATAGAGTGGCGTGCGGGAATTGCGTCGGGCAGATCAGGATGCCGGGATCGTCGACGGCGGAGGAATACGTTGGCGTGACGCCCGCGACCTTCATGGCGTAGCGATAGACGCTGCCGATGGCTTCGAGATTGTCGTTCAATTCCAGCGGATACGCGGCCAGCAAGATTTTGCCCTTGCCGAAGGCTTGCTCCGCCCAGGTGGCGTTGCCGGGAAGGACGGCGCGGTCGAGGAAGGTGGTCCTGTCGCCGCCGAAGGTAAGGCGCGCCTCGCCCTCGGGCCACCGCAACTCGCATTCCCGAATGGTAAGCAGGGCGTCTTCATAGGGCAAAGCGATTCCCTCGCGGCGGCCGGCGGGATGGAAATGCGCGTCCCGGTCGAAGGGGCCGGTGACCAGAAGGACGCTGCCGTTGCGCACCTTTGTGAGGATTTCTTGCCAGGCGGTGGAATCCAAAGCGAGGGGCGAAGGAAGAATGATCAGCTTGGGATCGCCGAGACGCTCGGTCTGATATTCGCCGACGGCGTAGGCTTCCCCGCGCGCGTATTGATACAGCGCGCGCACGGAAGCTTTTTGCGCGTCCAGCGCCATGGAATTGAAAACGGAGAGCTGCAGGGATTGCGGGAGCACGATCGCCACCTGCGGCGGGACCAGATTCGTTGCGTAAGCAGCGGCCTTTGCGGCGAATTGCGCCACGCCGCTCAACATTCCTTGCCACATTTTCGCGGAGCCGTCACTGCGCAGGATGCCGAAATCCACTTCGCGATCCCAATCCCAGGTCAGGATGCCGCTATTCCCGGCTGCAAAGCCGAGCGCCCACTTGCGTTCCAGAAGCGGAGCGCCGGTGAATTCATCGAGGCGCCAGGTGCCATCGGGATTCCACACGGGCTGATAGCCGGTTTCTCCCACGATGTTGGGAATGCCTGCGGTCTTCGCGGCAACGGAATCCCAGAGCAGGCCATCGTCGCGCCAGTAGGTGTGGTTGGTGGTGAAGGAAACGCCGCTGGTGGCATAAAACTGATTGAGCACACGGTCAGTCACCCCACCTTCATCCTGGCCGACGTTGATCAACTGGCTGCTGCCGGTGGAACGAATCGCGGAGACCATCGTGTGCGCCCAACCCGCGAAAGTGTCCTGCGCGAAGTGGTTGTAGTCAATCGCGCGGATCTGGTTCGCATCGCCGTAGCGCTGCGCGGAGATATCCTCAATGGTTGGCAGCGGAACCTCATCGATGCTGCCGAGTTCCTCGGGCGTGACAAGCCATGCGGCCGCCAGCGTGGCCGCGTCGTGATACTTGTCCTGGAGCCACTTGTGCCACGCGGCGATCTCCGTGGGATCGTTATTCGGAGTATTGCCCTTCCATAGGCGGTTGGGATTGGAGAAGCTGGGCTCGTTGATGAGGTCCCAGCACAACCCCGGCACATTACGGAACCGGTTGACAATCGAAAGAATGTAGTCCTGCTCGCCGCGAAGGGTGACCGGATCCGTGTAGGGATTCCGGCTGGGAGCGGCGGCCTGATCGAAGCCGCGCACGCCGGTATGAGGAACGAACGCAAAGAATGTGAAGTTCACGACTATGTTGTGGCGGCGCGCGCACAGCAAATAAGCCTCCAAGTTGCGCGCGAATCGCTCTGTCACCATGTCCGTGAGCGGCTCGACGAAGTGCAGGTTAGGCATCCAGACGCCCGTGCGCACAAAGTTGAGGCCATGTTTTTCCATCTCGGCGAAATCGTGTTCCCAGATCCACGCGTTGCGCGGGCCCGAAAAATCCCAGCCGTTTTCCTCGGTGCTGAAATAGTTGGAGCCCACGGGGAAGAATGGTTTGCCATCGCGCGTCAGGAAATCGCCTTGCACGCCGAGAACTGGGCCGGAAGTGAGCAGGTGCGGGTCTTCGACCCACAGCGCGTTCTGGTAGAACTCGCGCGCTTGCCCGGCGTCTTCATACACGCCGCGGGTCGTGTAAAAACCCGGTGGCAGCATGATGTGAAAGCTGGCTTCCGCGTCCACTTCGGCGCCCGCGCATGGCACGCGCGCGGATTGCAGGACTTTATCGCCAGAGAGGAGTTCCAATTTCACTTCGCCGGACAGCGGCAGCCCAAGGCGTTCGCGGCGGGCGTTGCGCAGATGCACGACAACATTGATGGGTTCGTCGGGCTTGGCTGTGGAGAAAAGCGTTTCGAGCCAGAACGAAGTTGCCCCCTGGCGCGCATACTGTGCTGACTCGCGAATCAGCGAGAGGCCGTCAGCCGATTCCCAGTAGCCTGCCTCGGGCTCGAAATCGAGAAGTACGACTCGCGAACCAAGCATTTCTTCCGGTGGAAGTGCGATATTCGTGTGGTCCTTCACCACTACCGGTGCCGCGACAGCTTCGCCTTCCGAATCCATCATGTAACCGAAACCATCCAGGCGCCCTTCCGTGGCGAAAAAACGCCGCGCGCGGATTCCCGGAGCATGTAGGAAGGAGTAGCCGAATCTCCAGGCGAACTGGCTGCCGGTGGGAACGGGGACTTCGTAGGAGTGTTGAAAGCCGAGTTCCCGCGCGTAGGTGTCTTGCGGGCGCCCTTGCATGAACTTGCCATTGGCCCCCGTGACCGGAACGCGCAGCGCCTCGCCCCCCAGGACCAGCAGGTTGCCGCCGTCGCGAAGATAACTCTTGATGCTGCCCCAAGCCTCGGCGGGAACACTGGAGCCGTACGGAAGCACGAACAAATCGGCATCCTTCCATGTCGCCGCGTCTTTCACCTCCGCGATGCCAGCGAAGACAACATCGCGGTCATCCAGCGCCTTAAGCAGTGTGTCGCGCGAAAGAGGCTGGCTTGCGACGGTGGGGAAACCCTCTTGCCAGAAGACGACGGTCTTCGCCCGCAGCGCGGAACCCCAGGCAAGCAGGAGAAAAGACAACAACGCAAGTTTGCGCATGAACGCCTCGCAGGAATCTAAACTGGTATTTCTTTTTGACCTCGAAAACGGCGCGATGCCACGCACAGCTCGCCCCTTCGCGACATTGCGGAACGTTTTACCTGGGGCGCACTCCCGACCGCCTGGCAAGTGCCCAATCTGAATGCCTTCGAGTTCATTGATATCGCGAACCGGCTTGAGGATAACACTTTGCGACATTTTGTTGTGTTATCAAGAAGCCCGCGGCGGCCAGGCGATTCAACTCGCTGCGCCCATTGACACGCTGGCGCTGTTTGTCCGCGCCGGCTCGATTGTGCCTCTCGGTGAAGCGATCGAGAGCACCAGCCAGGTCCAGAAGATTGCGAAGTTGCGCGTTTATCCCGGAGCCGACGCCGGCTTCCTGCTCTATCAGGACGACGGGATGACTTACGCCTACGAGAAAGGCGACACACGCATCACTCACCTGCACTGGAATGAAGCTGCGCAGAAACTCACCTACGACGGTGCATCCGCCTGGACGGCGCCCGACTCGGAAATCCTCGAGTTGATTGGCCGCTAGGCCGGCTGGCGCCCAGCCCGGGCGGCAAATGCCAAGGCACCCTGGGCGCCCCTCCCTCAAAGTTTGATGGTGGGTCTGGGGTCACTCTCCTCTGCGAACTCTGTGCCCTCCGCAACCTCTGCGTAATTCTTCGCCTTTCTCTTCCCTCTTCTCCGAAACTTAAGACTGAAAACTTACCACTGACAACTCTCCACCGGCGGGTGGCGCCGGCCAATATGGTAAAGTTTGAAATTATGAAATTCCATCCTTGTCTTCTTGCAGTTCTTCTCATTCCTCTGCCCGCACTCTGCCAGGATGCCTCCATGTTCCGAGGGAACTTAGAGCACACCGGCGTATACACCGCTATGGGCGTGCCGAAGTTCAACGCCATCAAATGGAAATTTCAAACCAACGGCCGCGTGATTTCCTCTCCGGCAG
>Ga0187873_1000304_pt1 | contig 54163 bp, 52 predicted proteins | sample June2016WEW_16_1_2_FD_133012 | JGI IMG/M metagenome (GOLD analysis project Ga0187873, IMG submission 133012) | Peatland microbial communities from SPRUCE experiment site at the Marcell Experimental Forest, Minnesota, USA - June2016WEW_16_100 | ecosystem: Environmental > Terrestrial > Soil >...
GGCAGCGCAGCCATGCGCCCGGCGTTTAATCCGCCGTCCCACACCACAATCAGATGTGTCGGTTCAATGGCCGCGCGCATTTTCGCCAGCATTTTGACAAAGCCATAAATCGCATTCGTCGGCCGGCCGCCCGGCGAACGCAACCCGCGTATCGCATGAAACGCGCGATACGCATAAGCATGCCCGTCAATAATCAGCAACCGATCCATAATTTTTTCAGCATTCCAGTCTTGCTGGCTGATTTAAGTCCGGGTTTGCGACCGAGCGCCGACCCTGGATCCGGTCATTGTTTGGGCATCGTCACCTTTTTTGTGGTTTCAGTTATCTGCCCCGCCCCCGGCGGCTGCGGCGGAATGGCAATTTGCGCAAACGGCAGTTCGTCGTCCGAATGGACCCGGTTGCCCGCAGGATCCACAATCGTCGCAGTCACAAAAATCATCAGGTTCTTCTTTATGGAAGATTTGGTCGAGCTTTGAAAGAGGCGGCCCAGAAGCGGCAGATCACCGATCACCGGCACCTTGTCTTTTTCGGTGATAACCTGCGCAGCAATCAACCCGCCAAGAACAACGGTCTGGCCGTCCCAAACATTCACAGTGGTAAGCACCTGTCGCACGGTAAAATCAGGCAGAACGACAGGCAATACCGCCACACCGCTCGAGCTGGTACCTAGTAATGAAGCGGAGATGGTCGGCGGAGTATCATAACCGCTGAATTCAGTCAGTGACGGAATCAAGGTCAGGTTGAGCGTGTAACCGTCTGATAAAACATAGGGCATCACGTCCAGCACCGGGCCGGTTTCCAGCGATTGTGTCTGCGGTGTAATGGCGGATACGCCGGCTGAGGTGACGACCTGCGCACGAACGACTCCCACAGCTCCAATACCGACTGACAGCAAAAATACGGAGAGCGCCGGTTTAAGAATTTTATTTGCTTTATGCGTTTTCATTTTTTCCGTTGTCAAAAGCATGTTGTTTTTATGGGGTGGTGCCGGTGGTCGTGGAGGACGAGCCTTGCTGGAAGGTAAAGCCCGTGATGACCGTGATGACCTGCGTTGCTTTCATTTCGGTCTGCCGCCCGCTGGTGGTGGTGACCTCCGGCGCGGCCAATTCTTCCGTACCCTGGCGTTGTTCCAAGGCATGGAGCACGACCTGGAAGTTGGGATTGGTCAGGATGCCGGTAATGCTGGCAACGGCCGGAAGACCGGAATTGTTGAGACCGCCGGTCAGGCTTTGCACTGTAGCTGGAATGGTCGTGCCGTTGAAAAGATTGCCGGGAAATGTCCCGGAAGGATTCGCAGCAGATGTCGGCACATAAAGCGACCCCTGATTGCCGCCACTCGCAACAACAGACTTTCCCATGTTGAATTGCCCCAAATACCAGTCAAAGCCCAATCCTGCTTGGTCATCTTGATTTACCTGAATGAACCGGGTCTTGATATGAATCTGCGGGGCCACCTGGTTCAAAACCTGAATGGCATTTTCAATGGTGTCCAAGTCCTGCAGTGTCGCGCGAACAAACAGCAACCCCAATCTGTCATTGAAGAAAATACTCTTGGGATAGGATAAATCCACTCCCAACGTTGTGAAGAAATCCCTGGCGAGCGTGCTGACACCCGCCATGTTATTCGTGACAGTCACAAAGCTCAATCCACCGTTGCCGGCTCCTTGCCCGCCGCCGCCGCCGCCACCACCGCCGCCGCCGCCATTTCCACTGGATCGAAGTCCAGCCGAACCCGGCGCCGCATTTACAATTGCAAAAACTCCGCTTGATTGGTTATTATTTCCGCTGCTGCCGCCGCTGCTTCCGCCGCCACCGCCGCTGCCGCCGTTATTGTTGTTGTTGTAAAAGGCCAACCCACTTACGCTTTCCAAGCCCTGAACGAAAGTATTTGGATCTACTTTGAACGTCCGCGAATAAAGTTGTGGCGATCGAGGTCCCATGGCTGAAAAAATGACGGCGTAATCTTCAATGGAATATTTGATGGGATGATCGGCGACTTTCACGATCGCATCCAACACTTCAGACAAGCGCACATCAGTGAGCGGCGGATTGATTCTGACGCTGACGGAATTGATGTCCACCGATGTTTCCCCGGCCGGTCCCGTGGAAATTGGCAAGCCGGTCGTGGGATCGATTTGCGTCGCACCGCCGCCACCTCCACGTCCTCCAGAAGCGCCGGTCGTAACAGACGCGGAATTATCCGCATTGGGATTAATCAGGAAGTTGATGCCTTTTTTTTCCGGGTCACGCAGCTTGGCCTGTTCGCTCAAACTGCGGACAACTTCGTTCAACGGCAAACTGTCGTACATCACCGAATCAAGCCGGATGCGATCCAGTTTGCTCATGATGGCTTCACGTCCCGGGCCGGTGTGAATGAGAGTGGTGGAAGCATACGGATTGGGCACAGGCAGGGACAATTGCACGTTCCTTGGCAATTCCCACTCTTTAGCCACCTGCACCACGCGACTTTCGTTGTCAGCCGTTGTAAGATGCTCCTCACGGGCGTAGGTGCCCTGCTTGACCAGGCTCAAATAATAAAACGCACCCTGATTATTAGGGTCCAATTTCACAGCCTGCTCCAGCTTGGCTTCGGCTTCCTCAAACTTGCCCATCTCGTAAAGCAGCTTGCCATCGCGCACCAGGGTGTTCGCTTCCATTTTCTCGTCGACTACGATGGGAACTTTTTGCAGAGTCGCTTCATCAGGTATTTTGCCGCGCATCGCGGCGATCATCTGGTCGTTTTGTTTTTTGAATGCAAGCACGGTGGGATTAGCCGGGTCCACTCTCAAGGCGCGGTTGACCTCCGTGTCGGCTTTTCGCAAATCACCCCGGCGTTGCGCTTCGAGAGCCAATTCGAGCCTCACTGACACGAGTCCGGAAATGGTTTGCGCCGTCTCGGCGTCAATGCCAGAGCCGATTTGTTGGACGAGCGAATAGGCGTCCTCATACAGTCTGGCGCCGACAACCAAATCTCCGCGAGCGACAGCATCTTTGGCTTGCGCAAGCTTCTGGCGCAAAACGATGGTGTTGGCCTGCCGCAACACCGCTTCACTGACGGCCATTTCTGCAGGCGTCGTTTGAGCTGGCGACACAAGAGTGGCCGCCAGCATCAGAATTAAACCGAGAGGAATGGAAACTGCTTTTGTCATGGTTCGTTTTTAGGTTCGTCGAAATCAGCGCCGCCGGATGCCGGTGTTGTCGCGTTCGAATATTATTCAACTCTTTAGGGATTGTAAGTCAATGTTGTTTTTTTCTGGTTCAATTCGGCGGATAATACCACTTCGTTCTTGCTGATGGCAACGATAATGTAATCATCACCCGCAAGTTTCAGAATGTCGTTAACGCGCTGGTCCTGCCAGCTTTTTCCTTCGGGAGCGTATTTCAAATCAGCCATGTAGCCATCTACACGACGAAACGGCTTGTCTTTGGACAACATCGCCATCTCGCCAGTGTCTGTCAGCCGCAAAATCAATGGTGTGGGATTGTCGGGCGGGCCCTTCACGCTGATAATGGTGAAAGCGTCGTTCTTATCACCAATTGAAGCGTAATGCTGCCGTTTGGCCCGCTGCCCCAATAATGACGCCGCTTGGCGTTCAACACCAATGATGTAGCGCGCGCCAAATTCATTCGTTTCCACCGAGACCAGCGTGAGTATGAAACACAACGGCGCGGTCTTGGTGATCACCACAGCCTGCGGACCAACTTCCCTGCCGCTTTCAATCTTGATGGTAGAGCCATTCTTTGCTTTTTGCCATTCAACGGGATTGAAAAGTCTGTTGGTTGTCTCGAAGTCAAGCTTGTCGGGCGATTGCAGGCGCTGCATGACGTTGTCCTGCTCCGCCAAGTTCAGCGGCGGAAGCGGTTCGACCGCCCGTGAGGTGATCCCCTTTCGTGTAGCATCCAAAACATCACGGTCATGCCGTATCCAATACGGTAAAAACACCAACGCGCCGACCAAGCCCAGCAACACAACGCCGAGCAAAATCTTTTCGTAATGTTTTCTGACGAAATCCATGCGTTTAAATTCCCGGCAACAGTTCCACGACTTCGATCTTCATGGTGATGCTCAAGATATGTTCATCGAGCACCGTCTGCAATCCGCCCCGACCGGTGGGCGCGGACGGCGATTGATATGCCGGTTGATTGGGTGGCGCGTAAGGTGGAGGTTGGGTGCCCGTCGTCTCCCCGCCAGGGGGAGAAGCTGATGACGCAGTAGTTGTCGCCGCCGCCTGCACGCTAATGTCTTTCACGACGAATCCGTGCGGCGACGACGCAAAAATGGACAACGCGTTTGCCAAATCCTGACTGAAACAGCGGAAAGTCACTTCATATGGCGTAAAAATGGCGAGGTTGTTGGTGACGGTCGGCTCATTAAGATAATCCGATTGCGGGCCACGGGCATCGTCATCCGAAACACGCACACGTTGAAGGCCGTCCAAAGAATTGATTTTGGCCGCATAAAGAATTTCTGAAATAGTTTTCACTGCGCCCAGTTGCTCGGCCAGCGGTCCAAGGCTGCCAGGCGCGAATTTCACCAACGTCCGCTCCGCTTCAAACGAGAAGCCGTATTGAGGCGGCAACGTGACGCTGGCGTTGCCGGCTTCATGTTGCAACTGGTCAATCGTCCGGCGCAGCGCGGCGGCAAATGCCTCACTGGTCACGACGTTGTTGGTTGGATTCGGAATGGGCGGGATCGGCTTAAAATATTGCTTCGCCTGCTGAATCCAATCGCGCAGTTGCTGTTCTTGTTCGCGGGCCGTTTGAATGTTATTGACATTATTGTTGCCTGGAGACGGTTTTTCATTGTTGATCGTTTGTAACGTCTTGTATGTCTTGTTCAATGCGTCCAAGGCCGTTTCATTCCGCTGCCAATTCCTAAATTCATAGACGCCAGCAGCCGCCAGCAACCCCACAGCCAAAGCGGTGCCGATGAAAAAAAACAAATTTCTCTTAATCCAAGTCATGCTATAGATTCAGGGGGTTTTTAAGCGCAACCAAAACTCCGAAGGTGAACGTCCCCGAAGCATCATCCGCCTTGATTTCGCCGGTAAGTTGTGTTGTCTTGGGATCAAAATACGGGCTGGCCTGCAATTCATTTTGCAACGCGTAAGCGATGTCACTGTTCGCCGATGGGTCCACACTGGATAAACTCATTGCGCGGCAGACCAGGGTGATAACCACTTCCTGACCGGTTTGGCCCGGGGCATTGGTTGCTGATTGCGTCTCTTCTGGATTAGGTGTGGAAGCACTCCCCCCGCCCGCTGCCGGCGTCATGATGGACATCTGTTCGATCCAAATTCCAGCCTGCACTCCCGGTTTTTGCGTGGACAATTTTTTCTGGGTTTCGTTCTCGGCGCGAATGAGGACGCGGCGCAATTCAACCAGCACATCGCCCCAATAATACCGATCATTCATCCACGTTGCGATATGATTGGCTTCCTGCAGGGTTGCGTCACGGTTCGCATAAACCTTTTTAAACTGGTTGGCCTTCTCCTGCCGTTGCTGCACGTCCGGCTTCAGCTTGTCAAGTTCGTCCTCCTTCGACTCGCTCAGTTTTTCAAGGAGGAACCCGACTGCGAACGCCACTATCACAAGGCTGAATACCGTCGCGATGAAATACGGTTTCTTTTCATTGAAGGCTCGCCGACGCAACGTGCTCGGCGGCATCAAATTCATTTCCACCGGACAGTGCGCCAGATTTCGCAGCCCCAAACCGACAACTTCGCCAAATGAATGTGCCACGCGCGCGAGTTCCTCCAGATTCACCAACGGGTCAATCCGGACGTTGCGGAATGGATTGAAGTACTCGACCGGCACGTTGAGTTTTTCGGCGAAAAATTGCGCCGTGTAAGGCATAATGGACGCGCCGCCTGCCAAAAAAAGTCGCTGCGGGGCTGCCCCGCCCATTTGGCCACGGTAAAATTGCATCGTCTGGTTGACCTGAATGTGCAGTTTCGTCATGAACTGCCGGGCGATTTTGGAAATAGCCGCCTGATTTGGACTCTCTGGTTCCTCATACGCGCCACCAAGGCTGACGAACCCCTCGCTCACTTTGAGTTGCTCAGCGACTTCAAATTTTAATTTGGCCGCGTTCGCGAAATCCTGCGTGATGGAATTCGCGCCAAGGTTGATGCTGCGGGAAAAAACCTTGCCATTTTCAAAAAATAGCAGGTCGCTCGTCTTGGCGCCGATGTCCAGCAATATCGTGCAATCCTCCAAATCGTCGTAGTTGTAGCGAAAAGCATTGCAAAGCGCCGCCGGTGACACGTCGCACAATTGCAGCCGCAACTTCGCCTCCTCCGCCACGCGGGACAATCCCTCGACGACCTCGGATTTGATTGCCACCAGCAATACTTCCAATTCGCCGGTCGGGGTCGAACCCAAAATTTGATAATCCCACACCACCTCCGCCAGCGGAAACGGAACGTTCTGCTGCGCTTCGTATTGAATAATTTGCGTCACCTTGCCCGCGTCCACGGGCGGCAACTTGACGAATTTGGAAAACACCTGATAACCCGGCGCACAGACATTGATGTTTCTTGCCCCGGCGCCTTTTTCAGCCAGCGCTTCGCGCAGCGCCTCAAGTACAGCTTCCTTGCGTGTGGCTTCCACCAGGCCTTTTGGCCCGAGCGGCTTGAGAACGAAACCTTTCAGGAGCAGACCGCCGAATTCGCTGAGTTCAAAGTTCGCCAGCTTGAGACTGCCCGCCCCAAAATCAACCGCCAAAAATGACTTCACATTCAGCATTGCCATATTCGCGTCATGCCTGCCGATAAAACACCCGGACTTTCACCGTCTGTTTAAGACAATTCGCGCTGGTGTTACTGTAATTTTTTAAGACGGTCAAACATAAAACCTGGAAAAAGAGAAGAATGTTCACAGCAAATCCTGCAATAAAACATTGCGTCTCGCCGCTGGCTCTGGCTTCATCTCGTCGTGCCGGGACAAACGACAGTTATTGCACCCGCCATGAACCGTTGCCGCATGCACATTTTTTATTCAGGCCATGTGCAGGGTGTCGGTTTTCGTTACATAGCGAAAACCGTCGCCACGGGCTTTGAAGTCAGTGGCACGGTTCGGAATCTGTTCGACAGTCGCGTCGAATTGATTGCCGAGGGCCCGCGCGAGGAACTCGAAGCATTCCGCACGGCTGTTCGTAATGCCGGGCTTTCCAGTTTTATTCGCGATGAAAATGTAAACTGGAGCGAAGCGCAAAACGAATTTCGCGGATTTGAAATTGTCCGATAAAAAATGAAATACGCCATCATTGCTGACATACACGCCAATCTGGAGGCGTTTCAGGTCGTTTTGGACGATGCTCAAAAGCAGAAGGTCACGCACTATGCCTGCCTCGGCGACGTTGTCGGCTACAACGCCAATCCCAAGGAATGCCTCGACATCGTCTGCAAAATGAACATCCCTTGCGTCAAAGGCAACCATGACGAATACTGCTCCACCGACGATCGGCTTGAAGGTTTCAACCCCGCCGCCGCCGAAGCCGTCCACTGGACGCGCGGACAGCTTTCCGACAAGGAACGCAAATGGCTGTGCGACCTTAAATACACCAAAATGGTCGCCAACTTCACCCTCGTCCACGCCACGCTCGACGCGCCGGAACGCTGGGGTTATGTCTTCGATAAGCTTGCCGCAGCAGCCAGTTTTCCATACCAAAACACGCAAGTCTGTTTTTTTGGCCATACGCACGTGCCGGTCGCCTTCATGCGCGACACCGTTGTGCGGGGCGGCACCTATTCCAAATTCAAAATTGACCCGGCCAAAAAATATTTCGTCAATGTCGGCGCCATCGGCCAGCCTCGCGACAATAACCCCAAGGCCGCCTATGTGGTTTATGACATGGACGAAGGCACTATTGAACTGCGCCGGCTTGAATATGACATCCCCGCCGCCCAGAAAAAAATTCGTGCCGCCGGTCTCCCTGAACGCCTCGCCGAACGGCTCGCTGTGGGAAGATAAACCAAACTCAATCTCCACAGGTAACGTCAACTGGCGCGGAATTGAAAAAATGGCGGTATCCGGGTAATCTGGGGCTGAAAAACGAGTCTTTGAAAATTCTCATTCTCAAACCCAGCTCGCTCGGCGACGTGGTGCAGGCGCTGTCCGTGCTTCGCCTCATCAAACGCCATCTGCCTGCGAGTGAAATTTTTTGGTGGATTAATTCCAACCTTGCATCACTGATCGAAGGGGATCCCGATTTGACCGGCATCGTCCGCTTCGAACGCAAACGCTGGGCCGCCCCCCGACACTGGCCGGAAATGTTCCGCAGTGTCCAATGGATGCGCGCGCAAAACTTCGATTGGGTCATTGACCTCCAATGCCTCGCGCGCAGTGGCGCGTTCGCGTGGCTTGCCAATGGAAAATTTCTCATCGGCCTCGATGAATCCCGCGAAGGGGCTCGCGGATTGTACGACCTTGCCGTCCGCCGCCCATCGTTTTACACGCACGCCGTGGATTGGTATCTCGCCGTGCTGCCGCCGCTCGGTGTGCCAGTCCATAAAAATTTTCAATGGCTGCCCGAACACTCCGAAATCGCCGCCGCCGTCAAAGCCAAATGGCAAACCGACGGAGCGCGGTGGATTGCCCTTCAACCGGGCGCCCGCTGGGAAAACAAACGCTGGCCGGTTCAAAATTTCGCCGAACTCGTCCGCTTGCTCGCGGCAGGATTTCCAGACGTGCGCTTTGCCATTCTTGGTAATGACGATGACAAACCGCTCGGCAAAATCATCGCACGCGCCGAGCCGCGACGCTCCTTGAATTTGTGCGGACAGACTTCGTTGCCGGAAATGGTCGAATGGCTGCGGCTCTGCAAGCTGATGATTACAAACGACACCGGCCCGATGCACGTTGCCGCCGCGCTCGGCAAACCGCTCATTGCATTGTTCGGCCCGACTGAACCGCGGCGCACCGGTCCTTACGGTCAGCTCGAAAACGTTTTGCGAATCAATCTCCCCTGCTCTCCCTGCCTGAAATCGCATTGCACCTACGAAAAGCCGAATGAGTGCCTGAAAGCGATTTCGCCCGCGATGGTTTTTGAAAGCGCATGCGAAAAACTTGCGGCACTGCCGGGTTAAGCGGGCTTGCGTTTTGAGTGAGTGCGGCATTACGTTTGCGCAGTGGGCACTTCACGTCAAACCGTTCCAGGATCCACTTCGACTGACGGCGAACCGCTGCTCCGGCCCGCATTTGTCACAACCCGCTGGTCGGTGGTACTGGCGGCCGGTCGCAGCGACACCCCGCACGCACGCGCGGCGCTGGAGAAACTCTGCCAGGCCTATTGGTATCCACTCTATGCCTACGTGCGGCGGCGCGGACATTCGCCGGAGGACGCCCAGGACCTGACGCAAACATTTTTCACGCGACTGCTGGAGCGGAATTGGGTGGGTAATGCCGACCAGCAGAAGGGGCGGTTCCGATCCTTCCTGTTGTCGGCCATGAATCATTTTCTTGCCGACGAATGGGACAAGGCGCGGGCGCAGAAACGCGGCGGCGGTGTGCCGCCCGTGCCGCTGCAATTCGACACGGCGGAAACCCGTTACGGCCATGAACCGGTTGACAACATCACGCCGGAACAAAGCTACGAACGGCGCTGGGTACTGACGTTGCTTGACGAGGTTCTCCACCGGCTTCGCTTGGAATACGAGCAGGAAGGCCGGGCGGAACTCTTTGCCGAACTGAATCCCTGTCTGGTCGGTGAGCGCACCGCCCAACCTTACGCCGAATTGGGCGCAAAGCTCGGCGTCAGCGAGGGCACGGTGAAGGCCGCCGTGCACCGTCTGCGCCAGCGTTACCGCCAGTTGCTGCGGGACGAAATTGCCCAGACGGTGGCCGAACCGGGCGAAGTGGACGAGGAATTGCACCACCTGTTCGCCGTGCTGGCGGGGTGAAAAGTGTTGAATCGTCACATCGGTGGTACACTGCAATCGAAGTTTGTTTAACGGTTTAATAATTTTATGCGCAACCTTTTGCCGCCGTTTCCTAAGTAAAGAGTGGAAGAACGAATTATATGGAAACGAAGAAAATTTGTCCGAACTGCCGGAAGCCGTTGCCGCCGGACGTGCCGTTGGGACTGTGTCCGGAGTGCCTCATCAAATCCGGCTTCCCCACCGGGACTGAACCGGGAACGGCGGGCGAGGCTGCCGGCACGCGGTTTGTGCCGCCGCCGGTCGCGGAAATCGCACAGCTTTTTCCACAACTCGAAATCCTTCGCCTCATTGGCCAGGGCGGCATGGGGGCGGTTTACAAGGCCCGGCAGCCGACGCTGGACCGCTTTGTCGCGTTGAAGGTATTGCCACCGGTGGTGGCCAGCGACCCAGGTTTCGCCGAACGGTTCAACCGCGAGGCGCGCGCCTTGGCGCGTTTGAATCACCCAAATATCGTGGCCGTGCATGACTTCGGCAAGGCGGGCGCATTGCCTTATCTGCTGATGGAATTTGTGGATGGAGCTAATCTGCGCGAGGTTGAACAGGCCGGAGAACTGACGCCGGAAAAAGCACTGGCCATTGTGCCGCAAATCTGCGAGGCGCTCCAGTTCGCCCACAACGAAGGCATCGTCCACCGCGACATCAAGCCGGAAAATCTGCTGCTGGATAAAAAGGGCCGGGTGAAAATCACGGACTTCGGCATCGCGAAAATTGTTGGGGCGCCTGCCGGCAAGGTTTCGCTGACGGGCGTCAAGGACGTGGTGGGCACGCCGCATTACATGGCGCCGGAACAGATCGAGAAGCCGCAGACGGTGGATCATCGCGCGGACATTTATTCGCTGGGGGTTGTGTTCTACGAAATGCTCACCGGCGAACTGCCATTGGGAAAATTTCAGCCGCCGTCGAAGAAGGTCCAGATCGATGTGCGGCTGGACGAAGTTGTTTTGCACACGCTGGAAAAGGAACCTTCGCGCCGTTACCAGCAGGTGAGCCAGGTGAAGACGGACGTGGAGACAATTGCGGGAACGGCGCCGGTGGATACCGAAACATTGACTCGGGAAATTCTGTCTCGGGACTATGTTTTAGACATTGGCAGTTGCCTGAGCCGCGGTTGGGCGTTGCTGCAAAATAATTTTTGGCCGGTCGTGGGCATCACCGCGCTGATCGTGTTGCTGCGGCACGCAGCTGATTCCTCCTTGATAGGCATTGTGGTCGGTGGTCCGCTCATGGGCGGATTGTGGTTGTATTACCTGAAGAAGATCCGCGGAGAGCAGGCAGGCTTGGAGACAGTCTTTTCCAGCTTTAGCATCGCCTTTCTGCATCTCTTCCTCGCCGGCCTGATCACCATGGTGTTGACGGTGCTTGGAATTATCTGCCTGATATTGCCCGGCATTTATCTGGCGATTGCCTGGCTGTTCACCCTGCCCCTGGTCATTGACAAACGGCTCGATTTCTGGCCGGCAATGGGGTTAAGCCGCAAGACAATCTCCAAACATTGGTGGAAATTCCTCGGATTCATAATCATCCTGGGCTTGATTAATCTGGCGGGGCTCCTGGCCTGTTTTGTGGGGCTTCTCATCACCGTTCCCCTTTCCCTGGCCGCGATGATGTATGCCTACGAAGACATCTTCGGCCCGACCAGCCGTACAGCCAGCCTGCTGGCATCTGACACCGTCCAAGCCAAGGCGACTGCGTTGGCGGGAACATCGGCAAAATCACCCCGTTCAAACGACGGAACTTGGAAGGTTGTCGTAATCGCCGCAGCGGCAGCAATGCTGATTCTGGCCATTTTGTTCGGCGCATTGTTCGTGCCCGCATTGAGCAAGGCCCGGCAGCGCGCTGCCATGCATCAAGCGACCGCCAACTTCATGGTTCGCGGGGTCGTCAGCGACGCCGCTACCGGCAAACCCATTGCCGGCGCACGGGTGGCGGACAACATCTACGGCGCGCGCACCAACCGAACCCCGCGGGAAGCTTGGACCGATGCAACCGGCCGCTACGAACTGAAGACGTGGTATGAGGAGCACTCCATTGCCGCTTCTGCGCCCGGTTACGAAACCAAACTGGCCACGCTCTTCACCAAACCTTTGGGCAAAAAGAAAGAAGCACAGATGGATTTCCAGTTGCAACCGGCCCGGGCGAACGCTCCGGCCACCAATGGGGATTCCAGCATGGCTTTGAACATTTCATCACCGGAACCAACCGCCATTCCCCCAGCGGCGCCAAGACCACCCACGACGCATCCGGGAAAAGTCATCGGCAATCTTTCGACATCGGACCCTTACCAGCAGGATTTCAACCAGACTCTGCTGCTTTCCGCCAATGGCCGATTGCGCCTCGATAATGTCAACGGCCGTATCGAAATCTTCGGCTGGGACCGTAATGAAGTCTCCATCAAAGCCCTCAAGCACGGCAAAACCCAGGAAAGCGTCGAAGACACCAAAATCGTTGTTGATTCGTCACCGGATGAAATTGCCATCCACACGGAACAGCCGTCCAGCCAGAACGGACCTTTCGGGACTTGGTCATGGCTCATGAACGGCGGTATCAAAATGGCGACGGTGGATTACGTCATCCAGGTTCCACGAAGCACGCGCCTCAAGGAAATTACCAGTGTCAATGGGCGCATCGCGATTGAAGACGTCAACGGCGATATCGAAGCGTCCACTGTCAATGGTGAAATGCAGGTCGCGGGAACAGCGGGCGATTTGGAACTTTCCACCGTCAACGGCCGGATTGCCGCGGAACTGGTTTCCCTCGGACGCGGTCAATCGGTTTCGTTCGACAGCGTCAACGGCAAAATCGAGGTCACCTTGCCTGCCAACGCGAACGCCGAAGTTTCGGCCGACGTAGTCAACGGCAGCATCACCAGCGAATTTCCCGCCTTGGCGGTTCAAAAGGAATTTCCGTTAGGTAAAAAACTGAAGGGAACACTCGGCAACGGCGGCGCCAGTGTCAAAGCCAACGCGGTCAATGGCCGCATCAGCTTCCGGATGGGCCAGGATGCGCAAAAATCCGGTGTTAAACAGTCCGAAACGGAAGACGCGGGTCAAACCGTCGCCGGGCTGCAGCCGGTTGTCGTCGAAACGCAGCCCGTTTCCGGCGCACGCGACGTGGAACCGGGTGTCACCGAAATTCGAGTGCGGTTCAGCAAGGAAATGGAGGATGGCTCGTGGAGTTGGTCCACCGCATGGGAAAATTCCGCGCCGGAAATCATCGGCCAGCCATATTACGAATCCGATGGCCGGACCTGCGTGGCGAAAGTGAAACTGGAACCGGGGCGAACTTACGCCTGGTGGCTGAACAGCGACAAATTCAAGAATTTCACCGACTTGGCCGGTCGGCCGGCGGTTCCCTATTTGCTGATTTTCCAGACGAAACAAAACTGAAAACCAAGAATTAAAAATATGAAAACGAAAACATTGCTCGCAACCTTCATCGCTGGCGCCATTTGTCAGTTCGCACCGCAGCTTTGCCGCGCGCAGGACATTGATTCTATCGCGCCGGTGGTTGTGAAAACCGTGCCCGAGGCCGGCAGCAAAAATGTTTCGCCCGGTGAGGTCGAAATCAAGGTCACGTTCAGCAAGGAAATGACGGACCAATCCTGGAGCTGGTCGTCAGCCTGGAAAGATTCCACGCCGGAAGGTACGGAAAAACCGCATTACGAAGCCGACCACAAAACTTGCGTGCTGAAGGTGAAACTGGAACCTAACAAGACATACGGTTACTGGATCAACAGCCAGAATTTTCACGGTTTCAAGGACCAGCAAGGTCATTCAGCAGTGCCTTACCTTCTCGTCTTTCAGACCAAAGGAAATTAACCCCAGCCAAATAGGGACAGCCGTAGTCCGTTGTGCTTGATTTGCGGCAACAGCAGCACCATTCTTGGCGGCAATGAAAATCACCTTTGCCCGAATGGTGCTGCTCTGCTTCGCGTTGGGCTCCGCTAATTCTGCCATCGCGCAGGATTCCAAGCCTGTCATCACGCCGACGAACCACATCGAGCTTTTCAACGGCAAGGATCTTTCGGGCTGGACGTCTTGCATGAGGACGAACGGCGATTCGTCGCAGACCTGGACCGTCACCAATGGCGTCATTCATTGTACCGGCAAACCCAGCGGCTACCTCCGCACGCTGCAAAATTATCGCGATTACCAGCTCACCGTCGAATGGCGCTTCGTCAAAATCGCGCCCAAGGCCGACAACACCGGCGTGCTCGTCCATATGCAATTACCCGACAAAGTCTGGCCGATGTGCATCCAAAACCAGGGAAAATACAACAACCAGGGTGACTTGATATTTATGGCCGGCGCGGAATCCAAGGAGCATCGCGGCATGGACGCCAATACGCCGGTCCCGAAGCAAGGACCCTCGAATGAAAAACCCGTTGGGGAGTGGGACACGATTCTGACGGTTTGCTCCGGCAACGACGTCAAGGCTTACGTCAACGGCAAGTTCATGAATGAAGGAACCGAATGCACCCTCTCTTCGGGTTTCATCGGCTTCCAAAGCGAAGGCGGCGAATTCGAAATCCGCAAAGTGTTCTTGGACCCGCTGAAATAAATCTCTGTTGCGGCGGTCTATGACCGTCGCCAACGTTCACAAAGCGCCGCTACGCCGGACGCAACTGCACGAGGGTCGCGCCCCAGCCGCCGAATTGCGGATGATCGAGCGTGAAGGACACCACGGCCGGATGTTTGGCCAGAATCGCGTGTACCGTGCGCCGCAGATTGCCGATGCCCTTGCCGTGAATGATCCGCACCTGGAGGATGCCGCGCGCCTGACACGCGGCCAAATAATCCGACACGAGGTCCTTCACCTCGCGCGGCTGGAACGTGTGCAAATCCAGCACTCCGTCAATCGGCAGTTGTACCGGTTCGTCAGCCATATGGATAATATTCCTTACTCGACCATCCGGTGAAAGTTCCATCCTGTTTTTGAAGAAAGATCAGCCCCCTCACCCGGCCGGTGGCCACCCTCTCCCCGCCCGGCGGGGAGAGGGACGGGGCGAGGGGCACGAAAATTTTTTCCATCATCCCGACCGGAATTTGTAATCTCGTTATTCTTTTGGTGTTTGCAGCCGTTTCTTCACCCACGCCCTGGCCTGGCGCGGTGTTAATAGTTCATCCTGCAACTGTTTTTCGCGGATTTCCGCGAGCAATGCACCCATCGCCGGACCCGGTTTCACGCCCAGTGCAATCAAATCGTTGCCGGTGAGCAACGGCGGTCGAATCGCCGGTTGCTTCTCCAATTCCGCCGCCTGCGCCATCAGAAATTCGTAATGATCCAGATTGCCGTGCGAGCCGAGGCAATCGAGCCGGTGCAATTCGAGTTCCAGTGGAAATGTGTCTCGCATCAACAACCGCCGCAGCGTTGCCTTGCGCATCTGTTTCACGTCCTTGAATTGCATGTGCTGCCGCACGCACGCGACAATTTCCTCGATTTGTTTTTTTGGGAAACGCAGCCGAAGCAAAATTTTTTCCGCCAGCGCCGCGCCGATCTTTTCGTGTTCGCAAAAATGAATTGCAGCGGTTTGCAGATCACGCTCCGCCGTCACGGGCTTGCCGATGTCATGCAAAATCACCGCCCACGGCAGTGATTCGTGCGCATCCGGCGGCAGTTTCTCCAGCATCAGCCGGATGTGCCCGAACACGGTGCCTTCGGGATGATAATCCGGCGATTGTTCGCACGAAATCGTTGCCGCGAGTTCGGGCGAAATCAGCTCCAGCAACCCGCTGTCGCGCAACAAGACCAAACCGCGCGCGGCATGCGACGGTGAAAATAATTTGATGAGTTCGTCGCGAACACGCTCGGCGCTGATCAGTTGGATTTTCGGCGCAAGCCCTTTGATGGCGGCAAATGTTTGCGGCTCGATTTCAAAACCCAGTTGCGCGGCAAATCGCACCGCGCGCAACAGGCGCAAATGGTCCTCGGCAAAGCGTTCTTCCGGCGAACCGATGGTACGGATGATTTTAGCGCGCAAATCCTTTTCGCCGCCGACCCAGTCGTGAAGTTTTTCGGCGATCGGATCGTAAAAAAGCCCGTTGACGGTGAAATCGCGTCGCTGCGCGTCGGCTTGCGCGTCGCCGAACGTGACCTGTTCCGGATGCCGTCCATCCCGGTAATCCGCCTCGGCGCGAAAGGTGGCGACTTGAAATTGATGTTTGTCTTCGACGACAACCATCACGCCGAATTTGCGTCCGACGGCGATGGTGCGTTTGAACAACTTCTCGATTTGTTCCGGGCGCGCGTCCGTGGCGATGTCGTAATCCTGCGGTTCGCGTCCGAGCAAAAAATCGCGCACACAACCGCCAACCCAAAACGCGGCAAAGCCGGCGGTTTGCAAGCGGCGGACAATTTCAGCAGCGGTCTCGCGCAGAGAAAAACTCACGGAATTCATTCTCACGCAAAGGCACGAGGGCGCAAAGTTAATTTGGAGTCTTTCAGTCCGGCGTATTCAAAACCCGGGTCGCGGATTTCACGCAACATCGCGCGGCCGTCGGTGTGACGGTGGGAATTCCAGCAGGTGGAAAATGAATACATGTTTTAATTGCCGATTGCCGGTTGGCGATTGCGGATTGGCGGATAAAACAAGAAACCGAACACGACAAAACCTTTGCCGTACCCGGCCTGGTTGCAATGAAAAAATTACAAATCCGCGTAGCGGGCGGTGAGCATCGCTGAAAAACGCGCGGCTTTTTCCTTGCGGCGGCGTTTTTCACTCGGCTTTTCAAAATGCCGGTGACTGCGCACGGTCTTGAGCGTGCCTTCGCGGTCGACTTTTTTCTTCAGTCGCCGCAACGCACGATCCACCGGTTCGCCTTTTTTTAATCTAATCTCGGTCAACGCAACTCACTTCCTTCCTCGGGCGGGAAAACCGCACAGGCGGTTGCCGCAAAATAAACGGACGCGGAGAATAATTTTCCCGCGGACAAAGTCAATGTGCAAAACGGCTCAACAAAAGCCAATCCCGAAAATTGAACAACAAAGGAACAAAGCAACGAAGGTTGAAATCCCCCCTCTCCGCCAACAAAGTTGGGGGAGAGGGCCGGGAGAGGTGGCACGTTTCAAAGCGGTTCCGGTGGAGACTGAATCAATGCATCAGCCTTCGGCGGAAGAAAGCGATAATTTTGCACTTTCCGCCACTACAGCCACACAACCCGTTCGCCGATGCAAAGCGTTCCAGATTTCCAACAACACGCCTTCACGGTTGTTTCGCCATTGATGGTTCCAAAAGCGTAATTCTTCGACATCCTCTGAGGTTAGAAATTTTTCACGCTCCTCGTCACGCTGGCGTTGCTCCGGAAGCCCATGCTGGAACCCATCCAGTTCGATGGATAACTTTGCGGTGGGACAATAGAAGTCGAGAAAGTATTTCCCCAACGGATGCTGGCGGCGGAATTTGAATCCCACAAAGCGTCCCGCCCGCAGGGCGCGCCACAATTCCTTTTCTTCGTCGGTCTGTTCACAACGGAGACGGCGGGCATTGCTTGTGGCATTCATAGACGCAGCGTAGATGATAATTTTTTATAGGCAACCCCTCTCCCTGGCCCTCTTCCCCGCGCTGCGCTGCGAGGAGAGGGAATGAACTCTTCATTTCGGTTGTTCAACCGCCCGCACTCGACAGCCCGCCTTCCGGTTGTTAGCGTTTGGCCATGAATTTTCTGGTCACCGGCGGCGCGGGCTTTATCGGCTCGCACGTTTGCGAGCGTCTGCTGCGCGACGGCCACGCGGTCTGGGCGTTCGACGACCTCAACAACTTTTACGATCCGCAACTCAAGCGCCAGAATCTGCGGGAAATCCAATCGCTCGCCAAACCGTTTGAATTCGTTCATGGCGATTTGACCAACCGCGCCGCGCTCGACGCCCTGTTTGGCAGCGTGAAGTTCGATCAAGTCATTCACCTCGCCGCGCGCGCCGGGGTGCGGCCGAGCCTCCAAAACCCGGCCCTTTACCAGCGCGTCAACGTGGAAGGCACGGTCAATGTGCTCGAAGCCGCGCGAAAAAATCGCGTCAAAAAAATCATCATCGCCTCGTCGTCGTCGGTTTACGGCGTGAATTCCAAAGTGCCGTTCAGCGAAAGCGACCCGGTTTTTTCCGCCATTTCGCCCTATGCCGCGAGCAAGCTTGCCTGCGAAGCGCTCGGCCATGTTTATCACCACGTTTATGGCATGGACGTGGCGGTGCTCCGTTTGTTCACCGTTTACGGCCCGCGTCAGCGACCCGACCTGGCCATCCGCAAATTCGCGACGCTCATTCACGCCAGCAAACCGATTCCGGTCTTTGGCGATGGCAGCATGGAGCGCGATTATACCTACATCACCGACACGCTTGACGGCATCATCGCCTGCACAAAAAAGGAATTCAGCTACGAAATTTTCAACCTCGGCGAATCGCAAACCGTGAAGCTGACCCGCCTCATTGAATTGCTTGAAACCGCGCTCGGCAAAAAAGCCGTGATTGACCGCCAGCCGGTCCAACCCGGCGATGTGCCCGTCACGTTCGCCGACATCTCGAAGGCGCGCGCCAGACTCGGTTACAATCCGCAGGTCAAAATCGAGCAGGGCATCCTGCAATTTGTGAATTGGTTTCGCCAGGGCCATTGTTAATACTGTCGTCATGAACCCATCCACGCCGCCCAATCGTCCAACCCTGACCGAAGCTCTTGACGCCTGGAAAAAACTGCTGGCCGAGCGCGGCCTTTCGACCGACCTGCTCTGGATTTTTGAGGAAAACCTTTGCTTCGAAAAAGAGCGCGGTGCACAGGGCGGTTTTCATTTGGGCTTTCAAACCAAATTCACGACACCCCCCGAGGACGCGCTCGATATCGCGTTCGACCATTTCTCCGAATCCGGCGCGCGCATTGTGTTTTACCGGCTCGGTCACGCCAGGCGGGATGGCGGCCGATCCGTCTGCGCTTTGCTGTGCGACAGGTGGTTCGACGCAAAGGACGCAAGCGAAGGCTATCTGCACCGGAACGAATGGCACATGTCATTTCATCCCGGCCTCGACAAGGAAATCGAGGAAATCACCGACTTAAGCCGCTGGCTGCGGCGAGTCAAACGCGGGCGCGGCTTTCACGACCTTGATTTCTGCATGACGCTCGCCATGATTGACGAAATCAAAACCTACGGCCGCCCGCTTGCGCCCTACGAACACTTCGCCAAGACGATGCTCAACCGCCTGCGCCGGTTTCTGGGGCAACCCACTTGAATCACTTTTCTTTTACCGCAGGCGTGTTGGTTTTTGTCTCGAATGCCAAACGGAGCAGCCGGTGTTGCACGGGCCTGTCTTAAACCGTATCGCCAGCCGGTTAAAAAGGTTTTTAATCTCACGCCACCGCCTTCGCGCGAGTGGCGCTATGGCGCGTCAAGAAGACGCCAAGGCGCTGTATCCGCAGACCTGTCCTCCGTAGTCCCGCGCTGCGGGACGAAGGATGGATTGCGCCGATTGACGCAGATTTCAAATAAGCCATGTAATGGCGGAGAGAAAATAGCCCGCGGTTTTAACCGTGGGATAAATGTTCCCTAAAATATTCCCTCGCCCCGCAAAGCGGGGAGAGGGACAGGGCGAGGGGATTTGAGAAAACGTGCCACCTCACCCCGGCCCTCTCCCCCAACTTCGTTGGCGGAGAGGGAGAATTCTTTTTCATCTCATGCCAAGGCGCAGACATAAAATTATTTCTTCTTGGTGACTTTGCTTCCTTGCATCTTTGCGTTAAACATTTCCCCGTGACGAAAGCCGAAGCCAAATTACGCCACGCTGAACTCGTCGAAGAAATCCGCCGACATGACCACGCTTACTATGTGCTCGCACAGCCGGTAATCAGCGACCGCGAGTACGACCGGCTTTATCACGAGCTTCTCGACCTCGAAAAACAATTTCCCGAACTCGCCACGACCGATTCACCGAGCCAACGCGTCGGCGGCGAACCGCTCAAGGAATTCAAATCCGTCCGGCACGCCGTGCCGATGATGAGCCTTGAAAACACCTATTCGCAGGAGGAAGTGCGCGATTTCGTGAAACGCGTGCAAAAACTTTTGCCCGGTGAAAAACTGGAATGGGTCGTCGAACCCAAAGTGGACGGCGTGGCCATAAGCCTGCGCTACGAAAACGGCGTGTTCACCACCGGCGCGACGCGCGGCGACGGCACCACCGGCGACGACATCACGGCCAATCTCAAAACCATCCGCAGCGTGCCGTTAAAACTTGAACGTAGGACAGGCTTCCAGCCTGTCTCAAAATCAAAACAGCAGTCATTACTTGAAGATGGAGACAGGCAAGATGCCTGTCCTACCCTGCTCGAAGTGCGCGGTGAGGTTTTTATGAGGAAAGCGGGCTTTGAAAAATTGAACGCCGAGCGCAAATCCGCCGGTGAGGAAATTTTCGCAAACCCGCGCAACGCCGCCGCCGGTTCGCTCAAACAGCTCGACCCCAAAATCGTTGCCAAACGTCCGCTCGATACGATTCTTTACGGCATTGGAGACGCCCAAGGCCTCAAGCCCCAAGCCTCGAGCCCCAAGTCTCAATTCGAGTTGCTGGACTGGTTAAAATCCCTCGGCTTCAAAACAGCGGAGCGGACGTGGTTTTGCAAATCCGAGGACGACCTCGTCGCCGCCATCGCCGAACTGGACAAAGTCCGTCATAATTTCCCCTACGAAACCGACGGTGCGGTCATCAAACTGAATTCGTTCGAGCAGCAGCATCGCGTCGGAGCGACGGCCAAGGCGCCGCGCTGGGCCATCGCTTACAAATACGCGCCCGAACAGGCCGAAACCAAACTCAAAGCCATTACCATCCAGGTCGGTCGCACCGGCGCGCTCACGCCCGTGGCCGAACTCGAACCTGTTTTTCTCGCCGGTAGCACCATCAGCCGTGCCACGTTACACAACGAGGATTACATCCGCGAGAAAGACATCCGCATCGGCGATACCGTCATCATCGAAAAAGCCGGCGAAGTGATTCCGGCGGTTGTGAGCGTGATTTTGAAAAAACGCACCGGCAGCGCGAAAAATTTTCATTTTCCAAAAACCTGTCCGGAGTGCAGCTCAAAAATCGCCAAGGAAATGGGTGCGGATGAGGAAGAAGGCTCAATCTGGCGCTGCATTAATCCCGATTGCCCGGCGCAAGTTCGCGGACGACTCGAACACTGGTGCTCGCGCGGAGCGATGGACATTGAAGGCGGCGGTGAAGCGCTCATGGCGCTGCTGGCAAAAAGCGGACTCGTGCATGACGTGGCGGATTTGTATCGGCTCAAGCTCGAACCCGTCGCCGCGCTCGAACGCATGGGCGAAAAATCGGCAAAGAATTTTCTCGATGCCCTCGCCTCCAGCAAATCACGCGACCTGTGGCGATTGCTGTTCGGCCTCGGCATTTTGCACGTGGGCGCAGGCGTGGCCAAATCACTTGGAAAACATTTCGCGACACTTGACGACATCTTTGCCGCAACCGCAGAACAGTTAACGGAAACCGAGGACATCGGCGAAGTCATCGCGCAAAGCATCGTTCAATGGCACAGCGACGCGCGAAATAAAAAGCTCATAGAACGATTGCGCGATGCCGGGTTGAACTTCAAATCCTCACTCTACCAGCCGGCGGCCAAAGCGGGACCGTTTGCGGGAAAGACTTTCGTGCTGACCGGCACATTACCGACGATGACGCGCGAGGAAGCCACGGCAAAGATTGAATCGCTCGGCGGAAAAGTGAGCGGCAGTGTAAGCAAGAAAACCGATTTTGTTGTGGCTGGAGAAGACGCCGGTTCAAAACTCGACAAGGCCCAAAAGCTCGGCGTAAAAATCATCAGCGAGAAGGAATTCCGGGCGATGATTTAACCACAAAGACACAAAGGCACGAAGATAATTTTCACCGCAGAGACGCAGAGATGTGGAGCATTTTAAAAGGTAGGGCTCGCTGTCCCCAGCGAGCCGTGTAATTTGGGAGGGTCGCCATGTTGGCGACCCCAATATCAGGGACGGCAACATGCCGTCCTTCCCAATCGTTTCAGCGCGGGTTAAGGATATCTTCCTTCTGCACACCTTTGACCTCGGCTACGGAGCGCAAGATGGCATTGAGCGTGCCGATGCGCAACGGGTCGTGAGCGGGAACTGCCAATCGGTGGTGGCGTGGTAAATCTGTTTCCAGAATGACATGACTCCCCTCCTGATTAACCCGGCGGTAACCGTGACGTTTGCAGAGCAGCTTGATTAACTCCGTGCCGCTCAAATCGCGCGGCAGTTTCATGCGCTGGCCAGAAGTTCGTCCCGCACCAGATGCAGCCGCACGGTGGTGGGTTTGGGCTGGTCAAAGAAATAGGCCGACACGGCCTCACGCACATTGGAGCGTAATTCCTCCCACGTGTTGCCTTGCGTAAAAATGTCGTGCGAAAGACATTCGGCAACATAGCCGCCGTCGCTTTCCTGCATCACGCTAAAGACAATTTCCATGGCACAACTATCACCCGGAATCCGGTGAAAAACAAGCCTTTCCTTGCTGGCTCCAGCCGGCTTTTTATCCACAGATTTCACAGATTCACACTGATTTTTCTCTGCGCCTTTGCGTAAATCTTTGCCGCCAAAACTCGACAAGGCCAACAAGCTCGGCGTAAAAATCATCAGCGAAGCGGAGTTTTTGAATATGATTTAACCCGCAAAGGCGCAATGGTTTGTTTCACGTATTCTTGTGCATCGGTTTTAATACTTGAGCTTTCCGTAAATTTCAGAAATACTCATATCATGGTTAAAAAATCGTGGCTGCAGGCGCTGTTGCTCTGGGCTTTGCTCTACCCCATCCCAGCAACAGTCAATGCCACGACTTTTTTGCGTTTGCAAAGCACTTATCTTGGTGATGGCTGGTTTCAATACGAGATGGATGTTTTAAATGACCCGTTCTTTTCAGAAGCGGATATCACTGATTTACGAATTACTTCTTCGAACGAGATCGACCACAGCACGGATTCAACGAATTGGGTCAATTATAATTGGGACAATTCCTCTTCGTACTGGCATTTCAATTCCAGCTACCCAACGCGTCCTTATGAGGAGACTTTCCTGGTTCGAAGTTCCGAAACCTCCTACAAACTGGGCGTTTTTACCAATCTCCAAGGAGCAATTTTCTTTCTGTCATTGTATGGTAGCGACTTTGCCCCGACCAACTTCAGCAAAAACATAGTTGGATACGCGTGGGTCCCGTGCCTTATCCCATGCAGTCCTGAAGAGGCGGACAATTCCCCGACCAATTTTGTTTATGATTTGAAGCTGCTGCCGGATATTGAAATCAATCAGTTGATTCAAACCAACGGCGAATTCCATGGAGTGGATTTTACATGGGATGATGAATCTACATTTGTGCTGCAAGGTACTGCCGATTTTCTAAATTGGACAAACATCGCCTACATCTGGAGCTACCCACCCGAAACGGTTTGGACGACTAACATATCTCTGGGTGATTATGGCCAATTCTTCCGGATCGCTCTCGTTGCAGGCGGGCACAGTTCATCCCTGCCACCATTGAGTTCGAGCTTGGTACTTGCGCCAAAAACACTGGCAAAAGCCAACGTCGCTTCAACAACGCCTCGTGTGACAAGTTGCAAGCCAGCCGATAGCAATGTGGTTGTCAGCCTTGCCACGAAACCCAATCAGCCTGTTCAAGTACAGGCCATAGATGCTCACGGTACAGTCTATCAAACACAATTGATTACACCACAAGGCACTTCAGCAACCGTAAACTTTACCACTGTCGGTCTGCCCAATCCTGTCTTCTTTCAAGTCGTTCCCGTCCAGTAACAAGAAGCCGGCTCAAAACTCGACAAGGCACAAAAGCTCGGCGTAAAAATCATCAGCGAGAAGGAATTCCGGGCGATGATTTAATCACCAAGACGCGAAGGCACGAAGTAATTTGGGAGGGTCGCCATGTTGGCGACCCAAATATCAGGGACGGCAACATGCCGTCCTTCCCAATCACGGCAAACGCCAGACACCGCTGCCCACTTCATGCGTGACAATTGGTTGTTGATTTTGTCAGACGGAAAACGAAGGATGAATCCATGAGAAGAACAAAAGTTATCCTAAGCTTCGTTTCCATCGCAGTGCTGTTTTGGGTTGTGGGATGCTACACACTGCACAAATCGGATTTGGCCACGCTCCAAGGGACATGGAAGGGTCACGAAATTGCCGGCAATACGGAAGGTTCGCGTTACCTTATCATCTCCGGCAACGCGATTGAGTTCCAGGGAGTGAATTCCGATGATTGGTGCAAGGGAACCTTTACCATTCGGGAAGACACGAATCCGCGACAGATTGTTGGGACGGTTACTGAATGTCACATGCACAAGTATGTTGGCAAAACCGCTTACGCCATCTACCGGCTGGAGGGGGACACCCTCACCGTCACGGGATATGAGCCCGGTACTCCCAACGTGCCATCCGATTTCGATGCGCCTGGCGCCCGACACTTCGTCCTCAAACGGGACTAGCGCCTGCCGTTCCCAATTCACTTCAGCGCAATAACCCAGATGGGAACGGTGATGGATTCGCGAATCGGTGAGCGCTGGCTTTTGAGTTGATACCAGAACCCGCACTCGGAGCATGAATAATCACTGGCCGGATGTCCCGGCTCCAGCTAGGTCAGTTTCAGTTGAAGAACGACTCTGACCCGTTCCTGATGGGATGTGAATAACTTTTTCTGGACTGAAAAACAGGAAGAAGTAGGGTCGATTTATCAGACAGAGAACGACATTTCCGGTCAATACCTATTAAGCTAACACACTCATTATGAACGCATCCCTGTATTTAAGTAAAATAGCATTGGTTGCTTCTCTCTCGGCGATACTAATTACTGCGTCAGCTGCCGATGTAATCTTCGATTTTAACACAGACGGTGTTTTACCGAGTAGCCAAGGAGCTATATATCGAGGCGAGTCACCTGAGACTTCTGCCTTTTCGGTAAGTAACGGATTGCTACACTTGGATACCTTTACCATATTTTCAGCCGCCTACCAAATTCCGGATATCTTTAACAGCGATTGGGGCATTACGCTTGAATGGCGGGCTAGAGTTGTTCAAACCGTTGGACCTGATTTCGGGCCGGGAATTTCACTTTGTTCAGGCCCATATTCATGGACTTTTGCTATGACAGATACTGGAATATCCGAATACGCTGGCTATCACTCACCAGATGGAAGTGGGTGGGGATCGTGGCACACTGCTGCTTCGTTTAGTAGTGGTGATTTCCACACGTTCAGACTCGTTATTCCAGCAAACAGTCTGGACTACAACCTTTTCGTGGACGATGTTCTTAAGTATTCGGGCACCGCAGCGACCACGGACCCTGGCAAAAATCTCTCGGCTGGATCGTTTTATTGGGGAGAAGGATTGACTGATAGCTGGAATCAGAGTCAGTCTGAGTGGGATTACGTTCAGATACAGAACGTGCCTGAACCATCTACTTTCGCATTGCTTTCAATGGTTGGCGTGACGCTGATTGTTAGGAGAATCAACCGCGCCCACTAAAAGTAGCGGCTGACACAATCGAATAAATATTGGAATTTTGCTTCGACAATTCGTTGAGCAGATTGGCAAACATATATGCGTCGTGCCTGTTCGATTTTTCTTGCGTCATCAACAAGCATGCAAGTTTGTAGAGAAAATCAACAGAGTATTCGCCTCGTGTTTCCAACTCTTTGAATTTTTCCAAGTCGCCCACATGTTTGCTGATCGAGGAAAGAAATTCTTCCCGCTCTAAATTTGATTTCAAGGGTTGCACATCTTTCCACTTTCCCTTGATAAACTCGATGAATTCGATGGTTGTCTCCTTTTTCGTTTGCATTTTGAGAAGTAAGTCCACAGCCCAGTGGATGTGTTTTGGTGTTCTTGGGCGCGACCATTTATCCTCAATAAATTGCCTGTATTTGATTATGATGTCGAACGGCGAAATACTACCCTCGTAAACACCAACAAAAAAATCGCTGCCAACCAGAAAAGTTTTAAGCAGTTTTAGGTCTCTTCCATCCCTGGCAGTAATTACCAACGGAAGATCCGCAGGGTTTTGTGCTTTATCGGTGTGTTCGATATTCATTTTTGAACACTCGAACCTTTAGGCTGGGTCAGGCAAACCAAGCCACGCGAGTGGCAAGGAACCGAATTTGTAGTGACAGTTAACGCTTTGGATGTAATCCAGAACGTCTTTGTAGCGCGGGTCTTTGAACCAATCGCTCAACACGTAAACGTATTCGACTTTCAAACCGAGCGGCGTGACCAACTTGAGATATTGCTTCCGCTTGAAATCGCACGTCTGCAATTTCTCATCCACCGAACCTTCAACCTGCTGATACTTCACCTCAATGATGAAAAGCGTTTCGCGCACAATGACAAGCAATGCATCATCTGGTAGTAGCTTCTTTGTAAGCATTGGTTTCCAATTGACGCCTTCCTCGTCCAGAAATTCGTAAAAGTCGTGCTTGCGGAAACAGCGAGCGACAAGCTGGCCTTTGAAGAAAACTCCTTTACCCGCTTTGCCAGAAACTGGCTTCACTTCGTAGCCAGACTTGGCTGCAAGCAAGGTTTGGAAATCAACGTGCCTTTCAAAATTCAATCCCGTCAGCGTGTTTGCTCCGCCGAAGCCTTTTTCTTTCATTTAAAAAGTTCTCCTTCTGTTTTTACGATTTCGGCTTTGATGCGTTTCGCCGCGAGCTTCGCGTGCGCTTCGTCCAATTCAATTCCGACGCAGCCACGTTTTAGTTTGATGGAGGCAATCGCCGTCGTTCCGCCGCCCAGAAACGGGTCAAGGACGAGGTCGTTTTCGTTTGTTGAAGCCAGCAAACAGCGTTCAACCAGCGCCACGGGTTTTTGCGTCGGGTGGCGTCCGAATTGTTTTTCATCATTTCCAGGTGCACTGAGTGTCCATATTGAATTGAGCGATAAATCTGCTTTTGCACCCGACAGGCTCGGGGCGTTAGGCGTCAGGCTTGAGGTTTCCCCCGCGCCTCGCGCCTCGTGCCCCGCGCCTACGCCGCGCCAAACTGTCTTTAATTGTTTTCCAGTAATCGCCTTCATCGCGTCGTAATTAAAAACGTGTTTGCTTTTTTCGTTCTTTGCGGCCCACAGAACGGTTTCCGTCGAGTGCGTGAAATAACGGCAGCTTAAGTTGGGCGGTGGATTGGGTTTTTCCCACGCGATGTCGTTGAGAATTTTATAGCCGAGTTGTTGCATGGCGTAGCCGATGGAGAAAATGACGTGGTGCGTGCCAGTCACCCAAATTGTGCCGTTCGGTTTCAACACGCGCTGGCAGCGTCGCAACCATTCGACGTTGAATTCGTGGTTCAGTTCCGGTCCGCGCGAGACATCCCAATCGCCTTTGTCCACCTTGACCATGCGTCCGGCGTGGCAGGTGATGCCGCCGTTGGAGAGGAAATACGGCGGGTCGGCAAAGATGGCGTCGAATCTGCCTTCGGGATATTTGGCGGCAATGGCGTCGAGGAGTTCGAGGCAATTGCCGTGGTAAAGACGGAGGAAGGGGTTGTCAGAGGAAAAGATCAACCGTGGGACGGACATCTTGTCTGTCTCACTTTTTTCCGATTCAGCAGAAGAATATGGAGACAGGCGGGACGCCTGTCCTACAATCGAACCATCTTCACGAAGTTTGAAATGTGCCGGGGAAATGGGATGGGCATGGGGCAAGTCAATGGTAGGGACATCTCGCCGAGATGTCCGCGGACGCGTCGGCGACGCGTCCCTACCTTTTGGCGGCGGCTTACGATAGAACGGTTTGGGTTTACGTGGCGTTTTGGACTTCTTCGGCACGCCGGGATCAATTGATCAGATCGCGGATCGGGATCAAGGGAATTCCTCCCTCCTTACCGTTGCTCTCCTGGGAGAATCCGGCTCAATCCATCTGCTTTTTCCGATACTGTTTGTGAAGATGTTTGGGAATGGACGGGCTCAAAAATGTGTTCCCCTTGTGGACTTCCCGAATCGCGTGGCACAGATTGTCAACGGCGGTGTGTTTGATGAGATAGCCCATCGCGCCGGATTTGGCCGCCTCTTCGACATACTCTTCATCACTATGCGCCGAAAGCATGAGCACTTTGGTGGCAGGGACGGCTTTGAGAATCCGGCGCGTCGCTTGCAAACCACTGAGCAGCGGCATGGCAATGTCCATCAGAACCAATGCGGGACGAAGTTTTTTGACCATGGCGACCGCCTGACGGCCGTTTTTCGCTTCGCCGACCACTTCAAGATCGTCTTCGCGTTCCAGGATCTTTCTAATATCCCTACGCACGAGCGTGTTGTCGTCCGCCAGCAAGACAGTGATTCGCTTCATGAAAATAGTGTTACGTCCCTTCGTATCCTTCGCGCTCTTCGCGCGAAATACCACCACATCAGCGTAAATCTGTGAAATCTACGGCTAAAACTTCGCGCCTTCGTGTCTTGGTGGTTCAAAAACTTTTATTTTTCTCCCTTGTCGTCGGCAAGATAACGTTCGATGTGGCGGTCAAGGTCGGAAAGGCCTCCGGCACAAGTCGCGGCCTGCACTCGCTCCACCATTTCAAGGCACCAAGCCTCTTCTTCCACCTGTTCATTGATGAACCACTGCATGAGAAGCTGCGCCGGGTAATCCCTGGCGCCAAGGGCGGCTTCGTAAACCGAATTGACGCCTTGTGTGTTGGCCTGCTCCATGGCTTGTGCGTGACGGGCCACTTCGAGGAGCGACTTGAAATCGCACTTGGGCGCAGCGATGGCAGTCGTCTTCGGCATTACATCGCGGTCAATAACGTGGGCGATGATTTTCCCCGCGTGAACCTGTTCTTCGGCAGCTTGTTTGGTGAAATAACCCGCAAAGCCTTTCAAGTTCTGGGTCTCACACCAGATGGACAGGGCGCGATAACTGTGGGCGGCACCGAGTTCCTCATTAAACTGGCGGTTGAGCTCGGCCAGCACTTTTGCGGAGATTTTAGAGGGATGCATCATGGTTCTTTTGTTGGTTTTCTTAATCATAGCAGGGCGGCACATTGCTGCGCCGCCCTGCCATTAGAACAATCAGCGGAACCTGCGGATTGTTTTATTGGGTCTTTTCGACAGCGTTTTTACGGGTGATATCGGCTACAACAACGTGCATCCACCCTTGATCGTATTCTTGAATATAATTGAGGTCATAGTTTTTCCAGCCCCTGTTTTTGGCTTCGCTTGCAGCAACAGCCGAGGCCGCTTGTTTCACATAAATGATGCGATCCGTTCCCTTCAAAGCAGTGCCTTGATGGACGATAACGTGGAAATCTGTGTCATTAACATTCTCAATGGCATAGTTGGGTGAGGTTGGAAGGTTTTGATGGAAATCCTGGTTAAAGGATCCCTCATTGGTTGTGGCGCAACCAGTGGCTAAAAGCGCAAGGGTTGCATTCAATAACAGCAGCCGGATTGTCCAGCGGAGTTGATTTATTTTCATGCCGCCAAATTAACAGATTCCGGCTGTGGCTGGCTATGGGGTGAACACCCCATGTGAAACCGTGCAGCGGTGTGTTATCTTACCGGCATGAATATATTATTACTCATGGTTATTCTTCTTCTCTTGTTCGGCGGCGGCGGGTTTTACTTTGGAGGTCCCGTCATCGGCGGCAGCGGGCTTGGCCTGATTCTGGCGATATGCCTTATCGTCTATTTCCTGGGCGGATTCCGCACGAAAAACCCGTAGGCTGGCGCGACGCGGGCTTTTGTCACATCTTCCGCGTTTAAAATAGCCGGGATTTGTTTCACGTCCGTCCTCACCCCGGCCCTCTCCTCCAGGAGAGGGAGAATCGCACGCCGACTTTTTGGAGAGCCCGCGACTGAATTAGCTGAACGGTCTGCCGTAAAACCAGAAATGCATATTGGCTGTTCCTTCTCCTGGGGGAGAAGGTCAGGTTGAGGGTGAGCGTCAAAACAAACTTCTAAAGCCTTCGCTGAAATTCCGCACAGGCTTTGGCCATGTCTGCAACTTTTATTTCGCGTTAATCCCGTCCAGCACCGGCGAGTTCCGAATCACCACATTTGTGACTGAATCGAGCGTGGCCGCCGGCACGCCATCGGCAAGCTGCGCTTTGAAGTTGTCCACTTCGAGTCCGTCCACATCCGAACAAGCCATCGCAGGACGAAAGTCATTGGTTACAAAACTCAGGTTGATGTTTGCCAGTTCCAGGCCGCGAACGTGGCGGGCAAAAACGCCGTAAGCGGGCATTACCCCAATCCGGCTGGGTTCGGGATAACCGGTGCCGAGTTCCGGCGCGATGCGCGCGGCATTTTCCTTTGTCCCGCCGCCTTTGAAAATGAGCCGGATGTTGTCCAGACGCACCCCTTCCAGCGGCTGGCCGGGCGTGCCGGTGATTTGGATGCCGCTCATTGGATCAACACCGGTGGCCACCACATTGGAAATGAGAATGTTCCGGCCTTGGCTGTGAGTGGTGACATTCGGCCCGCGATTGCGGTCGCCCAGCGTGATGTAAATGGGATACCCGGCGACATCCATCATGCTAATGTTGTTGATGGTGATGTTTTCCATGATGCCACCGTCCACTTCCTCCAATGCCAGCCCATGGCAACTGCGGAATGTGCAATTGGCCACGGTGATGTTGCGGAAACCGCCGCTGGCCTCGGTCCCGAACTTGATTCGACCCGTTCCGCGTCCCGGTTTCATCGTGCCGTCGAGCAGCGTGCCTTCCTTAAAACCGGAGACCTGGCAATTCACAATGGTCAGATTTTCCGTAATGACATTCCGGCCCAGCGCAAAACTGCTCTTGGGGCACAAGCCGTCGTCGCGCGGCGAATTGATTTTGCAATTGGAAACCGTCGTGTTGCGGCAGCAATCGATGTCAATGCCGTCGCGCTGGGTGTCAATCGTCACGTTGTCCACGTTCAGATTGTCGCAGCCGGTGGCCAGAATGGCGAAATGGCCGCCGTGAAAAATCGTGAAGTCGCGCAGCAGCACGTTGCGGCACAGCTTGAGCGCGATGGCCTTGTTGCCAATACGGACGGGCGGCAGATTTGTGGCTGAAGGCCCAGGTGTGCCGTCATGGTTGAAGCCGCACATCTGGTCGAGCACCTTGGGGTCGCGCACCAGCCCGCCGCCGTTGATCATGCCGGTGCCGGTGATGGAAACGTTCGTGAGATTTTCGCCCCAGATGAGGCTGTTGTGGAAATACGTGTGCCCGCCGTCCTGATAGCCACCGCGCGTGTATGGCTCGGTCTCGTCATAGGCGTTCAAGTCCTGCGGCGCGCCGAGAATCACCGCGCCGGCGTCCAGATACAAATGGATGTTATTGGTCAGGTGGATGCTGCCGCACAGATACGTGCCTGCCGGAACAAAAACTGTTCCCCCGCCCGCCGCCGACGCAGCCCGGATCGTCCTGTCAATGGCCGGATTGTCCAATGCCTTGCCGTCGCCAATCGCGCCAAAACTCCGCACGTTGAAAACTGTTTTGTGCGATGCGGGCGTTAATTCGCAGCCGGTTTGAAAAAATGCTCCCAGCGATACGATGCAAAGCACGGCGATTTTTGACGACAAGCGACAGCGGAAGATGCGTTGGAATTTCATATTTGGGACGGGCAACTTATAAATTTCGGACTGAAGATGCAACCCCCGGACACGTGGGCCGCCAAAACATCACGTCAACCGGTGTCTGAATTCCGCACAGGAATAGCCGCAAAAGGGCGCAAAAGACACAGAGATTTTTTTAGGTAGGGCTCGCTGTCCCTAGCGAGCCGATTTTAGACCGGATAAACGGCGCGATGCGGAGATCGCGCCCTACCATTTACCTCTGTGCCTTTGCGTCTTTGCGTGAACTTTATTCCAGCCTTTGCCGGAATTCAGCACAGGCCTTCGTGACATCGGTCGCGTTCAAAATCGCCGACACGACGCAGATGCGTTTTGCTCCTGCTGCCAGCACGTCGCCGAGATTTTCCAAATTGATGCCGCCGATGGCGAACCACGGAATGTTTACGTTCGCCGCCGCCCAGCGGACGTATTCGAGTGTCACGGGTTTTGCAGTCGGCTTCGTGCCCGTCGTATAGACCGGCCCGATGGCAATGTAATCCGCACCCGCCGCCAGCGCGCGCCTGGCCTGTTCCGGCGCGTGAGTCGAAAGACCAATTTTCGATTTAGGTAGGGTCGCACCGCCGGGGCGACCGACAGAAGTTCCGCCTCCCAATATCGAACGCGCGGGCCGCGCGTCCCTACCAAAAAAATCCTCCTGGCCGAGATGGCAAAAATCCGCGCCGACCTTACGCGCGATTTCCAGATGGTCGTTGATGACCAACCCGACATTCGCGCGCCGCGTGACGGGCAGAATTGCCTCGGCCATCCGGCGAATTTCATCCGGCGTGGATTTTTTGGCGCGGAGCTGGATTAAATCCGCGCCACCGTCGCAGAGTTGCTGCGCGACAACTTCCGGCGCGCGGCCATGCAAATAGGCCGTGTCAACGAACGCGTAAAGCCAGCAGTCCACAAGCAGTTTCATGGAAACATTGAACAACAAAGTAACTAAGTAACAAAAGAAAACTTTAAAGAAACACCTATACTTCGTTCCTTTGTTCCTTTGTTGTTCATAAAAACAAAAACGGCAGCGGGAATTTTCCCGCCGCCGTGTGAATTCGGAAAATTTTACTTCAAACCTGCAAGATAGCCAAAGCGGGCGCGGAATTGTTCCGACGTCAATTTGACTACGGCGGCGAGCTTGGCGAGTTGTTTTGCGTCCTCAAAATCCCCGCGTTTGAGCCGGGTCATGTAGGCGCAGGCGCATTCAAATGGCTCGCCGTCCACATTGACGCGGCGGTTTTGCATGCGGCCGGTCTTCGGGTCGAGCATTTTCTCGAACGGCAGCGGATTCATTTTGCCGTCCACGAAGCTGATGATGGCGCCGTATTTTTTGGCTTCGGGCGACTGGAGGAATTTCACCGCGGCATAGCCGAGGTCGCGCGTGTATTCGGCGTCGAATGGAATCGGGTCGGCGCAGCGGAGTTCATAACCGACGTCCTTTGTAATAAAAGCCATTTTGAGGCCGAGCTTTTCGAGGCGGACGGTTAAAAGGTCTTTCATCAGACGACCGAATTCGATTTCGGCCATGCGCAAATGGCCGTGCTCGTCGTGGGCAATCTTGCCGTAGCGTCCCAATTCGCCTGCGGGCATTGCTTTGACCAAGCCTTCCTCGCCCATCGATTCAATCAGGCCTTCGGCGAGAATGACGAGGCCGTGTTGCGTGCCTTCGGCCCGGCGTTTGATAATGGAACCGATGATGATGTCGCACACCTCATCCACCGTGACCTGCCGGTTGCGAAATTCCTCCCCGATGACGACGAGCGCGGACGCCGCCGCCTTGCCTATGCCGAGCGCGAGATGCCCCGCCGCGCGTCCCATGGCGATGACGATATACCAGCGCGACGTGGTGCGCGCGTCCTCCATCAGGTTGCGAACGAGCTGAACGCCGATGTGCCGGGCAGTTTCAAATCCGAATGTCGGCGTCACGCCGGGCAGCGGCAAATCGTTGTCAATCGTCTTGGGCACGTGCGCCACTTGGATTTTCCCATTGCTGCGCTTGGCGACCTGGCTGGCGGAAAACGCCGTGTCATCGCCGCCAATTGTCACCAGCATCGTGATGCCCAGCTGTTCCAAAACCTTGAACACATTCTGCATGCTGGTCTCGGATTTGGTCGGGTTCGTGCGCGAAGTGCCGAGGATCGAACCGCCGCGCAAATGAATATCCATCACGTCATGAATCGTCAGCGGCCTGCAATTTTGCGCGTCGCCCGCCGCAAGCCCCTTGAAGCCGTCACGGAAGCCGATGACTTCAAAGCCCTGGTTGATGCCTTCGATGGTGGCCGCGGCGATGACGCCGTTGATGCCCGGCGCCGGGCCGCCGCCGACCAGAATTCCCATTTTGCCTTTGCTCATGTGTATTTATTGGTTGTTGATGAAAAAATGAAATCGTAGCAGCTTGCACAAAGATTGGAAAAAATTCAATTCCATTCTTGGTCATGGTAGGTATTTCATTGGTAGGGATGCCGCGCCGCGGCGTCCCTATCTTAAAAATCTGCGCAATCTGCGTAATCTGCGGATAAAAGAACGGCTTTAAACGAACCACCTCACCCCGGCCCTCTCCCCCAACTTCGTTGGCGGAGAGGGAGAATCATTGTCAGTCGGTCGGCGTTACAAGCATCATTGAATGTTCGTGCCTTGGCGTCTTTGCGTGAAAAATCCGTTCTTATTGAAAGCTTGAAACTTGAAACTTGAAACTTGAAACTCAACAGCAAATGAACCGGGCCGTGTTTCTCGACCGCGATGGGACGCTTATCGTGGAAAAAAATTATCTGTGCCGGACGGAGGACGTGGAAATTTTTCCGTCCACACCAGCCGGCTTGAAACGGCTTTGCGCCGCAGATTGGAAATTGTTCATCATCTCAAATCAATCCGGCATCGGGCGCGGCTACTTCACGCTTGCGGACGTGGAACGCGTCAACGAGCATCTTTGCCGCGAACTGGCGCGCGACGGCGTGCGTTTTGAGAAAATATACATCGCGCCCGAAGTGCCCGGCCAGTCGGGCCGCGGGCGCAAACCGTCGCCGCAATTTTTATTCGACGCGCGCGATGAATTTGGCGTGGACCTCGCGCAAAGTTTTGTGATTGGCGACAAGCTGGCCGATTTGGAATGCGGCTGGAACGCGGGCGTAAAAAAAAGCATCCTGGTTCGCACCGGCTACGGCGCGGAACTCGAACGGGCGGAACCGGACAAACTGAAGCGCGCGGTGATTGTGGACGATTTGCGCGGCGCAGCGGAGTGGATTCTAAAAAACGAACTCAGAATTAAGAATTAAGAATTCAGAATTTAACACATGTGCGGCATCATCGGATACGTCGGCAAAAAAGCGGCCTCGCCCATCCTGCTTGAAGGATTGCGGCGGCTGGAATATCGCGGCTACGACAGCGCGGGCATCGCTGTGTTGCACGACGGCGAACTGCTCGTCCGCAAGAAAAAGGGGAAAATCAGCGAAGGCCTCGCGCGCCTTTTGAAAGCCGAACTGGTCGCTGGAAACCTCGGCATAGGCCACACACGCTGGGCCACGCATGGCCCGCCGTCCGACCAGAATTCCCATCCGCATCTCGATCAATCCGGCAAAATCGCCGTCGTTCACAACGGCGTCATCGAAAATTACGACGCACTCAAACAAAAACTGCTCAAGGCCGGGCACACATTCCGTTCCGACACCGACACCGAAGTGCTGGCGCATTTGATTGGCGATTATTATTACGGGAAACGACGCGGGCGGAATGGTAAAGGCAACTCGAATCCGCTGACACTGGCCGTTTGCGATGCGCTGCGTGAAGTCATCGGCGCTTACGGCATTGCAGTCGTTTGTGCCGACCAGCCCGACACCATCGTCGGCGCACGGCGCGGTTCGCCGCTCATCATCGGCATCGGCAAAGGCGAAAATTTTCTCGCCAGCGACGCCAATGCCATCGTCGCCCACACGAAAAAGGTCGTTTACCTGAATGATTACGACGTGGCAACCGTTACGAGCAAGCGGTTTGACGTTTTGAATTTGGGCGCCGACACCGCCAACGTGCAGATCAGCAAGCTCGCATTCAGCCAGGAAGACGCCGTGCGCGGCAAGTTTGCACACTTCATGCTCAAGGAAATTTTCGAACAGCCACGCACCGTGGAAAACGCCCTGCGCGGTCGCGTGGACATCAAAGGTGCGACCGCCAAGTTCGGCGGTTTGAATCTGACGCCCGCGCAATTGCGCTCAATCAAACGCATCGTTATCGCCGCCAGCGGCACGAGCTGGCACGCGGCGCTGGTGGGCGAGTATTTGATTGAAGAACTCGCGCAGATTCCGGTCGAAGTCGAGTTCGCCCATGAATTCTGTTACCGCAACGCGCCGCTCGAACACGACACGGTGCTGCTGGTCATTTCGCAATCCGGCGAGACTGCCGACACGCTCGCCGCGTTGCGCAAAGCCAGGCATTGCGGCCATCGCGCGCTCGCCATCGTCAATGTTGTCGGCAGCACCATCGCGCGCGAATCCGACGGCGGCATTTACATGCACGCCGGACCGGAAATCGGCGTCGCCTCGACGAAAGCCTTTGTTTCGACGCTGACCATTTTAGCGCTGCTGGCCGTCCACTTGGGCCGGATGCGGCAGCTTTCGGCCCATCGCGCATTGGAAATTCTGCGCGCGCTCGAAGCCGCGCCCAAGCAGCTTGAATCCATCCTCGCGCAGAGCGACGCGTTCAAAAAACTCGCGCTTAAATACGCGAAGGCCGACGATTTCTTTTTCCTCGGACGCGGTTACACATTCCCGATTGCGCTGGAAGGCGCGCTCAAGCTGAAGGAAATTTCCTACATCCACGCCGAGGGTTATTCAGCGGCGGAAATGAAGCACGGCCCGATTGCGTTGATTGACCCGCAGACGCCGACGGTTTTTGTGGTGCCGCAGGATTCAATGTATGACAAGACGATGGCGAATCTGGCGATGATTCGTGCGCGCAAAGGTCCCATCATCGCGCTGGCCACCGAAGGCGACAAACAAATCGGGAAGGTGGCCGACGACGTGATTTACCTGCCGAAGACACTGGAACCGATTTACCCGATTCTGGCGACTGTGCCGCTGCAACTGTTCGCGTATCACATCGCCGTCGCGCGCGGCTGCGACGTGGACAAGCCGAGAAATCTGGCCAAGAGCGTGACGGTGGAGTGATTGTAGAAGACGCAGGCGGATTACAGTATGAAGACGATTGCTTTCCTTGCTGACAGTCTGCTAAAGGAATTTCATGAGATTCGTCATGGAAATTGCGAAGTCCAGCGATTCACTTGAAGCACTCCGGCTCGAAGCCGAGCAAGGAGATTCCAAGGCGCAAAGTGATTTGGGATTACGCTATTACATGGGCGAGGGCGTAACTAAAGATTTCACGGAAGCTCTAAAATGGTATCGCAAGGCGGCTGAACAGAACGAAGCGTCAGCACAAAACAGCATAGGTCTCTGTTACGCCAGCGGCCAAGGTGTCAAACAAGACCTGACCCAAGCTGTTCAATGGTATCGCTTGTCCGCAGAAAAAGGTAACCGCTGTGGCCAAAACAACCTTGGAACGTGCTATGACGAAGGGCAGGGTATTGCCCAAGATTCGGCTCAAGCAGTCGAATGGTATCGTCGCGCTGCCGAACAAGGGAACAGCGAAGCCCAAAACAATCTCGCAATTTGTTACGAACAGGGGCGTGGTGTGCAAAAAGATTTGTCCGAAGCAGCCAGGTATTACCGGCTTGCTGCGGAACAAGGCCACGAATACGCCCAGAGGAATCTCGGCTTGTGCTATCGGGACGGATTGGGTGTTTCTCGGGATGCAGTCGAGGCCATCAAATGGCTTCGGAAGGCAGCCGATAAAGAATTTGTTCCTGCACAGTTGTCGCTTGTCTTGACTTATAGAAATGGCCGCGGTGTTCCCAAAGACCAACAAGAAGCACTCAAATGGCTGCGTAAAGCAGCCGAAAATGGAGATGCAAACGCCCAGACTTGGCTGGGGCTCGTGCACTACTTAGGCCGCGACCTGCCACGCGACTTGGCAGAATCAGCCAAATGGTTTCGGCGGGCGGCTGAAGCCGGAGAGGCTGCTGGCCAATCGAGCTATGGTCGTCTTTTGTTGACTGGTCAGGGTATCGGCAAAAATCCGATCGAAGCCGTTCAGTGGTTTCGGAAAGCGGCGACTCAAGGAGATGCACACGGAGAATACTGTCTCGGTGTATGCTACGCTAGCGGACTCGGAACGGACAAAGACTTTGACGAGGCTCGTAGGTGGTTTCAGTTGGCTGCCCGGAAGAATTATTTAGATGCCAAATATCGTCTTCGACTGCTTTTTTTCCAAAAGCATTCGATTTTGAAATGGCGTAACATCGTCATTTCAACTCTTGGTTGCGCACTGCTGATTTTGCATGGAGTCCGTTTTCCCATTTCAGTCAATGGTTTTGCCATAGCAGCTTTCCTCGGAATTCTTGCCACCAGTGGCGTGGTCTTCATTGCAGCCATGGCATTGATGGAAAAGTTAGGTGTGAAAGTATTGGATGAAAAGGAGGCAGACGCGATCAATGAGCGGCTTTTTTCTATGTTGAGAAAAGAACCTTGGAGACTTCTGCTCATTCCAGCAGAGGATGGCGTCTTTCTTTTGCCTCTGCTCTATGTTGGAATTAGCCCCGTCTCGGCTGCCGTGGCAGCTTTCCTTTTTGCGGTGGCTCACTACCCCGGCTTTCCATGGCGATATTGCATACCCAAGGGCATAGCCTATTTCTTCGTGGCGCTGTTTATTCTTCCCTATGGCATCTGGTCTGTCGTCGTAGCTCACCTGATTGTTGATGTCGGCCTATGGGTGGTCATGTTGGTGGTGAAGGTGGAAGGGAAACCGACTTGGCGCCGGCTTCTCCGAGTATTACGAACTGAATGAAAAAAGTTCTCCTGAATGTTATCATTCCTGCGCGGCTGCGACGTGGACAAGCCGAGAAATCTGGCCAAGAGCGTGACGGTGGAGTAAAAATAGTCCATTCATTCGGTTAAACAAAAAGCTTATGAAAACATTTCATGTCCCCGGTAAATTTATGGTTCTGTCTTTCCTGCTGCTTTCAGCCTTCGCCATCGAAGCGGCCACCTCCACCGCGTTGTTCAACGTGCGCAACTACGGGGCCTTCGGTGACGGCAAGCATCTGGAAAACTTCGCCATCAACAGGGCCATCGCGGCCTGCGCCAATGCCGGGGGCGGCACGGTCTATCTGCCGCCGGGGAAATATCTGTCCGGCACCATCGTGCTGAAGAGCCATGTCACTCTGGATTTGGACGCGGGCGCGACGATTCTCGGCAGCGAGAACCCGGAAGATTACCCGACGCTCAAGGATCCCTGGGGCGGCGACCGGGCGGAAATATCCCCGTTGATTTACGCGGAAGATGCAGAAAACATCACTATTACTGGCCGTGGCACCATCAACGGCCAGGGACAGATTTGGTGGAAACGGCAATGGCTGGCGTTTCCCAAAAAAGGAATGCCCGAGGCGAAAACTCCCGAGGATTTTGACGAGGTGAAAAAGATTTCCCGCGGCCGGCCCCAGTTGATCCGGCTGGTGCGCTGCAACGACGTGGTGATCGAGCATTTGAATTTGACGAATTCGCCGAGCTGGAACGTGCATCCGCTCTTTTGCGAATTCGTGCGCGTGGATGGCCTGACCATTTCCACGCCGGTGCCGTCGCCGAACACGGACGGCATCAACCCGGAGAGCTGCCGGAACGTGCAAATCATCAACTGCCGCATTGATACCGGCGACGATTGCGTGACCTTGAAATCGGGCATCAATGAAACGGGCCGACGCATGGGCCGGCCGGACGAGAACATCACAATCGCCAACTGCGTGATGAAGAAAGGCCACGGCGGCGTGACCATCGGCAGCGAGATGTCCGGCGGGGTGCACAATGTCACGGTGGCGAACTGCGTGTTTCAGGGCACGGACATCGGGATTCGCGTCAAGGCGCAGCGCGGTCGCGGCAACGTGGTGGAAGGCCTGACGGTGGCCAATGTCGTGATGCAGGACGTGCCGCATCCGTTCACCATCACGACGTTTTACCATGGCAGCGACCAGCCGGGTGATGTTTATCCCGTGGACGAGGGGACGCCGCGTTTCCGCGATTTTCTTTTCAGCAACATCACGGCCCGGGGCGCCAAGGACGCCGGCAGCATCACCGGCCTGCGCGAATTGCCCATCGAGAACATCTCGTTCAGCAACGTTCACATCCAGGCCGCCAAAGGGTTCACCTGCACCAATGCCCGGGAAATCTCCTTCCTGGATGTGGTCATCAACACCGACGAAGGCCCGGCCCTGATTCTGCGCAATGCCACGGGCATAGATTCCTCGCGCTTGCGGACCCAGACCCCGCACCAGGACGTTCCCTTGGTGGATTCCGACGCGTCGGCGAGCCAGTAGTTGTCCACGCCGCTTTGTCCGGGTGGAATCCCGCCTTCGCGGCTTGCTTCCGCCTTCATTGCATTTCGGCGTGACGAGTCGGCGTGGGCTGTGGCTAACTACCCGTATGAACAAGTCCATGCCTTCGCTATTCCAGAGCGTGTGCCTGCGATTGGCGGATGATGTGACCTTTCAATCGCTGGGACCCGGTGAGGAAACGGTCGTGCTCTCGCTCAACTCCGGCTATCTATATACCTGCAATGAAACTACTGCCGCCTTTTTGCGGGGACTGGACGGCAAACAATCACTGGCCGCGGTGATTGACTCGCTCTTTAACGAGTTTCAGGTTTCCCGGGCAACGTTGAGCAAGGACATGACGGCATTAGCAGCAAAGCTGCTGGAGGAGAAACTCCTCGTTGAAGAACCCTGAACATACATTTTACGCAGGCCGGCTGCTGTTGCGCGGGCATATCTGGCTGCTGGCAACGCTGATTCCGTTGCTGGAAAAAATCCTCCCCTTAAAATACTTATTGCGTCTGTTGACACCGCCGCCACGTTTCAAACCCTATGGCGGCATGCTCCCGGAAGAAATCTCCCGGTGGGTTGCCCACCGATTGCGTCAGCCGCGAAATATGCGCCGGCGCGCCTGCCTGCGGCATGGGCTGACTTTGTTCCACTTCCTAAGGCTGGCGGGCTGCCCGGCGGTTCTGCACATTGGAGTTTTCCCGCCGCAGTTTGACAGTCGGCGGATGCACGCGCATTGCTGGGTGACCCTCAACGGCGTCTGTTTGATCCCGCCGCCCGAACAGCCGGCAGCAACTCTCCTGACTTACTGCCCGGCGGAATAACATGCGGCAAGAATTGGTACTATGAGCAAATGGTTTGACAGATGCCTGTCAAATTGGGACAACACGCACAATTGGATTGGGATTCGAAATTGGCCATCTAAGAACAAGTTTTAATCGTGTGAAAACATCAAAAAAACAAACCTTGCCGGAAAACAAGAAACAGAAACGCGATTACGTCAAACCGGAGATCAAAAAGCGCGAACAGATCAAGGAAGTCACAGAACAACAAGGCCCCGGGCCCGTCACTGTGGAGTAGAAATGTCATATGAAAACATCAAAAAAACAAACCCCGCCGGAAAACAAGAAACAGAAACGCGACTACGTTAAACCGGAGATCAAAAAGCGCGAACAAATCAAGGAAATCACAGAACAACCAACCCCCGGAACCGTCTTTTGACATCGAAATACCATATGAAAACATCAAAAAAACAAACCCCGCCGGAAAACAAGAAACAGAAACGCGACTACGCCCCGCCGGAGATCAAAAAGCGCGAACAAATCAAGGAAACCACGGAAGGCACGCCTCCGGTCATCACGCCAGTACTCATATCGGATCGCAACGCCAAGAAAAACTTCCAATCAGTGGATACCGTGGCCGTGCTGGAAAAGCTGGCTGCCATTCCCGTTGAACGGTGGAATTACAAATGGGAGAAGGACGGCGATGTGCCGCATCTTGGCCCGATGGCGCAGGATTTCAAAGGCGCGTTTTATCCCGGTCGCGATGACAAGAGCATCAGCACCTTGGAATTCCATGGCGTGGAACTGGCGGCGATCCAGGGGTTGAATCAGAAACTGGAAGAAAAGGATGCGGAAATTCAGGCGCTCAAGCAGAGTGTTGCCGAACTCAAACAACTGGTTTCGCAGTTGACCCAAAATTAAATTGTATGAAAACATCAAAAAAAGAAACCCTGCCAGAGAATAAAAGGCGGAAGCGGGACTACGCCCAGCCGGAGATTAAAAAGCGCGAACAGATCAAGGAAGTGACGGAAGGCGGTGGCCCGGTTGTCACAACAAAGGACTGAATATAATGAAAACGCCGAAAGAACAAACCCAGCCGGAGACCGAGAAACAGAAGCGCGACTACGTCAAACCGGACATCAAAAAACGCGAACAAATCAGGGAAGTCACGGAAGGCGACGAAGTGTTTGTCACAACAGAGACCAAAAGATAATGAAAACATCGGAAAATCAAACCCCGACGGAAAACAAGGAACAGAAGCGCAACTACGTCCAGCCGGAGATCAAAAAGCGCGAACAGATCAAGGAAATCACGGAAGGCCCGGGCCCAGTCGTCACTGCTACAGGGTAGAAATATCATATGAAAACATCCAAAGAACAAACCCAGCCGGAAATCAAGAAACAGAAACGCGACTACGCCCCGCCGGAGATCAAAAAGCGCGAACAGATCAAGGAAGTCACAGAATTCCCCTTATTGATCGTTACTCCCGAGAAGTAAAAATACTTCATGAAAACATCCAAAAAACAAACCCAGCCGGAAAACAAGGAACAGAAACGCGACTACGCCCCGCCGGAGATCAAAAAGCGCGAACAAATCCGGGAAGTGACGGAAGGCAGTGGCCCAAGCGTCACAACCAAACCGCCGCCGTAAAGACTTGCAAGCGGTCAACAAAAGACGCTTGTCAGAGCCGTTAGATTTCCATCCTTGAGTAGCCGGCTGGTTGCAGCCGGCAAAAACGTTGTTTTCTCGTTCTTGTTTATCCCCTCGAATCAACCATGAGTCCGGCGAAAACACATTACGACTTGCACGGCATGCGAATGACGGTGGAAGCGCCGAGTCAATCGCTGCTGGATGTGATTCATGTGCTTCTGGGCGCTTACGCAGATTCCGGCAACGGTGCGGACGGATTCCATGTGAGTCTGGATTACGGGCAGCCACGGCAAAAAGCCGACCCGGGTTTGCATAAATTTTGGACGGGCACACTGCCCAGTGGCACCCGGATGATTTGCCGCAGTGGTCCGAACCGGCGGCAGATTGAGATACCGGACCATGTCTGCGCTGACATTGATCTGGCCAAACGCATTGCCAGGATCGTTGTGAGTCCAGACAACAAAGCCGGCCTGCTGGAAACCTGTTTCCTGCCGTTGCTATGCGATTGTCTCGGGTTGAACGGCCATCATGTGATCCATGCCGCCAGTCTGTTCGTTCAGGCCGGTGGCCAGCGACGTGCGCTCATCTTCTCGGGCATGAGCGGTCGCGGAAAAACCACACTGGCGCTGGCACTGGCCGGGGCGGGTCTGGGCATGCTGGCTGACGACATGACTTTTTACCAGGCCGCGACCGCGAACCGGCCGGGACAAATCTGGGGAATCCGAATCCGCTGCAAGGTGCATTCACGAACGCTTGAGTTGCTCCCCTGGCTGCAAGATTTTCCCATGGGCAGCGTCAGTTCGAATGGCGAGCGGCTTCTGGATATACGGTCATTGAAACCACAGACAGCCGGTCTGATGGCATCACCGGGATTGATCCTTTTTCTGAATCCGCGAAATGCGGAGTCCCACCAGATTGAGCCGGTGGACAAGGTCACGGCGCTGACACGATTGACTCGGGAAAACGTCCGGGCGCTCGATCAGCGCCGCGAGGCCGTGGCAGGCCGGGCCTTTGGAGCGCTGGCGGAGTTGGTGCGTTCCAGCCGGACTTTCCAAGTCAGCCTCTGCCCGCGTCTGGAAGAATTGCCAGAGCAACTCGCTTCCCTGTGGTCATGATGTTCCTGAACCAAACCCATTCCCTGCTCCTGGCGCTGGCGGATCCCCGCGGCCCGGCTGACGCCATTGATTTTGCTCCACCGGCGCCGGTGAAGCTGCGGCGGCTGCTGGAATTGGCGGATCAGCATGGCGTGCTGGCCATCGTCATGGAAAATCTCAAACAGTTGATAAGCCGGGAAAACGGACAATGGCATTCCTTTCAGCCGGACCCGGCCGTGTGGGAGTGGACACGGCAACGAATGCGGCAGCGGACAGGAATGTCACTCGTGCTGCGCGGGCAGGTCATGGAAATCATCACTCGCATGCAAAAAGCGGGATTGCCGGCAGTCATCCTGAAGGGTTGCGATTTTGCCGATCGGCTTTATCCGCATCCGTCGTTGCGCCCGTTCACCGATGTGGACCTGCTGATTCCACAACGGATTCTCCCCGAAACCCGGCAGGTGTTCAAAGAATTGGGTTATAAGCCGGTCGAGGTGCAAATGAAGCATCAAACCGGTTACGGCGAGGAAAGCTGGCGTCATCCCAATCGCTCCGGCGGCACGGTGGAGATTCATTGGAACCTGGTGAATTCGCCGTCGCTGCGGCGCGCATTGTCCGTAACGTATGATGACCTGCAACTTGAGACGCATCAGAACCAGCCACGCCCCAGCGCTACGGCCACGTTGTTGATCGCGGCGGTGCATGGTGTGGCCAGTCACGGCGTTGACCGGTTGCAAGTGCTTGGCGATGTGGTCCAGGCTGTTCGCGGGACAGCTGGAACGCTGGACGAAGCCTGGCTTGCTCAAGCCGTTCCCCAAACCGGGACAGACCGTGCACTGGCAACGGCGCTGGCATTGGCCTATAAAGTGTATGGGGAACCAAACTGTGTGAACCTGATGAAACGCTTGGGGATTGAGCGCCGGGCCTGGCCGGGCAATCTGTTGCTGACCCGCGGTGTCGTGCTGCGCGCCCACGCTTCGCGCGATTCGTTCCGCCGACAGTTGTTGCGGGAATTGTTAAAACACAAATGAACGTCCTGCTCGTTTATCCCGCGCCACCGCCTTCGGCCTGGCCCAAGGGCGCTTTTCGTTCCCGCTGGATTCCGTCCGGGCTGGCCTGCATTGCCACCGTGCTGCGCCGGGGCGGGCATCGGGTTAAAATCCATCTCTGCGAAGAAACACTGGAACTGAATCATTATGCCCGGGCTGCAGCCCGGGCATCGCTCCAGGCGCAGATGCGGGATTTTCGGCCCGAGATTGTGGGCTTGTCACTCGTCACCTCCGGTGTGCCCGAGGGTGCAATCGTGGCGGAAGATGCCAAGACATTGCTGGGTCCGCAGACACTGGTGGTGGCCGGCGGACCGCATCCGACCGTCCTTTCCGAAGAACTGCTGGCTGGTTGCCCGGCCATTGACGCAGCCGTCATCGGCGAAGGCGAACTGACCATGCTGGAGCTGGCCGATCATGGCCTCTCGCCATCCGTCAGCGGAATCGTGTTGCGCCGCAACGGGACGCTGATGCGCACGCCTCCACGCGCGGCGGTGAAAGACCTCGACAGCTTGGGGCCTCCCGCCTACGACCTGTTCAACGTGAAACATTTCACGGCGCCAAGCCGGTGGTTGATTCGGTTTCTGAAACTCCCGGCCACCAATCTCCGCACGAGCCGCGGCTGTTCTCATCGCTGCAGCTTCTGCGCCGGCCACCTCGTCGCCGGACTGGGCGTGCGCTATCATTCCATCGAATACGTCCTTGACCAGATGCGCCACGCCGCGACACGCCTCGGCGCAACAGCCATTCGTTTTGAGGACGACACTGTCGGGGCGGATCGTGGAAGATTGTTGGAATTATGCGCGGCCATCCGCCGGGCCGGTTTGCACAAGCAGCTGAAATGGGAGGCGTGCCTCCGGGTCAATCAGGCCGACGCCGAAATACTAGCCGAGATGAAGGCCGCCGGCTGCATCCAGGTTGAATACGGTTTTGAAAGCGGCTCGACGGAGTCGCTGCGGCGGCTTGGCAAACAGACGGACATCGAGTTGAACCGGCGCGCCGTTGAACTGACACGGCGGGCGGGCTTGCGCATTTTCGCGGACATCATGGTGGGTTTGCCAGGCGAGACTCCCGAAGATTTGAAAGCCACAGTGCGGTTCCTGCGCTGGGCCCGGCCTGAAATTATTTCCGCAGCACGGCTTTGTCCGTTGCCGGGAACACCCATTTACAACAACCTTGATCCCGCCGTGCGGTCAAAGATCGGTTGGGAAGATTTCAGTTATCCGGACAGCCAGGTGAATCCGGTAAATTTGACAGCCATGCCCGACCGGCAAATCAATGAATTATACCGGAAGTTCATGAAATATTCCATTCGTCCGCAAATGACATGGGCATTGCTCCGGGACACACCCGCCGCCGAGCGCCGAAAGCAGTGGCCAATGTGCAAAAACCTGGCCCGATTCGTCCTGCGCCATCCGCTTAAAGCCATGCGGGTGCCGTGGTAGGATGAAACCCATGCTGGTAAAAATCTGTGTTTCATCTGTGTTCTATCTGTGGCTAAATATGCTGCGTGAAAATCGTTGGCATCATTCCCGCCCGCTATGCCTCGACACGGTTCCCCGGCAAACCGCTGGCACTCGTCGCCGGCAAGCCGCTGATTCAACGCGTTGTTGAACAATGCCGGAAGGCGAAGTCGTTGAGCGAAGTCATCGTCGCCACGGACGATTCACGTATTGCCAACGCTGTAAAAAAGTTTTGCCGGGCGGAAATGACGCGCCCGGAGCATCCGAGCGGCACGGATCGAATCGCGGAAGTCGCTGGACGGTGCACCTGCGATGCGGTGGTGAACATCCAGGGCGATGAACCGTTGATTGATCCGAAGGTGGTTGATGCCGTCGCCGGGGCGCTGGTGGGAAACGAAATGTCCACCGCTGCGACGCGCATCAAAAATCCCGAGGAACTCGACAATCCGAACGTTGTAAAAGTCGTTGTCAATGCCGCCGGTTGTGCGTTATACTTTTCACGGCGCACGATTCCATATTTGCGCGAGGCCGCCAGCCCCGAAGGCGTTCGGGGACAGTTGGCGGCATTTGTTTTTTTGAAACACCTGGGCATTTACGGTTACCAGCGTGAGACGTTGCTGCGGCTGGTGAAATTCCCGGTGTCGCCGCTCGAAAAAGCGGAGAAGCTGGAGCAGTTGCGCGCGCTGGAAAACGGCATTCAAATCGCGGTCGTGCAGGTGGATTACGACGGTGTGGGCGTGGACACGCCGGAAGACGTGGCACGGGTTGAGAAAATTTTGAAATGAAATTTATTTTTGTCACGGGCGGTGTGGTGAGTTCGCTGGGCAAGGGCCTGACAGCGGCGTCGCTGGGCACCCTGCTCGAAAACCGTGGCCTCAAGGTCGCGCTCCAGAAGTTTGATCCCTATCTCAACGTGGACCCCGGCACGATGAATCCGTATCAGCACGGCGAGGTTTACGTGCTCGACGACGGCGCGGAAACCGACCTGGATCTCGGGCATTATGAGCGGTTCACGAACTGCAAGCTCACACGCCTGAACAACCTCACGAGCGGCCAGGTTTATCAGAACGTGCTCAACAACGAGCGTGAAGGGAAATATCTCGGCAATACCGTGCAGGTCATCCCGCATGTCACCGACGAAATTAAAAACCGCATTCACGTGCTCGCGGAAAAAAGCAAGGCGGATGTCATCATCACCGAAATCGGCGGCACGACGGGTGACATCGAGGGCCTGCCGTTTTTGGAAGCGATTCGCGAGTTCGCGCTCGAAGTCGGTTATAACAATGCGATTTTCATGCACGTCACCTACGTGCCGTTCATCAAGGCGGCAGGCGAATTAAAAACGAAACCGACGCAGCAATCCGTCGCCAAGCTGCGCGAAATCGGCATTGCGCCGCACCTGCTGGTTTGCCGCTGTGAAAAACCGCTGAACAAGGAAGTGCGCCAGAAAATTTCCCTGTTTTGCAATGTCCCGGTCGAGGCGGTCATTGAGGAAAAGGATGTGGACCATTCGATCTATGAAGTGCCGCTCATGCTCCAACGCGAGCGCGCAGATGACCTGGTCTGCCGCCTGTTGCACCTCGACACACCGGCGGCCAACATGACGCACTGGCAGGAAATCATCCGCAAACTCATCGCGCCGCAGCACCGCGTCCGCATCGGCGTCGTCGGCAAATACATCGGCCTGCAGGACGCCTACAAATCGGTTTATGAGGCGATCATTCACGGCGGCGTCGGCAACGATTGCGGCGTGGAAATCGTGCAGGTGGACGCCGAGGAAATTGAAAAAGACGGTGCGGACAAAAAACTGAAGGGTCTTGGCGGCATTCTCGTGCCCGGCGGTTTTGGTGAACGCGGCATCGAAGGCAAAATCAAGGCGGTGCAATACGCGCGTGAAAACAAAATTCCATACCTCGGCCTCTGCTTGGGAATGCAGATCGCCACCATCGAGTTTGCGCGCAACGTTTTGAAGCTGGACAAGGCGCATTCGACGGAATTCGATCCGAACACGCCGCATCCGGTCATCGCGATGCTGGACGAACAGCGCAAAATCACCAAGAAAGGCGGCACGATGCGGCTCGGCGCGCAGCCGTGCCAGCTGGCGCCCGGCACAAAGGCGGCGGAATTGTACGGTTCGTTCGTGGTCAACGAACGCCACCGCCACCGCTACGAATTCAACAACGTTTACCGCGACAAATTTGAGAAGGCCGGTTTTGTTTTCAGCGGTCTGTCACCCGACGGCAAACTTGTCGAAGTCATCGAGCTCAAAGACCATCCGTTTTTTGTGGCGAGCCAGTTCCATCCTGAATTTAAGAGCAAGCCGCACCAGCCGCACCCGCTGTTCAAGGGTTTCATCGCCGCTGCGCATCAGCACGTTCACCGGAAGCCGTTGTAAGTTGGGTCGAGACACAAGTGACTTATCCCGAAGCCATCCAATTTCTCTACGGCTTGCGGCTTTTGGGCGCGAAGTTTGGTCTGGAAAATACTTACAAACTCGCCGCGCTCGCGGGCAATCCACAAAACCAGCTTCGCTTCATTCATGTCGCCGGCACGAATGGCAAAGGTTCGACGTGTGCGATGCTCGAAAGCATTTACCGCGCGGCTGGATTGCGCGTTGGACTTTTCACCTCGCCGCACCTCGTTTCGTTCCGTGAACGGATTCAGGTGAATCGCCGGCTCATCCCGGAAACTGAAGTTGTCCGGCTCGTCACGAAAATGCGTCCCCTGCTGAAACAATTCCCGGCAAATCATCATCCGACTTTTTTTGAAGCCGTCACGGTCATGGCGCTGAAATTTTTCGCCGATCAAAAATGCGATCTGGTGATCTGGGAAACCGGCCTCGGCGGGCGGCTGGACGCCACGAACATCGTCACGCCGCTGGCCAGCGTCATCACGAACATCCAGTTCGATCACCAGCAATGGCTCGGCGACACGCTCGCCAAAATCGCCGCCGAAAAAGCGGGCATCATCAAACCCGGTGTGCCCGTCATCACGGCGGCGGATGAACCGGAAGCACTGAAAGTAATCGAAGAAGTCGCGCGTGGGAAAAATGCGTTGCTGGAAATTGTGACCGTGAACGATGCCAATTCACGGCTCGCGGGGACATTCGCCCTCTCCTTGTCCGGCGAACATCAAAAATTGAACGCCGCACTCGCATTGGCCACGATCAAAGTGCTTCAAAATAAAATTCCGGTGAGCGAAGAAAACATCCGGGCCGGTTTGCAAAGCGTGACCTGGCCTGGACGGCTGCAATTGGTCACGCGGCCTTCGGGTCAAAAGATTTTGCTCGATGGCGCGCACAATGTTGCCGGTGCAAAAGTTCTGCGCGAGGCCCTGGGAAAAATTTTCCCCGCAACGAAACGGACGTTGATTCTTGGCGTGCTTCAGGACAAGGATTGGCCACAAATTTGCCGGACGCTTGCGCCGCTGGCGTCGCGCATTTTTACCGTGCCCGTCTCCAGCGAGCGCACCGCCAATCCGGGTCAATTGGCAGCGGCTTGTCGCACGGCAAATTCGTCAGCCGAAATTTTTGCCTGCGATTCTTTACGCGACGCGTTGGGGAAAATGACGAATGACGATTTCACTGTCATCACCGGCTCGCTTTATCTGGTCGGCGAAGCATTGGAATTGCTTGGATTGTTTCCAGTGAACATCAACGAGCGCGGCCTGAATGAATGGACTGCGACGCCATCCGCGCCGGCCAGTCGGTAAGTTGCAAGTCTTATCAGCCCGTTCAATAGATTTATGGGCGGTTTTTTGCCACCAGGAAAATTTTCATTGGGCATGGGCGGGGAAAAACAAACGGTTCATTTGGAGGATTTCGGAAAGGAACGTCACTTCTGGCCGGGTTCGTTTTTCCGGGCCATTTCATAGGTCAGTCCGAGGACGGGGGTTGTTTCGCGAAATTTTTTGGCCGACATCCCCATGACGCGTTTGAAAGCGATGCAAAAGCTATTTGCGCTTTGGTAGCCGCACATCCCGGCGATCGTCTCAATTTTATGGTCTGAGCCAATCAGTAATTGTTTGGCCCGGTCAATCCGCACGCGCTGAAGTTCCTGTCCGGGCGTCCGCCCGAGGTGTTCCAGAAACGCCATGTGCAGCCCGCGCCGCGACATCGCGGCGACCCCGACCAAGTCTTTGACGCAGATGGATTCGTGGCTGTGCTCCCAGATGTAGCGCAGGCTCCGGGCCACGCCCTTGTGCGCGATGGCCAGGATGTCGCTGCTCTTGCGGGCAACGACTCCCACGGCAGGAATGCGAATGGGATTGGCGGGCGCAGGTTCGCCGTTCATCAAATTGTCCAGCAGTTCCGCGCCGCGATAACCCAGGGTCTCCAGATTCGTGCCCACGCTGGAAATGGGCGTGCGCATGGCATCCGGCGCCAGCAGAAAATCTTCCGCGCCGATGATGGCGACCTGTTCGGGAATGGCCAGGCCCACGCTCTCACAAGATTCGAGCACGTCCAACGCCTGCTGATCATTCGCGGCAAAAACCGCGAGCGGCTTGGGTGCCCTTTTCATTTCCGCTGCGAGCCAGTCGCGCTTTTGGCTCCATTCATTGCGGCCGGTCGTGAAAACCGCCGACTGGTGCCAGCGGAGCCAGTTGGCGTGGTGTCCGGCGCGTTTCAACGCGTTGATGAACCCTTCGCCACGCTCCTCATAAGACCAGTCGTCCATGTCGCTGTAGAAAAGAAAATGGGTGAAGCCGCGGGACAGAAAATGGTCGGCAACCAGTTGCGCTGCGTGCGCGTGATTTTCCAGCACGCGGGGAAATTTCAATTGCGGACGCCGCAGGCTGAAATCCACCGTCGGCTTGTTGATGGCTTTGACAAATTGCGCGAGGTCGTCGCCTGCGCCGAGCCAGGCCAGAACGCCATCGCCTTCCCAGCCCCAAGGAATCACCTTTTCACGGGTCAAATTGGCTGAGAGATGCCAATTATGTTCATGGGCAAATTTCTCTATTCCGCGATGCAGCCGGTAATCATACCAGCCGAGTGCCAGGAGGACGCGCCTTTGTCTTTCGGCCATGGGTTGAGGGCACGCTAAAACGGAGCGTCCGTTTTTTCAAGCCCTTCTGCACGTTTGTGCGCTTTTTTCAAATGTTTTTGCAAAACTAACAAAGTGTAATAGCTTTCTTTTGCACAACATCGATGCTAGCTTGAACCCGTGGTTCACACTAAATGTGAACGCGCAAGAGTTGTGATGGGTTTTGTTCATGCTTGTGTGCCGTTGTCCGGACTGGTGATGGATGGCGGCGGCGTTTGTGGTCTCCGCATCATGAACAAAATGAATGTCCTAATATATAAATATAAAGCTAAAAAACAACTTGCAAGTTGGTAAAATGTTACATAACATATTATGCATACTATGAAAAGAACCTCTTTAATTCATGATGGCAGTTCCAGCCCGCAAAAGGCCGGAGACAAAGGTCATTCACCCTCACCCTATTTAACTTTTATGAAAAAATTACTTAAAAATCAGTGGATAACATTGTCACTTCTCTTGGCCGCTGCACCACTCACAGCGACGGCGGCGGGAAATGCCTTTAGTTTCATCGACAATTTCAACTCCGGCAGCACTGTTAACAGCGGTGTTGCAGTAGACCCTAGCACCATCACCAGCACTTCCACCAGTTATCAGACGTATAATGGTCTCGCTGGCGGTTTTTGGAGCATGAGTGCGAATGACCTTATGTTCGGCACAACCAACACCAGCAGCATGTTGATCGAAGTCCTTGCTTTGTTCACCAATACACCGGTCCCGCTGACAGCGCCAGGTGATTACATCGCTCTCCAGGTGGTCTTTGTGAACACGAGCAATATCCTTAGCAGCATTGCCGGGGGCGAGGCGGGTAATGCCAGCCTAAACATCGGCTTGTTCGATTCCGGCGGAGTCCCGCCCAATCTAGGTAACATGACGACGAGCGCAGGCTCCGCAACTGATGGAACGCAGAATTGGCTTGGTTACTTTGGCCGAATCTTCTATAACAGCAAGCCGGACTGTCAAGCCCGTTCCGCCCAGACAGCCAACGGGTCGACATCGCAGAACCAGGATTTGCTCTTCTCGGGTGCCAGCGCCACCCAATCGTTCAACAGTCCCAATGGCACAGTTCTTGGCTCTGCCGATCCGACTAGAGCTGTCACCCTTACGAATGGTCAAACTTACACGCTGCTATTTACGATCGCCTACAATTCGCCAGGTGTTCTCAACGTCAGCAATGCTCTTTTCGCCGGGACGGGCACTGGCGGCGGAGTGATCTTAGCCCTGACAAATCGTCTGGCAACAAATGCAACCTATGTGACAGGTGGGTTTGATGGTTTTGCCATCGGTTGGCGCAGTGCATCCAGTTCGTCACAGTACAGCACGATGGATATTTCTTCCATCCAGATTTCCGGCATAAGCACCCCTGTCACCTCACCCCCACTCATTACTACAGAACCACTTTCAGCGACCGTCGGGACCAACGGTTCCTGCGCCTTCTTTGTTACAACCGTCGGTTTCGGTCAGCACTATCAATGGTATCGGAACGGCATCCAGATGGTTAATGGCGGCAATATTTCGGGTGCCACCAAGAGCATGCTCGTTATTTCCCCGGCGGGAGACAGTGATCAGGCTACGAGCGTCAATGGTTACTCCGTCATAATCACCGGCACCGGTGGTTACACCACAAATTCAGTGACCAACTCGCTGGCTTTGGTGGCGGCAACAAATTTAATCTATAATGGGGATGGTGGCCCCACATGGGATTTGAATACCACTACCAGTTGGCAGACCGCCGGCAATGCCAATGATCTCGCTTTCAATTTCGGTGACTCCGTCACTTTCAATGATGTCGGGTTCGGCTCAGGAGGCTTGACATTGACAGGTCCGTATCTTAGCGCTGCTTCCTGTACGGTGGCCGGTCATTTCACTTACGTCTTCGCATCCACGAGCGCCGGCAGCTTCGCCGGTCCGGGCGGTTTGCTTTACACAGGTACCGGTGGTTTAGAAATAGACAATGCCAATACCTACACCGGTGGCACCGTTATCAGCAATAACACTGGCACTTTTAAAGTCGGAAATCTCAAGGCTCTTGGCACCGGCCCGGTGACCAATGCCTTGGCGGGCGACTTTATGGAAATTACTGTGGCTGGCAGCGCAAGCTCAAGCATGCCCAACGATTTCGTTATTGCCACCAACCTCACCATTCAGTTTGATGCCACCGGAACTTACGCCGGAGACTTCAGCGGCAATTTCTACGGCAACCCTGGCGCAAAACTGACATTTACTGCGCCCGACGCCAACAGCCCTACCAACGAGCGGGTCCGGTTTTATGGCACCAACACAACGTATAATGGGAACTTGGTGCTTAGTAATTCCTTGATCATCCTAGCTCCCTATGAGGGATCCGGCTTCACCCAAACCTATAACGGCGTCATCTCCGGCCTCGGGGCGATCATCCAACGAGGCAGCGGCACTACGATTCTCAACGGCACAAATACCTATTCTGGTGGCACTTCACCTACCGACGGTGCCATTGGATTCGGCATTGATAGTTATCCTACCGTGGGGACCGTTATTACTAACGGCCCGATTGGCACTAACGCGTTGCTTCTCACTCCCGAAGTTGGCGAGTTGACCGGCAACGGCCAAGTGTTCGCCTACGGCGGCGCCCGCACCATCGGGAATTTAATTCGATATCCGAGTGGAACAAACAACTTAACGTTGATCATCGGTGGCACGAACGACCTGACGTTTTCAGGTGCGTGCAACCTTGCTGGCCTCGACGGTTTGGGCACCAATAACATCCGGACTCTCCAAGTGACCAATATCGGCGTGACCACCTTCTCGGGTGTCATCAGCGACACTACTAATGGTAATAGTTCTGGCTGTGGTTTGTCGATAACCGGTACCAGCACCAACATTAGCGGCCCGTTGGTTCTGAGCAACACCGAGACCTACACAGGGCCGACGACCATCACCAACCACACCACACTCCGGGTCAACGGCTCGCTTAACGCGGCGAGTGCCGTCACGGTGAACTCGAATGCGACTCTCGCGGGCACCGGCACCATCAACGGCCCGGTCACCGTCAATGCCGGCGGCACTCTCTCCCCTGGCGCCTCCATCGGCACGATTACCCTCAGCGGCGGTCTCACCTTGAAGGGCAACCTGTTCTTCGAAATCAACACGTCGGTATCACCGTCCAATGACTACGCGGTGGTCACCGGCACACTGACC
>Ga0187873_1000305_pt1 | contig 54040 bp, 46 predicted proteins | sample June2016WEW_16_1_2_FD_133012 | JGI IMG/M metagenome (GOLD analysis project Ga0187873, IMG submission 133012) | Peatland microbial communities from SPRUCE experiment site at the Marcell Experimental Forest, Minnesota, USA - June2016WEW_16_100 | ecosystem: Environmental > Terrestrial > Soil >...
ATCGCCGGTCCCGGTCACGGCGGCCCGGCGCTGGTGGGCAACGTTTACCTCGAAGGCACCTGGAGTGAAATCTATCCGGACGTCACCCAGGACGAAGCCGGGCTGAAAAAGCTGTTCACGCAATTCTCGTTTCCCGGCGGGATTTCCAGCCATGTTGCGCCGACGACGCCAGGGTCGATTCACGAAGGCGGCGAGCTGGGGTACTCTCTTAGCCATGCCTTCGGGGCCGCGTTCGACAATCCCGATTTGATCGTCGCCTGCGTCATCGGCGACGGTGAGGCGGAAACCGGACCGCTGGCCACAGCATGGCAGTCCAACAAGTTTCTCGACCCGATCACCGACGGAGCCGTGCTGCCGATCCTGCACCTCAATGGTTACAAGATCAGCAACCCGACCGTCCTGGCCCGCATCGAGCATGAGGAATTGGAACAATTTTTCCGTGGCTGCGGCTGGACGCCTTACTTTGTGGAAGGCGATGAGCCGGAAAAGATGCATGAACTCATGGCCGACACCTTGGAAACGGCCATCGAGGACATCCGGCGAATCCAAAAGAATGCGCGGAGCAAAAACGACACCACTCGTCCGCGCTGGCCAATGATCGTCCTCAAGTCGCCCAAGGGTTGGACGGGACCGAAAGAAGTGGATGGCCTGAAAGTCGAGGGCACCTTCCGAGCGCATCAGGTGCCGCTCTTGGTGGACTCCGCGCATCCCGATCATGTCAAGCAGCTCGAAAGCTGGATGAAAAGTTACAAGGCCGAGGAGCTGTTCGATAAAAATGGCCGGCTCATGCCGGAATTGGCCGAGCTGGCGCCGAAGGGCGACCGGCGGATGGGCGCCAATCCGCACGCCAACGGCGGCATTCTGCTGCGCGACCTGCGCATGCCGGATTTTCACGTCCACGCAGTGAAGGTGCCTTCGCCCGGTGCCGTTGATGGCCAGGATACGATGGTGCTGGGTAAGTTCCTACGTGACGTGGCCAAGCTGAATCAGGATCAGCGTAATTTCCGTGTCTTCGGTCCCGATGAGACACTCTCAAATCTCCTCGGCGCGGTTTTTGAAGCAACCAATCGTCAGTGGGACGCCCGGGAAGTAAAGAATGATGAATTTCTCGCGCCCGCCGGGCGCGTGTTGGACTCGATGCTCAGCGAGCACCAGTGCGAGGGTTGGTTGGAAGGTTATCTGCTGACCGGACGGCACGGGCTGTTCAACAGCTATGAGGCCTTCATTCGCATCGTCGACTCGATGTTCAGCCAGCACGCCAAGTGGCTGAAGGTAACGTTGGAATTGCCTTGGCGCCGGAAGATCGCGTCGCTGAACTATCTGCTCGCTTCCCACGTCTGGCAGCAGGATCACAACGGCTTCACGCACCAGGATCCCGGCTTCCTCGACCACGTTGTCAACAAGAAGGCCGATATCGTGCGCGTTTACCTTCCACCCGACGCCAACTGCCTGCTATCGGTGATGGATCACTGCCTGCGCAGCCGGCATTACGTCAACGTGGTGGTGGCCGGCAAACACGCCCTGCCCCAATGGTTGACCATGGAAGAGGCGGTCGTGCATTGCACCGAAGGAATTGGCATCTGGCAATGGGCCAGCAACGACCAGGGCACCGAACCGGATGTGGTCATGGCCTGCTGCGGCGACACGCCCACGCTGGAGATTCTGGCCGCCGTTTCCATTCTGCGCCAGCATCTGCCTGATCTGAAAATCCGGGTGATCAACGTCGTTGACCTCATGAAGTTGCAGCCGCAAACCGAACACCCGCACGGGCTGAGCGAAATGGATTACGATGCGCTATTCACCAAAGACAAGCACATCATCTTTGGCTTCCATGGATACCCCTGGCTGGTTCACCGGCTGACCTACCGCCGGACCAACCGCAACCTCCACGTCCGGGGCTACGTGGAAGAGGGCACCATCACGACGGCCTTTGACATTAGGGTACAGAACAAGCTAGACAGGTTTCACCTGGTGCAAGACGTGGTTGATCGCTTGCCGCATTTGGGTGCCAAGGGTGCCTACCTGAAGCAGCAGATGCAGGACAAGCTCATCGAGCACAAGCAGTACATTGACAAGCACGGCCAGGACATGCCGGAAATCCGGAACTGGAAGTGGATGGTGCCAGGCAGTAACAATGCCGGCCCGAAATCCTTCGGGAAGGGAACGAGAAAGCAGAGAACCAATGAATGAGCTAAAGCATGATCACCACCGGTTTGAAAATCCAAATGGCAAAGAACTTCATCATGGCCATCGTCCTTATTGGAAACGTGCCCATCGTGATTGGCGTATCTGGTTCTGCGTGATTTTGATGCTGGCGGCCATGCTGATTTATTTGATGACCGGCGACTTGCGCTGGCCGATTCATGGTCATTCGCAGCCGATGGTGCCAGCCGCTGTCGGGCAGTAACAGAACCACCGCCAAACTTTCACAACCAAAAACATCTCAAATGAATGCGCAAAATCTGATAGACACCGCGAGGGCGCTGGTCGCCGACGACAAGGGCCTGCTGGCGATGGATGAAAGTAATCCCACCTGCAACAAGAGATTCGCAAAGCTGGACATTCCGCAGACAGTGGATGCCCGGCGCGACTACCGGGAGTTGATAATCACCACGCCCGGTCTGGGTAAGAGCATTAGTGGCGTGATTCTCTATGACGAAACGATCCGCCAGAAAAAAACAGACGGCACTCTCTTTGTTAAAGCCATCACCGATGCGGAAATCATTCCCGGCATCAAAGTAGATACCGGTGCCAAAGACATGGCCGGTCATCCCGGAGAGAAAATAACCGAAGGTCTGGATGGATTGCGCGACCGGCTGGCTGAATACTTTCAAATGGGCGCCCGTCTTGCTAAGTGGCGCGCGGTGATTACCATTGCCGATGGTATTCCCAGCCGGGGTTGCATCGAAGCCAACGCGCACGCGCTGGCGCGCTATGCCGCGTTGTGCCAGGAAGCCGGACTGGTCCCCGTCGTCGAGCCGGAAGTGCTCATGGACGGCGGGCATACCCTGGAGCGGTGCCGCGAGGTCACGGAGGAAGTTCTGCGAACGGTTTTCAACCAGCTTTACGGACAACGGGTGATACTGGAAGGCATGATTCTGAAGCCCAACATGGTGCTTCCGGGATTGACCTGCCCCAAGCAAGCAACGGTGGACGAGGTGGCTGATGCCACGGTGAGGTGTCTCTTGCGGGCCGTCCCCGCTGCCGTTCCGGGGATTGCGTTTTTGTCGGGCGGCCAATCCGCTGAACTGGCCTCCGCCCGTTTAAATGCCATGAATGTCAGGTTCAAGTCGCGATTGCCTTGGGCGTTGGCGTTTTCGTATGCCAGAGCCATCCAGCAACCGGCTTTGGAGATTTGGCAGGGCAAGGAGGCCAACGTGAAAGCGGCGCAACAAGCTTTGCTTCATCGGGCCAGGTGCAACCGGGCGGCGCGCCGTGGTGAATACACTGCCGCGATGGAAAGGACATGAGCATGACAACAAGTATTCCGCAGCTCACGAAACCTGCGGCATAGCAAAGACAGAAGAATATCCATTATGAAACCCAGTGCCGATCAGCCCAAGGCTCCCGCAGAATCGAAGCTGGGATCGAAGCCCGATGCCAAACCCGATCCGAAGAACGATTTGAAAACCCTGCCGCTGCCGGAGGTGGAGAAAAAATTGGGATCTTCGTCAGAAGGTCTCACCCAAGCCGAGGCGCAGAAACGGCTGACCCAATATGGCCCCAACGAGATTGAAGAAAAGAAAACCAATCCGTTCCTGAAATTCCTCTCCTATTTTTGGGGACCGATTCCGTGGATGATCGAGGCGGCGGTCATTCTGTCGGGCGTGGTTCGGCACTGGCCGGATTTTTTCATCATCCTTCTTTTGCTTCTGGCCAACGCGGTGGTCGGATTCTGGGAAGAACACGAGGCGGGCAACGCCATCGCTGCCTTGAAAGCCAAGCTGGCGATCAAGGCACGGGTGAAACGGGACGGGAAGTGGATCAACCCGGCGGCGCGTGAGTTGGTGCCGGGCGACGTCATTCGTGTGCGCTTGGGCGACATTGTGCCGGCGGATGCGCGCTTGTTGGACGGCGACCCGGTGGAGGTGGATCAGTCCGCACTGACGGGAGAATCTTTGCCCGCCACGCGCAAATCCGGCGAGGCGGTGTTTTCCGGTTCGATCATTCGTCAGGGCGAAATTGGCGCGCTGGTCTATGCCACAGGTGCGAACACCTACTTTGGTAAGACGGCGTCACTCGTGCAGGAGGCGCATACCGTCAGCCATTTTCAAAAGGCGGTTTTGAAGATCGGCAATTACCTGATCATCCTCGCGGTGGCGATGGTGGCGGTGATCATTACTGTCGCGATCTTCCGTGGCGACCCGATCCTCACCACGTTGCAGTTCGCCCTGGTGCTGACCGTGGCGGCGATTCCCGTGGCGATGCCGACGGTGTTGTCGGTGACGATGGCGGTCGGCGCGCGCCTGCTCGCCAAGAAAAAGGCGATTGTGAGCAAGCTGGTAGCCATCGAGGAACTGGCGGGCGTGGACGTGCTGTGCGCGGACAAGACCGGCACCCTGACCCAGAACAAATTGACGCTGGGCGATCCGTTCAGCGTAAACAATGTCCCCGCCGAACAAGTCATCCTCAATGGCGCGCTGGCGTCGCGTGCGGACAACAACGACACCATTGATCTGGCCGTGCTAGGTGGACTGAAAGACAAAGAGCCTTTGAAGGCTTATGAGGTGGTTCATTTCCAGCCGTTCGACCCGGTGCATAAACGCACCGAGGCCACCGTCAAAGCCAAAGTCGGAAAGACGTTCAAGGTGACGAAGGGCGCGCCGCAGGTGATTCTGGCATTGTCGGCCAATGCCGGGCAAGTGAAGCCCACCGTCGAGAAGGCGGTCAACGAATTCGCGGCGCGCGGCTTTCGTTCGTTGGGCGTGGCCCGGGCTGAAGGCGACGGGCAATGGCAGTTTGTCGGCGTGTTGCCTCTGTTTGATCCGCCGCGCGAAGATGCCAAGGCCACCATCGCGACCGCTGGCAAGATGGGCGTGAAGATCAAGATGGTGACGGGCGATGCCCTGGCCATCGCCCAGGAAACCGCCAAAAAGTTAGACATGGGCACAAATATCCTCGATGCCGGTGGCTTGGGTGATGTCGAGCATGAAGAGACCGCACCGGTGGCCGAGTCCATTGAGAAGGCTGACGGTTTCGCACAGGTGTTCCCCGAACACAAATTCCACATTGTGGATGTCCTGCAAAAACGCGGCCACATGGTCGGTATGACGGGCGACGGGGTGAACGACGCTCCCGCGCTGAAGAAAGCCGACTGCGGCATCGCCGTTTCGGGCGCGACGGACGCGGCGCGCGCGGCGGCGGCCATCGTGCTGACGACGCCCGGCCTGTCGGTGATTATTGACGCGATCAAGGAGAGCCGCCGCATCTTTCAGCGGATGAACAGCTACGCAATTTACCGCATCGCCGAGACGCTGCGCGTGCTGTTGTTCATGACGCTGGCGATCCTGATCTTCAACTTTTATCCATTGACGGCGGTGATGATCGTGATGCTGGCGTTGCTCAACGACGGCGCCATCCTGTCCATTGCCTATGACAACGTTCACTACAAGGATCAACCCGAGGCTTGGAACATGCGCATGGTGCTGGGGATTGCCTCGGTGCTGGGTGTCATCGGCCCGGTGGCCGCGTTCGGCCTATTTTACCTTGGCGACCGCGTTTTTCACCTCGACCGTCCGCATCTCCAGACGCTGATGTATCTGATGCTGTCCGTGGCGGGACATCTGACGATTTTCCTGACGCGTACGCGCGGCGCGTTCTGGTCCATCCGCCCCGCGCGGATTTTATGGGTGGCCGTGCTCGGCACACAAATCGTGGCGACGTTCATCGCGGTCTACGGATTCCTTATGACACCCCTCGGCTGGGGTTGGGCCGGGTTCGTATGGGGATATGCACTTATATGGGCACTCTTGAGTGACCGCGTGAAACTGCTCGCATATCGGATTTTTGATCCAGTCAAAGCCTCATTGTTGGCCAAGAAGCCGCTCGATCTTACACCGCAGATCACCACACGGGCCTATGAACTCTACGAGCAGCGAGGCCGCCAGGACGGTCGAGCGGTTCAGGACTGGCTTGAGGCGGAGCGAAAAATCCGGAAAGATGACCCCCATAAATAAACAGACGCGAACAACGCGGCGGGCATGACCGAAAGCATGAAGATGCAAATCAACGCTTTCCCCGGTAAACTGGTGTTGGAAGTTTACGAATGAGCGGACTTCAAGAGAGGTTCACAAAAAAATCCAGATTGGCTGTCCGACATGGATTCGAACCATGAATAACGCCTCCAAAGGGCGCTGTGTTACCATTACACCATCGGACAAACGCAACCATACCAAGCGCAATAATACTAAGCTTTCCGCATGTTCCACGCAAAGTGAAAATCATCAACAAACGGTTTTTTACGAACAAAAGAGGGTTTGCCCCCAACATCTCCAGGGGACATAATACTGTGGTTTAACATGAGTAATGCACCCATTACGACAAGTCCGCGTATTGCCAAAGCCGCTCCGACGGCTGCGGTACCGCCGGACTTTTCCAAACCAGTCATGCGCCTCAAAAAGGGCGCGCTCAAACTCATCGGTGAAGTGCTCAATCATGGCGGGCCGGGTTACCTGCAATTTGCCATAACGAACATTTGCAATGCGGACTGCGATTTCTGCGGCTTTGCGCGTTCGAAATCCAATCCGAAGGCGGGACGCAGCGTGACACTTCAGGAGGCGCGTGACGTGATTGATATTTGCGTCAAGAACCACATTGATTATCTGCTTTTCGTCGGCGGCGAACCGATGGTGCATCGCGATTTGCGGGCGATGACGCGCTACGCGGCGGAGCGCGGCATCCACCCGATGATCTGCACGAACGGAGGTTTGTGGACCGAAGAGAACATGCGCGGCTTCGCAAACGATGGCTTGAGCAGTGTCATCATGTCCATTGATGCTCATGATGTCGTGAAACATGAGAAAAACCGCGGACTGCCGGATGTCTGCAAAAAAATCAAACGCGCCAATGAATTCTTCCACTCGGCCGGCATTCAAACCACCGCGAGCATCACAGCAAGCCGGTTGATTGACGATTACGACAAACTGCCTGCGTTTCTCGAAACACTCGGTTTCAAGAGCTGCACGTTCAGTTATCCGCTGACTTCGCTGGCCAGCAGCTACTTGAGTTTCAGCGACAGCAGCCTGGTGAGTTACACAAAAGATGAGTTGATCGGGGTGTTCGAGAAAATCAAACGGATGAAACGGCGCAGTGGTTTCCCTGTCATCAATCCGATGGAATCCCTGAATGAAATGCAGCGGCATTTACGCGGCGAACGTGAAAAATTCGGCTGCCTTGCCGGTCATAAATATTTTTACCTCGACTGGAATCTCGACCTTTACCGCTGCCATTTTTGGGAAACGCCGATGTGCAAGATTTACGAGTTCGACCAGTCGAAACTCATTCGTGACGGTTGCACACGCTGCATGATTGACTGCTATCGCGATCCCAGCGTGCTCCAGCTCGTGGCCGTCAATGCGAGTGATGCATGGAACAATCTCAGAAAGGGCAAGCTTGGTGCCGCAGCCAGAAACATTTTCGACCGGCGCAACTTGACCTCGTTGAAAGCCGTTTGGGAAGACCGCAAGTGGATTGGCGGGGTGTGAAAATTCCCTCTTGTCATCCGGCTCGTGCGTGATAACTTTCCGCCCCTTTTTATGAAGACGGACATTCATCCGAAATATGTGGATGCGGAAATCCGTTGCGCCTGCGGCAACGTGATCAAAACACGCTCCACCAAGCCTGTGATTATCGTCGGCATCTGCAACGCGTGCCACCCATTCTACACCGGCCAGCAGAAATTCGTGGACACCGCCGGACGCGTGGATAAATTCCAGCAACGCCTGGTGAAAACCAAAGCCGCCCAAGCCGCCGCCGCAACCCGCAAGAAAAAGAAGTAGCTTTTTTCCAAAATGCCGCCCGCCGTCCCGTTTTGGGATTGCGGGTGGCCTTTTTTTGCAAATGGCACATGATTTGAACCCGAAATTGAAAAATGGATTTCCGTCCGCACATTGAAAAATTCCGCAAGCGTTACGCTGAAATCGAAGCCGCGTTGAGTGATCCGAAGGCCTTCGACAACCCGCAACGCGCGCAGGAACTTTCGCGCGAATATGCGCGCCTGAAGGAACTCGTCACCATTGGCGTGGCTTACACGAAAACGCTGGGCGATCTCGAAGAAAATCGCACGCTGCTTGAAGCTGAAGCGCCCGATTCGGAAATGGGACGGATGGCGAAGGAGGAAATTTCCCGGCTCGAAACGGCCGAAAAAAAACTTTCACTGGAATTACAACGCGGTTTGCTTCCGCCGAACCCGACCGATTCGCGCAACACCATCATCGAAATCCGCGCCGGCGCCGGCGGCTCGGAATCCGCGCTGTTCGCCGCCGATCTTTACCGGATGTATTGCCGCTATGCAGAGGCGCGCGGTTGGAAGGTTGAAACGATGGATTCCAATCCCTCCGACCTCGGCGGTTTCAAGGAAATCATTTTTTTGGTCACCGGCACGGACGTTTTCAAACGGCTCAAATACGAAAGCGGCGTGCATCGCGTCCAGCGCGTGCCCGCGACCGAGGCGCAAGGCCGGATCCACACCAGCACCGCGACCGTCGCCGTGCTGCCCGAAGCCGGGGAAGTGGACGTGGAAATCAAACCCGACGAAATTGAAATCAACGTCTGCCGCGCTTCCGGCAAAGGCGGCCAGGGCGTCAACACAACGGATTCCGCCGTGCAAATCATCCACAAGCCCAGCGGTTTGATTGTGCGATGCGCCGACGAACGTTCGCAGCAGAAAAACAAGGTGAAAGCGCTGAAAGTCCTCCGCTCGCGTTTATTCGAACGAAAAGTCGCCGAGGAAAATGCGAAATACGCCGCGCAACGAAAAGACCAGGTCGGCACCGGCGAACGCAATGAAAAAATCCGCACCTACAATTTTCCGCAAAACCGCGTCACCGACCATCGCGTTGAGCTGACGCTTTACAATCTGGCGAATTTCATTGAAGGCGAACTTGACCCGTTGCTCGAACCGCTCATGACACATGATTTGGAGAAACGATTGGAGGCGTTGAGAACGTAGGACGGGCATCTTGCCTGTCTCAAATTTTAAGAAAGCCGCTTAAGCGGGAGATTCATATGGAGGCAGGCTGGAAGCGCTGCCCTACTTTATAGGCTGACAAACATCATCTGGCGAAAATGAAAACCACACACTTTGAACCGCGCGGGCTCATTTTTGATTGTGACGGCACGCTGGCCGACACCATGCCGTTGCACTGGCGCGCGTGGCAGATGGTTACACAACGACACAGTCTCCATTTTCCCGAAGACCGGTTTTATTCACTTGGCGGCATACCTTCGCGTGACATTTTGAAACTGCTGGCTGAAGAGCAAGGCCTCTCACTCGACCACATCGCCGTGGCACACGAGAAGGAAGAAGCTTACCTGCCGCTGATGGAGCAGATTGAACCCATCCACGCCGTGGTGGAAATCGCCAGGGCGAATCACGGGAAAATTCCGATGGCCGTGGCTTCCGGCGGCTCGCAAAAAATCATCGGCATGGTGCTCGACCATCTGAAAATCCGGCATTTGTTCGACGCCGTGGTGACGAACGAAATGGTGAAGAACCAAAAACCTGCGCCGGATATTTTTCTCGAAGCCGCGCGCCGGATAGGCGTGGAACCAAAATTTTGCCGAGCTTACGAAGACACCGACCTCGGCCTGCAAGCCATTCGCACGGCGGGAATGGAAGCGGTGGACGTGCGGAAATTGCTCGCCAAGCGTTGAAGCCTGTCCGGTTTGCAGCCTAGCGGCGTGCTCATGATTAGGGCAAATGATTAGGCCAAATGACTCCGGCCACATAGCTGCCCAAACCTGCCAGTAAAAAACCGAACACTTGAAGACCGACTGGCTTGATGGTGGCCTTCAAATTCAAGAAAAAGAAAATCAAGGATACTAGAGGCACAAACAGGCAGCCGAAAAACCACCAAAGGCTGCGCTTGTAAGCAACAACTAAAAACATGACGTCGCCGACAATGCCAACGATGACTCCGACGACCAATAAAATGTAGCCAAGAGCAATCATCTGATTCGCGTCGGATGTCCGACGCCTAGCAGTTAATGAACGGCGTCCCGCAATTGCAGGACAGCCTATCCTGTTTTATGGATACGATATTATTCCGAGTATCAGCCTTGACCCAACTTCTTTGATTTTTCCGTCGCGGCGCGGACAGCATTCATCACAACGTCGTGTAACTGGCCTTTTTCCAGTTCGCGCAAACCTTCAATTGTGGTGCCGCCGGGGCTGGTGACTTGGTCTCTGAGCGCGCCGGGATGCTGGCCGGTTTCCAAAACCATTTTGGCCGCGCCCAAAACGGTTTGCGCGGCCAGTTTCAAGGCCATGTCGCGCGGCAAACCTGCCGCCACGCCGCCGTCGCTCAACGCTTCGATGAACGAATAAACATAAGCCGGACCGCTACCGCTCAAGCCGGTCACAGCATCGAGCAAGTTTTCTTTGACTTGAAATGCAGTTCCGACGGCGGACAAAAGTTTTTTTGCCAGTTCGCCGTCTGCAGCGGTCACGTTTTTGCCAAGCGCAAACGCCGAGGCCCCTGCGCCGACAAGCGCCGGCGTGTTGGGCATGACGCGAATGACTCGCGCGCCGGCGGGCAACGCGCCTTCAAGTTTGGCGAGGGTCACACCCGCGGCGATGGAAATGAGCAGATGACCGTTTGTAAATTCACCGCGCAGTTCAGCCAGAACGCTTGCAACGTGGACTGGTTTCACGGCGAGAATCAGCACATTGGCAAATTTCAAAACATCCGCGTTGGACGCAGTGGTTTCGCTGCCAGTTTCTCCGGCAAAGCTTTTTCTCGCCGCGTCGGATGGATCGCCGGCAAGGATGTCCTTGGGGCTGGCGAGTCCGGCGCGGATGAAGCCGCGGGCGAGCGCGGCGGCCATTTTGCCCGCGCCGAGGAAACCGATGGTTAATGGGGTCGCCATGAAAGCTTTTTATCAGGCCGATTCGCGCAGCGGAAGTTAAAATACAGCGCTGAATTCGCAGCTTGAATTTGCGCAATAGCGATTTACGATAGGTGCGGCGCGGGCAAGCCCTTAACTTTTTCTTTTTACGATGTCAAGCAACCGCCAGACATGGGAGTCGTTTGAGGCGATGCGGCAGGCCGCACACGATGGAAATCCGCAGGCGCAATGCTATCTTGGCGTCTGCTTCCAAAATGGCCAGGGCGTGGCGCAGGATCATCGGGAGGCAGTGAAATGGTTTCGGAGCGCGGCAGAGCAAAATGACTCCGTTGCACAATGCTATCTCGGTGTCTGCTATTTGAATGGCGTGGGGGTGCCGCAGGAATTTGGCGAGGCGGCCAAGTGGTTGCGCGAAGCGGCCGAGCAGGGCGATCCTGCGGCCCAATTCAACCTTGGCATGCTTTACGAGACCGGCCAGGGCGCTCTGCAAAATTATGCCGAAGCGGTTAAATGGTATCGTAAGGCAGCGCAGAGCGGTTATCCGGCAGCACAGTTCAATCTCGGCGTTTTTTATGAGACAGGGCAGGTCGTGCCGCAAAATTTTGAGGAGGCGGTCAAATGGTATCGCGCTGCCGCTGAACAGGAATGCGCGCCTGCCCAATGCAATCTCGGCTTGTGTTATCAAACCGGGCGCGGCGTGGCGCAAGACCAGCAGCAAGCCATAAAATGGTTCATCCGCGCCGCGCGGCAGGGTGACAAGACCGCGCAACACAATCTTGGTTTGCACTACGCCTCGTTTGAAAGCACCTCGCTTGAAAGCGACGAAGCCGAAGCCGCTGAAGGCGAAACCACCGAAACCGAATCTCCGTAAATTCAGCACGCAAGTTCCGAGAGCTTTTTATTTCCACGCCCGCTGTCAACAGTCTCGCCGGCCAAATCCCAACCATCCGCGATCGACTTCGTTTTGCCCGCAACGAACAACGCGGCGGCGGCATTGAGCAAAACGGCATCGCGCTTGGGACCGCGCTCGTCGCCGCGCAAAATGCGGCGGATAATTTCGGCATTGGCCTGACGGTCGCCGCCGAGCAAATCCGCCAGCGTTGCCCGCTGCAACGAAAATGTTTCCGGCATACCCGTTGAAACGGCAAGGCCGCGTTCCTGATAAAATTCAGCAATCGTGTTTTCGCCGAGGGTGGAAAGTTCGTCCAAATAACCAACAGCCGGAACTTTTCCGCACACGACCATGGCACGCCGGACGCCAAGCGATTGAAGCACGCGGGCGATCGGCTCGCAAAATTCAGGCCGTGGAACGCCGGCCAGCATTGTTGAAGGCCGCGCCGGGTTCAGCAGCGGACCGAGCAAATTGAAAATCGTCCGCTGGCCGCGCTCAGCGCAAAGCTTGCGCGCGGATGCGATGTGCTTGAAAGCCGGATGATAAGCCGGCGCGAAGAAAAAGGCGAAGTTGCGTTCGCGCAATGAACGCGCGGCCTCCGCAGGAGTCAAATCAATCCGCACGCCCAGCGCTTCGAGCACATCGGCGCTGCCGGCTTGAGAAGTAACCGCCCGGTTACCATGCTTGGCAATGGTCACGCCGGCGGCGGCGCAAATCAATGCGGCGGCGGTGGAAATGTTGAAAGTGCCAAGGCGGTCGCCGCCGGTGCCGACGACGTCGAGGATTTCCCGTGCGCGGGTTTCGGTGTCCAGCGGCGGTGCGATGGATTTGTCGCGCAACGCGCGGGCGAATGCGGCGATTTCATCCGGCGTTTCACCCTTTTGGGCTAGCGCGGCCAGAAAATCGGCTTTCACAGCCGCGGAAACTTTTTCGTCGGCGAGTTGTTCAACAGCTTCGCGGACCTGTCCGTCCGTGAGCGAACAGGCTCCGGCAAGTTGTCGGGTGAGCTTTTCGAGCACGGAATGATTCTAAGGTTCCTGGCGACCATCTCAAATCGAAATTGATTCGACGAAAACATGGACAGGCGTGGGAAATTGCGTAACTTGTCAGGTACCGTTGCTGTCCAAAACATTAACAGCCGGTGGGTTGGAATTTTTATATGGCGGAAAATCACAGCCATCGTTGGGTAAAGTGGGCGGTCATTCTGGGAGCGGCCATCGTGGTGATTGGCGGCGGCATTTGGTATTTCCGGCGCGGACACAACAACGCGCCGGTTTATCAGACGGCGGCGGTGACGCGCGGGGATTTGACGCAGGTGGTGACGGCGACGGGCACGTTGAATCCCGTCACCAATGTCACGGTCGGCAGCCAGATTTCAGGAATCATCCAGACGCTGTATGTGGATTGGAATTCGCCGGTGAAGGCGAACCAGGTGGTCGCGCAACTCGACCCGGCGACTTACAAAGCTGCGGTGGCGCAGGCCGAAGGTGACCTCGCCAATTCAAAAGCAAACCTCGAACTGAATGAAGTCCAGGCGAAACGCGCCACGGAGTTGTTCAAAGACAACTTGATTGCTGAATCAGATTACGACACGGCCATGGCCAATCTGCATCAGGCCCAGGCGATGGTTCAGATCAAGCAGGCTTCACTGGACAATGCGAAGGTCAATTTATCACGTTGCACCATTTACTCGCCGGTGGATGGCACCATCATTTCACGCAACGTGGATGTCGGCCAAACCGTTGCCGCGAGCCTGTCGGCGCCGACACTATTTATCATCGCCAATGATCTCACCCAGATGCAGATTGACGCCAACGTCTCCGAGGCAGATATCGGCAGCGTGGAAGAAAGACAGGCTGTGACTTTCACGGTGGACGCTTTTCCAGACCGCAAGTTCACCGGCCGGGTCATGCAAATCCGCAATTCGCCCACCACGGTGCAAAATGTCGTCACTTACGACACGGTTATCGAAGTCAGCAATCCTGATTTGAAACTCAGACCGGGCATGACTGCAAACGCCTCCATCATCACCGCCCAGCGTTCCGGAGTGTTGAAAATCCCAAACGCCGCCCTTCGTTTTCGACTGTTGGAGCCGTCCACCAACAAGACGTTTGCCGCGCGGCTGCTGGCAAAAATCGGCTTGGGAAAGGAAACGAAACCCGCCGCAACTAATATCGTGCAAGTCGCGAAAAGCGGAGACACGAACAAGACTGAAGTTGCCGCCAACACTAGGGCGCCCCTCACGGGCAACGAGCCACCGGAAGAACTGATGCGCCGGGTGCGTGAAATGCGCGACCGCGGCGAGGAAGTGCCTCCGGAGATTCGCGCGAAGCTCCGCGAATTATACCAGAGCGGCGCGTTGCAACGGCCCAGTGGTGGTAGCGGAGATTTTGGCGCACGCGGTGGTGGCGGTTCAGGTTCTCGTGGTGCACAACCTGCGTCACGCACCATTTACGTGCTGGCCACCAATGCGCCATCCGGAGAACCGACACCTCAAGCTGTTCGCGTCAAGACCGGCATCAGCGACGGTGCTTACACGGAAATCAGCAATGGCTTGAAGGAAGGCGACGTGGTTATTACGGCGGTCAAGCTGCCGCAATCACAGGTTGCCACCTCGTCAGCCGGAGCGAGCCCGTTCGGCGGCGGCGGCCGGGGTGGCGGCAGGTAGGTGCGGGGACGTTTACATGAAGCCTGTCATCAAACTGGCGGACATTCACAAGACCTACCAGACCGGCGAAGTCGAGGTGAAGGCGGTGTGCGGCGTGTCGCTGGAAATTCTTCAGGGTGAATTTGTCGCACTCATGGGCGCGAGCGGTTCGGGAAAATCCACATTGATGAACATCATCGGCTGTCTCGACCGCCCAACGCAGGGCCGTTACCTACTCGACGACATCAATGTTTCGCAACTCAGCCGCGACGAGCTGGCCGACATCCGCAATCAGAAAATCGGCTTCGTTTTTCAAGGCTTCAATCTGCTCTCGCGCACATCCGCCTTGGAAAATGTCGAACTGCCAATGCTTTACACCCGGCAGCATTTGGAAGGCGCAACCCAGCGCGAGCGGGCGCTGAAGGCGCTCGGAATCGTCGGCCTCGGTGACCGCGCTGACCACAAACCAAACCAGCTTTCCGGCGGCCAGCAACAGCGTGTCGCCATCGCCCGCGCCTTGGCAAACCAGCCGGCGTTGCTGCTCGCCGACGAACCGACCGGCAACCTCGACAGCCACACGAGCATTGAAATCATGGGTGTCTTCCAAAAATTAAATGATCAGGGCATTACCATCGTCATGGTCACCCACGAGTTGGACGTGGCGCAATACACCAAACGCATGATTGTCATGCGCGACGGCAAAGTGGTGGGCGATTCGCCCGTGGCGAAACGGTCGAACGCGGAGAAGGAATCAACCCGCCTGCAAGAGGAACAAAAAGCCGCCCAGCTGGCCCATTGACCATGCGTTACCTCGCCGTCATCAAGATCGCCTTTCGCGCGTTGCGCCGGAATAAAATGCGGACGGTGCTGACCATGCTCGGCATCATCATCGGCGTGGGCGCGGTCATCGCGATGGTTGCGTTGGGCCGTGGGGCCAAGGCGCAGGTCGAGGCGCGCATCGCCGCGCTCGGCCAGAACGTCATCCAGATTTTTTCCGGTAGCATCAACCGCAACGGTGTTTTTTCCGGCTTCGGCGGCGCGGGCACGCTTACGGTTGATGACGCGCTCGCGATCCAGAATGAAGTTCCCGGCGTGCTGGCGGTCAGCCCGGAAGTGCGCAACGGCGCCCAAATCACGGCCGGTGAAAATAATTGGAGCACGCAGGTCATGGGCGAGGGGGTGGATTACCTGACCATCCGCGTATGGGACACCGCGGAAGGGGCAATGTTCACCGAGGCCGATGTGCGGTCCGCCGCCAAAGTCTGTGTGCTCGGAAAAACCACGGCGAACCAATTGTTTCCCGACGATGATCCGGTGGGCAAAATCATCCGCATAAGTATGCGCGGCGGGAGCGCCAGCGCGCCCATGAGGGTTCTGGGCGTGCTCAAGCCCAAAGGCGCGAACATGGGTGGACAGGACCAAGACGATACAATCATCGTGCCTTACACCACTTCAATGAAGCGTTTCTCCGGTGCCATCACGCTCCGCATGATACAGGTGTCCGCGGCAAGCGCCGAACAAATGGTCAGCGTCCAAAACGGCATTGCCGAGCTGCTGCGCCAGCGGCATCGCATCCAGGCTGGCCGCGACGACGACTTTATAATGCGCAACCAGCAGGAAATTACCGAGGCTCAGACCGCCACCACGGAGACCATGACTGCTCTGCTCGCCGGCGTGGCCATCATATCGCTCATCGTGGGCGGCATCGGCATCATGAACATCATGCTGGTCAGCGTGACCGAGCGCACGCGCGAGATCGGCATCCGCATGGCTGTCGGCGCGCGCGGCCGCGACATTCTCCTGCAATTTCTCATCGAGGCGGTCACGCTCAGTTCCACCGGCGGGCTGCTGGGCATCGCACTGGGCATCGGTGGCGCCCAGGCGATTACCCTGATCAAACAATGGCCCACCACTGTTTCCACCGAGTCCATTCTCATCGCCTTCATCTTCAGCGCGGCGGTGGGAATTTTCTTCGGCTTCTATCCAGCGCGCAAAGCTTCCAAACTCGACCCCATTGAGGCCTTGCGCTATGAATAGCGTGTGACCGCCGAAATCCTGTCCACGTCCATGCCCGCGTTGTTTGACGCCGCTGTGCGGTGCGCCGCGGAATTGTTGCGCGCCGGCGAAGTCGTGGCACTGCCGACGGAAACGGTCTATGGTCTGGCCGCGAACGCACTGGACGAAAAGGCGGTTGCCAAAATTTTCCGAATCAAGGGGCGTCCGGCGAACAATCCAATTATTGTTCACGTCGCGAGCATCGAAATGGCAAAACGCTGCGTGGCAAATTGGCCGGCCAGCGCCGATAAACTGGCAAAAGCATTTTGGCCCGGCCCGTTGACGCTCGTGTTGCCGCGCGCGGTGGAAATTCCCGGCATCGTCACGGCCAGCGGCAAGACAGTCGGTGTGCGCTGGCCGAGCCATCCATTCATTCAAGCCGTGATTTGCGAGTGCGGATTCCCGCTTGCCGCCCCGAGCGCGAATTTGTCGGGCTGTGTTTCTCCGACAAATGCCGGACATGTTCGTAAACAACTTGGCGGGGGAATTTCCCTGATTGTGGACGGTGGACAATCGCAAGTCGGCATTGAATCCACCGTGCTTGATTTAACGGTGTCGCCGCCGCAAATTTTGCGTCCGGGAATGATCCATGTCGAATCGCTGGCGGCCGTCGTTGGTAAAGTCCAAGGTCCACAATCCAAAGTCCGAAGTTCAAAGTCCACATTGCGCAGCCCGGGCTTGTTGAAAAAACATTACGCGCCGAAGGCAAAGCTGCTGGTTCTAAACTGGCGCAATGATGCTGACCTGCGAAAACAAATTGAAAACCGGCGGTTTGAAATTGGAAATTGTTGCGTCATCGCGCATACGCGGATTCCAGCGGCGGCGAATTTTGCGGGTGTCAGCGTGATTCCACATGACGCAGAGGCGTTTGCGCGGGCGATTTACGCGGAGTTTAACCGCTGTGACGAAATGGGCGTGGAATTAGTCGTCGTCGAAGCGCCTCCGGCGTTGCAGGAGTGGTCGGGTATTGCCGACCGTTTGCGGCGGGCTGCGGCATGAAATTTTCGGCGGGTGCGACGCTTTACTTTTGATTCTATTTCCAGCGTTCCCAGTCGGTCAGGAATAAGCGTTCGAGCAGAAAGCAGCGGTTTTCAAGTATCCCGCCCACGCGCCTTCCCCGAGCTTGTGAATCCAATCCTGTGGGAAGGGCATGGTCAAAATCCTTCCAAATGATACGTGTGCAACTTGCGGTGGAATGTCCGCCGGCTCATGCCAATTTTTTTGGCGGCCAGCGTACGATTGCCATCCATTTCCTTCAATGCGCGAATGATCAGTTGTTTCTCCGCCTCCTTCACTGTCAGAGCATTTCGCGCCAACGATGGCGCCAGATTGCCGGTCTGCCCGCCCGCCCGCCCCCCGACGGCAATCTGTCGGGGCAAATCGCGTGCTCCAATTTTTTCGCCGCGGCAAAGCACCACCGCGTGTTCGATGGCCGTGCGCAACTCGCGCACATTGCCCGGCCATGAATAATTCATCAACAGCTCCAACGCATCGCTCGTAAAACTGTTCACGGCTTTGCCGTTCTCGCGCGCAAATTCGCTTAAAAAACCCTGCGCCAGCAACGGAATATCACCTGTCCGCGCCCGCAACGGCGGCAGCGTGATTTCCACCACGCGCAATCGGAAAAATAGGTCCTCGCGGAAACTCCCGGCTTTGACAAGTTCCTCAAGATTCTTGTTCGTTGCTGTAATCAAACGAACGTCCGCCGTCAGCGTTTTATTCGAGCCGACCCGCTCAAACGTCCGCTCGCCCAAAAAACGCAGCAGTTTGATCTGAATCGCCGCGTCAATTTCGCTGATTTCATCGAGGAAAAGTGTTCCGCCCTGTGCCTGTTCGAAACGACCGATGCGCCGCTCATGCGCGCCGGTAAACGCGCCCTTTTCGTGGCCGAACAATTCGCTTTCAAGCAACGTCGGCGCGAGCGCGGCGCACTGAACCGTCACCAGCGACTGTTTTGCGCGGGGGCTGAGTTGGTGAATCGCCTTCGCAATCAATTCCTTGCCCGTGCCGCTTTCGCCCGCGAGCAACACCGTCGCCCGCGTCGGCGCAACTTGTTGGACGATTTCAAAAATCTCCTTCATCACCGCCGATTCGCCAATGATGTTTTCGAGACCGAATTTCGAATCCAGTTGCCGGCGCAGTGAAACGTTTTCCGTTTCGAGGTTTTGCCGGCGCACCGCGCGGGCGATGCGCATCTCCAATTCATCAATTTGCAGCCGGCCCTTGGCGATGTAATCGTCCGCGCCGTGTTTCATCGCGTCCACCGCCAGTTCCTCCGAACCGTAGGCCGTCATCAAAATGCAAACCGGCGGACGGGTGAGCGATTTGGCGCGCGCGATGAGTTTCAGACCGTCCTCGTTCGGCAGGCGAAAATCCGTGAGGACCACGTCGAAGTTTTCGCGCTCGAGCAAATCCATCGCGGCCTTTGCATCTTCGGCCACATAAGTGTCGTAACGATCCTCAAGCGCCGCGCGCAACCCGTCACGCGTCGGCTTCTCGTCGTCAACAATCAGCAATGTCGGTTTTTCAACCATAATTTTAACCCCGGATGAACACGGATGAACACGGACGAAATTGAAAAATACTCGCGTTCATCGGCGTTCTTCCGCGGTTTCGATTTTTTCCTCCAGCAAACGCGGCTGGCGCTCATGCAACGGCAGCCAGATGCGGAATGTCGTGCCGCGTCCAACGTGGCTTTCGAGCTCGATGCGGCCTGCGTGCGCACGCACAATACGCTGCACAATCATCAGACCGAGACCGGTGCCGCTTTTCTTCGTCGTGAAAAACGGTTCGAAAATGCGGCTGATTTGTTCCTGGGGAATGCCGCCGCCGGTGTCAGTCACGCTCACCCAAAGGCCATCCACGCCCGCGCCGGTTTGCAACGTCAGCGTGCCGCCCTTTGTCATCGCGTGCATCGCGTTTTTGACGAGGTTCACCAAAACCTGCTGCAGTTGCGCCGGGTCGAGCGGTACCGCCGGCAACCGGGCCGCCAGCCTGGTTTTCACATTCAGGCCGCGATTGTCCAGTTCCGGCCGCAGCAATTCCAGGGTTTTCTCAACGATGTCGTTGAGGGAAACGAGTTTCAATTGCGGCGACACGGGGCGAATCGCCTCCAAAAACTGGGTGATGATGTAATCCAGCCGGACAATCTCGCCTTTGGCCACGTCGAGATACCGCGACAGCCTGTGTGAAATTTCCGCCGTGTCGGCCCCGGCGGCAGGTGTTTGTGAATGGGGTCTCGAAATTAAATTTGAATTTGCCGCACCCGCGTTGAGTTTTTTTAATTCGCGCTCCATGAGTTGCAAATGAATGTGCAACGCGTTAAGTGGGTTGCCGATTTCGTGCGCGACGCTGGCGGCAAGCAGTGTGAGCGCCTGGACGCGCTCGCTTTCGATGGCCTCGAACGTTTTCTGCCGCGCCTCGGTCGCGTCGTGCAAAATCAATGCCACACCGGAATTGCCCGCCATTTCGCCGCCGAGCGGCGCGGCGTAAAGCCGCAGGAAGCGCGGACGTGGATATTGCACTTCAAACTCATGCCGTGCGATATGCGCACTGCCTTCGGTGTCAAAACGCGAAATGGTTTCCCAATCGAGTTCCGGCAGGAAACGTGTGATGTGCTGGCCTTCGGCGCCGGATTGCAAACCGATAAGCCGGGTGACGGCCTGGTTGAAGTAAAGAATGCGGCCCTGCTCGTCCACCACGAGCACACCGTCCTCAATCGTGTTGAACAGTGTTTCGAGAAAACTGCGCTCGCGCGCGAGCCGCTGAACAACCGTCTGCAAACCCTCCGCGTCCAGCCGCCCGATGCGGCCAAGCACTTTGTCGAGAAAACTGGATTTAGGCGCTGCCATTAAAACAAATCTCCAATGAATTAAGAGTGACAGTTTGGCGCAATTATGAAATGAGTCAACAAGTTAAATGGAAACTTTGTGGCACAGTAAAAGTGCGTGAATTGACACTGATTTGGTCTGTTTCCAGTCTTTTGTCAATGTCGGAGAAGTATCTTCGAGCGGGCCGGGCGTGCTGTTTACGGCGGTGGAATGTTCAAAACCTGACCGACGCGAATTCGGCTGGGATTCATGTCCGGGTTCGCCGCCTGCAGCGCACTCAATTTCACGCCGAATTTGCGCGCGATGCCCACCGCTGTCTCACCGGCAACAACCGTATGCGTGCGTGGTCTGGCAGTGGCCGCGGTATTTCCGGAATGGCCTGCATTCGCACCGGTTTGCTTGGCTGGCATTGGCTGCGCAACGGCATTGTTCGGCGTCGGCGGCGAATTGGTTTTGGCCGCCGCCAACTGGCTCGCGTAATACGCGCGCCACCTGTTCACCTCGTCCTGCAATTGCCGGTTCTGGTCGGCTAATTGATCCAGTTGCTTTTGCGCGGCGGGCGTACTGGACAATGGCGTCACGTCGGCAGCTAACTGTTGTTTACAACTGTAAATACGCTGCTTGATGACCTCCGCGTTGTCGGCGCCCGGGCACAGTTTCAAATATTGCTGGTAATGATAAATCGCCGCCACGGGGTCGGGCTCTTTTTCATCGTAAAGCCAGCCGAGTTCAAAATGCGCCGACGCTGAATGCGGATTCACCTCCAACGATTCCTCGAACGCCTCAATCGCCCCCCGAAAATCCATCGCGTTGACGCGGCTTTTGCCGAGAACATAATGCGGCTCTTTTTCCTCATCCGACTGGCTCTGTCCCGACGGCGCGCAGCCACTCAACACGACGCCGAACCACACGGCACACACGCTGAACAAAAGCCGGTTACCAAATGACATGGCACGAACCTAAACGAACTTTTCGACGGCTGCAATGGCGCGTTGGCTGGACGACAACCGGAAAAACCGGGCTTGAGATTCCGCCGGCTGTGGCGCAACTTGATACCAGGGTCGCGCGCGTGGCGGAATGGCAGACGCGCCGGACTTAGGATCCGGTCCAGAAATGGGTGGAGGTTCAAATCCTCTCGCGCGCACCACCCCGCCCTTTCTGAAGTGGGACTAAACACGCCATGAAAGGTAAATACTACGTTCAATGAATCGGCGAACTGTTCGACGACCTGGAAAGAGCGGGGCTGCCGCGCCGTCGCAAGCTTGTAGTAGAATTTTGCCTTTTCCCCTACCAATCGCGCCGGTCGTTGCTCGGCGGTGGTGTCGAGGGCACAGCCTCACGCTTTTTCGTGCGTCACTTCCGAACGTGTTGCTCCAGTGTTTTTTTTAGCTCGCCGATGTCCACCGGCTTGGCAAGAAACGTCTCTGCCCCGCTGATCATTTCGCGGCCGTCCGTTTCCTTGTTGGAAACAATCGCTGTGAGGAAGATGATCGGTGTGTCGCAGAGCAGCGGATCGGCCCGAAGCTGTGCGGCAACCTCATCGCCGTCCATGTCGGGCATCATCACGTCCAACAAGATTAAATCCGGTCGGAAAGTCCGTGCTGCGCTCAACGTATTGGTGGCATAGTTTTCACAGAGCACCTCGTAACCACCACTGGATTCAAGGTTGAGTTTCAAGTTTCTGGTGACGCTCGGTTCGTCGTCCACCACAAGAATTCGTTTAGTTGTCATGGTTCTTTCCTCGGTTCGTTGTTGAATTGCAGAGTGGCGCGCGTGCCGCCTGCCTTCCGGCTGCTCAAGCGGACTGAACCGCCGTGGATTTCCATGATCCGGCGGACAGTCGCCAGCCCCAGACCCGTTCCATGGCCGGGCGATTTGGTCGTGAAAAAAGGCTCAAACAGTTTGTCCACGTTTTCTGGCATGATGCCGTGGCCCGTATCGTCAATTTCAACCATCACGCCCGCCGGGGCATCGCTGTCGCCGCCACAGAGGTCGGGGGCGAAAGTCCGCACGGTGAGAGTGCCGCCGGGCGGCATTGCCTGCATCGCATTGAGAAAGAGGTTCACGAACACTTGCTCGATGCACGTTCGATCCAGCGACAGCGGTGGCACGGTCGTGTCGAATTCGCGCACTACCGTTACGCGTTGCTTGTTCAATTGATGCCGCACCAGCGCGAGCGAGTTTTCGATGACGTTATGGATGTCCTCACTCGTGCGCTGCAATGGTCGCGGGTGAGCGTAATCCAGAAGGACATTGATGATGTCGCTGGCGCGATGGATGGCTTCTTTCATGTCCTGGACCAACTGGACTTCGTCCGGGTTTTCGGTCTTGCGGTTCAGGAAGTAGTCCGCCCCCAGACTCAACGTCATGAGCGGGTTCTTGATCTCATGCGCGATGCCGGCGGCCAGCCGGCCTATGGATTCCATCTTCGCCGATTCGGTGAGTTGAAATTGGGTCCGCTGCAATTCTGCGTGCGCTGTTTGGATATCGCTCAGGGCACGGCGAAGTTCTTCCTCGGCTTGGCGGCGTTGGGCGTTCTCGGACTGAAGCGCCTTGGTGCGGCGGGCCACAGTTTGTTCCAAACCTTCGTTTATTTCGCGCAACGACGCGAGCAAGGCAACCACCACCAGAAACGAAATAGCCAGTGTCAATATATTCCAAATCAGGATGAACCTATCTCCGTAAGCGTGTCCGGCAAAATGGTTAGCAAAGAACCAAACACCCACACTCGCAAAGGCGATTATGTTTCCAATCGAACGGCTTCCAACCCAAGTGCCGATGGCGATTGGGATGAGATAGAACAACGAAAAGGAAAGCTCCACACCGGTCTTGTAGTCAACCCATCCTACTGCGAAAACCAGCCCAAGCAATAGCCCCGCGACGACGGGCTTTGGCCAAGTCGAAACCGTGCGAGTGAAACCAAGCCGTCGTGATTCTCGCGAGGTTCGATCATCGGTTAAGGCAGGATGGGGAAGATTGGATTGAGTGGAGGCATTCATCTTTGGTTTTCCTGAGAGTTGCCGCATCACAATCCAATATGCATTACGAGTCAGTATTGTCGAGTAATCATGTAACAAACGCGGGGTTGGTGGTCCGGCACACATCTCGGCAAGCCAGTTCCGAGTTTCATTTCGCAGTTGTGCCGTGCCGCACCCGTTCTTTTTCCTCTTCCAACTCGGCCTGAAGTTTCTGGCGCTCGGCAACCCATCGTTGCCGTAATGTTTCAATCTTTTCCGCGTCTCCCGCCGCAGCGACCTTCGAGATTTCATCCTTCAATGCGATTTCGCGCCCGGCAATCTTCGCGGCGTATTTTGAATCCAATTCCGCAAGCTGCCCCTTTTGCGCGCCGGTGAGTTTGACAGCCGGCCTAGTTTTGTTAAGCCGTTCCATCGCGAGTTCATAAGCGGTTTTCATTCGATTTCCGATTTTAGACCGTAAATTGCGGATTTCAAACACTGGTTGTTGCTCCGCTCCCCCACATTTTGTGGCTGAATCTCCAAAATTTCTTCGTATTTTTGGGTCTTCATGGTTTATTTTTCGCGTCACCTATGCCCATTTACGAATTTGCCTGTCCGAAGTGCCGGAAGATTTTCAGCTTCCTTTCGAAGCGGGCGAATCCCGGCCGCCAGCCGGTCTGCCCCAAATGCGGCGATAAAAAAATGTCCAGGCAAATCAGCCGCTTCGCCACGACGCGCAGCTTGAAAGAACCGGCGGCCAAAACCGAAGCTGCGGGCGATGAATCGCCGATGCCCGATCTCGACGATCCGCGCGTCGGGCGCGCAATGATGGAAATGGAACGCGACATGGAGCACTTGGACGAAAACAATCCGCGGCACATGGCGCACATGATGCGGAAAATGAAAGACCTTATGCCTCCCGGCTCGGTTCCAAAGGAACTCGACGCGGCCATAAAGCGCCTCGAAGCCGGTGAAGACCCGGAAAAAATCGAGGCAGACATGGGCGACGTGCTTGGCGATTTCATGGGCGGCGAGGCCGGCGGCGCCGGAGGCGGCGGTTACACACGTGACACGGGGTTATATGATTACTAAAAAAAGAAGCCGGCTTAAACTCGCTTACTTCACACTCGGAGGCTTGGGTTCCTTCGCAGTGGCGTTCTATTTTTATTACATCTATTTTTTCATGCGGAACCAGTTTGGCTTCAGCGCCAAGGATAATCTCGCTTTCGCCTCGCTGAACGGCCTCATCTACGCCGTTGCCTCGTGGCAGGCCGGACGGTTCGCGCAACGGCGCGGCTATTTCAACTCACTCAAGCTCGGCTTCAGCGTGATGATTTTTGCGCTGGCCGCCGGCTCGCAATTCAACTCCGCCATCGGCCTGGTGCTAGCCACTGGAGCGTTCAACGCCGGAATGTGTTTTATCTGGCCGACCATCGAGGCGCTCGTGAGCGAAGGCGAGGACGCCGTCGGCCTGCCGCGCATGGTCGGCACTTACAATGTCGTCTGGGCGGCAACGAATGCGCTGGCGCTTTTTGGCGGCGGCACGCTCGTGGAGCAATTCGGTTTCAAAACCATTTTCTACCTGCCCATCGTTATTTTGGCCGCGCAACTGGTTTTGGTTTTCTGGCTGGAAAAGTACGCCACTGACGTTGCCCGCACCACCATCGGTCAGCCCGCTGTTATGCCGCCGCCCGACCCCCATCGGCCTTCGCCGGCCAAAACCAAGGCGTTTCTTCGCATGGCGTGGCTGGCGAACCCGTTCGCTTACATCGCCATCAACACGTTCATCCCGATGCTGCCCACGCTGGCCGCGCATTTTCGGCTCACGCCGATGTTTGTGGGATTTGCGTGCTCGTTGTGGTGCTTTGTGCGACTCGGCGTCTTTATCGTGCTATGGCGTTGGACGGATTGGCATTACCGCTTCCGCTGGCTGGTGGCAGCATTTGCAACGCTCGTCATTTCATTCGCGACGATTCTCATCGTTCCGAATCTCGCCGTGCTGTTGTTGGCGCAAATTTTCTTCGGCGCGGCCATCGGGCTGATTTATTACTCGTCGCTGTTTTACTCGATGGACGCGGGCGAAGCCAAAGGCGAACACGGCGGCATCCACGAGGCCGCCATTGGCGTCGGCAACTGCGTCGGCCCGGCGGTCGGCGCGGCATCGCTGCAATGGGTGCCGCAATACGCCAACAGCGGCGCCATCGCCGTGAGCCTGCTGTTGCTGTGCGGTTTCGGCGCGCTGCTCACCATCTGGAAAACCGCCCGGTGACTTTTACTGAACAACAAAGGAACGAAGGAACAAAGTTATTGGTAGGGTCGCCTCGGCGAGGCGACCGGGTTGTGAGGCGGAACTTCCGACGGACGCGCGGGCCGCGCGTCCCTACCCACGAGAAGCAGAAAACTTGTTTTCCTCCTCGTTTCGTTGTTTCTTTGTTGTGCGAAACTTATGCAACCCGATGACCGCGCGAAAATGACCGAACTGGAGCGCATCCGGCATTCCTGCGCCCACGTGATGGCCACCGCCATCCTGCGCCTCTGGCCTGACGCCCAATTCGCCTCCGGCCCGGCGGTCGAAAACGGTTTCTACTACGACGTCGAACTGTCGCACCGCATCTCGCCCGAGGATTTCCCGGCAATCGAGGCCGAGATGAAAAAGGAAATCAAGGCGAACCACACGTTCGAGAAAGTTGTTGTCACGCGCGAGCAGGCGATCGCTGACGCGCAGGCCGGAAGGCTTGGGGCATTGGGCGCGAGGCCGGGCAACCCGAGCAAGTTTAAAATCGGCAACCTCGAAAACATTCCCGAAGGCGAACGGATTACCTACTGCAAGAACGGCGACTTCATTGACCTTTGCGAATGGAACCCGCAGCACGTGATGCGCACCGGCAACATCGGCGCGTTCAAGCTCACCAGCGTGGCCAGCGCCTATTACAAGGGCGACGAGAAGAACCCGCAACTCCAGCGCATCTACGGCACGGCGTTCAAGAACAAGACCCAGCTCGACGAGTATTTCAAAATGCTGGAAGAGGCCAAGCGCCGCGACCACCGCAAGATTGGACAGGAAATGGGACTGTTCACGATTGATACGGAATATGTCGGCCCAGGTCTGCCGCTGTGGCTGCCCAAAGGTGCGGCCATTGCCGAAGAATTGGAAAAGCTGGCAAAGGAAACCGAATTTGCAGCCGGTTACGTGCTGGTGAAAACGCCGCACATCGCCAAGGAAAAAATGTATCTGACCAGCGGGCATCTGCCGCTGCTCTACGCGGAGTCAATGTTTCCGCCAATGACGCTACGCGAGGAGTCGGGAATCGCAAAAATCTCTAAAGAAACAGAGACAATCCGAGCAGAACAGGTTCAAAGGCTTGTCGAAGAATTGAAGCCCTACATGTTCGATATCGCGAAGGAAGGTGGGCACGATCCGTTTTCACCAGAAGAACTTCGCAAGCGAATCCCTGCCGAGCTTCGTCAGATGTCCGACGACCTCGCTTATAATCGTCTCGCTGACGACCTATACTTTGAGACGGTTAGTAAGCCTGACCGCTACTACCTCAAAGCGATGAACTGCCCGCATCATCACCGCATTTTTGCAGCAGAGCCGCGCAGTTACCGCGATTTGCCATTGCGCCTCGCCGAATACGGCACTTGCTATCGCTACGAGCAGTCGGGCGAATTGTTCGGCCTCATGCGCGTCCGCTCGCTCAACATGAACGATGCGCACATCTATTGCACGCCGGAGCAGTTTGCGTCCGAGTTCAACGCGGTGAACGAGATGTATCTGAAATATTTTAAGATTTTCGGCATCGAAAAGTATCAGATGCGTTTTAGCACCTCTGCGCCCGAGGGCATGGGCAAGAAATATGTCAACGAACCCGCGCTCTGGAAACAGACCGAGGACATGGTTCGTAAGGTTTTGATAGATTCGAAGATTCCTTATGTGGAAGTGCCAAACGAGGCGGCGTTCTATGGCCCGAAGATTGACGTGCAGGTTTGGAGCGTCATCGGGCGCGAATTCACGCTGGCCACCAACCAGGTGGACTTCGCCGTGCCCGCGAAATTCGGTCTCGTTTATCGCGATAAGGATAACACGGACAAGACGCCGCTGTGCATCCATCGCGCGCCGTTGGGCACGCACGAGCGGTTCATCGGCTTTTTGATCGAGCATTACGCCGGCAATTTCCCGCTCTGGCTCGCGCCCGAACAAGTCCGCGTCCTCACCATCGGCGAAGAAGCGCCGCTCGTGGATTACGCGAAGAAAATCACGGCTGAACTGCGCGCGAACATGGTCCGCGCCGAAGGCGATTACGGCACAGACAAGATCAACGGCAAAATCCAGCGCGCCGAAGAAGCTAAAGTGCACACGATGCTCGTTATCGGTGGTCGCGACATGGACGCCGGAGCCGTTTCAGTTCGTGTTCACGGCAAAGGCAATCTCGGTGCGAAACCGAAAGACGAAGTCGTGGCGGATATTCTCGCGGCGATCAAGGAACGTCGGGCCTGATTCTTCTTTCCACTCTGCCGCCAGAAATTTAACTCAACCGCATCGGCATGACGACGTAGAGAAATGGGCCGTTGATTTTGAGGACTCCCGGGCTGAGTTCATCAATCAGTTCAAAGAAGACTTCGTCTTCCACCAGCGCGTTGAGCGGTTCGATGAGATATTTGGCGTTGAAGGCAATGGCGATTTCCTTGCCTTTGTAGTTCACCGCCAGGCTTTCTCGGGCTTCTCCGACCTCCGGTGAGTTCGCGGTGATGGCAAGGTTGTTTTTGCTGAAGGTCAACCTGACGGAATTGGCCTTCTCGCTGGTCATGATTTCGGCGCGGCGCAGGGCATGCAGGAATTCCTCCCGCGCCAGCGGCACGCGCTCCTTGGTTTCGGCCGGAATGACCTGGCGGTAATTTGGATAATTGCCTTCAATCAACTTGGTGATGATAAGGATGGAGAATCCCTTGTCATCCTTTAGTTTAAACGCGGCCTGATTCTCGCTGAATTTGATCTCCAAGTCCCCTTTCTCCTGCAGGAGACGGTTCAGTTCATTTACCGCCTTGGCCGGCACGATGAATTCTCCCTGGCTCTTTTCCGAGATGTCCACTTCCTCATCCACAAGCGCCAACCGGCGACCATCCGTTGCCACCACTGTCATTTTATGATCTTTGAGGCTGACAAAAACTCCATTAAGCACATAACGCGATTCATCGGTGGAAATGGCGAATGATGTCTTTTTCAACATTGCCTTGGCGGTTTCCTGTAACATCGAGAGCTTTTTGTCGTCTTTGAACTTCGGTAGTGGGGGAAATTCATCTGCGCTCAGCCCGTGGATTTTATAAAATGACGCTCCGCAGTGAATGATGCACGTGTTTTTCTCATCCACTTCGATTTCGATCTCGCTGCCATTCAGTTCGCGAACAATCCCAAAGAGTTTTTTTACAGGAACCGTGGAAACCCCCGGTTTTTTTACCTTTGCCTCTACAGAGCAAGCTATGGTTACGTCCAGGTCTGTCGCGGTAAATTCAACCCGATCTCCTTCGGCACGCATTAACACATTTGAAAGAATGGGAAGAGTTGTCCGTGAGCTGACTACGTTTTGAACTGCCTGCAGTCCATTTATAATTTGCTCCTTCGTGATGACAAGGTTCATGGGCAACTAATAGTATTTTTCTTTATAAAAAGATATCAGTATTAAGGTCTGTGAATAAAGCAAATAATTGCGGGTGTCAAGGTCACTTCAGAAGAATGTGAAGAAATTTGGAAAGTAAAGAAACGAGAAAATCTAGAAAGCAGGAGTTCTCCACAAATTTCACAGGGGCTTTACATAAAATTGGAGAGTTATTGACCAAGTTATACGCGCTGGATTACCCTTCAGATGAAAACTCATCATACCGGCGTTTCTAAAAGGAAGCAATTCACCAAAAACCAGCCAGAAGATGCTAAAAGAAAATGGCATGTTTGGGCTGCGACGTTTAAAATTCCAGTTAACAAAGGAAACAAATATGGGCACAACTCTCCCTGAAACACGGCTCGACAAGCTCCCGCCGCGGACGTGCGCCATTGTTTGTCGCATCGAAACTGAGAGTGAAGACATACAGCGGCTCAAGATGCTGGGCATTTGTATTGGACGCCGGGTTGAAGTCGTCAAGCCCGGAGACCCTCTCATTGTGCGGGTTTTTGGCACCCGGCTCGGCATGTCAGCATCGCTGGCCTCGCGTGTATGGCTGGAGGTCTGCCCGCCGGGCCGTTGCGCAATGCAAAAATAGCCTTTCATATGAAAGACGTTGCGAAAATGAAAGTTGAGTCGTCGCTTTCGCCAGCGCAACGCCCACAACACGTCTTCACACTCGCATTGGTTGGAAATCCCAACGCGGGCAAAACCACTCTCTTCAACGCGCTGACGGGATTACGCGCCAAAACCGCCAACTTTCCCGGCACCACCATCGAACGCAGAGTCGGCAGGGTGCAAATCGGGCAGCGGCAGATGATCATCGTGGATTTGCCCGGACTTTACGGCTTGGAAAGCTCTTCACCGGAAGAAAAAATGGCGAGTGACGCCCTGCGCGGCCGCCTCGCGAAACATGCCGCCCCGGACGCTGCGCTGGTCGTCGTGGACGCGACAAATCTTGAGCGGAATCTTTTTCTGGCCAGCCAGGTTCTCGAGCTCGACTGCCCTGTCATCATTGCGCTGAACATGATGGACATGGCCAGGCGCGAGGGCATTCACATCGATGTCGAAAAGCTCCGCTCCGAACTCGGCTGTGCCGTTGTCCCGGTTGCCGCACGCACCGGAAAGGGCATTGATGATCTTCGGCATGAAATCGGACGCCTCGCCGCCGGCGCGATGCCGGAGGCCGTTGCGCACTGTAAACCCAATTGCGCCATATGTGGCAGCTGTCCCTATCAGGCGCGTTACGAGTGGACTGAATCCGTTTCGGCCAAGGTCATGGATGCAGCAGTCGCTCGCCGTTCGCAGCACACCGAGAAACTGGATGAAATCCTGACGCATCCGATCGCCGGCATGGTGGTTTTTGCCGGCGTCATGCTGTCGCTCTTTGTTCTGATCTTTTGGGTCGCAAAAATTCCGATGAATCTCATTGACCATCTCTTTACCGACATCGGCGCATGGGTGGCGGCGCGTGTTTCGGAAAGCGATTTGCGGAGCCTGCTGGTCAACGGCATCGTCGGCGGCGTCGGCGGCATACTCGTGTTCCTGCCGCAAATCTGCATTTTGTTTTTCGCACTTTCGTTGCTGGAAGACACCGGTTATCTGGCGCGCGCCGCGTTTGTGATGGATAAGGTCATGCGCCGGCTTGGTTTGCCTGGCAAGGCGTTTATGCCATTGCTTTCCGCCCATGCCTGCGCCATCCCCGCCATCATGTCCACCCGCGTGATCGAAAATCCGCGCGACCGGCTTGTGACCATCCTTATCACGCCGCTGATGGCCTGCTCCGCGCGCATTCCCGTCTATGCAATGGTCACAGCGCTCCTCTTTCCACAATCGCCTTTCAAAGCTGCGCTGATTTTTACCGGCGCCTATGCGACCGGCATTATTTTCGCCATGATCGCCGCCCTGGTTTTCCAACACACGATTCTGCCCGGTGGCAGCAAACCGCTGGTGATCGAACTGCCGCCATATCGCCTGCCTGGTTTGCGAACCGCACTCCTGCACACTTTTGACCGCGCCAAAATTTTTATAAAACAGGCCGGTACCATCATCCTGTTGATTTCACTGCTCCTCTGGACGCTGTCGCATTATCCCAAATCCGCCCCGCCCGCCGCCGCCGTCACTTTGACCGCGCAAGCCGCGCAGGTCGAAAAATCCGGCGACGCGAAACGGGCCGATGAACTTCATCTCACAGCCGGCCGCCTGACGGCGCAAAGTTCGCTGCAACACTCCTTCGCCGGCCGGATTGGCCACATTATTGAGCCTGTGATCAAACCGCTGGGTTTCGACTGGCAGATTGGCATCGGCATTCTGAGTTCCTTCGCCGCCCGCGAAGTCATCGTTTCCACTTTGGCCGTCGTCTACGGCGTGGGCGAGGGCTCCACCGAACAGGGCCGCACGTCGCTTTACAGCTCGCTGCGCCACGCCACCCGCACTGATGGCACTCCCGTTTTCACCACCGCCACCTGCATAAGTCTGCTTGTCTTTTACATCCTCGCCGCACAATGCCTCGCCACTTCCGCCGTCGTCCGCCGTGAAACAAACAGTCTCAAATGGCCCCTGTTTCAAATCATCTATATGACCGGCCTCGCCTATGTCGCCTCTCTGATTGTTTATCAAATCCTCCGCCACCTCGGTTATGGTTGATCTCGCGGAGGTTGAAAAAGTTCGCGTCCGCGGCGTTTCCGGTTTAGAGAAAGCGGAGGCATGAACACGCGGGTCAAAATTTGCGGCATTACAAACCTCGCTGACGCGCAGGTTGCCGTCGAGGCTGGTGCGGACGCGCTGGGCTTTGTGTTTTACGGCCAAAGCCCGAGATTCATTTCAATGGAAATCGCCGCCGAAATTTCAAAACAATTGCCGCCGTTCATCCTGCGCGTTGGAGTTTTTGTAAACGCCCCGAAGGAAGAGATTGTGCGCGCCATTGCCGGGTGCGGTTTGAGCCTGCTCCAATTTCATGGCGACGAACCGCCGGAATTTTGCACGCAATTTGGTTTGATGAGCATGAAAGCCTTTCGCATCCGTGACGCCGAATCGCTGAAGGAATTGCCGAAATACAAAACCGACGCGTGGCTGCTGGACGCTTATTCATCCGACACCCTCGGAGGCACGGGCGAAAAATTCAACTGGGACCTGGCCATCGAGGCGCAAAAACCCGGCCGCCCGGTTTTTCTCGCCGGCGGTTTGACGCCAAAAAATGTCGCCGACGCCATCCAAAAAGTGAGGCCATTCGGTGTGGATGTTTCGAGTGGCGTGGAGTCCGCGCCGGGGAAAAAGGATCACGCCAAAGTGCGCGCGTTCATCCATGCCGCCAAAACCGCCGCCGGTTGACCTTGAAAAGGGTGGCTGATTAAGCCTGCAATAGACGCACGGAAAATGGCAACATTTGATTTACTGCCAGGAAGGGGATGTGATAGTGTGTGCGCCACTTTTTTCGAGAAATGAAGATTGCCGTTCCCAAAGAAACGTATCCGGGCGAAACCAGAACGCCATTGACGCCGGCCAGCGCCGCCAGGCTGGTCAAGCTCGGCGCGCAAGTGGAAGTCGAAGCGGGCCTCGGCCTCGGCAGCGGTTTTACCGATGTGGATTACACCGCCGCCGGCGCCACCATCACCACCGACCGCAAGGCGTTGCTTGGCTCCGCCGACATGGTTTTGCGCGTGCGTAAACCGCCGGTCGAGGAAATCGCGCTGCTGAAATCCGGCTGCGTTCACGCGAGTTTGCTGGATCCGTTCAACGAAAAGGAATTGGTTCAAAAACTGGCCGAACGCGGCGTGAGCGCCATCAGCATGGAATTCATCCCGCGCACGACCCGCGCGCAAAAGATGGACGTGTTATCGTCGCAGGCAAATCTTGGCGGCTATGAGGCAGTCATCCTCGCCGCGCGTTATTCCAACAAGATTTTTCCGATGATGACCACGGCGGCGGGCACAATTTTGCCGTCAAAAGTTTTCATCCTCGGCGTCGGTGTCGCCGGTTTACAGGCGATTGCGACTGCCAGGCGGCTTGGTGCGAAAGTCACCGCCTACGACACCCGGCCGGTTGTGGAGGAACAGGTCAAGTCGCTCGGCGCGCAATTTCTGAAAATTGACGTCGGCGAGACCGGCCAGACGAAGGACGGCTACGCCAAGGCGCTGACCGAGGAGCAAATCCAGAAACAGCGCGATGCGATGAAGAAAATTTGCGGCGACTCCGACGTCGTTATCACCGCCGCGCAGGTATTCGGCCGGCGCGCGCCGATTCTCGTCACGGCCGAAATGCTCAACGCGATGAAACCCGGCAGCGTGGTCGTGGACCTGGCAATTGAAACCGGCGGCAACATCGAAGGCGCGGTCCTGGACAAGGTGACCGATCGCAACGGGGTGAAAATTGTCGGCATTGCCAATTTGCCGGGCCGCGTGCCGATGCACGCCAGCCAGGTTTATTCCGCGAACCTGACGAGCCTCGTGGAGGAATTTTGGGACAAACAAAACAAGCAGTTTGTCCTCAAGCTGGACGACGAAATCATCAAAGGCTGCCTTGTCACGTACGGCGGCAAAATCGTCAACGAAAAGCTCGTGGCAAAACCAAGCTGAAAATATGAGCACAGAAATCCTGGTATTTTTCATTTTCGTCCTCGCGATTTTTCTCGGGTTCGAACTGATTTCCAAAGTGCCCTCGATGCTGCACACGCCGTTGATGTCCGGCACCAACGCCATTCACGGCATCATCGTGCTCGGCGGCATGCTGGTGCTGGCGGACGCGGCCAGCACACTGGCCGTGGCGCTCGGCTTTGTCGCGGTGGTTTTCGGTTCGGCCAACGTGTTCGGCGGATTCATGGTCACCGACCGGATGCTGCAAATGTTCAAGAAGAAGAAAAAATGAGCCCGTTCATTGCCATCATATTCATTGCGGTCGCGGTTTTGTTCATTCTCGGCATCAAGCTGCTGGGTTCGCCCAAGACGGCGCGCTACGGCAATTTGCTGGCCGCGTTCGGCATGTTGATTGCGCTGGCGGCCACCATACCCTTGCTCGGGAGCGGTGAGGAAACTTCGCTGCTGAAACACGGCTGGAGCCTGAATTACACCCTCATGGTCGTGGGACTCGTGATCGGTTTGATCATCGGTGCCATCGGCGCGTATTCAGTGAAGATGACCGCGATGCCGCAGATGGTTGCGCTGTTCAACGGCGTGGGCGGCGGCGCGGCGGCGCTGGTCGCTAGCCTGGAATTTTTAAGGCGCGCAAACAGCCCCGAAGGCATCACGACGTTTTTCGCCATCACAATGCTGTTCGCCACGCTGATCGGTTCGCTGTCATTTTCTGGCAGCCTTGTTGCATTCTCCAAGTTGCAGGGTTATCTCGAAAAACCGCACACGTTCCCCGGACAAAACATTCTCAACGGACTCGTCCTCGCCGTCATCCTCGGCCTGTGCGTTTATCTCACCGGCTGGGCGACGACCAATTCCACGGCGTTCGTCGTGATGTTTTCGCTCGCGCTGGTATTTGGCGTGGCGATGGTCATGCCCATCGGCGGTGCGGACATGCCGGTCGTCATCTCCCTGTTGAACTCGTTCACCGGCCTCGCGGTCGCTGCGGACGGCTTCACCATCAACAACATTTCCATGATCGTTGCCGGAACGCTGGTCGGTTCCTCCGGCACGTTGCTCACATTGCTCATGTGCAAAGCGATGAATCGTCCGGTTACCAACGTTCTCTTCGGCGCGTTCGGTTCCACCAAGTCGTCCAGCGGCGCAGGTGCTGCTCACGTTGGCGGAGGCACCGTCAAACCGATTCAGGCCGACGAAGCCGCCCTGCTCCTCGGTAACGCCCAACAGGTCGTCATCGTGCCCGGTTACGGCATGGCCGTTGCGCAGGCACAGCATTCGGTGCGCGAACTTTCCGACGAACTCAGCAAACGCGGCGTCGAAGTCCGTTTCGCCATCCATCCTGTCGCCGGCCGCATGCCCGGTCATATGAACGTCCTGCTCGCCGAGGCCAACGTTCCCTACGACCAGCTTTGCGAAATGGACGCCATCAATCCAACGATGGACCGCGTGGACGTGTGCCTCGTCATCGGCGCCAACGACGTCGTCAATCCCGCCGCGCGCGAGGAAAAGTCCAGCCCGATTTACGGCATGCCCATCATCGAGGCCGACCGCGCCAAGACCGTCATCGTGATGAAACGCTCCATGGCGGCTGGCTTTGCCGGCATTGAGAATCTCCTTTTCTACAAGGACAACACCCGGATGCTCTTCGGCGACGCCAAAGCTTCGCTGCAAGCCCTCATCACAGCAGTGAAGGCGAGTTGAAATTTAACCACGGATGGACACGGATAAACACGGATGAAAAATCCGCTGGTGTCCGCAGAAAAATTAATCCCGTCGCTTTTTCTTTCAAAACTCATCAATGTTCCATTTTTGAACTAGGGTTTTCGCGCCAAATTTAAGGCGCGGCAGATCAAAATAAAATCCGTGTCCATCTGTGTTAATCCGTGGTTGAAATAATTCCTTTGCGTCTTTGCGTCTTTGCGTGAAAATCGGGCTATGAGCAAGAATTCCAGCGCCAAAGCCCCGGATGCACGCGGCCATTTCGGTCCGTATGGCGGACGTTTTGTGCCCGAAACGCTGATGCAGCCGTTGCAGGAGCTGGAGGACGAATACCTACGCGCGCAAAAAGACCCGGCGTTCCAGCGCGAACTCGAGTATTATCTCAAGGAATTTTGCGGTCGCCCCACCCCGCTTTACTTTGCCGAACGGCTCACCAAGGAACTCGGCGGCGCGAAAATTTATCTCAAGCGCGAAGACCTGCTCCATACCGGCGCGCACAAGATCAACAATTGCATTGGCCAGATTCTGCTCGCCAAACGCATGGGCAAGACACGCATTATTGCCGAGACCGGCGCAGGCCAGCACGGCGTCGCCACAGCCACCGTCGCCGCGATGTTCGGATTGAAATGCGTTGTTTACATGGGCGCGGTGGATTGCAAACGGCAGGAACTGAACGTCTATCGCATGAAAATGCTCGGCGCGGAAGTCGTGCCCGTTCATGCCGGCCAAAAGACGCTCAAAGAAGCCATCAACGAGGCCATGCGCGATTGGGTCACCAACGTCCGCACCACGCATTACATCCTCGGCACGGTCTATGGCGCGCATCCGTATCCGCTCATGGTGCGTAATTTCCAGCGCGTCATCGGCGACGAAGCGCGGGCGCAGATTTTGGAAAAGGAAAAACGCCTGCCCGACCTGCTCGTCGCCTGCGTTGGCGGCGGCTCGAACGCGATGGGACTGTTCTATCCGTTCCTCGAAGACAAATCCGTGAAAATGATCGGTGTTGAGGCGGGCGGTGAAGGCATTGAAGCCGGCAAACACGCCGCACGGTTTCAAGGCGGCTCACTCGGTGTATTGCAGGGAACACGTTCCTACCTGTTGCAGGATGAGTTCGGCCAGATTCAACTCACCCACAGTGTCAGCGCCGGACTGGATTACGCCGCCGTGGGGCCGGAACACGTTTTTCTGCGCGACAAAAAGCGTGTGGAATACACCTACATCAAGGACGACGCGGCGCTGGATGCATTCATGAAACTGTCGCAACTGGAAGGCATCATTCCGGCGCTGGAAAGCGCGCATGCCATTGCCGAGGTCATGAAACGCGCGCCGAAAATGTCGAAGGACAAACTTATCATCATCAATCTTTCCGGTCGCGGCGACAAAGACGTGGCGCAGGTGGCGGCGAAAGTGGAGTTGTAAAAAATCGAGAAACGATATTGAATCAACATCATGCCTAAGCCGCTGACCATCGCACTTCTTCAAAAAGAGGCAACAGCATTTGCCAAAATCGAGTCCAAACACGCCGAAAAAAGTTTATTTGGTGTCACCGATGGAAAAGCGGTTGGCACCTATCTTGAGCATAAATTTCAGTCGGTTCTCCAACGCCGGTATGCGTATGTCCGTGGGAGTTCCGCAAAAGGGATTGATTTTCCGAAGCTTGGTGTGGACGTCAAGGTCACGAGCATCCGGCAACCTCAGTCGTCGTGTCCTTTCAAAAGCGCGCGACAGAAAGTTTATGGTTTGGGTTATTCGTTGCTTGTTTTCGTCTATGACAAACACGACGACCAGAAATTGCGCGTGGCAAGATTGGATGTTCAACACACCATTTTCGTCGAACAAGACCGCACTGCGGATTATCAGACCACTTCCGGGCTTCTCCATTTGTTAGAAAACAAGGCCAACCGAGACGACATTTTGGCTTTCTTCCAAGAGCGGATGTTGCCCGTTGATGAGATTGAGGCCGGGAATCTCGCCGGCGAAGTTCTCCGAAATCCGCCGAAGCTCGGCTACCTGACCATATCGAACGCATTGCAATGGCGGTTGCAATATAGCCGCGTGATTGAGCAGGCTGGTTCGGTCGGCGGCATCCTGCGCTTGAAATGAAAACGAAGGTGCGCATCGAATTTGGTGATTTCCAGACACCTCTACCTTTGGCTCAGGAAGTGTGCAACCGATTGCGGGCTGAAGGTGTCACTGCCGATGCTGTCATTGAACCCACCTGCGGATGTGGAACTTTCCTTGTTGCCGCGGCTGAGAGTTTTCCAAGCGCAAAGTTGTTCGGTTGGGATATCAATCAAGCTCACGTCAAGGAAGCAACGAGGGAACTCAGACAAGCCGGAGCTTCAAAACGCGCGCTTGTCACCTGTCAGGATTTTTTCACGTACGATTGGGAGTCAGAATTGCAAAAAATACCAGGGAGGCTGCTTATCCTTGGCAATCCACCGTGGGTGACAAATTCAACCGTCTCCGCGATGAATGGCAGCAATCTTCCGGCGAAAGAAAATTTCTTGGGGCTGCGTGGAATTGCGGCGCGCACAGGTAAATCCAATTTCGACATTTCCGAGTGGATGCTCATCCAGCTGATTCGCGCTCTGCGCGGGCGGGAGGCGACCATTGCGATGCTTTGCAAGACAGCAATCGCGAGGAAACTGTTGCGCTACGCTTGGCAGAACGATGGACGCATCACTAAGGCCTCGCTTTATCGCATTGATGCGTCGGCTCATTTCGGAGCTTCAGTTGACGCATGTCTTTTGCTGGTGCGAACGGGTTCTGCTGGCCCGGAAACAGCGGACGTTTTTGATTCACTTTCAGCAGCCAAGCCATCCGTCCGAATGGGATTGGCGGGACAGGATTTGGTTGCGGACATCGTTGCCTACCGTCGGATGCGGCATCTCGAAGGACTGTGCCCATTCCAGTGGCGTTCCGGGGTGAAACACGATTGCGCCAGCGTCATGGAGCTTTGGCCTGCTCAAGGCAGGAATTTTGAGAACAAGCTGGGCGAGGTGGTGGAATTGGAGCCCCAAAATCTTTTCCCACTATTGAAATGCACCGATCTGGCCAACGGAAACACAGCCCCCGAACGCTTTGTGGTCGTGACCCAACGCCGTGTTGGTGCCGACACAGCGGTCATGGCAGATACCGTTCCGCGCACCTGGCGCTACCTTCAATCCCATCGCAAAAAATTTGAGGCGCGGGGCAGCAGCATTTACAAAGGCCGGATGCCATTTGCCTTGTTCGGCATTGGCGACTACGCGTTCATGCCGTGGAAGGTGGCGGTGTCCGGGTTGCATCGCGACCCAACCTTTCGAGTCATCGGGCCCTTCAAAGGCAAGCCGGTTTTCATGGACGACGCCTGTTACTACCTACCCTTTGAGCGGGAATCGCAGGCCCAGGTCGTCGCGGACATTCTGAATTCCGAACCCTGCCGGCAATTTCTTCAGAGCTTGATTTTCACTGGCGTCAAACGATCGGTCACGGTGGATTTGCTGCAACGCATCAACCTGTCCGCCATTGCCGAAGAAGCCGGACTTGGCAAACAGTGGCGCGCCTTGGAAAGAACAGATTACAAAACGTCCCAGCCTGTCCCTCAATTACAACTCGTCATGGAATCAGCGAGAGGGACGGTCAAGGGAGTTTTGGGAAAGCACGCTCCCGTTCGCTATGGCCACAGCGGCAAAGACGCGGCGCAAGTGGCGGACAAGGTAAAGCTTTAGTAATGTAGTTTACTCCAGCAATTCAGTTTCGGGCGTGACGCTCGAAACAACTCGCGAGACGCGGGTGCTACCGCATTTTTCTCTGCGGTTTCATCCATCCGTCCGGCTTCCCAATCCGAACAGTGCCGGTTATTTTGTGTCGGTTAAACAATGGATGCCGCACGACAACTGCCGCGAATTGCGCCGCAAGGCTGGCTGGGACTGTTCCTGCTGGCGGTGTGCTGGCCGTTGAACTGGACGCTGCCGGGCCTGCGGACGGCCTACCTGTTCTTCCCGCTGTGGCTGGGTTATATCCTCGTGGTGGACGCGCTGGTCTGGTGGCGCGCCGGCACGTCGTTGTGGACGCGCTCGCGCAAGGGGTTCATCCTGCTCTTCATCCTGTCCGCGCCGGCTTGGTGGCTGTTTGAAATCATCAATTGGCGGACGGGCAACTGGGAATACCTCGGCGCCGGCTCATTCACCCCGCTCGAATACTACGCGCTTTGCACGCTGTCGTTTTCCACCGTCATGCCGGCCGTGTTCGAAACCGCCGAACTGGTGCGGACGTTCCGCTGGGTCAAATCGCTCCGGCCCGGCGCGCGGATTCCGGACACGCCGCGCGTCAATTTGGGACTGATGTTCAGCGGGCCGATCATGCTGGCGTTGACGCTGGCCTGGCCGAAATATTTCTATCCGTTGGTCTGGATTTCACTGGTGTTCATCTTCGAGCCGGTGAACCGCCGGCTGGGCCGGCCGCATTTTCTGGCCTGGCTGCAACACGGCGACTGGCGGCCGGTGATTTCGCTGTCGCTTGGCGCGTTGATCTGCGGGTTTTTCTGGGAGATGTGGAATTACTGGTCCTGGCCGCAATGGATTTATCACACGCCAGGCGCGCAATTCCTGCACGTCTTCGAAATGCCGCTGCTGGGTTACGGCGGTTACATCCCCTTTGCGCTGGAACTTTTCGCGCTGAAAAATCTCCTCTGGTCGCGCGCATCGAGATTGGAATTGTGACTGCGTTGAATCGTTGAATCGTTAAAGCATTGAAGGGTCGTAAATTCGCTTCAACGCTTCAACTCTTGAACGCTTTAACGCACTTGTCGGATGACAATAATCCGCTAATTTAGCCGCTGTGATTTACGACGCGTCATTGGATGAGTTGCTGCAAAAAGTTCGGGGATGTCGCAGATGAATTTTCATTTCTAATCCGCCAAATCTGCGTAATCTGCGGGCAAAAGTTTTGGGCACTTGGAAAATTTCTTGAAGCCAGCCATGCCGATTTTAACCGGAGCACGCCAAAGATGGGTTTTGCTGGCGTTGACCGTCTTCACCTTTTCTTTCCTGCTCGGCAGCCGCGCGTTGAATGAGCCGGACGAAGGCCGCTACTCGGAAGTCGCGCGCGAAATGATTGAGACCGGCAACTGGCTCGTGCCGCATTTCTGGTATCTGCCGCACCTCGACAAACCGCCGATGACTTACTGGCTTGTGGCGGTTTCGATGAAACTGTTCGGCCAGAACGAATGGGCTGTGCGCCTGCCGCTCGCGCTGGCAGGCATCAGCGGCGTGTGGGCGGTGTGGCTGCTGGGCTGTTCCATCGGCGGCCGCCGCGCCGGGTTGTGGAGCGCGCTGATTCTGCAAAGCTCATTGCTCTACTTCGTCATGGCGCGAATGCTGACGCCGGACATTTTCTTGGCGCAATTCATCGCGTGGGCAATGTATTTTTTCTGGCGGTCTTGGCTTGTTTTACCTTCAACCTTCAACCTTCAACCTTCAACTTTCCTAAGATGGCATCTGGCCGGTTGGGTTGCAATCGCAGCCGGTTTTTTGACCAAAGGACCGGTTGCCGTGGCCATTCCACTCGTTGCGCTGGCAGCGTTGGTTATTTATCGCAGGAAAAGTTTTTCTCAAAAGAAACTTCTGTTCGGCGGGCTGATTGGCGGGCTGGCGCTGTTTTTGGTTTTGGTAATGCCGTGGTTTCTGGCGGTTTTTCAGCGGGTGCCGGACGCGTTTCATTACATGGTCTTTGGCCAGGCCGCCGGACATCTACTCGGCACGACGATTAAAAACCGTCACGGCAGCTTCTTCTATTTCTTCGGAATTCTCGCCGTCGGACTTTTGCCGTGGACATGGCTGCTCGGCTGGTTGTGGCGCCGGGCGCACTGGCGCGGTTTGGATGTAAAATCAAAAGATGCCTGGGTGTTGCTGAATGTCTGGACGATTTTTACATTCGTGCTGTTTTCGCTTTCGCAGTCCAAACTGCCTGCCTACATTTTACCGATTTTCCCCGCAATCGCTTTGCTCGCTGCGCTACGGTTTTTTAATGAAGTGGAAAATCCAAATATTCCACACGCTCCAAACTGGCTTTGGCGGTTGTGCGCGGCCAGTTCCATGTTGCTTTTAATTGTCGTTCCGCTCGCCCTTCCGCCTGTTTTTCATGTGACGCTGCCGGAATGGATGAAGTGGCAGGCACCGGTGGCGGTTGTCGTTGGATTGGGAATTTTTTGGCTGGCAAAAAAATGGAGCATCTCCATGCGCGCGGCAATTACCGCCGGGCTGGGGATTTTTTCACTGATAGTGGTTACTGCCGAGGCGCCGTTGTTCGAAACGGATTTCAAATCCAATCAAACCTTGAAACCGCTCGGTCTGGCGTTGCGCGAAAATTTTCAATCCGGCGACGCCGTTGTGTGCTGGGGCAGGCTGCCGCAAGGATTGGCATTTTATTCGGGCGGAGTGATTTCGTCGTCAGACCGTCCGTATTTTGGCGGCATGGATTTGACGCAAGTCCCATTTGAATTTCCCGGCAACCGCGGGCGGCTTGGTGAACGGCTTCTACCCGATGAAGATGCACTCGCGCAATTGCTTCAGGGCAAAGGACGCGTGTGGATTGTCAGCTTCGGCGGCACGATGGAACATTTCCGCTCCGTTCATAGTGCCATGCCGTTGCGTTCCGTGACGCAGGTCGGCCAATGGAAATTGTCGGTGAATCGTTAATCAGAAGTGCTGGCTTTTAGCTTGCGCGCCCGTGAGATTTCGTGGATTAGAAGTGCCGGTTTCAAACGGCGAGTCGTGCGTTTGCACTGTCAAATTCCGATGACAAAAATTCTTTTGCTGGGTGTGGGTCGCTGGGGTGCCAACCATTTGCGCAATCTCAATTCGATGCCCGTCGAGCTTTACGTGGCCGAAGTGGGCGCGAAACAGCTCGAGCCTGCGCGCAAACTCGGCCTGCCCGATGCGCGCCTCACGACGAATTACAAGGATTTTACCAGCAAGGTAGACTGTGTGGCCGTTGTCACACCCGCGCAGACACATTTTTCGCTCTGCAAGGAATTCCTTGAAGCCGGCAAAGACGTGTTTGTTGAAAAACCACTGACTCTCGCGAACGAGGAATCCAAAGCTTTGGCCGAATTGGCCGCCCGCAAGGGCCGCATCCTGCAAGTCGGGCACATTCTGCGGTTTGATCCAGCGACGTTGTGGATTCGCGACGCGATTCAGTCCGGCCAGTTTGGTCGCGTGAACATGATTCGCGGGCATTTCGGCGGTTTCAAACGCCCGCGTAACGACAGCGGCGTGATGTTCGCCGACGGCATCCACTTCGTGGATTTGTTCAACTATGTCTTGAACGCACTGCCGAAGAGCGTGCTGGCCATTCACCATGATTTCATGGGGCGCGGCATGGAGGACGTGTCGTTCGTGTCGCTCGAATACGAAACGCCGCACGGCAAAACCTGGGCGACGGTCGAGAACGACTATTTCATCCCCGGCAAATTCCGCGAAGTCATCGTCTGCGGCGACAGGATGAGCGCGGTTTGTGATTACAACGTCGCGCAATACAAAATCAAGACCTACGGGAACAAGCACGTCCGCGACGGCAAGGATTTCAAAGCGATCGAGGGCGTCGTGACGCAAATTGAAACGCCGCCGGAAGAACCGTTGCTGGCGGAGCTGCGCGCGTTCGTGGATTCGGTGCAAACGCGCAAGGCACCGCGCGCCGACGGCTGGGCCGGCTACGATTCCGTCCGCGTATTGAACGCCGCGCTGGAATCCGTGAAAACCGGCAGAGCCGTCCAATTGTAAAAGAATTTCAACCACGGATGAACACAGATGCACACGGATTTGTTGGCAGGCCGGGCAGTTCTATGCCCCCTTTTGTTTTTTATCCATGTTGATCCGTGTCCATCTGTGGTAAAAAACCGGAAAAATTTATGCAAAAAATCCCGTTATCAAAATGTTTCGTGAACCCGGAAGTCGAGGAGGCCGCATTACGCGCCATCCGCTCCGGCCAATACATCCTCGCATCCGAGTGCAAGGCCTTTGAAGCCGAACTCGCCGCGCATACCGGCGTCAAACACGCCATCCTCGGCACGTCGTGGACGATGATTGTTTACATGCTTCACCTCGCCCAAAACCTGAAGCCGGGCGATGAAGTCATCGTGCCGTCGCACACCGCGTTCCCGACGATGGAACCGCTGATCCATTGCGGCGCGACACCGGTGTTTTACGACATTGACGACACGTTTTGCATGGACGTGGAGCAGCTGGAATCGCTCATCACGCCGCGCACCGTCGGCATCATCCCGGTGCATCTCTACGGTCATCCGGTGAATCTGGATCGCGTGTTTCAAATCGCCGCGAAGCGCAAGTTGTGGGTGCTCGAAGATTGCGCGCAGGCGCAGGGCGCGAAATACAACGGTAAAACCGTCGGTTCGATGGGCAACTTCGGTGCGTTCTCGTTTTTCCCGTCGAAAAACCTCACCGTGCTCGGTGATGGCGGCTGCCTCGTGACGAACGACGATGCGCTCGCCGAAAAAGTCCGGATGCTCCGCAACCACGGGCGCAAGGACAAATATCTCCACGAATTCGCCGGGTTCAACGTGCGCTTCGACGAAATCAAGGCTGCCATTGGCCGCGTGATGCTGAAACATCTCGACGGCTTCAATGACAACCGCCGGAAAATCGCCGCGCGCTACAACGAGCGGCTCAAAGGCATCGTCGCAACACCAGTGGAAAAGCCGTGGGCGCGAGCGGTCTATCACATGTATGTCATCCGCACAGGGAAGCGCGATGAGCTGCAAAATTTCCTGAAGGAACGCGGCATTGGCACCGGCATCCATTATCCCGTGCCGAATCATCAACAGCCGGCGATCGTGAACAAATTCAAAAACATTCCGCGCCTGCCGAAAACCGAACAAGCGGTGAAGGAAATTTTGTCGCTGCCGATCCACGGTGAAATGGCTTTGGACGCCGCGGACAAGGTTTGCGACGCGATTGCGGAATTTTTTGGGAAGAAATAATGGCCGAGACGCCCACATTAAGCCTCGTGATTCCCTGCTACAACGAGCAGGACAATTTGCGCGCGCTGATCACAGCCATCCGCGAGGCGGTTGAGCCGTTCAAGCTGCCTTACGAAGTCGTCATCACCGACGATTGCAGCAGGGACAAGTCGTGGGAAATCCTCAAGGAACTCGCGGCGGGCGACCCGCGCATCCGCGCGCAGCGGTTCGCGTTCAATTGCGGCGAAAGCGCGGCGAGTTTCGCCGGCATGAAGGCCGCACGCGGCAAATACATCATCACCGTGGACGCCGATTTGCAGAATGACCCGAAGGATTTGCCAAAATTTCTGGAGGCGTTAAAGCATTACGATTGCGTCTGCGGCACACGCGTGAAAGCGCGCGGCGAAGGCGATAATTTCGTCAAAGTAGCCTCATCGAACATCGCCAACTGGGTGCGGAACAAGTTGAGCGGCGAGCAAATTTCTGATGCCGGCTGCACCTACCGCGCGTTCAGGCGCGAGTGCATTGACAACCTGAAATTTTTCAAGGGCATGCACCGGTTCCTGCCGACGCTGTTCAAGATCGAAGGTTTTACAGTCACGGAAATCGAAGTGAGCAACAGCCTGCGGTTCGCCGGCCAGAGCCATTACGGTGTTTGGAACCGGCTGTTTGCGTCATTCTACGACCTGCTTGCGGTGCGCTGGATGAAGAAGCGCATGTTCAAATACCAGATCGCCGAGCGGGTGAATTAACTTGGTTGGTGGCGCTGTTTATTCTGGCAAAACCACGGTTTCTTGCGGAAAATTCCGCGCGCGCATCGGTTGCCAAAGCCGGGCGCGGATTTTCGATGACAAAAACCATCTGTAACTGAATTTTTTTATGGAAGCGCCTGCCGAAACGAAATCGCCGCCAGGACTGCAAACTTTGCCCGGGGACGATGTGCGCCAGATCATGTGGCGTTTCGCCGACCGCTACGAACTGCACATGCTGGTGCAGGCGGCGCGGCAGGTGGCGCGCGGACCGGTCGCCCGGCTCGTCGCCGCGGGCGGGCGCAATTCGCACGAATGGACGGCGGAGAAAGCCGGCCTGCTCCCGCACTTCGACGAAAGCGGCATCACCGCCGCGTCTCTGGATCCGGAACAGGGCGGTTTCATCGCCGGACCAAAAAATCTCATGCTGGCGCTGATCGCGTTCGAGCTGTCGTGGGTGGACGCAGGCGCGGCCACCGGCAGCCTTGCCAGCAATCTTGGCCTGGCGCCCATTCACGAGCGCGGCACGCCGGAGCAGCGCGCCAAATACGTCAGCAATGCCGCGCCGCTCAAGCCGGGTGAGAACCGCAAGCAGGTTCGCGCTGCATTCGCGCTCACTGAACCGATCCCGTTCGTCGGCGTCGAGACCGGCATGATGGCGGGCAAGGTGCGCGTCGCCGAATGGAAGGATGGCCAGGAACCGTTGTTGCAGGTGGAAAAACGCGGTCGTTTCATCACGAACATGGGCTTCGCCAATGTCGTGACGGCTGCCGTGGACTCCGACGATAAACGGATCAAGGGCAGTTGCATGATCATCCTGGAAGAAACGGATCCCGGCATATTCGACCGCGGCACGCCCACAAAGAAACTCGTCCACCAGCTTTCGTCCACGAACGACCCCGTTTTCAACTTGAAAGTGCCCGCGAACCGCATTGTCGGCGGTTACGCCATCAAGGACGGCGTCATTATCCCGAATTATTCGCACGGCGAAATCATCGAAGCGGTCTTCCGCCGCACGCGCGTCACGGTCGGTTTGATGACCGCGGCGAAACTGCTTTCGGCGGTCGAGCCGGTGATTCTTTACCAGCGCCGCCGGTTCCGTGGCGGTGAAGGCGGTCCCGGCACGCCGCGTTATGAATTGGGCATCCAGCAAAAGGAAGATGCGCTGCACCGGCTCGTGGACATCTGGGCCACGGGCGAGGCGAGCGCGTCACTGGGTTTTGCCGCCGCGCGCCTGTTTGACGAACTTGATCCCCTGGAAAAACAAAAAGACCAGTGGCTCGCGGAGAAAAAACTGACTGGCCGTGCTGCATTCAAGGAACTGACAAAGAAGCAGCAGGAAGCGCTGGAACTATTGAAACTGGCCTTGCAGCCGGTGGGCGCGCGTGAACCGAACGCCACAAACGCCCTGCAAGCCGACCCGCTGGTGAAATTTGTCATCCTCGATTCACTGGCCAATGTTCTTTGCCCCGCCTGCAAACTTTGGAACACCGGCCATGGCGCCAACATGATGCGCGAAGCCGTCAGTCTCATGGGCGGTTACGGCATCACGGAGGATTGCCCCGGCTTTCTCGGACAGAAATGGATGGACGCCCAACTCGAAGCGACTTACGAAGGCCCCGAGGCGGTGCAGCGGTTGCAGCTTTCAATCACAATGACCAACGAACTGTTCCTTGCGCAGTTCCGGCAATGGATTGCCGAGATGCGCCGCGTCGCGTCGGAACGTCCCGGCACCGGCGCCTGCACGCTCGCCAGTGCCATGCAACTCTGGCTCTGGACGCTGCAACACATGCTCGAAGCCAAGGATGCCGCCGGTGCGAAGCTGTATCATAAAACGCGCCAGGGCGTGACCTTCCCGATGGCCGATGCGCTTTGCTGGCTGCTCGCTGCGCGACAATTCATCCTCGACATCATCGAACTGGAAACCAAAGGCGCTGCGAATCCCGCGCTTACCGAGGGCCTGCCCGGTTTCGTGAATTTCTTTACCGATCTTTGCCATGTCCAAACCGCGCGGGCCGCGGGTGAGGTAGGCCGCATCTGCGCCGAACTTGTTCACGGTTACAACCGTCATCCGGCTTGGGACGAGACAAGCAGCCACACCTGCTGCCAGGCGGACAAACTTGATGTGCTCGAAGATGTTATCCCAACCGCGTGTGCCTGTTCGGACGTCTTTGAAAGCAGTGAATCGCATCCGCTGAAAGCCGGCCCGTGCGTAGGATTCGCCGGACTCGAAGACTTCATCCGCCTGCGCGCCAAACTGGACGGTTGCCTCACCGGCTGCCGGTTGGCCAAAGATCGCGCAGCCAAAGCACTGACCGAGGTAATGACCCGCGAAGCTTTGGATTATCCAGCCTGACCATGGAGGTATGATTGCCTTCGATTGAACGCCAGCGAATGGAGGCCGACATCGTCTGCGTCGGGTTTGGGCCCGCCACGGCGGGGTTTCTCGCCACGTTGTCCAAACAACTGACCAATCCCAATCCCGCCACTGCGGGACCGGCCGTCGAGAGCGCAACCACGCCGGGCATGTCCGTCCCGCAAAGCGGGATGCTGCAAATTCTTTGTTATGAACGCGCGGATGACATCGGGTTTGGCGTGTCGGGCATCGTAACACGGGCACGGGCTTTGAGGACGAGTTTTCCCGAAATCGAAAGGGCCGGCATCCCGATGGCCGCGCCCGTTGGCGAGGAGAAGGTGCTTTACCTGCTCGATCCCATCGGCGCGAGCCGGCGATCAGCTGCATTGCGCGCGGCGGACGTGATGATTCGCGCCTTCAAGTGGGCGTTGCCGTTTGAGCATGACGCCCTGAAGCTGCCATGGACTCCGGCCTTCCTCCATAAACGCGGGGGCATGGTGCTTTCGATGGGCCAGTTCATGCAATGGGTCGGGGCGCAGGTGCAAAGCACCGGTGCCGTCCAAATCTGGCCCGGCACGCCGGTGTCGCAGGCGCTCATCGAAGAGAACAAAGTCGTCGGCGTCCGCCTGCTCGACCAGGGCGTGGACAAGAAAGGCCAGCCGTCCGACGGCTTTACGCCCGGCATGGACATTCGCGCCGCGCTCACAGTCGTGGGCGATGGCCCAATCAGCCCGATTGGCCGGCAACTCAACGAGCACTTCGGTCTGCCAAACGGACATCACACACGCGATTGGGCGGTGGGCATGAAATTCGTCGTCGATTTGCCGGCAGACACGCCGCTCAAAGCCGGAACTGTTTTGCACACATTCGGTTATCCGGAGCCGGAAATTTTCGGATTCTTTTATGTGCATCCCGAGCGTGTCGCATCGTTTGGCATTTTCGTGCCGTCCTGGTTCGACAGCCCGGTGCGCACGGCTTATCGCTACCTCCAGCACTGGATGCTCCATCCGTATCTATGGCGGCATCTCAAAGGCGCCAAACTGCGTTCCTGGGGCGCGAAGACGCTTGGCGAATCGGGCCGGCGCGGCGAACCACATCTCGTGGGCGACGGCTACGCGCGCATCGGCGAAGGTAGCGGCACGACGAATGTCCTCACCGGTTCCGGCGTGGACGAAGCCTGGGCTTCGGGGACGCAACTCGCCGAGGCCGTGCTTGAATTGCTCAAGGCGAAGAAACCGTTCACAAAACAAAACCTCGAAGAAACCTATGTAAAACGCCGCCGCGCCAGCTGGATTGAAAAAGAGGCCCGCGTGGCCGAGAAATCCCGTGATGGTTTTCAAAAGGGCGTCGTGCGCGGCATGATGGGCATGGCGCTCGCCGGTCTTACAAATGGCAAACTCTCGCTCGCCGGCGAACCGGCGCAACCATGGGAACGGCTTCCCTCCATCGAACAATATTATCGCGGCAGGGTTTCCGCCGGGGAAATCGAGCAGTTGCGCAGGGAATGTCAGATCAAAGGCGTGTCACTGCATGGCGCGCTCATGCAACGTGTCGGCTGGCCGGCGATTCCCTACGACGGCCAGTTGCTCGTCTCGCACCAGGACGCGCTGATCATGGGCGGCAAAGTGCAGGCGCCGCCGGGCTATGAGGATCATGTTGTGTTTCTTTATCCGGAACTTTGCGAAAAATGCGGCACGAAGATTTGCATCGAACTGTGCAGCGGCCAGGCCATCACTCCGGGCGAAGGCGGCGTGCCGGACTTCGATCGCGAGAAATGCGTTCACTGCGGCGTGTGCTTGTGGAATTGTGCGCAGCCTTTGCCGGAAAATTCCGAACGCACCAATATCGCCTTCAAGGCCGGAACAGGCGGCCTACACTCGGCGGAAAATTGATTCAGACGTTGATTCTTCTCCTTGCAGCAACTTTGAAAATCTGTGTTCATCTGTGGCCGTGTAAACATTTATGAGCATTGCCTATCAAATCGTCGTTTGCGGCAGCGTCGTGCCGGACCCGCTTCAAACTTTGGAGCCGGTGTCCGGCCCGACCGGCCCGGCATTGAAAAATGAAATGATGTTGCCTGCAATTCTCGACCCGTGGGCGGGCCACGCGCTTTACGAAGCCGCCAATCTGGCGAAGAACGCGCCCGGGTCAAAAGTCTGGCTCGTCAGCCTCGGCCCCAAGGCCAAGCTGCAACAGGTCATGATGATCGTCGCGCAGAAAGTGCCGTTTGAATTGATTGCATTGGACGGTCCGGCCAGCGGATTCACCGAGGCTGCTGAAGTTGCCGCCGCTTTAGCCGAGGCCATCGCCGCCATTCCCGGTCTCGACAAATCAAAGCTCCTCGTTTTCGGCGGCTGGGAATCCGCTTCGCGCGGCGCGGGATCGACCATGCAAATGGTCGGCGAACGCCTCGGCATTACAGACCAGTTCCAAGGCGTGGATGAATTAAAAGTCAATGCTGACGGCTCGTTTGAAGTTTTGGAGCGCATTGAAGGCGGCAAACAGCAGATTTCGAAATGCGCCGGCGCACCCGCATTGATTGGCTGGGCCACGGGCAATTTGCCGGAGCCGAAGAACAATCCGCAGGTCGGCATGGTCAACATGCGCACGGTGATGCCGGCGTTGCAAAAAGCCAAACCGGTGAAACTCGCGGGCGAAGGCTTGAGCTTTGCGGCTGTTTCGCTGCCGAAACAGTTGCGCGAAACCAAAATCGTGAAGGATAAATCGCCGGACGACATCGCGAAGGAAATCGTCGAGTGGATAAAGCAATAATTGCCGCAAAAAGGCGCAAAAGACGCAAAAGAAACTATGAAAACCCAGAAAAATTCCTCCCTCTCCGCCAACGGGGTTGGGGGAGAGGGCCGGGGAGAGGTGGTGCGTTTAAATTCAAATCCCCTCGCCCCGCCCCTCTCCCCGCTCAGGCGGGGCGAGGGAGTTGATGGCTGTGTCAAGTTGCCCCCAGAAAGTTCGAGGTAAAAAAATATGTATTATCCGATGCTGTTTAATTTTGCGCTTTTTGTGCCTTTTTGCGGCTAAATAAATTTATGGAAACGATTTTACTTCTCGCTCACACCGAAACCGACGGTTCACTGGCCAAGTCCGCCCGCGAAGCGTTGCACGTGGCAGCCGACCTGCACAAATCGCTTGCGGGCTCAAAACTCGTCATTGGCCTTGTCGGCGAAGACATTCAAGCGGCGGCGAATTCCATCGCTGCATGCCCGGCCACAAACTATTTCGGCGTTGCCGGCAAGGATTTCGGCCAGTCGCGATATGCCACCGATGCCGCGGCTGCGGAAGCGATTTGCAAGGCTGCCCAAGCCACACTGATCGTGGCTCCGGCGACTTCGCGCTGGACCCGCTCGCTGCCCGGCGTGGCACAACGCGTTGGCGGACGCGCCGAGACACACATCACCGGCGTGTCGGCGGATGGCGGCAAAATTACCGTCAATCGCTGGTATTACCGTCAGCGCATGGAAGCCACTCTCACCCGCGCGCAACGTCCGTGGTTCATGCTCGTTGACCCAGGCAGCCAAGCTGCGTGCCAGTGCGGAAGCGGAACGGCCAAAATTGAAACAGTTGCCGTTCAACTTTCTGATGCTTGCAAACGCACCACGGTGACCGGAATCCGCGCGCCGGCGGCGGACGCGCAGACCATCCGGCCCGACGCGCAATTGTTGTTCGTTACCGGCGCGGGTTGGACGAAAAAACAAGCCGACGGCCAGACGCACGTGCCGGAGGCGGAGAAAATCATTCGTGGTTTTCTCCAAGCCGCCCGCGCATCGCTGGGCAGCAGCAAATCGCTGGTGGACCAAAGCGGCGAAGGCCAGGCGGTGCTTTCATTCATGTCGCATCTCAATCAAGTCGGCCAGACCGGCGCGACACCGCGTCACCCGAAAGGGCTGTCCACTTGTTGTCATGGGGAGGAACCGCACACGGTGGGCTGGCGATTCATAGGGGAGCGCAGGGCAATCAATCTCGACCCGAACTGCGGCTGGGCGCGCGGCAAAGCCGACGTGCTGTATGTTGGTGATGCCTTTGCCGTGATGGGAAAAGTGAATGAATTGCTCGCAGTGAAGAAGTAACTGACTTCAAAAATCGAAGTAGCCGCCGATGTTAATCGGCGCAAACCTTTTAGTCAGCGCGGACTGACGTCCGCGGCTACAGCGAAGCAGAACTGAATGTGCCGTTCCGGTGTTAGCTCCAGCGTGGTATCAAGCCGATGTCTTACCTAATCAAACTCCTAATACCACCGGCAATCACAACGATACCTATACCAATGCCGAAATAGCACACCACAGTAGTCAATAGAACCCGCCACCAAGGCCACTCCGTCTGACTTCGACGCGCCCAAAGCGCGACAACACCGGTGCTAGCAGCGCACACAACTAAAGCTGAAACGATAACAAGCATGCCTAACCTGGTAAGTGCAGCTCCTTGTGAAAAAACCTTGTAAGTTCCAACGACGAATAAAATTACTGAAATAACCGCAGATTTAAGGATTGTTCTTTTGAGCGACATAAGTAATGAAAACTGAGCCACGCTTAACCGATGATGTCAACCGCGAAAACGGGACCAGAAGCTCAGACCGGCGTTGGCCACAATGACTTGTTAAATTGCTATACTTCTCCAATCCATACAGCAGCCTTTTCGATCCCACAAAGCGCCATCGCAATAGCGCGGTGTGAGCCATCATCGATGTGAAAGTTTGAGTTTTTCTTTAACACCAAAATGGGTAGTTGAGCCTCAAAAACGCTGCTGAAATGTTTCATCATCCATATTCTGCTGGTTAACGGCTCTAGCCTCTTAAATTGTTCAGCGACATCGCGAACTGATCCTTTCGCCCACGCTCTCCCGCCCATTCCTGGATAGACGAAGCACGTCGCTAACGTAATGCGGCCAAGATTCCAAATAGCCTTATTGTAATTTTCTAATCGCTTAAGGTCTTTAGAAATGATGCCATCAAGGTCGGCATCTGATAATTGCTGCACTCTTGATTTCTCCGCTGCAAAGACTGGCTGGAATACTTCAATGCTATCAAACGGAGCACCTTTCAGCCAATCAGCGAGGACGAATGCACGTTTAGCCTCTGTTCGTAACATAGGCGTATTGTCTCTCATCTTGAAGGAACCAATTTGATAGACCTAAAATCGTCAAAAAATATCTTCAGAATCGCGTAAAACTCAACATACAATCGGTCAAGCGTCACCTGCTGCAACCTGTCCGATGCCAGCACACTCGCGAAATGTACAACCATCTCCGCAACTCCATCCCTATTGGGGGCCAAACCAGAGGATGCAAAGGCTTGACTGTAGCCCATTGCAATCTCGTTAATCTCGGAATAGTTCTGCTGCTTCAGATACATGTGGGCGAAAACGTGGGCGTCAAAAGATGCGTCCCTGCTGCAACGCTTAGCAACAGCAATCAACATGAGCTGAATGAAAACTGCTCTAAGGTGGTCGTAGTAGAGCCGCGACTCAACCGCACTCAACGCACTATCATTACAGGCTCGTCTGAGAGCTTCCCACGTGGCCTCTCGCTCTCTGGAAAAAAGCGGCGTGAAGTTCCGCGTGCAATAATCCTCAACAGAAACTTTTTTCTTGAAGAACATGGTTTTGTAACGGCACTCGCTCAATGCGCCTAACGCTCCAGTTAGGCAACATGTTTGCCTTTCCGTTTCAAGCTCAATGAGAGCAAAGCATCTTGGCGGCCAAACTCGACAAGAGTCGAACAAATAGCAGCTTTAGCAAGCGCAGCAGCTCTCATCGAACCTCTACCTGTCTTACACTTTAAGAATGCTGTAATACTCTCACGGACGTGTTCCGGTGCCGAGCCAAGATGATGGTCATCCGAAATGAAAATAAAATGCATCTGCGCGGTCTTGAGCCGCTCGGTGAGCGATTCCCTTCCACACATAGCTTCGAGTGCCTCGTCTGCTTTTTGTGCGATGTAACGCTTCATAAATCTAGATACCCGCGAATTCGGCTTAGCTGTATTATTCGGACAAACTCACGTTGTCATTTAATGACTTTTATGGAAAAAGACAAAGCCCAATTTCGGGGAGAATAGCCGCAAAAACCTTTTAACCACAAAGACACAAAGAATTAATGCATAATTGGTGCTAAAAAAGCCTCGACACCTCACCCCGGCCCTCTCCCCGTTTGAGGCGGAGAGGGAGAATCATCGTCAGTCTCCTTGCGTTTTTTACGCTGTAGTGTGCGCTGTCTCAGCGCATCTATCGGCTGGGGACAGCCGACACTACAGTTTTTTATCCATATTTATCCGTGTAATCCGCGGTTAAAATGTTTCCCTTCAAAAAACCGGATTGAAGTTCAACCCCAGTTCGATCATAACTTTCCGATGCTCGCAAAGGTCTGTTCCGCCGCGCTCAATGGCATTGAAGCGTATCCGGTCGAAGTCGAGGTCAACGCCGGTTACGGCGACACCCTCGTCGTCATCGTCGGTCTGCCGGATGCCGCGGTGAAGGAATCGCGCGACCGCGTTTCGACCGCGCTCACCAATTCCGGCTTCAAATTCCCGATGGGGCGCACCACCATCAATCTCGCGCC
>Ga0187873_1000313_pt1 | contig 53253 bp, 38 predicted proteins | sample June2016WEW_16_1_2_FD_133012 | JGI IMG/M metagenome (GOLD analysis project Ga0187873, IMG submission 133012) | Peatland microbial communities from SPRUCE experiment site at the Marcell Experimental Forest, Minnesota, USA - June2016WEW_16_100 | ecosystem: Environmental > Terrestrial > Soil >...
AGTAGTTCTTGAGACGCATCGGGGGGATTGCGGCAAATGGCGATAAACATCGCGGATCATACCCACACCAGATTCAAACTCTCGGTCGTCGTTCCGGTCTTCAATGAAGTTGCAACCGTGCGCGACGTCGTAGAGGCACTCCTCGAGCAGCCGATTCCAGGTGAGCTGGAGATCATCGTCGTGGACGACGGCTCGACGGACCACTCGGTGGAAACCCTTCACGGATTGCCGCACGTCGTGGTGCAGCACGCCGTCCGCCGCGGCAAGGGCGCCGCGGTCCTGAGCGGCATCGAGCGGGCCACGGGGACTCATCTGCTCGTTTTCGACGCCGACTCGGAGTATGACCCGGCCGACATTCCGGGTCTCGTGGCGCCGATCGTTGCCGGGCGAGCCGAGGTCGTCTACGGGGTTCGGGTGCGCGGCGCGGGGACGACGTTCCCGTCGCTCTTCTACTCCGTCGGCAATCGGCTCATGACGATGACCGCCAACGTCATCTACGGCTCGGCGATCTCGGACCTCCACACCTGCCTCAAGCTCGTCCCCCTACCGCTTCTGCGCCAGATGAAGCTCAGGGAAGAGGGCTTCGGGCTCGACACGGAGATCAGCGCGGAATTGCTGCGGCTCGGCTTCCGGCCCTATGAGGTTCCAGTTTCCTATGTCGGGCGCTCCCGCGAGGAAGGCAAGAAGATCCGAATGACCGACGCCGTGCGTTGCTTCGTGCTCCTCATGCAGGTGCGCCTGCGTGGCCGTGTCCGCCACGGAGAGCGTGATCGCTCGATGACGCCTCGTGTCGCTCCGGCGCTCTGGTCGCCGTCGCGGATGCAGGCCGAAATCTGAGAAGGACTCCCCTTCCAATTTGAAGACGCACCCGGCAAAGCCCATCTCGGTCGCGCTCGTCAGCGACGCGGTCTATCCCTACCACCGCGGTGGCAAGGAGACCCGCTACCACGAGCTCGCCACGCGCCTCCGCCACGACCTCGCGATCACGGTGTACTCGATGCACTGGTGGCCGGAACGCCAACGCACGAAGGTGATCGACGGCGTCGAGCACCGGGCCATCTCCCCGCTCGTGCCTCTCTACAGCGGCGGGCGCCGGTCGATGTGGGAGGCGATCGTCTTCGCCCTGGCGTGCCTGCGGATGATCACCCGGCCCTTCGACGTCGTCGAGGCGGACCACGTATCACACCTGCAGCTGTTCACGCTTCGCCTGGTGACCAGGTTGCGGCGAAAGCCGCTCGTCGCCACCTGGTACGAGGTGTGGGGGCGGGAGTACTGGGAGGGCTACCTCGGGCGCTTCCCCGGGAGGATCGCCTGGTGGATCGAGCGGCGCGCGATGCGGCTTCCCGACGAGATCCTCGTCGTGTCGGCCGGCACCGCTGACCGATTGCGCGCCGAGGTCGGAGATTCCATTCCGATCCGCGTCGTCCAACCGGCAATCGACCTCGGGCTCATCGCCAACACGACCCCCGCGGACGTCGGCGAGGCGGCCGAACTCCTCTTCGTCGGCCGGCTCCTCAAGCACAAGGGCGTCCACCTGCTGATCGACGCCCTCACCAGGCTCGAAACCGGCCGGCAGGTCCGGCTGCTCGTGGTGGGCAGCGGGCCCGAGCGGGAGAGCCTCATGAACCAGGTCGCGGCGGCCGGGCTGGACGGGCGCGTGCGCTTCCGGTCCGACGTTGCCGAGGACGGGAAGATACTCGCCCTCATGAAGGCGGCGGACGTTTTCGTCCTGCCGTCCGTGCGCGAGGGCTTCGGGATCGCCGTGCTCGAGGCGCTCGCCTGTGGCGCCGCCGTCGTCACGACATCGCACCCGGACAACAACGCCGTTCACCTCGCGGCGCGCTCGAGCCGCGGCTACCTCGCGGAGCCGACGGTCGACGCGCTCGCCGCGGCGATCAGCCGGGCTCTCGCCGACCAGACCTGTCAGAACAGGTCAGCCGAGGCCTGGTTGACCGAGTACGACTGGGGACCGGCCGCCGAGGAGTTCGCCAGCGTGCTCGTCGGCGCAGTGGCGGCCCGCTCTCGCGGTGGTCAACGCGTTCGCGAGGGCACGAACGGCGCTGTGCTGGTCGGCCAGGGTCAGAGCGCCTCATGAGCGCGCCGCCAGGCGGGTCCCGCTCGGGCGAGTCGAAGGGCGCGACGTCGGCCGAGTCGGTGCGCGGCGGTGCCCCCGTGGTGACCTTCGTCGTGATCGCCCACAACGAGGCCGCCGGAATCGAGCACTGCCTGCGGGCGATCGCAGCCCAGTCGGATCTTCCCGCCTTCGAGATCGTGGTCGTCGACGACTGTTCCGACGACGCGACACCGTTCGTGATCGCCCAGGTCGCCGCCGGGGTTCCTGAACTGCGGACGGTGCGGTTGCCGACCAATCTCGGACGCGGCGCGGCCCGCGCCGCGGGAGTTGGGGCCGCGCAGGGCCAGCTCATCGCGATGGTCGACTCGGACATCCTGTTGCCACCGGACTGGTTCAGTCGCTGCCGGGAGCATCTCGAGGGTCGTGATGTGGTTAGCGGCACAGCGGTTCCCGACGGTGACGTCGGGTTCCTGGCGCGGCGGTTCGGTCTGCAACCGAAGGTCGTGGCCAGCGCGACGCGCACGACGGGTAACAACGCGCTCTTCCGACGCACGGTCTTCGAGCACGTCGGCTACGAGGAGGCGCTACGCGAGGGGGAGGACGTCGCGCTCGACCACCAGATGGACGCCGCGGGAGTCGTCCGCGGGGTCGTCCCCGGCCTCCAGGTGGAGCACCGGGAGCACAAGACGTTCCGTGACGAGATCCGGTGGCTGTTCGAGAGCGGGCTCGGGGCGTCGCGACAGCTCGAGCGGTACCGCAAAGTGCGCGAGCCCGATGCCGCCCTCGCCCTGATGCTGTTCTCGGTCGTCGCCCCGTGGCTGACCGGGAGGCGTTCGACGAGCCGCCTCGCCGCGCCCGTCGCGTGCCTTGCATCGCTCTCGCTCGCGCACGTGGCGAGGAAGTTTGAGGCGCGCTCGCACCCCGTCCGCTTCCTCGGCGCGACCGCCGCCGACTCGGCCCTTCTGTCGTCGTATTTCGCCGGCCGACTCGCGGGCCACGTCCGCCTGCGTTTCGACGCTCGGGCGAGATGACCGGGACGAGCGCGGAGCTCAGTCCTCGGGCTCCTCTCGGTCCACTGCCGCGCCGGTGAGGAGCGATTCGTAGATCCGCCGGGCGAGAAGTGCCGTTGCGGCACCGTTCGGATCGGCGATGTCGTGTCTCGTAACGACCGCAACTCGGGCGTTCCCGGCTGTTGCGATCTCCGCCGCGCGTTCCGGGGACGCGACGACGACGTCGGCGCGGCGGGCGATGGGGGCGTCTTCGGCGGGATCCCACACGACGATCCGATATCCGATGCGACGGGCCACCCAAAGTCCCGCGACGAGGCGCTGCCGGGCCCGTTTCGAGCCCGGGACTCCCCCGCGCAGGTCGATTATCCGTGCTCCGCGGAGCCGACACCAGCAGAGCCGGGCGACCAAACGACGCCGGGAGGAATCGAACTGCGCGGCCGGGACTTTGATCTCGCGGAGCTGGTCCTCGGACGGAGTGTGAGGGTCGGAAGGTGCCGAAGCCCCGACGAGCAGCACAGGGACGCCCCGATCGGCAATGGCGTGGGCGAGGCCCGCGAAAAAGCCCATCGTACGGACCCATTTCACGCGAAGGAAGGCGATCGGGTTCCCGCTGAGGAGCGCACGGACGATGGGGACGGCGAGCAGGGCCGCCCACCCCACCGGGATCCACCCGGAGACCGGGATGAGGGCTAACGAGATCGGAATCCCGACGAACCAGACCGGATAGGCGAGGAGATCAGGCCACATCGCCACGTGCTCGGGAATCCGGTCCGGATGGGTGAGGAACAGCATCGCCGTCCCCTGTCCGTAGCGGCGGCCACGGAGGATCTCTCGGTTGGCGTCCCCCCAGTGCATGGACATCGTCGCCGACGCCGCGCAGACGACGCGCAGTCGCGCATCGCGCAGGCGCCAACCGAAGTCGGTGTCCTCGCCGCAGGCAAAGCGCTCGTCGAAGCCGCCGACCGCATCGAAGGCCGAGCGCGCGAACGCCATGTTGGCGGTCACTGTCACACGCACAGGCGCCCCGTCGGCGAGGTCGTTGATCGCGCCCATAAACGGCGAGTCCAGGTTGTAGATCGGCCCGCAGGTGGCCTCGGCCGTTCCGGCAAGGATCGGGGCCGTCAGGCTCGCGAGCCATTTCTCGCCGGGGACCCCCCCGCAATCGCAGAACGCGATGACCGGCGCGGCCGCCGCGCGCACGCCGACGTTGCGTTGGTGCGCGATCGTGATCGGGACGCCGAGCGGTCCCACGAAATCGATCCAGCGGACCCACGGGTGGGTTTGGCGGATACGGTCGAGTCGGCGGCGCGAGGCGTCGACGACGACGCATTCGGCGTCGTTGTCCTCCAGTTGCTCGCGCAGGGCGTTGAGCGTGTCCTCCAGGAGGGGCTCGTCCTTCGACACGATGACGACGGCGGTCGTCGGACTCCCCGTCATGATCGGACTCTCGGAATCTCGCCGACCCGGCCCCCGACCTCGCCGATCATGTTCTCGCCGCGCAGCGCGTGCTCGTAGACACTCGCCGTCGCGACCGCGACCTCGTGCCATGTCCACCCGGTCACCCACTCACGCGCCGCCGAGACTCGGGCCGCTCTCTCCTCCGGGCGCGCTCGCAACGTGCGCGCCAGCACCTCACGCAGGCCATCCGGCGACGTGCGGTCGTAGCGGTAAACGGCGTCCTCGGGGACGTCGGCGAGCTCGGGAAGGTCGGGAACGACGACCGGGACTTCATGTGCCATCGCGGCCCTCATCGAGCCGGAGTTCGAGATCCACTGGAAGGGTGCAGCGAAGAGGTCCGCCGCGGCGAGGAGGACCTCGAGATCCTCGTCGGAGAACGCACCGCGGTCCCAACGGGCGTCGCGACCGGTCGCGCATACCGCGGCGAGAAGCTCCTCGATCGTTTCTGCGAACGCCTCAATCGCCGCCAAGCCGAGCAAGCGCACGGCCAGTCGAATCTCCCCAGGGAGCTCGAGAATGGCCTTGAGGAGGACGTCGACGCCTTTGTAGGGGTCGAGGCGACCGAACATCACGACGAGCGGCGTGTTGCCGGCGATCCCGAGCCGGCCGCGGGCGTCGTCACGCGCGATTCCCCCGATGACGGTGGGCGCGCCCTCAGGTATGACGTGAAGGCGATCTGGGGACACGCCGAACTCTCCGGCGAGCTGACGCTTCGCGGCTTCGGTGATTGTGATGATCCCGCTCGCCCGCCCGAGAATCGGTCGCCGGCCGGCGATGTCGTCGTCAAACACAGGGCTCAATGGCAGCGGTTCGTGTGACGTGTAGACGATCCGGTAGCCGATCGCCTCGGCGAGCCACAGTATGAACGCGAACCACCATCTCGGCAGCCGACGCACGGCGGGCAGCCGCCGGGTCCAGTGCCAGGAGAAGTTGTACGCCCAATGCAGGTGGATGATGTTGAAACCTCTCAGGCGCTCTCGGACGAGCTCGACTGGCAGGAGCAGCGCGTTGCACGTTTGGCTTCCCGTCACCTCGACGCGGAGCCACTCGATACGGACGCCGACATCCTCAAGTGACCGCTTCAGGAGCGGGAGGTACGGGTTCTCCTCGTTCCGCGGGGTGAGGAGCACCCGTGGTGACGCCGTGCGGCGGACCCGGCGCCGCGGTCTGTGGCGCGACGGCCGGGCGCCGAGCTCGGATGGGTCCATTACGCGCCGACTCCTGATCAGTCTCCTCTGGCCCCGCTCAGGGCATCCGGCAAATCGTCACCCCCACAAGGCGGGCGCACTGCCCTCGCGGTTCACCAGTCCCGCTCGAAAGCGTAACCGCCGCGTGTCGCCGTACTGCGGGTGCCGCGCTCGTGGCGCATCTCGGCCAACGCATCCCCCCGGATCCGGCGCCGCAATGCTCCCACGAGGGGGCGGCACCGGGCGTCCCCGGTCACTCGGCGGGTCCGGGCTTCCCCTCGGGGAGCAGACGAGCGATGATCTGAACCTAGATGTCAGACGACGTGTCCGTTCCGGTCGGCGAACCGGGCGACGAGCCCGTTTCGGGAGGGTTTGTCCGCCCCCGTCGTCGCATCTTCATCAGCACCTCGTCGTTGTTCGCGTCGAACATCGCCCTTGCGGCGCTGGGCGCGCTCGCGCTGCGCCTGATGACGCATCGCCTGGGTCCGAGCAGCTACGGCGTCTTCGTCACCGCCGGGACCTTCGTCTGGACATGGGAACTCCTCACCGATCTCGGGATCAACGCCCTCGGTGGTCGCGAAATCGCGCGCAGTCCGGAGGACGCGGGACGCATACTCAGCCACAACCTCGGCCTGCGCCTCTCGCTCAGCGCGGTGCTCATCCCGATCGTCTGGGTCGTCGGCGATCTCGTCTACCGGAGCTCGCCGGGCGTGGTCCGCTTCGGCGTGCTGATCGTCGCGATCAGCGTTCCGTTCGAGGCCATCCGGGCGGTCTCGGTCGCCTACTACGTGGCGAGCATCTCGAACCACTGGGTCGCGGCGATCAACCTGCTCCAGCAGGTTCTCTGGGTCGGGGGCCTGGCGGTCGCGCTCGCGATGGGAGCGGGAGTCCGGGGATGCTTCGTCGCCTACCTCGCCTCGACGGTCGTCCTCGCGACCGTCGCGTACCTGGCGGTCCACCGCCAGGTCCCGTTCCGCCCGCGGTTCAGCATCGCCGAGTGGGGCCTCATCATCCGCCAGTCGATCACGATCGGGATCATCGGGATCATCAACTACGCGTACCTGAGGGCGGACATCATCCTGCTCAGCGTCATGACGAGCGTGTACCAGGTCGCCATCTACGGAGTCGCCTACGCGGTCATCAACTTCTTCCTCTTCATCTCCAACGCCTTCATGACGAGCGTGCTGCCGCTGCTCACCCGCAGCCGCGAGGACGAACTGAATATGGTCGTCGAATGGTCCGTCGCCTACATGGCCTCGATCGGCTGTCTCATCGCGGCAGGGATTATCTGTCTCGGATCGCAGACCGTTCGGATGCTCGCCGGGAACAAGTTCGCCTCCTCGGTCGCTCCGCTGTCGATCCTCGCAATCTCTGTCGTCTTCTCGGGCCTCACGAATGTCTTCGGATACGCAGCCTTCGCGCGCAACCGACACCAGAAGCTGATCTACGTGAGCGTCTCGAGCCTTGTCCTCAACGTCGTGCTGAACGTGATCGCCATCCCCCGTTGGGGCGTGCGGGGCTCGGCGGGCGCGACGCTCGTCTCGGAGGCCGTCGTCTTGGCGGGCACCTACGCCGTGTTCCGCCACGGCGTAGGCATCCGCACCGCGGTCGTCCGGGCGCTCATCCGACCGACGGTCGCCGCGGGCACCGTGATCGCGGTGTTCCGCTTCTGGTTGTGGTCCCCGCACGCCGGCGCGGCGCTGTCGCTCCTCGTGGGCGTCGGCGTCATCGTGCTCTTCGTCGCGGTCCTCGCGCTCCTCGGCGGCCTCCCGCCGGAGCTGCGGACCGTCGGCCGGCGGATGCTGAACACGGCGCTCCGCCGCGAGCAGTGACGACGGGGGATCTCAGTTCGCGAACGGATCGCGCAGGCCCGCTAGGAAGCCTTCCATCCCCGCGAGATCCTCGAGGAGGCACACGTACGGGTAGAGCACGGGCTCAAGCGTCGAAGCCTCCCGGCACCGGGCAAGCCAGCCCCGGTAGAGGAGAGGCGGGGCGAGCGCGAGACCCGCGACACCGAGCCTCGGCCACCGGGCGAACAGCGGTACGACGAGCAACGCAAGCAGGAACGGCAGGGGCTTGATCGGCGGGATGCCGCCGTCCCGTCGCCACAGCCGACCGTGCGAGAGCCCGTAGGCGCGGGCCCGCCGGAGGGAATCGGACAGGTTCGGGCGGAAGTCGTGGAACATCTCGATATGCGGCACGAACTGCACCGTGTCGGGCCCGAAGACTGCCTGGAGATGCCGACAGAGCAGTTCCTCCTCGCCGCCGAACCGGATCGCAGTGTCGAAGCCCCCGACTTCCCGCACCGCGGAGAGCCGAAGTGACATGTTCGCTCCGGGAATCGACAGGACCGAGCGCTCGTCGGCCCGCGGTGGCGGGGGGAAGAGGGCGCGCCAAAGGCGCGCCCCGACGCCGGGGTGCTCCACCGCCTCGAGTTCCAACGCCGCGAGCGGATTGCGGAAGGCGACGTACCGGCGGTTGAAGGTGTCGACGGCGAGCGGCTTCACGGGCCCGCCGATCACCGTGACGTCGCTCGGAGCGCGGGCCCACGCGTCTGCCAGCTGCTGAACCCAGTGAGGTGGTGGGACGCAGTCGTCGTCTGTCAGCGCGAGGATTGGACCGCGGGCCGCGGCGATTGCCCCCTGGAGGGCCTCGCCCCTTCCCCGGTTCGTACCCAGACGAACAACTTTCGCGCCCGAGGCCGCGGCGATCTCCGCCGTGTCGTCCGTGGAGCCGTCGTCGACGACGATCAGCTCGAACGGCACGTTGTGTATCTGCGCGCCGATCGCGGCCAGTGCCGCGCCGATGCTGGCCGATCCGTTGTGCGAGCAGATCGCGACGCTGATCCTCGAGCGGCCGGGGGTGGCTCCGCGACGAGCGGCGGTCCCCGACGGTGGAGCCGTCGTGGTCATCGCGTGCCTCGGTTGTCCCCTGCGCACGAGGGGTCCGGCGCAGGCTTTCCGCCAGCCCGCCGGCTCACGACGGGTCCGATCCGTAGACGATGTCAGACCGCGAAACGTAAAGGATCGAACGGGTGCTGCCGAAATATGCGCTGGTGAACAGGTACTCCCCCGTGAACCGGCCACTGATCACCCTCGCGACATGGTTGATGACGTTCGCCCGGATCGCCAGTATCCAGGCGCTGTTGTCGACGATGACCGGGTCGATCTCCTGGATGAGACTCCGACGGTAGCCGCCGTCGAAGTCGTCGAGGGCCAGCACGGAGAAGGGGTCCGTTTGGATCAGGCGAGTTCCCGAGTTGGTCACCAGCCACTGGGCCGCAGCCTTGTCGGCCTGTGTCACGGCGAGATCGTCCACCTGGGATCCCGTGGCAGCGAGGGAGACCGGAAGGTTCGAATTGGCGATGACGTAGCTCGTCACGCCGCACGCGCTCGCAACCTGAAGCGTCGCGATGAGCCCGAGCAGCCATGGCGCCATTCGCGGGATGCGCGGTCGCACGCGCTGGAAGAGGTACGCGGCCGCGACGACGAACACGAGGTACATCTGGGCTTCGACACGGTCAGCGTTGAACTGCACGTCGAGCGTTCCCGACGACCGGGACAGAGCTGACGCGATGCCGCCGAAAACGGCCAGCCCGGCGAGCTCGACGTGTTGGTGCCCTCGGAGGGCTCGCCAGAGGATCCACAGCACCGCCACGACGATGAGAAGGAGGAGGAGCTCACGTGCCACGGTCGCACCGCCGTTGACGATCGACCCGAAAACCGGCACGCCGCGCGCTGTCGGCAAGAACTTCTCCACGAGGACGGTCGAGTTCGCCCTCGGGTCGACGTTCATCCAGGTGTAGTGCGTCGTCCGCGCGACGAGATCGAGGGCGCGGACGCTCGACGCGCTCAGCCGCTCGTTTGAGGCGGCACCCTCGATCCAGCGGGACAGGAAGTTTCCCGTGCCGGGGAACAGCTCCAGCCCGGAGGTGCGGATCGCGTCGAAGACCTGGCCGAGGTAGGAACCCGTGTTGGCGACGACCAGCCCCCAGATGAGCGCGGCTCCGGCGAAACTCGCCGCGACGGGTGCGGTGAGGACCCGTCGTGACCGATGGGCGCGAAGTACCAGGCCGAACAGCCACGCCACGACGACCGCGGCCGCGGACAAATAGGCCGTCGAGTAGTGGGAGACGGCCAGTCCCAGTCCCAGCACAGCGGCCAGCACCCGAACGCGGCGTATCGGGGCCGTGGGATCGGAGACGAGCTGGATGACGAGCGTGAAGAGGAACAAGGCGACGCACTGGCGCATGAGGGCCGGAAGCTCGGTCAGGAACGACGCCGTTCCCACGATGAGGAGGGCGACGAGCAGGGCCGACCCGGCCGGGCCGAGGATGCGCCGGATCGTCAGCAACGTCGTCACCGCACAGGCGGCCAGCAGGACTCCCGGGACCAGGATGAGGATCGTCCGCAGCTGGATCGCGTTGAGGAAGTGCAGCTGGGCAGGAAGGACCGTGAGCGACAACATCCCCGCGTACGGATCCTGGCTGTGCGGAATGGGGAATCTCCCGGCGGCGATCGTGGCTGCCGCCACCGAGAACTCGTGCTGGATGTCCCAACCCCAGAGCCAGCCCCCAAGGGTTGGGAGCTGCCAGACCAGGGTGACCACGGCGCTTCCGACGAATCCGGCCTGCAGTCCCTCTCCGATTCGTCGGCTGAACGCGACGCTGGCGAAGACGAGGCCCAGGCCGAGCACGGTTGCCGCCGTCGCGATCGTGTTGCTCGAGGTCGCATTCATCTCGGTGGCCCCAACGAGGGCGATGCAAGGAGGTACCGCGAGAGCGGCGATCCACCACAAGCTGCGACGCGGAAGGCCTGCCAGCAGGTCTCCTACGGGATCGGAACGCCGGACGATCGCGACCGCGGCGAGGATCGCGAGCAGCACCAGCCAGACCACGAGGAGCGGCACACGACTGAGCGGCCGACTGACCCCGAGGTGCGGTCCGATCGCACCAGCGGCCGCGCCGACGAAACAGAACAAGGTAATCCCGATTCCAATCGCGAGGAGCAGCTTCCGGAGTCCCGAGATCCCCCGCGGAACGATCAAGGACGTGAGGAGCAATCCCGGAAGCAGGATCAGGCCCACCGTGGAGACGAGTTGGGCGCCTGGGCTCGCCGGGGCGACGAGCGACGCCGCGACGATGAGGAACGCCAACGTCGTGGCGATCCCGAACCGTCTCTTGGCAGGCTGAACCTCCAGATCTGCAGCCTGTGTCACGGTCTGACCTCGACGCGCAAGGGCGCGGGAAGCCCTCCGACATGGATCGTCAGCCACGTTCGCGTTTTCACGTCCGGCACGGGGACCAGCACGTACGACACGCGACCGGGTCGCACGTCCGCCGCTCCCAGCGCATCGAGGAACCCGCCGGCAGTCGCCGACCACGGGATCACCGAACGTCGGATGACGGTGAGCGCGATCCTCACGTGCGAGCCGCGTACGACACCTGCGTCGGCGACCGATGGATACGCGATTGCCGCGGTCTCCTGGTAGGGACGAGAGTCAATGCCCGCAGTCCTGCCCACCCAGCGCAGGAGGGGGCCGCTTGCGGTGCAGAGCACGACAACGAGGACGAGCACGACGCCCGCGGCTTTCAAGCTGTGTCCGTTCCACCTCGTCGCCGACCGGCCGTGGACCTGCGCGACCCGTTCGGGAGGCTCCGATTGCGCGCGGCCTGGTCCCTCCGCGGGATCTGGGCCAGGGCCATCCCCTGCGCGCTCGGGAAATGCCGACGGCACCCGCCCCGATATGTCGCCACCCATCATTTCGGCACCCTAGTGGGACCGACGCGAGCGAGCTGCGACAATTCCGTGCTCGACGACGTCGAGAAGTTCCTCTCGTGCCCGCTCCGGTGCATACCTCGCCAGACGTTCAGCTCCTTTCGCCCGTAGCTGAGTGGCGGTCTCTCCGCGGCACACCTCGCTGATGCCAGCGGCGATCGACTCGGGGTCGCGTGGGTCGACGTACACGGCCGCGTCTCCCGCGACCTCCTCCAGGGCGCTGTTCCGGCAGGACAGAACCGGGAGTCCGGCGGTAAACGCTTCCAGGATCGGGAGACCGAATCCTTCGTACAGCGAGGGGTAAACGAGCGCGAGGCCGGACGCGAGGATCGCGTTCTTCGTGTCCTCGTCGACGTATCCAGTCATGACGATTCTCTCGCTGATCCCGAGGTCGGCGATCAGGGGCGCGTAATACTCATAACCGTCCCCCATCAAGGCGAGGTGGACGCTCGGATCCCGTCGCGCCGCGATGGCGAAGCCAGCGAGAAGGTTCCCGACGTTCTTCCGCGGGTCGATGCCCCCGTTGTAAACGAGGTAGGACCTCCCGGCGAGGCCCTCCGGCAGGTTTCCCCCACGGGACGGGCGGGCGCCGCCGCCGAAGACCGGCGGGACGACGACGGCGTGTCGCCGGAAGTAGTGACGGATGTCGGCGGCCGCGGCATGCGAGTCCGTGATCAACACGTCGCTGCGCAGCATCGCCGCGGCGGTCCAGACGAGATACGGGATCGCGAATCCAGGGTCGCGCATCAGGTACATCGCCGGCAGGCGGAGCGGGATGACATCGTGGGTCGTGGAGAGCTTCCACGTCCTCGGAACCGGAAGCAGCGGCATCCCCACGCTGGCTGGGGCCCAGTACAGGTCGAACGCGTGACGGCGGAGGAACAGCGGAAGTTGCAGCTGTTCCCAGACGATATTGCGGCGGCTGCCGAAGCAGGCCCACTCAACTCCGGGGAACGAGCCCACGTACGGTCCCGACGGGAAGTTCGTGAGGAGCGTGACCGACGCCCCCTCGTCAGTCAGCACGCTGATCGCGTCGGCGAGGTACTTGCGGATTCCCATCCCGCGGCGTTGCACGTAACGGGCGTCGACGGCGATGTTCGCGCCCGCGAGGCGACGACGCGGGGCCGCGTCAGTGGCGGCGGCCATCGGCTGCCCGATCGTCAGAATCGGCCTGGTCACTAAGGGGCCTGTTCAGACACCACGCTGCCCAGGGGAGCGATCCGTCGTCGACCCCGGTGCCACATCGGAGGTCGGATCACTTCCCGGTGAAGCACTCCGCGATCGCCTTCTGGGAGAGCGGCTGAATCTCGGCCGCCGTGGCCGCGCCACTGCTCGGCTTCGTGAGGAGCGCTCCGTTCTGGTCATAGATCGCCGATCCCCAATAGTAGATACCGCCCATGTCGTGCGTCTTGAAAAAGCTGCAGGCCGCTGTGAACCAGGTCGCCTGGATCGACTGATTGAAAGGATTCGTGCTCAGCGGGAGTGTCCATTGGTACGGCTGCGAGTAGGCGCCGTCCTGCGGAAGGATTCCGACCTCGGAAATCGTCGCGACGGAGATGAGCGGGAACGGGTTGTCCGTCGCCAGAGCGTTGTCCCACCCGGCGACGATCTGGTCGGCCGTCGCCGTATCGGGTAGCCCCTGCAGTCCCCAGTACAGGTCGAAGCCGACGCTCGTACCCGGCCAATGGACCCCGGCGTTCTCCTTTGGCAGCCACGTCGCCGTGAACACGAGATCGCCCGTGTAGATCCGCCCGGCCCGGGCGATGATCGATTTCCAACCACTGAGCGGGGCCATGCTTTGGAGTTCCGTGGCGATTGCGAAGTGCTCAGCGTGATCTGCCTGGGCCATGACGAGATACGGTTTCATCGCGTGCCAGTAGTGAGCGAACCACACGTTCGGCTCCGTCGGGTCGATGACGCCGCGCCAGCCGCCCGCCGCCTCGAGGTTCGTCTCGTAGAGAAGAGGGCGGAGAAAGACCTGGAGACCGTCGGCGTGCGCGATGTCGATGAGCGGGGTGAGCTCCGACGTCGGTGGCGTCTGGTACTGACTGCCGCAGATGTCCTTGGCGTAGAAGGAATTCGATGTGAGCGAGTTCGTGTACATCGGGAAAGCGAGCGCGACGGAATTCGCGCCGAGCTTCTTGAAGGCCCGGAACTGACGACTCGCCCAAAGGGACCAATCCGCGGCCGACTCGCAGTTGTACGGGACGAACGTGTTTATTCCGAGCTGCTCCGTCGAAGAACTCCCCGAGGCGTTCGCCATCGCGCTCCCGCCGGCTGCAATGACAACGATGGCCGCGCTCGCGCCGACGCAAAGTGCCGCGACTCTTCCCTTCAAGCCGATCGACATTGCCCGCTCCCCGTCACGATCCTCGCCCCAGCGGGGCCCGCCCGCGCCGACGGCGAGAGCCAATTCACCACGCGGGGCAATCCTAACGCCGGCGATTCGGGGGCAAGCACGCCCGACATCCCTGGTCGCCGGTGCTATTGCCGTCCGGACTGGACGGGATCGGGCGGCGGGACCTTAATTTGTATACCGTCGGCGCGCCCCCGGCCGGAGGCCTCGTGACTGCTGCGTACCTGATCCTCGCCCACCGGGATCCCGCCATGTTCCACCGCCTTGTCGGCTCGCTTCCCCCGGATGCCCTCGTGTACGCCCACATCGATGCGCAATCTGATCTTGGACCGTTCTCGAGCTGCCCCCGCGATGTCTGCTTCCTTTCGGACCGGCTGAAGTTGAATTGGGGCTCCTGGACGATGGTCGAAGCGACGACACGCTTGCTTGAGGCTGCGCTCGGCGACGCGACCGTTTCGCGCTGCACCCTGCTCAGCGGCCAGTGCTACCCGATACTGGCACCGTCAGCGCTCGTGAGCTGGGAACTGGCGCCCGTCGATCGCCTGGAGCTCGTTCCGGCACCCAACGCCGAGACGCACAAGTACGCCTGGCGCTACGAACGCCGCTGGAGCGGATCGGGCTACGCCCGTCCCCACTCGCCCGCCGTCGTGGTCTCGAGCGCGCTTAACAGGCGGTTTGGCCGCCGGCTCGACCCGTTGACCCCGCTCGCCGGGAGGCGTCTCTTTGCCGGCACCGGGTGGTGGTCGTTCACCCGCCGGACGGCTGAGCACGCCGCCGAGGTCGCTCGGACCGATTCGGCGCTCACCCGCTATTTCTCGCACACCTACTGCCCCGACGAGGCGTTCTGGCAAACGGCCGTGGCGCAGTTCCTCGACCCCTCCTCGGTCGAATGCGAGCCCACCTACGCGAAATGGCTTGGCGGTTCGCACCCGGCTCCGCTCAGCCCGGAGGACCTGATCCGTGAGGCCAGGAGCGGGAGGTTCGCGTTCGCCAGGAAGTTCTCCAGCGACCAAACCGATCTGCTCGACCTGGTCGATCGGCTCCGCGCAGGGAAGGCGGCCTGACCTGCAGTTTGCGCCGGTCCCCCGACGAACAGGTCGGCGCTCCGGGCCGTCGGCGGTTGGCGGCCGACGGTCCCCTAGCTGAACGCCTTGTTGTACAGGGCCGTCGACAACGGGATCCTCGATCCGAGCGGAAGTATCGAGTCACAGTCGCAGTCGAAGTAGCTCTGGTACGCAACGTCGTTGTTCTGGACGACACTGATGACACCGCTCATGTACGTGCTGTCGTCTCCGGAGACCTCGCCCCACTCAGGAATGCTGAGCGGTTTGCCCTCTTCCTTCGCGAAAGCGACGATCGCCGAGAGACTCACCTGGCTGTTTCCATCCAGGGTGTACAGAGCGTTCCAACCTTCAGCCGCTGCGGATTCGCCCGAGAGGCAGTCGGCGTCGTAGAAGTCGGCGCCGATGATGTCGACGTACGCGTTACCGGGGTACACCTGCGCCAATGGGAAGCTCGTGACGCAGGTGTTGGGGTTCCAGTCGAACAGGAAGTGTTCGCCCGAGACGGATCGCATCGCGGTCACTTCGTTCTGATAGCAGGCGTCCCAGTTCGCAATCTCCGTCGAGTAGTTGGAGTCCGTGGGATTGCCGATGAAGTCGTTCTCCCAGTCCCCATTGAATTCCTTGCCGAGCCGGATGACCGAGTTCCCCGCGCCCTCCGCGACGAGGTTCTGCGCGAGCGTCACGGCGTACTGGTCGTAGACACCGGAGGCACAGACCGCTTCCCACGCCGTGTTCGTCGGGTTCCCGGACGGCGAGACGCTATTTGGGACGAGATTCAGTCCGAGCACCAGCTGATGGTCCGGCGAGGCGGCGAGCCACGAGTCCCAACCGTCGCTCACGGTGGCAGTCAGCCACGGGTTCTCCCAGTCCGACCACTGTGGTTCGCCGTCCGCGAACTGCTCGATGCAGTTGTAGGTGACCCCGGTCGCCGCCTCCACCTGACTCAGCTCGGCGGCGGTGAGGACACCGTTGACCGCGTTGAGGTAGATGCAGTTCGCCTTGGAGTTTCCAGCGATGATCGTGCCATCCCCCGAGACGACCTGCGACGTGACCGCGAGGGTCGCGGCGTCAGACGTCGTCGATCCCGCCACGTTCGTGAAGACGGCGCGGAACGCGTCCCCGCTCTGAGAGACCGATGCGACGAAGGAGTACGTGTCGGAATTCGCGCCCGTGACTCCAGTCCAGGTCCCTCCGCTGTTCGTCGACACCTGCCAGACGACCGTCGGAGCGGGTGTCCCGGTTGCCGACGAGACGAAGCTGACCGTCGCTCCAGCGGTTACGGTCGAGCTCTGCGGTTGCGTGGTGATAGCCGGAGCCTGGTCTGTAGCGCCCGTTGAACCGGACCCTCCCGTTGAACCGGACCCTCCCGTCGAACCGGACCCTCCCGTTGAACCGGACCCTCCCGTCGAACCGGACCCTCCCGTCGAACCAGACCCTCCCGTCGAACCGGACCCTCCCGTCGAACCGGACCGTCCCGCGGAGCTCGACTTGTGCTTCGCGGAGGGGGCCGACACGATCCTGAGAGCGTTTACCGACGTGCCCGCGAGGTTCTTCATTGTTCCCGTCAGCCTGAGCGAGGCGCCCTTCGTCGTCGCGGAGCCGGACGGGTTGTGGAAGACGGCTCGGAACTCCTCACCGCCCCGGGATGTGCTGCCGACGACCGAGTACATCTTCGCCGTCGCGCCGGGAACGCGGGCCCAGGACTTGCCGCTGTTCTTTGACACCTGCCACTGCGCTCGCGGCGTCGGTGAGCCCGACGCTTTCGCCTCGAAACGCGCCCGCTCTCCGAGGGCGACGGCGACCGTGACGGGCTGGATCGTGATCCGAGGCGCGGCAGCAGCCGGCCGCGTTTTGTGGGGAAGTCCCAACGCGGTGCGCAGGTTCGGCTGCACAACGGCAGCGGGGAGGGCGGCACCGACGAAGCCTGCCTGGCAGGACAGGATGGTTGCGGTCGCCGCGATACCGGTGGCGAGGAGGCGATGGGCCCCGTTCTGGCGTGCACGGGGCGCGGAGCGGTGGGTTACTGACGTGGTCGCGACAGACGACCACTCTCCGTGCCACCACTTTCTGTGGTCAGCGTTTGGAATGTGGGCGGGCATGGAGGCATCGTCGCCTCAGATCTGGCACCCGGACAGACGCGTATGCAGCTATGTCGGCTGCGCAACTGCGCCCGCGGCACTAGTCAAGGCCGCGTAACCGGACTCACAAATAGTTCCATCTAGCACATGTTGCTCACTTCTGGTGGCGTAATGGCCGCTCTGAGTGGTCCAGCCGGCGGCGAACGGGACCGAGGGCGCGATTAACGCAGTGAGTGGCTGCCCGGGGTCAATGGCCGCAACGAAACGAGCGGGCCGGGACGAGCCAAGGCGCGGCTCCCCCTGAGCCCGTGAACGGGTGGGTGGTCGAGGGCTCCCCCGGCGCCCGAGGTGCTCGAGCGCGTCCGCCGCTGTCAGCGCTTGTCGCGGTGCTCCCGGCCACGACGCCCGGGAGGACGGCGCGGCTCCCGGACGCTATGGCTTCATGCGGAAGCCCGGGTACGTGTCGTTCAGCCCGCGCAGCCAAGCGGTCCTCCGCAAGCTCCAACGCACGTACCCCGTGACGAAGCCATGTGCACCCTTCGGATACCGGCCGCTCAGCAGAACGACGAACTGGAGCAGCCACGCCACGAGAATCGCTACGTACCCGACGATTTCGAGGATGATGAAGACGGGAATGAGCGCGATCATCCGGCCTATGAAAAGCGGGATTCCGAGGATCGCAAGCCCGCGTGAGTAGCGGTCTGCCTGTTCGACAGGAAGTTGAACCGGATGGACCGTGCGGGAGCCCGGCGCATCCATCGGCGTCGAGGTAGTCCTCGCTTCCTCTTTCGTCATCTCTCGAGGTTGACACCGGTCCGGACCCAACGACCCGGACGGTGCAAACGACCCGTTGCCGGCGGCGTTGGGCGCGTCTTTGGCGGACGCTCGTTCGGCCGAGGGAGGATCGACGGACCCGCGGGCGGGGGTCAATCGCGCGTACTCGCCGAACTGATCCGGCGGACGTCATCGTCGTCGAACCCGGGTGGGGAGAGAAGGACAGGCGCAGGAAGAGGCGCGAAAGACCGGGGACAACGGACGGGGGCGAGGCAGGAAGCAAGGGGAACGGCCGAGGGCAACGACGGCCGGGAGCGAGGGCCTGGAACGGGCGAGGACGAAAAGAAGCGCGGGCACCGAGCACGCAGTTAGAGCGGGAAGCTACAGGTCCGGCGGAGAGGTGCTCACGTTCGCCCACGCGCTGGCGTAGGGGCCGGGTCGTAGGAACCCACCACCCCGTCAGCGCAGCCGTGATTCAGCCGCTCGAAGCCGAGGTGCACCAGGCGCTGACGAAGGTCGGCCAGGCGTATGACGAGCTCATCGCCGCGCGCCGCGCGCACAGCGAAGAGTGCGCCGAGCTGCCCGGGTCGTGAACCTGCGTTACGTAAACAGCTCACGCCGTTTCCGCCATATCGTTCCAGCCAACCTGTTCGGAGAACCGGCGGCAGCTCACGATGACGAGCGCCTTGATCGCCGCGCCGACCACGCAAATGCCGATGTCTTCATCCGACAGACCGAAACGACCTACGGTTGAGCGATGAGTCGAGTGTACCGAGTAGTTTCGCCGCATCTTGACGACGCGACACTCAGCTGTTCACTGTTCATCGCGGCAAATCCCGGATCGCTCGTCACCACCGTCTTCGCGGGCGGACCGCCCTCGGTAAGCCCATTGACGGGTTGGGACAAAGCTACGAGGTACTTCCGGGATGGCGATGACGTTATATCTGAGCGCCGGCGCGAAGACGAACGGTCCACGGCACTGCTCCGTGCAAAGCCCGAGCATCTGTCGTTCTGGGACGAGCAGTACCGGTGCGCGCGGTATGGCTACGATGGTCTAGAGGCCGCCGAGCTGCTTTCCGCTATCAGCGAAGAGCTTGCGCGCCTCGCGTCACAACGACCTGTCGACGCATGGCTGATGCCCCTCGGATTAGGCCACGACGACCACCGTCTCACCGCGGCAGCTTGCCTCGAGGTCGCCGACACGCATGATGTCGACTGCTACGTGTACGAGGAACTTCCCTACTACAAGGAAGCCGTGGCAGAGGTTACCGACCAGATCCGCGATCTCCAGCGTCGCGGATTTCGCCTCGTGAAGGATGAATCCCTGCGATCCAGTAGCGACCGGTCACTTAAGCGGGCCGCGGTCAGATGCCATCGCTCCCAGCTCCGGACGCTAGGCCGTCGCGTGGGGCGGGCAGTGCGCGGTCCCGAGCGTATCTGGCGGCTCGAGCCGGGCTGACGACCGGTGCCGAATCGCGGGTATGTCGACGAGACGGCAAGGTACGCGCGATGTCAGGTGCCGCCAAGGTCGCATCTGTCGCTCTCCCCACGACACCGGCAGAGTCGTGTTCGGGCAGCTCGTTTCCGGTAGGCGACCTATACGATGTGGACCGATGACGCCTGCAGGCCGAGCGCGGGTTCCACGGGTCCTGCACGTCGTGGTCGGCCACGGCCTCCCGAGGTATTTCTTGAACGCCGTCCGGTCGGTGCGAGCAACTGCGCCACTCGACGATGTGCTGGTGATCGACAATGCGAGCCCCGACGAAGCGCTCCGCCGGCAGCTCCTTCGCCTGGGCGACGCGGACGACCACATGGACGTCGTGCTCAGGACGGTCAACGACGTCCAGGTGAACGCCAAGGTCGGCAGCCTCTACGCGGCATACGATGTCGCCTTCAGCTACGCGCTCGAGCGGGGCTTTGATCTGCTTCACTTGATCCAAGGCGACTTCCAGGTGCTGTGGTGGGACAGCGATGTCGTGGCGAGGTCCATAGACCTGTTCCAAGCTCACCCGAAATGCGTCAACATTCAAACGGTCCTGTTTTCCAGGGACAAGATGCTGACGGACGAGCTCGAAGAGTCAACGTCGGCAGGCGTCCTCAAGCTAAGCAAGTACGGCCTCGCCGACACCGGCGTGTACCACCTTGCGCGTTGGAAAGCCCTGGGCATGAGGTTCGAGGAGACTGAGCAATTGCATGCGCAGCGCTACCTCGACGAAGGGATGGAGGTCCTGTGCCATCCGTGGCCGACAGATGCCCCGATCCCGTGGCCCCCCGTGATCAGGCGCGGACTCCCGATAGGGCGCGAGGTTCGGACCGTCAAGCCCTACCTGCTCCGGCCGCCGTCTGCCGAGATCATCGCCGAGCTGAAACAGCCTGCCCACCGAACATGGTTCGAGGATATCTGCATCCCATGGGGTTGGGTGTGCGTGACGCCAATGTTCGCGACGAGTTTGGACTCGGTCGACTACTGGGTGTTCCGCTACCGCGACGCGAAGCAGAACGGCCTCTCACACGTGCTGCCGAGGCTGGCGACGCGAGGGGCCACGTGGGGTGACCTCTTGCGCACGCGCCCACCGTTCCAGCACCGCCCATCGTTCGTGCAGCTCTTTGTCGTAGTCCACCTTCGAGAAGTGCTACGCCGTCTCCGGTCCCATCGGATTCTCGGGCAACGCGGCCCACATGACTTAGCGATGTAGCCGATCTTCGAGACATTGAGTAGCGACTGCTCACCTTCGAGCGGCGCTGCGAACTGTCAACGCTGATCGAAAATCGGAGTACCTGCTGACCGTTTCGCGCTGATCGAAAATCGGAGCACCCGACCATCCCTGGTCTTGCTCACCCCAGCCCTCAGGCTTCTCGTCTGGAGCTGAACGAGGAGACAGGGAGAAGGGTGCATACCGACATGGAGATGTGGACAGAGATCGGGCGCAAGGTTCTCGTGGAGGGCGCTTCGAAGCGCTCGATCTGAAGGGACTACCGGATCAGCGCCGAGGCGCTGGAGAAGATCCTCGCCCACCCCTCGACGACAATGCGAGGACGCTCACCCCGGTTGGTCGCGTAGGGCCGGATTGCCACCATGGCTGGTCGTCGGGCTGGAAGGGCCGCGTGGATCGGTGATCAACATTCGTGCTGGGTGACATGAACGGGGCCGGGTCGCCGTGGCCTGCAACAAAGTTCCGATCTGTTGACGAGCTGAGTCACGACACCGCTGACGGGGGAACGCCTTATCAAACGATCGACCGACCATGGGCGAACGATCGTCAGAGCTCAGATCGGACATGATTCGCGCCAAGGCCGAGCGCTACCAAGTCACGCAACAATGCAACCCCTCCAAAGCTGCCACGGGACCTGCGGCCGAAATCACCCTTGCAGAATGCGACCAGAAGGTTACGCACCCCGCTCGGACGACTTGGGGACTGATGGATCTTGGATCGTCGTCGACACCGTGTTTCAATCATGGAGAAGTAGTCGATCACCTGTGTATTCCGCGGATCACAAGCGGCAAGGAAGCGTGCATAGCGTTCGGCAAGTGCGGCCTTGTATAAATACGCCGTCGGCTCGATACTGAGCGCGACCCTGGCCCTTTCGAGACTGCTGCGGACCTTTGGAGCGCCGTCAACGTTTCGCTCGTGCTGTCGGTAGCTAGCCAAGGCATCCCTAACCTCGAGACGTCGACTAGTCGCGAATGCGAGCAACGAGATCACTTCGTCATGAGCAAGCCGCCCATCGACAAAGTGGCGGTCCGAAGGTCGATCCTCCCACCGCACCGATTGCAACAACTCAGCTCGAAAGAGTGTCGTGAACCCTGGCGCGAACCACCACGGATCTCCCACGAGCGGCTCTAGCACACACGTCCTGGAATAGTGAGGGTACAGCCGACCCGTCGGCACGAGGTCTGCATCAGTAACCACAGCGGAATGGCTGAGGAACTGTACCTTGCTAACCTCCATATGCCGTTCGCACACCTGTAATTTATGCGGGTACCAGACGTCATCTTGGTCACACCACGCGATGACTTCTGTACGAGCCTGCTGGGCCGCATGCCAGAAGTTCTCCGCGAAACCGGCGTGAGGGCCCTTGAGCAGCACGACTTCGAACGGCGCTTCCCGAGCGAACCTTCGCGTAATCTCCAGCGTCCCGTCGGTCGAGCCATCGTCGGAGATGACGAGTCGCTGGGGAAGCCGCGTTTGTGAAGCAATACTCTGCAACTGAGCCTCGAGCCACTGCTCGCCGTTAAGCGTCGCCATTACGACAGCGATAGTTGGCATCAAGCATTCATTCCAGCGCGAACAACCTCCATGGTTGCGCAATCTTAGGAGGTATGAGGCTCCCTCAGGCAAATACACCTCGGTAAGGCAAGGACTGAGACTGTTCCACCAACGGTGCGACAGCACTCCCGGCGCGCCGCTCGGAACAAGCAAATCCGCTTGAATGGCCTTTGCTCACACGGTTGCGCAATTAGCCGCCTCACCTCGCGTCGGGCCCAGAATTCATCATCGCAACCAACATTTACCGAGTCTCCGCAACGTGCACTTTCGATCATCGCTCGTCGCCAGCCGTGTGCATACCCGCGGTTCCCGCACGAAGCCAGAACAAAGCTACTTCTATCGCCGCATCTCACAACATCAGGAGGATTCTTAACCCGTACTGTGAGCGGATCTCTCGTGAACAAGCCAACGGTAACCAGCGCGTACCATACCTTCGAGCCGGCACGCCCACACGGCTCCTCCGCTTACAGGATAGGTGTGGTTTCCGAGCCGTCGCTTATAGCTGTCCTGCCCAGGACCGAGATCTAGGCCATCGACACAGCTGCGGTCGGCCGCTTCAGCGACGGCGAGTAATATCATTGTTCCTAGCGCATAGTGACTAAATGTACTATCGTAACCAGCAAACCATCCATAACAAGTCGAGTTGGATTGCAGCTTATAATCTGCTGCAAGCATCCTGTTTCCGGCAAACAGAAGGCTAAGGATACCGCTGCATTCCGAATTATCGGTTACCATCAATTCTTCAAGAATCCTCATGGACGTTGGGTCCGCTAGGAGTCGCTTCGTTCCTTCGTACTTGGCAGACTTCCATTCCATGAGCCGACGAAGATATTCTGGATTCCGACTACGCCACTCAAGTGAGAGTGGCCCGATCTCCCGTTCGGCGGCTCGGCGAGTTCTACCAGCCTCTCTCCTGATCGAGCGAGGTCGACTTTGTAGGTATGATGCGTATCCACCGCTGAGATCAATTACTTGACATAGGGCTGCGGCGTCGCGGTAATGGTACGGCGTGAGAAGCCGCTGTTCTGTAGGCACGGCGTCGAAACGCCATCCTCTCAGGCTTGCCGCCCTGACGACGGACCGTGGGTCAAAGGGCACGCCGGATGCAACAAATCCCTGCAAGTTATTCATGGGCCAACCTATGGGCATGGCGATCCTTCGTGGAGTGAACTCGTAGGGAAGGAACGCTTGGATCTGGCCGTTCTCCTCGACTACGGCGATACGGGCATTCGACCGAGCTCGCCCTACGACTTGCGCGTAGGTTAACGATAAGAAAGGGTTGAGCATAACGGGCGATAGTTGTTGAAATTGGGCCCAGAGTGCTGCCTCGCTCGGCCCAAGGTCACCCGGTCGGACGACAGTTACCCGCATCAGCATGCCTCTGAAATCACGCAGAATCGCGTATCTGGCGCCGTGGCTTCAGACATCATGCCTTTATGACCATACCGTGACTTGTTCCCGCGGCGTTCTTAGCGTCCGTCTCCGAGCTTAGCCATGGCGGTAGTCATGAGGGTGACGTCTCACGGCTGGTGTAAACGACTCGCGCCGTAGGTCCCGACGAGAGACTATGCCGCTGCGGTGACTGATACTTCGTCGACAGGTTCCTCCGGTTCGTCGAGGAACTCGCGGCGCAGATCTTGAAGACATCGCAACGCACGCGTGTCATCGTCATCCCACGCTATCCGCGGCTTATCAACGGTGGCTGAAATCTGACCCCCCTCGCGGTCCTCGGTCTCAGTTCGGTCCGTCGGTCGGAGCCATCCTCCCCATGTCCCGGCCCTTCAGTCGGTAGCTGTCGCCTTTCAAGTTGACGACCTCGGCGTGGTGCACGAGGCGGTCGATCATCGCCGCGGCAACGACCGGGTCCCCGAAGACTTCGCCCCATCGCCCGAACGGCTTGTTCGAGGTGACGACCACGCTTGCGCGCTCGTAACGGGCGGGTCGGTAACCGCGCTTCGTGTCCCGAAGCAGTTCCTCGCGGGGCCTGGCAATGCAGGGACTCGTTATAGTTGCTTCTCGACGCGAGCGGAAGTCGAAGAAGGGCGGGTCTTCCGTGCGGCTTGAGATCCAAACGCAACGATGAGGTTGTTCTTGCGGCGATTACACGCCCACCGGAAGGTGGAAGCCTTCATCATCCGGATCGTGATCCCATGCGTGCGATGGAGCATGAGAGTGCCGTTGCTGCGGGGCGTTGTTTGGTCCTTCTATGAATGGGCGGCGCTGACACTCGTCCCGCAGCTCGACCGTTTGACCATTCTTCGCGTGCTTGATGCGTTGGAGGCCGGAAAGGTCGACTACTACCTAGCTGGAGGTTACGGAATCGACGCGTTGGTCCGAACCGCTAGTCGCTTTCACGGCGATCTCGATATCGTCCTCGACAGGTACTCCGAGCAGGTGGAAGCCGCGATAGAGATCGTTGAGCGCAATGGCTTCCACCAGATTGAGCCCCATCCGAACCTGATGTGGATAACTGACACTTCGGTCTTCAAGGACGCGAGCGGTCGCACGCTTGAGTTCGTAGGTCTCGACGTGGCGCGCGTCGTGGCAGCGTCCGCCTCCTCGGATGGTGGCGAGTTGCTCCACGATCTGAGGGATGTCACGACAACTGGAGAGGTCTATGACAAGCGGGTCCGGTGTCTTTCGCTCCCCGCTCAGATGGTGCTTCAAAGAGGCAAGCCTTTGCGGCCGAAGGACCTGCACAACCGGCGCCGGATACGCGAGTCGGCACGATGATCGCCGTGTCGCGGCGACACGGTCGCTGGCGGCTTCACGGACAGAAGTCCTCGCTCCTTTCAAGGGTCGAGGCGGGGCATGTGCGGGTGACGGACGCGTGTCGCGAGAGGACGAGGGGCACAGGACCGTGAGGCTGCGCAGCAGCATCAGCCACTATGTCGCCGAGCGGCGGTACGCGCAGTTGTTCGGCCGCCGCATCAATGCAACGGACATAGAGCGCGTCGTGGCCCACAGCCTCGCGGGTCTGCTCGACGGACGCGAACGACCTCTTCGGGTGCTTGACATGGGGCCGGCCGTGGGGACATCTCCGCGATCCTTGCTGAGACGGTGGACGTGGTCGACGCGGTCGAACCGAATCGATGCCACCTCAGGGAGTTGAGGTCGCTCGCCGACGCGAACCCAAGGATCCGAGTGGCCGAAGGCAGTATTCAGGACTTCCGGACCGACGCCCTTGCGACCTGATCGTGCTCGTGTACGTCGTTGAGTCGATTGCGGATTCGGACTTGGTTCGACATGTGGAGCGACTTCTCGATCTGCGAAAGCCCGGCGGACTAGTTGTCGGTGTGACCTACCTTGACAGATGCGCTTTGGACGCGTTTTCATCAGCCGTGCAGCGTGTCATCCCCTATGGACGCACGGACGCCATCTCGCGGGTTTTCCCGCGGCTCCGCGCCGGCGGTCTGAACGTGCACAACCTCGATGTGGTGAGGAGTGAATTTCGCGCGTCCTCCGTCGATGAACTGTTCGACGTATTGAGCTTCTTCTACGAGCAGGAGCTGCTGCCTACCGGCGTCTTCGCCCCGCCCTTTCGCGAGAGCTTCAGCAGTACGTCGAATCTGACGGCGAAGGTGTCCGTCTCGTGGTTGAGAACGTCTTGTACGAGATCTTCCCGATGGCGCAGTCATTACGGGATGGCTCGGGGTTGCGCGATGCGACGCAGGCGGCCTCGACAGGCCGTCGGCTAGAGGAGCCCCGTGGATTGCGGCGCCGTCTGGCTCGCGTCTGCAGGCACAAGGGCAACGGAACATGACAACCAACTGCGACGGTGGCTTCGGTCGCCGGTAAAGCGCGCGGAGCGCCCAGCCCGCGGCGTTCACGAGATCGGCGAGCTCTTAGAGACGCAGCCTCTAATCGGTGTTGGACGCGACTGGGCCCAACGGAACGTGCCGGCCAATGTCACGGCCCGCCGAAGTCCGAAATGGTGGCAGACCTCGTTGTTGTGGAGACTGAACGCTATTCTGGGACTCGTGGCCTCCAGCGCGACTACGTCGCGGCCTCGAAAGTCTATTGTGTTTCTTCTAATGCTTTACGAAGAAGGTGACTTACGATATCAACACCACCGTGGAGTGACGTCTCCCAAGAGAACTGGGTGAGCTACATAAACTCTGGCATGGGACGACTTGTCCGCGCTGTTCTCGATCCGGTAATGCTTGAACAGATACAGCCGAGAGGCAAGAATTTGCTCGATATTGGTTGTGGCGAAGGCTACTTCACCAGGGTCCTGAAAGCGTCAGGCGCGGCTCGAGTTGTAGGCCGCGATATCTCGCCGGAGTTGATCAAGAAGGCGTTGGAGCAAGATCCCGGAGGTGAGTATCAAGTTCGCGACATTAGTGCAGACCCTCCTGGAGCACCTGATAGCTTTGATGCGGTTAGTGCCTGTATGGTTCTCATGGACTTACCGGACCTAGACAGCGCGTATCGAGGTATTTCGGCGAGTCTGGTTCCGTCTGGGAAGTTTGTCGCGTGCATGATCAATCCGTACTACTCCTATCCAGTAGGTGAATGGCGCAAGACGTTGAGGTCCGGATTGCATCGTCAGCTAGAAGCGAAATGTGGGATGTTGCGACGTATCGTTCGGCAACTGAAAGAAGTTGTGACGGGGGACTACGAGCGGATCCTAAGTATCGGGAATTACTTTGACAATCGTGTATCAACTAAAATGCTAGGTGAGACGGCTACGTTGCATTTCCATAAGCCGTTCTCCGACTACTTGAATGTGGCCAGGAAGTACGATCTCGTGCTCGAACGACTGATTGAGCCACAAATATCACCAGAACTTTACGCGCAAAACGCGAGTCAGCTGTTGGCCCAGGCTCTGGTCACGGTGCCACTGTTCGTTGTGCTTGTGTTCAGTAAGTCTGAGACCTCGCGTGACGAATTGCAGGAGGACGAGCGAGTAGCGAATGCCGCGAGCAACGTCCCATTCGTGGTCGATCCGCAATAAGGCTGGCCCATGAGGCGCAATGCGTGGCCGGGGTGATAGCTGACCCCGAGGAGGGACTCGGTCGGCTCGGTGACGCGGGGAAGCGTCCACAGCTCGGTCGGATAGCCGTTCGCCCGGGCACCGCGCCGCAGCGCCTGCTCGAGCCGCTTCAAGTCGGAGGCCGTGAGCCTCGGCTTGCGTCCGGCCCGACCGGCTCCGCGCAGCGCCGCGGCACCGCCGTGCCGAAAGCTCGCCTGCGAGCGGCTGACGCTCTGGCGCGAGACATCGAGCTCACGAGCGACGTCGGCCTGCGAGACGCCCCGGGCGAACAGCTCCGCCGCCCGTTCTCGCAGCTTTTCCATCGCCTAGAAGTTCCGACGCGGTCGCACTGATGCGATGACGCCAGCATCCCACCAGCGGGTCGGAGTGTCACTCAATTGCGCGAGTCCCTCTGATCTCGATGCAAGACCGAACGCGGCTGATGCGCCAGGAAGCAGCCAAAGCTGGTTCCTACACCGACGCCTGGGGCGCGCGGCATCCACGGTTCCAACTCCTGACCGTGGGTGAGCTGCTTGCCGGCAAGAAATAGAGATGCCGATGTTCGCTCGAAACACGACCGTCGCCCAAGCCCGAGACGTGCGCTCCCCGCTGGGTGCCGGACAAGACCCCAAACCAAACTGGCCCACTACCGAGTAGATAGACTGTCGCCTCCAGGCGATACGATCCGGTTGGAAAGCCCGCAGGCCGTGCGCGAACCTCGATCGTGAGATCCCTGGAGCGTCCTCATCCGCATCGACTGCTCCAGCAGTCGCTCGGCAGAATGCGCCGATAGTGCGCCGATAGAAGGAGAAACATCGTGGGGATCGACATCCGCGAAGTGCTCGGGGACGAGGCGGACTTCCTCCTCGACCACGAGTGCAAGACGATCGGGCGCGAGCAGCTCAGCCTGCCCGGCCCGGACTTCATCGACCGGGTCCTTCTCGCAAGCGACCGGCCGATCGCGGTCCTGCGCAACCTGCAGCAGCTCTTTAGTCACGGCCGCCTCTCGGGCACGGGCTATCTCTCCATCCTCCCCGTCGACCAGGGCATCGAGCACTCGGGCGCGGCGAGCTTCGCCAAGAACCCGGTCTATTTCGATCCCGTGAAGCTCGCCGAGCTGGCCGTTGCCGCCGAATGCAGCGGCTTTGCCACCACCCTCGGGGTGCTCGGCATGATCTCGAGGCGTTATGCCCACAAGATCCCGCTGATCTTGAAGCTCAACCACAGCGAGCTGCTCACCTATCCCAACCGCGGCGACCAGGTGCCCTTCGCCTCTGTCCGCCAGGCTGTCGACCTCGGGGCGCTTGGCGTGGGGGCGACGATCTATTTCGGTTCGGAGGAGACCTCGCGCCAGTTGCGTGAGGTGACCGAGATGTTCGCCGAAGCACACCGCTACGGGCTCTTCACGATCCTTTGGTGCTACCTGCGTAACCCGGCCTTTAAGACCAAGGAGGCCGATTACCACTTGGCGGCCGATCTCACTGGGCAGGCCAACCACCTCGGGGTGACCATCGAGGCCGACATCGTCAAACAGAAGCTGCCCGAGAACAACGGCGGCTACACCGCCTTGAACTTCGGCCGTACCGACCCGCTCGTCTACGAGCAGCTGACAAGCGATCACCCGATCGACTTGACGAGATGGCAGGTCGTGAACTGCTACTCGGGGCGCGTCGGGCTTATCAACTCCGGCGGGGAGTCGAAGGGCGCCGGCGACCTCGCTCAGGCCGTGCGGACAGCAGTCATCAACAAGCGGGCTGGCGGCATGGGCCTCATCGTGGGACGCAAGGCCTTCCAGCGTCCCTTGGCCGACGGGGTCAAGATCATACGGGCCATCCAGGACGTCTACCTCGACGATTCGATCAGCGTCGCTTAGCGGTCGGTAACCAGTGGCGGTCGCCGACGTCACGGCGAGCCGAATCGTCCCCGTGTCGGGAGCGTTCAGATAGGGCCTATCGCTTGAGCCCGTCGCCCGATACCGGGCCGGTTCGGGAATGAGCGCCGTCTGTTGGCTCTGCGGAGCGTCGCTCCGGGGCCCTGGAGGAGAAGCGTCCGTATCATGTCGCGTGCATACTGCGCGCTGACGAAAGGCATGACCTCGTCTCCTCGACGGCGTACGGAACCGAGGAGATCCTGTTTGTGCTCGTACGGGCCATCGGCGTCGCCGCATGCAGCCTTCTCGTGCCCATCACCCTGGCCGTCATAGTCGTGTTGCTGTTCGTGACCCTCTCCTACGGCGAGGTCGTCATGGTGCACACGCGCGCCGGGCTCGATCCGAATACCACCACACTCGTGGCGGAGTGAAGGCCGTCAGGCAAGGGGAGCGAGTTCCTTGGGCGCAGAGAGCGCTTTTCTTGCTGGAACTGACAGCTCGCCCAAGCCCCGCCCGACCGCCCGCCTCCCGACAAGGTTCTACGGCGGCCGAGCGTTCCGGTGAGGGAGCTACAGGGTCGCGGGGATCTCGTAAGCGGTGACGCCTGCTCGCACCGCTCGTTAACCGTCCTCGGGGGCGCTCGTCGCGCCGAGGGGCTCCTTGGCGCCGTAGCGGGCGATGACGTGCACATCGACGCCGGCCTGGTGGGCGAAGCGCAGCACCCGTTGCACGACCGACGCTCCGCTCATGACCTGGTCCCATCTCGACCGGCGTGAGGCGCCGAGCACGATCTGAGTGATCTGGTGGTCCTTCGCGAACTGCATCAGGGCAGGGGCGGGGTCGTCCGCGACTATCTCGTGCCAGCTCGCGCCGAGATCCTCGGCCAGGTGCTTGACGGACGCGATCGCCTCTTCGGACGCCGACCGCGAGCTGTCGTCCGCGACGACGTGGACCGCCTGCAGATCGGCATGCAAACGGGCCGCGATGCGCGCCGCGCGTCGCAGCACCCTGTCGGTCCCAGCCGAACCCGTCACCGCCACCATGATTCGCTCCGCGGTGTCCCAGACGATATCCGGATGCAGGGCGACCAGATATGCCAGCAGCTCCTCCTCAGTTTCGTCCGCCACGAACCTCAGCGCGAGCTCGCGTAGTGCCGAGATGTTCTGGCGGCGGAAGAAGCTGTTGAGGGCTTGCGGGATCTTCTCGGGGGGATAGATGTGGCCGTGCAGCATGCGCCTGCGCAGCTGCTCGGGCGACGAGTCGATCAGCTCCAACTGGTCGGCCTTTCGTACGACCCAGTCGGGTACGCGCTCGCGCACGGCCACGCCGGTGATCTGCTGGACGGCGTCCGCAACACTTTCGAGGTGCTGGATGTTGACCGTGCTGATGACGCTGATACCCGCCTCCAGGATCTCCAGCACGTCCTCCCACCGCTTGGCGTGGGGCCCCGAGCCCGGTACGTTGGTGTGGGCGAGCTCGTCGATGAGCGCCACACCGGGCTTGCGGGCGAGCACCGCCTCCAGGTCCATCTCCTCGAAGCGCGTGCCTCGGTATTCGACAGACTTGCGCGGAACGATGGGCAGGTCGCGTATCTGTTGGGCGGTGAGCTGCCGGCCGTGTGTCTCGACGAAGCCGATAACGACGTCGGCGCCGCGCTTGTAACGGCGCCAACCCTCGTCGAGCATCGCCCAGGTCTTGCCGACGCCGGCTACCGCCCCGAGGTAGACGCGGAACTTGCCGGTCGGCTCGACCAAATCGTCGGCCGGTTCCTTGCGCTCAGATGCCTCGACCACCGTCGGTCCCTGCTCCTCGATCCTTATCGTGTGCCGATCCGTGCCGGAGACGACGCTAGTTCCTTCGCGCAATAAACCGTTTGCACCTGGGGAGCAAGTGACGGCGGGTGGATCTGCAGCACTCGACGATGCCGTCGGCGATACGGCGCAAACGGTCCTCCCAGCTCGAGGCGACGCGCACGCCGCCGCGTTTGTCCACGAAATCGGTCGGTGTCGCGTTCAGCTTGTCGGGCGGGTCGAGTACGACGCAGTAAGCCGGTCGGTGACTTTTCCGGCACTAGTTCGTAGGCTTCAGGGTCAGCTTGCTTCCAACGCCTCCAGAACGCGCCGTGCCCGGAGGTCACGTCGAGCACGGAACCGTCCACGGATTCGGACCGTTTGCCAGAAACTTCGCGAGATATCCTGACGCTGAAATTCGCGGCGGAGCCCTGTATTCACGTTCCGGTTCGTCATGATCGGCTGCTGACCGTTTCAGAGGGGGCACAGTGCACAATGGCCTGGAGCAATCCATCCGGCCGCGATGCCGCACGGTCGTGGTGTGGACAGCCAGTGCCGTCGTCGTCGAGGTCCTCGCCTGGTTCCTGCTGCGTTCGCAGGGCGTTGACTTCGTCGGTGATTCACCCAGCTACCTGATCGCCACCCAGGCCCTGGCTCACCTCCATTTCAGTCTCGTGCCATGGGCCAGGCAGGACCTGGTCTCCCACTACATCCATAGCTGGCGGCCGGGCGCGTCACTTGGATCCTCCGGCATCCAGATCCACTACGGACCGCACGGAGCAGTGCTCCCGCATGGGATCGGCCTCCCAGTCCTCTTGGCGCCGTTCATGCTGTTGGGCTCGGTGCCCCTCGCGTTGCTGTGGCTGTTCGCCGTGAACGCCGCCGGCATGGCGTATCTTCACCGGCGCGCCTCTCATCTGGCTGGGCTCGGTCGCCGGGGACAGGTGGTGTTTGCCATCGCGATGGCCGCGCCAGCGCTATTCCTCGCGGCCACCCAGGTCTTTCCTGACTTCGTCAGCGGCGTCTTCGCCGCCTGCGCGTACATGGAGATCGCCTGTATCGAGCGACGGCGGGAGGTAACGCTGCAAAGCGGCCTCGTAATTGCCATCGCGCTCGCGATCGAGCCGTGGCTCCAGATCAAGAATGTGACGTTGTCCCTCATCGGGCTGCTGGCGTTGGCTGCGATCTGCCTACGGGCGAGGACTGCGCTGGCACGGCTTGGTTCTGTCGCCGGAATCGTGCTTGGCTCGCTCGCCCTCCTGCTCGCGTATGACCACTACTACTTCGGCAATCTGCTCGGTCAGCACGAGCCACCCGAGCGCGTCAACTCGACGACCATCGCGCATATGGTCGCGCTGGTTCTCGATGGCCACCAGGGTCTCCTGGTGCAGGTGCCCACGGTTCTGCTCGGACTACTCGGGCTGTGGTTCATCCGTAGGGCCTACCCCTTCAGCGCGTCAGCCGCGCTTCTTGGCGTGGCGGCCGTGCTGATTGTCAACGGAGCCCAGTTTGCTCCGGACGCCATGGGAGGAACAGCTCTGGCGGGCCGGTTCCAGTGGACGGCCATGCCGATACTGCTCGGTTGGTCGGCCTTCTTCTTTCAGAAAGTGCCGTGGCGTCGCCTCACGATCGTTGGCACTGGTACCGCTGGGCTTTGGTTGTGGGAAGGCATCCCCCTCCTGCTCGGGGACCACACTTATATCAACTCGATGATCGCGCCTTTCTCGCCCTGGGACCCGAACCTCTACCCGGGATGGTGGCCGGGCTTGAACAGCGTCCTGCCGGCCTTGGTCGACGTGAACAGGAACCTCGGCGTCACGTCCCTCCGGCTTGCGGTGGAGATCCTGGTAGTGCTGGCAGCGGCGCTCGTGCTGGTCCGAATCGCGGACGCCCGGCGTATGCGTCCACTTTGGGCAGCGGCACTTGTCGCGCCGATAGGGGCCGTATTGGCGGCTGGCATCGTTGGCCTGGGCACGATGGTGACGGCACCCACCACGGTGACGGGCACCGCGCTTGGTAGTCCGTGGTCTGCTTCGGCGGGGCTGATCCGAAGCGGTCCCGAGCTGTTGTTCGCCGGTGGGCCCGGCACCTACCGGGTGACGATCGCCTACCGCGAGGTTCCCAACCCGAAGGGCTCGCCGAAGTCTGCACCGCCGGAAATGTCATTCGAGAGAGGCAACATCGAGCGCCAGGAGGTTTCCGGCTGGCTCGACCTGGACGACCCGACCGATGCCGCGAAGATGACGGTGCGGCCGGCGCCCGTTGCGGGAGCCCAAATTGTTGCAAGCGCGCGCCTCGGCGGTGTTGCGGCGGCGCTCACGACGAGGAGCGTGCGCATCTTCCTCACCGAGGCCTCCCAGGTCTACCTGAAGTTGCGCATCGGTCCAGGAAGTCGGCTTTCGGTGGACTCCTTGGTGTTGCAGAAGCTCTCACCCGGCTGAACGAATGGCGGTCTCGCTGACTACGCCACGTGCCCGACGACCCCAACCCGGGCTGGCTGTGGCGCGCAACAGGGAGGTGCTCTCCTGACCAGGACGGTCGCGGCCGCGCGTCTTACCCGACCTTGGTCATCGCGGGTGCGCTCCCTCTGACACAGCACCCGCAATCGGCGCCGAGGTCGAGAAGACGGCGAGTCCGCACCTTGAAAGCACCTTGAAAGGGGCCCAGGTCACGGTGCCATTGCGTGGTGGTTTCGGAGAAGGGTCATCGCCACGTCTCCGACTGGCGACTGCTGGCACCAACTAGGGAAGGTGAGCGGCGAGCCGTTGCCGCCGGATATCCGTCCTGCACTTCCGTCCCCGTCAGGCGGCTGGCCGCTAGTCAGGTTCCCTCCACTGTGAGAATCCGTTCCGTGTCATCAGCCGACCACAGCGATTACAGGCACAACGGACCGCTGCAGGTAGGAAGCCACTGGTCCCGTTAACTCGATGACGGCCCGCTGGCGAATGTCAGACGATGAAGCGCCGACCGCGAAGCTGAACGAGCCGGGTTCGACAACAAAGCGCATGGACTCGTCATAGAAGGCCAGGCGGCTCGGGTGGACCTCGAAGGTGACCCTGGCAGACTTGCCAGGGGGCAACTTCAGCCGGGCGAAGCCGATGAGGGAGGCCGCCGGTCGCGCGACTGACGCCACCAGGTCCGAGACGTAAAGCTGGACAACCTCCTCACCCTCCCGGGATCCGGTGTTGGTCACCGTCACGCCAACAGTGACGTGGGAAGAGGTGTCACTGCCCTCGGCAGCAATGTCCGAGTAACCGAAAGTGGTGTACCCGAGGCCGTGGCCGAAACTGAACAACGGCGTGTGGGAACAGTCCGTGTAATCGCCGTAGAACACCGAACCGTTGCCCCCGGAACGATGGCTGCTGTGGAGCGGGACCTGGCCGGTGGCCCGAGGCAGGGTGACGGCCAGCCTGCCGGTGGGCTCCGCCCGGCCCAACAGCACATCAGCCAAAGCATTGCCGCCCTGTTCTCCGAGGGGCCAGGCGACCAACAGGGCCTGCACGCGGTCGGCGATTTCGGTCAACACATGGGCTCTCCCGCTCATCACCACGAGCACCGTGCGGGTACCTGTCGCGGCGACGGCGCTCACCAGCTCTTCCTGAACTCCCGTCAACCTGAGGTCCGTGGCATCGCGCGCTTCGCCCACGGTCGAGTTGACGTCCAAACCAGAGCGGCCCCCGAGCACGACGACGGCGACGTCGGCGCGCGCGGCTGCCGCCACCGCGGCCGGGAAGCCTGTGCGGTCGTCCCTCTGCAACTCGCAGCCCTTTTCGTACACGATTTCAACCTCCGCGCCCAACGCGGCCCTTAGCCCCGCCAGCGGCGTCACGTGCTCTGTGAAGTACTCGCCGGGCCTGAGCGCCCCTTTGCCGCTGGGCAAGTCAATGAGGTCGGAGATCTGGTCGTCCGGGTTGCCATCGGCTGGCCGGCTCCAGGCAGCTTCTGCGGCGGTGCCAGCCTCCCGATGGGCGTCGGCGAAAGAAGGCTCCTCAAGAGCGGCGGCCCTGCTGGGGTCCAGGAACACCTCTTGGTGCGCAGGGTAGTGGTAGTCGCCTTGCAGCAAGCGCCGGTCATCAGCCGCCGGACCTATGACCGCCACCTTCGACATCTGTCCCGCCAACGGCAGGACGCCGTCGTTGGCCAGAAGCACGATCCCCCGGGTGGCGGCCCGTCGGGCAAGCCTGGCGTTCGCTGCGTCGGTGAATACGGGCCCGACTCGGCCGGCATCCACGTAGGGAGACTCGAACAGGCCCAGACACAGCTTGGAAGCGAGAACCCGGCGGACCGCGATGTCGACAGTGGCCATGGCGACCTGCCCCTTGGCGATCGCAGTCTTGAGGGGCGCGCCAAAACAGTCCAGGGCCGGAAGCTCGAGGTCCAAGCCAGCATTGATGGCCTTGGTGGCGGCCTCGGAGCGGTCGGCGGCCACCCGGTGATAGCGCATCAGCAGGGTGACCGCGAAGTAGTCGGCCACGACCATGCCATTGAACCCCAGCTCGTCACGGAGCAGCCGTGTCAGGATCTCCGCTGAACCGCTGGCAGGCAGCCCGTCAATGCAGCTGTAGGAGCTCATGACTGAGCGCAAGCCCGCCTCGCGGATCGCGGCGGCGAAAGGCTCCGCGAAGACTTCGCGCAGCTCCCTCGGCCCGACTTGTACGGGCGCGTGGTTGCGGCCACCCTCGGGCAGCCCGTAAGCCAGGAAATGCTTCCCGGTGGCCAGGACGCCCTGCAACAAGTCATCCGTCTGGAGACCGCGAACGTAGGCGACCCCCAGCGTTCCGGCGAGCACCGGGTCTTCGCCATACGTCTCTTCCAGACGTCCCCACCGGGGGTCTCGGGCCACATCGAGCACCGGAGCCAGGCTTTGGCGCGCCCCCACGGCCAGCAGTTGCCGTCGGATCGTGCCTGCCACCTCGTGGACGAGCTCTGGGTCCCAGGAACAGGCGAGAGCGAGCGCTTGCGGGAACACGGTGGCGCCCCGCGCGCAGTATCCGGCGAGTGACTCCTCGTGCACCACCACCGGTATCCCGAGCCGGGTGCGTTCGACCACGAGCCGCTGGATCTGATTGAACAACTCGGCACTTTGCGCCGGAAGAAGGCCGGTGGTGGCACCTATGCGTGTGACCTGGCCGATGCCGTGGGGGATGACCGCTAGAGCTGCCTCCTCGTCAAAGTGGTCACCCTGCAGCAGGTGCGGGAACTCCACCGCACCGAGTTGCGCCAATTTCTCGTCGACGTCCATGCGGTCGACGAGGTCGTTCACACGGTCTTCGATCGCCAGCGCAGAATTCGCATAGTCGGCGGTCGTCATCAATTCACCTCGTCACTTTCTTTAGGAACATGGGTGCTGATAAGAACGGCTCCAATCCACCGCGAAACTGCGCATACTCAACGGAGGGCAAACCCGCCGATGCCCTTTACGAACTGTCGGCGCAAACCTATATACAGGATCAATATTGGCACCATCGAAGCGAAGACGAAGGCCATCACCACCGGCACGTTGAGGCCGTACTCAGAATTGGTGGCAAAGCGATACATCCCCAAGGGGAGCACCATGTCGTTGTTGGACTGGGTGATGATGAGGGGCAGGAGGAAGTTGTTCCAAGCCCCCAGGCCGGCGTAAATGCTGACAACAGCCATCACCGGACGAGCCATGGGCACGACCAACCGGAAGAAAACAGCAAATTGGCCAGCTCCGTCGACGGCCATGGCATCGTAGAGCTCGCGCGGTATGACCCGTACGTAGTTGACCATCAATAGTACGGCCACCGGGATCAGCGACGCTGCCATCACCAGGGTCAGTCCGTAGATCTTGTCGTAAGTATGGATCTTGGTCGTGACGAAAAAGAGGGGTATGACGATCGCCTGGATGGGCACAGCAATCCCGAACAGTATGAGGCGGAACGAAACGGCCGCGAAACGTGACCCCCTCCGGACAATTCGGTAGGCGGCCGCGAGTGAGAGCACGACGACCAGCACGATCGTGCCAGCAGCGAGCTCGGCACTGTTACGGAACAGCGTCCCTATACCGGACCCGTGAAACATGACATCGTATGAAGCGAGGGTTAAAGGCCCAGTCGGCAGCCAGGGGTTCGCCGTGAGGTACGTGTCGCTGCTCCGGAAGCTCTCCAGGATCATGTAATAAATAGGGCCCAGCACGATTATCAACCAGATCGTGCCGAGAACGAAGCTAACGGAATGAAAAACCTTCGACCTACCCTTGACGCCTCTCAGCACCCTCGAGTCGGTGCGGTGCCTTCTCCGGGGGACAGCTCCGCTGGCGCGGTTGTCGTTCGAACGCTGCGGGACGCTCGCTACCATATGCCTTCCTGCCCCCCTTCCATACTGCCAAATCCCGTCAACCTCACGAGCGTTATAGCCACAAGGATGCCAATTACGCCGAGGATCACTGCTATTGCACTGGCATAGCCGAACTCCGTCTCGACAAAGCCCGTGTTGTACATGTCCATGGCGAGCACCCGGGTCGTGTCCCCGGGCCCGCCCAAGGTCAAGATGTAGATGATGTCGAAGTAGGTGAGCGAGCCCACCAGGACGAGGGTCGACGACGTAACGATGCTGTAGCGCAACTGCGGCAGTGTCACGTGCCAAAAAGTCTGGCGCACGTTGGCGCCGTCGACCGCCGCCGCGTCGTACAGCTCACCGGGTATAGCTCGCCTTCCAGCCTGGAAAATGAGAGTGTGGAACGGGATGAACTGCCAGGCGATTATTGCCACAATGACGTAGAAAGCAAGACTAGTGCTGCCCAGCCAGTTTTGACTGAGGAAGGACATGTTGAGGCTGTGCCCCAGCCACGCCAGCCCGCCGTACTGAGGGAAAAGGACGTCCTGCCACATGAGGCTCAGCCCGGCGGTCGACAGCAACAAAGGGACGAGATAGATAGCCGCGTAGACGGCACGGTAACGCTGCCTCCCAGCGATGAATATGCCGAGAGCCATCGCCAGCGGGGTCTGGGCCAGCCAGCTGAACCCGGCCAATTCGAAAGTCACGATCAGGGAATGGTGGGCCAGTGGATCCGAGAGGAAACGGCTCCAGTTGGACCACCCCGCCCATTTCGGTGGGCTGATCACGTCCCAGTTCGTGAAGCTCAGGTAGACGGCGAGAGCCGTGGGAATGATGATGAAGGCGCCATACAGAGCCAGCGTCGGGGACACGCCTACCAGGTCCCCCAGGAAGTTTCGGCGTCGGGCGCTGACATGCCGCTGACGTTGGCGAACTGGCTGATCCTCGTGGAGTAGCGCGGTCGTGCTTGCCATTGAGCTCACCTTGGCGTCATGAAGGGCCCGGCCCACCCCCCCTAGCAGGGCGGGACCGGGCCCTTCCGTGACACTCACCAGTTACCTGGATCGGGGACCTTACTGGAGCTTGTTCATGGTGGATTCGAACTGCTTCGGCGTCTGTAGGAGCTCGAACACCTTGGCGAGGTTGTCGAGCATCGGTTGGGCCTTGGTCGAGCCAAGAGCCTGGTCCCAGGAGTACTGGAAGTACGCCGCCTTCGAGACAGCGTTGTCAATCGTGACCAGGTACTGCTTCAGAGCTGGCTGAGCGTTGAACGCCGTTGGCGAGACCTTGAGCGAAGGCACGATACCTTGGGCGATCTGCTCCTTCGCGTACGCGGGGCTATCCCAGGCGTACTTGGCGAACTGCTCAGCCACGTACGTCTGCGCTGGGGTGATGTGCGAGGCCAAGCCAACGTAGGTCGTCGTGTTGCCTTCCAGGTCGGTTGCGTTGCCTTTCCCGCCCGGAACGGTCGGGAATGCGCCGATGCCCATCTGGCCGGACTTGACCCATCCCGGGGCCACGGAAGTGAAGAAGCCGATCTGCCAAGAGCCCATCAGCTCCGCGAGGGCGACATTCTTGTAGATGAGGGCATCAGTAAACCCGGTGCCCCAGTTGATCGTGCTGTAGCCCTGCTCAAACGCGTTGTCCTTGACGAGGGTCTGGATGTCGGTGAGGGCCTTGGTGAAGGCGGGGTTAGACCATGCTCCCGGCTTGTTCTCCTGGACGTTCAGCAGCGGCTGCGGGCCGCCGTAGCGGTCCGTGAAGTACTCGAGGTACATGAGGCCTTCCCACTCGCCGTTGTTGCCCAAGACGAGGGTGCTGACATTGTGCGCGGCCAGCTTCTTGACGTCCGCGAGGAGCGCGGTGAGTGTCTTGGGCCAGGACAGGTGGTACTTGGCCAGCAACGGCTTGCTGTACCAGAAGAAGACGGGCTGTGTGCCGGCGAACGGTATGCAGTAGTCGACTCCGCTGTATTCGCAACTGCCGAGAGTCGATGTGAGGAAATCTGACTCCCAGGCCGGATGACCGGCATCGTTCATGCCGGGGTCACCGAAGGGCTGGACGATCTTGGCAGTGATGTACTGCGCGAAGATGCCGCCGCCCCAGGTCATGAACAACGCGGGGGGATCTTGGCCCTGAAGTTCCAGCAGGAGCTTCTGCTTGTAGACGTTGTTCGTCGGGACGACGTTCATGTTCACTGTGTCGCCGGGGTTCGCCTGGTCGAACGCGGTGGCTTCCGACTGGTAGTACTGGTCCAGGACCGTGCCTTGGTCCTGAACCTCCACAGTGATGGTGGCTGTTGGCGCTGCAGCCAGCGCGGGCGCAGTCACGGCGGGTCCTGCGACGGCATAACCGACAGCAGCGCTCGCCGCCAAGCCAGCTGCGAGAAAAGTGGTCAGGCGGCGATGCAGCCATGGCCGCCTGAGCGACGCGTAGGTCATATTCGTTTCCCCTTCCTGTTCCTGGCCTCGGCCCCTCGCGGGGTCAGCTCGGCCTTGATGACCGGCTCGAAATATTTCGAGTTGGGAACGTATGTGTTACGATGAAAGCATACCCCTGGGTATCGGGAGAATCAACTGATTGCTTGCGGTTACATCGAGGGTCGGCAGAGCCGCGTTGCCGGCTGGATGTTCGACTGTTCCTGCGCAGGGCTGGCAGGCGTGAGGCGCCCGTATGCCGGCTGGGTGGTGGCCCGCTGGGCTCAGGAGTCCGCGCAGGACGCGCTACTAACATCCGTGGCGATGAGATTGGTGTTCGCATGAGCGCTCAGACTGACCAGGGCGAGGCCGCTCCTGCGGCACCGAGGTCTGGAGCGACCCCGCAGCCGGCCGCGCGACGTGGCTCCCGCTCGCGCCGGAAGGTGACGATCGCTCAGATCGCCCAAGAGACCGGCCTGTCCACGGCGACTGTGTCCAAGGTCCTCAACGGCAAGCCCGACGTTTCCGCCCGCACTCGCTCGCTGGTCAAGGATGCCCTCGTGAGCTCCGGTTACCGCAAGGGGGGGAACGGTAACGCGCCGCCGCTCATCGATGTCGTGTTCAACGACTTCGACAGCCCTTGGGCGACCGCGATCGTCCAGGGGGCCTCCGCCGCCGCTCAAGCCGTGGGCCTCACGGTCGCGCTCACCGCGCTTTCGGAGGGGGACGAGCGCAAGGTCTGGTTCGACCACATCATCTCTCGCGGAACGCGGGGCGTCATCCTGCTGCTCTCTCAGCTCACGGAGCGCCAAACGGGGGAGCTCGTTTCCCGCGGCCTCCCGATCGTCGTCATCGACCCGACCGCCGAGCCCGGTCCGGAGGTGAGCTCGGTCGGCGCCACGAACTGGTCAGGCGGGTTGGCGGCGACCAAGCACTTGGTCGACCTGGGCCACCGACGGGTCGGCATTATCACCGGCCCCCCCGAGCTCCTGTGCAGCCGAGCGCGCCTGGACGGCTACCGTGCCGCACTGGAGAGGGCCGGTCTCTCCGTTGACGACGAGTTCGTCAGGCCAGGCGACTTTCGTGTGAGGGCGGGCTATGAGCAGGCGATGGCGCTGTTCGCTTTGGACGCGCGCCCGACGGCGATCTTCGCGGGGAACGATCTTTCTGCTCTCGGCGTCCTGCGTGCCGCGCGCGAAGCCGGCCTCCGTGTTCCCGAGGACCTGAGCGTTGTCGGTTTCGACGACATTCCGCTCAGCGCATGGAGCACTCCCTCGCTGACGACAGTGCGCCAACCGATGATGGAAATGGCTGCGGTGGCCGTGCGCACGCTGCTCGACAACGCCGATCACGGCGGGACGCTCAAGCATCGTGTCGAGCTCGCCACCGACTTGGTGGTGCGCGAGAGCACAGCCCCGCCCGGAGGATGGTAGGTCCCAAACTCTCGGGTCGGTACGGCAGTCAGGGACCATGCCGCGCCGGCTTCGGTCACAGCTCCGACGGCAAGCTCGGACGACCGCGGCAGAGCCGTAGCCGTCTTTTTCCTCGCGATCCGCTTGCCGGACATCTCCGCCACCCGGGCGCCGGCCTCCGCGAACGAGATGCGTGCCGTCGAAAGCGGTGGCGCCACGTAGGCGGCAAGGCGAGGATGTCGGCAGGTGAGCCGGCGCGACGACCCAGCAGTGTCGTCGCCCTTCCCGGTGCAGGGTTCCGAACAGCGCCGAGTGCCCTTGGTGCCGAACGGCTCGCTCGGTATCCGACGGCGAGCCGTCCAGGGGAGATTGTGCGTCACGAGGCTCCCGTTGACCCGGTCGCGCCATTGCCGCTGGCCCCAGCTGAGGCGCAAACGGGTTCACCAGCGCGCTGGGTCTGTCATCGACTGTCTGTCCCCGGCCGGCACGGACTCAGACCGCCAGTGCCAAGGTCGAACTCGATGAGCTCCCGCCTTCTTCGGCCAAGTCCGTCGAATGGATTCGGCAGGCTCGTAATACTTACGAACTCCCACCGTATGTATTACGATGAGTGCGTGCGCGTGATCGCACAAGAGTCGACCCCTTTTCTCGCGGACAAGCAGGGCGCTCGCGCGCCCGTGTTGCCGGCGAGGTGCCCGGAAGCTGCTCCTGAGCAGGCCAGTTTGTGCAAGTCGCCGGTCATCCGCAAGCAGGTGAGGTCAAGAACCGGGCTGTGCGGGCGGAAGGAGGTGATGGGACCATGCCTGCTGCAGGACGCGCACGGCGGCAGTTCGGGACCCGCGAAATTGCCAACGACCAGGCGCCCTCCGATGACGACGCCCGAAGCCCACGAGAGGAGCACCGAGCTCACCGGAGCGACCCGGCAAGGCGGCGAAGAGTCGGTCGCAGAAGCGGACTTGTCCGCGACCGCGCCGCTCCTTCCAGACGATTGGGCCACCACGGCTTCGTCGGCAGACGGTGGCATCCTGCGGCTCCGTTCACGACGGCTGCCCCGACTAAGGGCCGTTATCGATGCCCATGGCGTGAGGCCGCTCCAAGTAAACTCTGAATGAGAGCCGTGCCTCCCCCTGAGATGAGCTGTCCTTCGCCGGGGTTTTTCAGCACCACCCGAGCATCCAGTTGGGAAGAGTGCCTCATCGCCGGTAACGGCCGCGTCGGTGCTCTGGTTTACGGCGACCCGGTCAATGAGGTCGTGACCCTCAGCCACGAGCGGCTCTTCCTCCCACTTACAGCCCCCGTGCCGCCGGTCCAGATGACGGCGGTGCTCGACGAGGTGAGGGCACACCTTCTTGCCGGCCGGTTCGAGGAGGCGGCCGCACTGCCCGTCCGGCTTGCCGACGAGGCTGGCTACGGCGGCTTCCGCTGGACCGACCCGTTTGTGCCCGCGTTCGACCTGCACATCGCTCAACCGTCGCGCGGCGCAGTCAAGGACTACAGACGGGGCGTGCACTTCGACACGGGCGTCGTTGAGGTCACGTGGAGCGACGATCGTGGCTCGTTTAGCCGGAACCTGTTCGTGTCGCGGCCCGATGACGTCGTCGTGGCCAGGATCATGGGGGCCACTCCGGGGACAGTCAACTGCACCGTCGCCGTGTCGCCGACGCCACCGTCGCCGGGGACACCAGCCGAAGCAGCGTACCGGGCGGGGATCCGCGAGTTCCTCGTCGGTCGCGAAGGATCGATGCTCACCGTCGAAGCTCGCTTCGCTCACAGCTGGGGGCGAAGTGCCACTGGTTACCGCGCCATCGCCCGGGTGGAGGGGCAGGGGGGAAGGGCGCAGATCGAGCCGGGCGGGATGGCCGTCACCGGCGCCGACGGCGTGGTGGTCATGGTGCTCTTGGAGGTGCTGACAGATCGGACGGCCCCCAGCTTTGCCGAGCTGTCCGCGAGGCTCGCAGCTCTTGACGCGAACTACACGCTGCTCGTCGAACGTCATGGAAGAGCGCACGCCAAGCTGTTCGGGCGGGCGCGCCTCGACCTGGGCAGCACCGCCATTTCCGGGGCGAGCAGCGAGCATTGGCTCGCCGGTGCGCGTTCGGCACCTGAGCCCGCGCTCGTCCAGATGGAGTTCGACGCCGGTCGCCATGCCATCATCTCGAGCGTCGGCGAGCTGCCCCCCAACCTCCAGGGCGTGTGGACCGGAACGTATGCGCCGCCGTGGTCCGGTGACTACACCATGAACGGCAACGTCCAGTGTGCCCTGGCCGGCTTGCTCAGCACGCGCACGCCGGAGTTGCTCCTGCCGTACTTCGACTACCTCGAATCGATGCTGGACGACTTCCGCGCGAACGCCCGTGATCTGTTCGGTTGCCGCGGGATCTTCTTGCCGGCACGGGCCAGCACTCACGGCCTGGCCAACCATTTCAGCGAGCGCTATCCCCATGAGTTTTGGACGGCAGGCGCAGGTTGGGCGGCGCGGCTGTATTTCGACTATTGGCAGTACACCGGCGAGCGGGACTTTCTCCTCCGGCGCGCGCTCCCTTTCATGGAAGAGGCGGCATCCTTCTATCAGGACTTCCTCATCCCAGGACCTGACGGCAGGATGCTCTTCATCCCGTCCCTGTCACCCGAGAACACCCCGACGGGGTCACCGTCGCAAGCAGCAGTCAACGCCACAATGGACATCGCTGTCGCCAAGGAACTCTTCCGGAACCTGCTCGACGTAGGGACCGTTGCCCCGGTGCCAGATGACAAGTTGCAGGCGTGGAGGGAACTCCTTGGCAAGCTTCCGGCATATCTCGTTGCGGCCGACGGTGCCCTGGCGGAGTGGGAATGGAGTGGGCTGCGCAACAACGACGCGCACCGGCACGCGTCCCATCTGTACCCGCTGTTTTACGAGCCGGACCCGGAGATCGCGAGCGACCCGCGGTTGCGGCGAGCGGCCCAAACCGCGATCGAAGCACGCCTGCGTTGGCGCCAGTCAAGCGATCCGGAGGGTTGCATGGCCTTCGGCCTCGTGCAGCTGGGAATGTCCGCCGCCCATCTGGGCCTCGCAGAACTCGCGTACCAGGTTCTCACACAATTGGCGACGCGCTATTGGCGTCCATCGCTCGTATCGACTCACGACGCAGGCTGCATATTCAACGTCGACCTCTGCGGAGGTTTTCCGGCACTTGTCGCCGAGATGCTGGTCCAGTCGTCCAGAAGTGCCGTGCACCTCCTCCCCGCCCTGCCAGGTGCTTGGCCCAGCGGGTCCATCGACGGTGTGGCCTGTCGAGGACAGGTGACCGTTGAACGTCTGAGGTGGGAGCCGCGCCAGCTCCTTGCCGTGCTGCGATCGAATCGGCCGATGTCACTGCGGGTGACCCTGCCGGGTTTGGCTTCCGGGATCCAGGTTGACAGCCGGCTGGTTCAGGCGGAGCATTCGGGCGACCGCGGAGAAATCGTGCTGGAGCTCGTGAGCGCACGGGCCGCAACGCTGACTGCGTTCCTTTGATAGCCCGGGGGCTCGTCGCCCGGGATGGACCTGCGCGAACACTTCTGCTTGCGGTCAGCGAGATGGCACGTGGCGCGCACCCGGTTGAGTTGGACACCGATTAGTGGAGGGCCAAGATGGCACTCATGAAGGTGCTCAACGAGGCGAACGGGGACTTCCGTTCCAAGCCGAGGTGGTGGGCGAGCAGGGCCACCGGTAATTTCTCGTCACCGGCACTAGTTTCCCCACAGCTCGGTATCCACCGGGCTTTCCCCTCGGGGTGTTGGACTCGACGGGTCGGAGGTAGGCGGAAGCGTGGCGGCCTTTTCGCGCCGGAGAAACTTTGCTTACGCGCGGTACCTTGTGTATCTCGCCATCGGAGCCGTGGCCTTTGTCGTTCTCGTCTGTCTCCTCTACTTCACGTCGTCTCATTTCCAGGCCGCGACTTCGGACGGGGCGAGCGTGGTCCTCGAAGGTCGGACCATCGCCAACGGGCATGTCCTCCTGCACGGCTGGGTGCTCACCGCTGCTTCGTACTGGACGAGCGCGGCAATGTTCGACGCGGTGGGGATTCTTCTCGTCGGCCTCCGGGCAGGGTTGCTCTACGCCACGCCAGCGGTAGCCGGCGCTCTCGCCATCGCCGCCGGAATCCTGCTCGCCCGCGACGCCCGCCGCGGCGGGCCCGGCGTTGCCGGAGGTGTGGCGGTCGTCGCCCTTCTTGCCCTTGCCACACCGGAAATGAGCTACCTCTTCGTGGGCCACGGCTTCCACGTCGTTACGGGCGCCCTGGCGTTACTGGCATTCGTCGCCCTGCGGCGGTCCAGGTTCGGCTGGGGCTGGAGCGTCGCGGTCCTCCTGCTCACCGCCGGGATGCTCGGCGACACTTTGATGGTCGCCTTCGGGATAGTTCCGCTGCTGCTCGCAGGTCTCGTAGCGATGCTGAGCGAGCGGCGGCTGCGGTCCGGCGTGGTCGAGTTCACGGCCGCGGTCGCGAGTGTCCTACTGTTCCGGGTCGCGCGCCTGGTGTTCGTCGCGCTCGGAGCCTTCCGGACGGGGCCCTCGCCGTCGACGGCGCCGTTCAGCCAGATTGTCACGAATCTCGGGCACGTGCCCGCGTACGTGGCCAGTCTCCTCGGTCTGACGAACGCCGTGGTAAACAGCGGGGGAGTACCTCACACGCTGCGCCACGCGAACGGCTTCGCCGCCGTCTACGGCACAGTTGCCATCGGCGTGCTGGCCTGTTTCGTCCATGCCCTGGTGCGCCTCGTGGCGGGACTCGTCCAAACCCGTCCGAAGGGTCGTACCGACGGCGGTGGGTCCGCTGCCTGGCGACTCGACAATGTCCTTGTTCTCGCGATTGTGTGCTCGGTCGTCCCTTTCGTGATGCTGGCGAAGCGGGACGGCGCGGGAGTCCGCTACCTCACGGTCACCGCGATGTTCGCCGTCGTTCTCGCCGGTCGAATGATCGCCCGCGCCTGGCCTGAGATCCAATGGAGGAGAGCCAGGCTGTGTTGCGCGCTGGCGGGAGTGGTGCTCGTGGCGGGTCTGGCCGCCGGTTTCGGCATCTCGATGAGCGGCCCGGCCCCGCCAAATACAGTCAGGGAACTCGACAGGCTGCTTAGTGCCCACGACCTCCATCAGGGGATCGGGGGCTACTGGATCGCCAGTCTCGCCACCGTCGAAAGCAATGGTGCCGTAACGGTGCGGCCGGTTCTCGCCGCGCAGGACGGAGGGATCAAGCGCCAGGCGCTCCTCTCGAGCGACGCCTGGTACGAGGGCAGGAAGTTCCAATTCGTAGTCTTCGGGGCTCCTGCCGGATACCGAGGCCTGCGTGCCAGGACCCTGCCTTGGGGCAGCCCGAGGTACGTGCACGTGGTCGGGCCGTACCGTGTCCTTGTCTGGGATCACGACCTGCGCGTGCGCGCTTTCGGGCAGCCGGAGACCGCGGCTGCGGGGCGCGCGCACGCCTCTGCTGTCCACGAATCGGTGAGGTGAGCCTGTCCTCGTGGGCCGCGCTCTCCTGGAAGCGGATCGTCCTATCGCTGCTCGAGTCCGTGCGCGCCTTGACCCACCCGAGCCTCACGCCCGCTCGGCGGCATCCCGGTCTTGGCGCGGCCGTGTCGCCTTTGTTGCGGAAAACTCGGTGACGGGGATCGGGCGTGGAACACCGCTCCGCCGACTCGATCCAGCGAGCGGTGAAGCAGTGCCGAGACGACCGCTGAGAGACCCTTAGCTGGTGGAAGTCCGCGCGACGCCTAGGCGTGCCGCCGCCCGACGAGCAGACCAAGGCCCGCGAACAGCACGAGCAGGATGCCCGGGATGATGAAGAACCAGATGAGAAGGTTGAAGTTCGGCAGGGCATCGATCGCCGCGTAGTTGGCCTGCTGGGCCTGCATCGTGTCGACGATCGGCTTGTACCAGGCGAGTCCCGGCGGGACGTTCTTGAAGATGGGAACGAGCTTCGGGAAGTTGGTGAGGAGCCCGGCCAGGGTCGGCGACTTCGACGTCAGGAGCGCAGACACCTGGGCAGGAGTGAGGTGCATCGCCGCAGCGAGCGTTCCGATGAGCTTTGGCACCTGGGGCGCGGCCAACTCCGCGCCGACCGCGAAGGGGCCGAGCGGAGTGAAGGTGTTGACGTCGTAATTGACCGTCTTCTGGACGGAGGCGGGTTGCATGATCGAGTGGAACGCCGTCAACAGGTTCTGACCCGCGCTCGCCCTGCTCGGCAGAGAAATCGTGAAGGGCAACACGATTAACAGGACCCCGATGACAAGCACTGGCCAGAAGAACCCTCGGTTGGTCTTAGCGTTCATGTCGTCACTCCTGACTGAAAGCTGATGGGCTTGCTTTCCTCGAACAACGCTGTTCGAGACGCCGTCGAGGCGGTGGTGCGTACGATTAGCGCAGGGTAGCCGAGAGCCTCCGCCTCATGACGACAATCTGCCTGGCTCCGGTCGGATCGTCCCCGCCGATCATCGGTCAGCACAGAGGTCAAGCCCACGAGGCGGGAACGGTCCGCAGTCCTTCCGGATCGGACTAGCCCCGGTCGACGCCGCCGACCAGGCCGACGTGACTACCTGGGAGGCATCTGGGCCTCGTCGGTCGCCCTGGTGGGGTGTGGCGAACGTTCGTTCGACGGGGCCGCCGAAGGTTTGCCCGCTCGGTGGCCGGTCATCCATCGGGGGGCGGGAACCCCGGTGCGCTGGCCGGTCTGTCCCGGGGCCGACACCGGCGTTCGTCCGGCCTTGACACGGCCGGTTCCGAGATCATGGAATCGCGCGGGCCACACGGCGAACCGGTTCCGAGGCCGCCTGATGCACCGGAGCGACTGCGGATGAAGGGACGAACGACAACTAGAGTGCGCCGGTGAGTTTCGTCATGAGGGCCGCCTGACCCATGGGATCGCCCAAGGATGACGCCACGACACGCGACGTGGCGCTGCCCCACGCCGCTTCTCCTCCGGTGCAGGACGCTTCTGAGGGGACCGGCCGGCGGCCGCGGGGGTCGCTCGTCTGGGTGCTCGCCGGTCTCGGGGTTTACCTCGCCATCGCTTGTCTCGCCTACTGGCCGGTCGGGCCGCTCGACGGAACTCAGATCGTCGGCTGCGCCTGCTCCGACCGGATCCAGGAGGTGTGGTTCTTCTCCTGGGTCTTCCACGCGCTGAGCCACGGGATCAATCCCTTCACGACCTCGGCGATCAACTACCCCTACGGGGTCAACCTCGTCGACAACACGTCGATGCCACTCCTTGGTGTGCTCGCCTCGCCCTTCACCGCGATCTTCGGTCCTATCGCCGCCTTCGGCCTTTTCATGAGGCTCGCCTTCTTCGCCTCGGCGGCCTCGATGATGTTCGTCCTCCGGCGCTACACGAGGTGGTTCCCGGCGGCGTTCCTCGGGGGCTTGCTCTACGGGTTCTCCCCCTACGTGGTCGACACGGCGGTGGGCCACCTGTTCGTCGCCTTCGTGCCGATCCCGCCGCTCATCATCCTCGTCCTCGACGAGCTCCTCCGGCGTCAGGAGAGGAGCGCCCGTCGGTACGGGGTGATCCTCGGGTTGCTGCTCGCCGCCCAGTTCTTCATCTCGATCGAGGTCCTCGTGACGACGGCGATTTGTGCCGTCATCGGGATCCTTTTCGCGGCGTGGATCTCGCGTTCGACCGTGCGGCGACGACTGCCCTACGCACTGGAGGGTGCCAAGTGGGCCCTTGGCACGCTGGTCGTGCTGGTGGGGTATCCCCTGTACGTCTACTTCCGCGGACCCTGGCACGTGACGGGTCCGCAGCACAAGTTGGCGGACATTGCCAGGCTGCGAGTCGACCTGCTCGGGGCGATCATTCCGACGATCAGTCAGTACTTCGCGCCGCCCCACCTCGCGGCGATCGCTACGGGCTACGTCGACGGCGATATCGCGGAGAACGGTTCGTACCTCGGTATCCCCCTGGTGCTCCTTTTGGCATACTTCTGCTTCAGATTGCGGCGCGACCGGTTCATCGCGTCGGTGGCGTTCATGGGAGTCGCGGCCTTCGTGCTCTCGCTCGGGGTGTCGCTCAACATAGGCGGTCACCAGACCCCGATCCCGTTGCCGTTCAAGATCATCAGCAAGCTTCCGGTGGTCAACAACCTGATCGCGTCGAGGTTCTCCCTGTACGTGGCGCTCGCCGCGGCGTTCGTCTTCGCCATCGGTCTGGACCGCTGGAAGCGCGGCGTCGGGGCGCCACCTGGCGGCGGACGCTCCCGGGCGCATCGGCGCGCCGGCCGGGCCGCGACGGCCCGGAAGCGCGTTCCGGTCACGGGCCTCGTTGTGCTGGTCGGCGCCGGCGTGCTCGTCCCGCTCGTCCCGCAGGTGCCGCTGCGCACGCAGGCGGCGCACGTTCCGGCGTACTTCACCTCCGCGGCGGTCAAGGCGATCCCGGAGGGAAGCGTGGTCCTGCCGTATCCCTACGACATCAGCGCCGTCAACTACGGGATGCTCTGGCAGGCGGAGTCCGGTTTCCGGTTCAGGCTCGTCGGCGGCGAGGCGTCCAAGCCGCCGCCGACCGCGCCGGGGGCGACCCGCGCCGACCCGCTCCCTCCCAATCTCGTGCTGGATCTGTTCCTGGTCGCGTACAAGGGGCTTCCCCGCGACCTCGCACCCGGGTACAACTCGAAACGGATGGCCGGCGTGCGCAACTACTTCAAGCGCTGGCACATCGGGACGATCATCTGCTATCCCGTCGGCGCCGACCCGGGACTCGTTGTCCACTACCTCACGTTCGCGCTCGGACGGGCTCCGGAAAGGTTCGGTCCCATCGACATCTGGTACAACGCCGAGACGGACGACGGCTGGCGCCCACAGAAGGCACGCCCGAGCTGATGCCATGCGGACCCGGCCCGCGGCGTGCCGGCTCGCGAGGATGCCGTCGTCCCGGAGGTGACACGCGCGAGGAGACACTACGTATCGTCAAGCCGGCGAGCCGCGCTGCCCGGCACCTCGAAGCGGCGCTGGAACCCGAGGGGGATCGATGAACGACGAGTTCTGCTTGGCTCGGTTGCGAGGTGTGGGGGCGGCGCGATGAAGGCCTGCGTCTATCGCCGGTACGGCGGCCCTGAGGTGCTGGACGTGGTCGAACGTCCCCGGCCCGTTCCCGGCCCAGGTGAGGTCCTCGTCGAGGTCGCCGTGTCGGGCGTGAACCCGACGGACTGGAAGATGCGTCTCGGCACGACGGCGCCACACGCCCTGCCGTACCCGGAGATGGTCCCGGCACAGGACGGGGCGGGGGTCGTCGTCGCGGTCGGCGACGGCATCGCACCGTCCCGCCTCGGTGAGCGTGTCTGGCTCTGGGAGTGCGCCTGGCGGCGCGCCGACGGAACGGCGCAGGAGTATGTCGCGCTTCCCGCCGACCACGCCGTGGTGCTGCCCGCGCAGGCGTCGTTCGACCTCGGGGCGAGCGTCGGCATTCCGGCGCTGACGGCGCACCGCTGCCTTACCGTGGGTGAGATGTCGACGAAGAGGCTCGGGCCCGGGGCGCTCTCGGGCCGTACCGTGCTTGTCGCCGGAGGCGCCGGCGCCGTCGGCCACGCGGCGATCGAGCTCGCCCGCTGGTCGGGCGCGGCGATCGTCACGACCGTGAGCTCGGAGAAGAAGGCGATACTGGCGCGGGCGGCCGGGGCCGACATCGTGCTCAATTACCGCTCTGACGATGTCGTCGCCATGACGAGGGACTTCGCCCCCGGTGGCGTTGACTGCATCGTCGAGGTTGATTCGGTCACCAACGCCGGGATCGATCGCGATGTCCTCGCCGCCAACGGCACGGTCGCCGTCTACGCCAGCGACACGCGGGACCTCTCACTTTCCGTGCGGCCGGCGATGACGCTCAACGCCCGCTATCAGTTCGTCCTCGTCTACACGGTCCCCACCGCGGCGAAATCGGCCGCCGTCGAGGACGTCGCCGCCGCCATCGCCGACGGGGCGCTCCGCGTCGGCGAGGGTGCCGGACTCCCGCTCCACCGTTTCCCGCTGGAACGGATACGCGAGGCCCACGCCGCCGTGGAGGGGGGCGCCACGGGCAAGGTCCTGGTCGACGTGTCGCAGCCCACCTAGGCGGGAGAACCCCGGTCGCGCCCCGGTCGGCTCGGCTCCCGGTCCCGGAGGCGCGCGACCGACTGCGTCTCAGGCGTTCGGGCCGTAGACCTGCCGCAGATTGGAGACCGCGGGCCGGAAGTGCCCCGCCGGACCGCGGCCGAACAGGGCGAACAGGTTCCCGGTGATCCGTCTTGTGGCTGCCGCCGGGCAGGCGCGCGGGTTCCGTGGACAGGGCGCAAGGGAGGCGATCCACGAGGTCGCGCCGCTGTCGAAGATCCCCGCCCCACTTCTGGGATCGGTCCAGTAGGTCATGTCTGAGTAGATGAACCCCTGCGAGGCGCCGGTCTCGCTCTCCGCGTCCGAGAGGTTGACCGGTGAATGGGCGAGGATCTCGAGGTCGTTGGGGTGGTCCCCGGGGTCGACCTCGTCGAGGTCGCCCGTGACGACCCCCGGCACGCGCGAGCCGTTGCGGAGCCCGGTGCCGCGGAAGATCCACGGGGAGGCGCCGGGCGCGACGACCAGTGGCCCGGGCGTCGCGCCGGGCAGCAGGTAGCCGACGTACTGTTCGCCGACGAAGCCAATCTCCGGCCAGTTCGCCGGGGGCGAGCCCCAGGTGTTCCCTGTCACCTCGAGCGGATTGCCTTTGCCGAAAAGGGGATCGGCCGTCGAGTCGCGGTAGTCGACCTCCTCGTGGTCGGCGCCCAGCGGCGAGGCCTGGAGCCGCACGTGGCGCAGGACGGCGCTCGCCCCGAAGAAGATCATGTTGACACCGCGGGCTTCGGCGCGGTCGGCCGCCAAGCGCTCGGTCAACGACCAGCACTCGTCGTGACCAAGAGAGAGCATCGCCCGGTGCGCCAGCAGCAGGGCGGGGTGCTGCTCGACCGTGACATTGGTGACGTAGGTGACGTCCAGTCCCTCCTGTTCCATGAAGCGGACGAGCGGGTACTCGCTGCCGAGGAAGTCGGCGGCCCCGTTGCCGTAGTCGTAGGGGCGGTCGAACGACACCACCCGGGCGCGGTTGCACGGTGGGTACACACCGGCCGGGCACGTGCCCAACCCGCCGTAGAAGTCGTATCCCCCGTAGAGGTTCCAGGCCTGCCAGGTGTAGACGTCGTTCTTTATGAGGTAGGTGGCGGTGCTGGTCGGATCCCAGACAGTCAGCGGGATGTAGCTCTGCTGGCCGTCGTTCCCGACGAGCTTGAGCAGGTAGTCGCCCTGGACGAAGGCGCGGGTGACCTCGAAAGTGATCGTGGGCACCCAGTTGTCGCAGGCGACCATGTTCGTCGCCGCGGTCCGTGGGCAGGGCGGCTGTTGGCGGCCTGCGACCTCGGGCGATCGCCAGATGAGGCGGGCGCCCTTTGCCTGGTAGTAGCCCATCCGGTAGGCGTCTACGTGCAGCCGGCGCGCCGTCGTTGTCACGAAGAGCGTGACGTGGTCACCGTGGGTGGCGTAGGTCGTGGACGCGAACCCGGAGATCGACGCCGGTGTACCCGGGCGGATCTCCCAGGCCGTGCTTCCGGGGCGCGTGTTCTCCTCGATCACCCAGCGCGCCTGCACGCCGTCCGGCCCCTGCGCCGTCGTCGGATGGTGTCTCGGGCCCGCCGGCCGCTTGTGCGCCGCGTCGCGCCCAGCGGACCCGCTGCGGTCTTGCGCCGCGCCGGCGTGGGATCCGGGGCCGGGTAGCGTCAGTCCGGCGATGACGGCGATGACGGCGATGACGGCGGTGACGGCGGTGGCGAAGACGGCGTAGGTCACGCGACGCGTCGACATCAGCATCTCGGTCCTTTCCGGTGCACGGTCGAACTCCAGGGTCGGGGGCGGCAACATGTCATCGCGGCTCCTCGGCTCGAATGTTCTTGTCGGCGGAAGACCCCCGCCTGACGGTACGACTGTAGGTCGGGGGCGAAGCGATCTGGAGTCGCCGCGTGCTCGGGCCCGAAATTCGCCCGCAGGACCGACCGGCCGTCCGGCCCAGAATCCAAGGAACTCACCCAATTTTCGAGGTCGCGGAACTGATTCTCGGTAGGGTCACGGTGAGGTGGTGCATCGCGGCCATGTCGGGAAGCTCCTGGTAAAGTTCATCTAGTTCGCCGATTCCCGTCGGCGGGGGCTCGTGCCCTGGAGCAAGCCCGGGAAGTGGCGGGTGCGTGCGAGTTCGTCGAGGACACTGAGATTCAAGTCGACCCACGTTCTTCCGTTAGGAACTCGATGGCGAAACGGCCGAAGCCCAGTCCCGGGGACCCGTCCGCCGGGTACGCGCGTGAGGAGCTCGAGCGCCTCTGCGTGCGCAACCTGATCGACCTGCCGGGCGAGCACATCTTCTTCAAGGACCTCGAGAGCCGCTTCCTCCTCGTCAGCCGGGGGATGCTCGAGGACGAGATGCCGGGCTGGGCGGTGGAGGACGTCC